>VFSW01012384.1_pt1 | contig 11915 bp, 8 predicted proteins | sample 5358111 | NCBI WGS metagenome assembly VFSW01 (sample SAMN11554181, study PRJNA540505) | mine drainage metagenome | isolation source: sediment from site ElyBrook_90M | place: USA: Ely Copper Mine, Vershire, VT | collected 2017 | reverse complement strand
GTTGGTCTACGGACGCGTCACCAAGTTGGTGCCCTTTGGCGCCTTTGTGCAGGTGGGCGAAGGTATCGAGGGTCTCGTTCACATTTCGGAGATGGCAGCGCACCACGTTGAATCTCCCGATCAGGTCGTCACCGCCGGCGAGGAGCTGTGGGTCAAGATCATCGAACTCGACACCGCCCGTCGTCGTATCAGCCTGTCGATCAAGCAGGCTGCCGAAGGTGGTGAGGTCTCTGAGGAGTATCGCGAGGCCTTTGGTTCACACGCCTACGACAGTGAAGGCAACTACATCGGAGGACTCGAGTATGGCGAGTTCACGCCCGAGACCGAAGCTCAGGCCGCCTGGGCCGAGTACGCAACGGAGGTGGCGGGCAAGGCGCCTGACGCCGACTCCGCTGAAGAGTCGGACGCTCCGCTCGAGGTCTAAAGGCCAGAAATGTAAGAGTTCGCTCCCCGTACTTGGTGCGGGGAGCGAACTATTTACGCGTGATCGTCAGCGGAAAGTGGCAGGCCACCTGGTGGCCCGGTGCGATCTCACGGGGTTGAGGCTCCTCACTGGCGCACAGTTCAGTGGCGTTGGGGCAGCGAGTCCTAAAACGGCATCCACTGGGCGGATTCAGCGGACTGGGTGGCTCGCCTTCGAGAACCTGGCTGTGCATCGGTGAATCGGGGTCTGCTTCCAGGGCCGCTCCCAGGAGGAACTTGGTATAGGGATGGGCGGGAGCCTCGTAGAGTGAGTCGCCTGGTCCGATCTCGCAGATCTTGCCCAGGTACATGACCGCCACGCGGTCACTCACGTTCTTCACCACCGCCAGGTCGTGAGCGATGAACAAGAGGGTCAAACCGTACTCGTGCTTCAAGTCCTCGAGCAGGTTGAGGATCTGGGCCTGAACCGAAACGTCCAGAGCCGAGACCATCTCGTCACAGATGAGCAACTTGGGTCGCATCGCCAGGGACCGCGCGATCGAGATGCGCTGGCACTGCCCTCCCGAGAACTGTCGGGCGTATCGATTTCCGTAGACGGCCGGATCGATCCCAACTTTGTTGAGCAGGTCGCTGATCAGGACATCGCGTTCGGTTCCCTTCACGGATTTCCAGCAATCGAGGGGTTCGGCGACGATGTCCTTGACGCGTCTTCGAGGATTGAGCGAGCTGATTGGATCTTGAAAGATCATCTGCATATGGGTGCGGATGTTTCGAAGCGCCCTGCCCGACTGCGAGGCGATGTCGACACCCTCGAGCTCAATGGTGCCACTCGAAGGTTCGACGATCCTCATGAGGGCCTTGCCGGTGGTTGACTTGCCACATCCCGATTCGCCCACCAGACCGAGGGTCTCTCCGGGGAAGATGTCGAAACTGACGCCCGCGACAGCGCTGACGGCATGATGGCGCGAGCCAAAGACGACGTTGAGGTCTCGAACCTTCAGCAGTGGTTGACGTTCTTGAGTCATTGGGGCGTGGCTCCTCGAGTCGTGGGCAGGGGATTCCAGCAGGCGAAGAGGTGCCCTGGATCGCCCGCTGGCTGCAGTTCGGGTCGCTCTTGGCGACAACGGTCTGTCGCGTAGGCGCAACGCGGCGCGAAGCTACAGCCGGCGGCGAGTTTCAACAGGTTGGGCGGTCGACCGGGGATGGTGACCAGACGCGTATGCGAAGGACTGGCGACCTTGGGCGAACTTTCGAGTAGCGCGCGGGTGTAGGGCATGCGGTGGTCTTGGAAGACGTCGCGAGTCGTGCCCATTTCGACGATTCGTCCGGCGTACATGACGATGATTCGCGACGTTCGAGTGGCGACCACACCGAGGTCGTGGGTGACCAGGATCACCGACATCTTGAGGCGTTCCTTCAATTCATCGAGCAGGTTGAGTATCTGCGCCTGGATGGTCACGTCCAGGCCGGTCGTTGGCTCGTCGGCCATGAGGAGTTTGGGAGAGCCCGCCAGCGCAATCGCAATGACCACCCGTTGGCGCATTCCGCCCGACAGCTGGCCGGGATAGGCACTGTATCGCTGCTGGGGGGAGGGAATACCCACCAGTTCGAGCAGTTCGATGGCCCGGTGCTTGGCGGACGAACGGCTCATGCCATGGCGAACCCGCAGCGATTCGTCAATCTGCTTTCCGATTCTCATCACGGGATTGAGCGAGGTCATCGGATCCTGGAAGACCATCGCGACGTCGGTTCCCCAGATCTGGCGCTTGGCGCGCTCACTGGCGCCCACGACCTCGAAGCCATTGAGGAGCGCCGAGCCGCTCACCGTGACGTTGGTCCTCGGTTGCAGTCCCATGATCGTTCTCGAAAGGACGGTCTTGCCCGATCCGGACTCACCCACAATCCCAAGGGTTTCGTTCTGATCGAGGTCGAAGCTCACGCCCCCTACCGCAGGCAGAGGTCCTCCGGGGGTGGCGAAGGTGGTAACCAGGTCCTTGACGACCAGTAGCTTTTCGTTCTCGCTCATAGCTTCACCTCAGTGACATCGAAGTGGCTCCGCAGGCGATCGCCGATGAAGTTCAGGCACAGGAGGAACAAGCACAGGGCGAGGGAGGGGAAGATGACCAGCCAGGGATTCTGGGCCATCACCGTTCGAGCCTCATTGATCATGTTGCCCCACGATGGCGTCGGAGGGTTCACCGACAGACCGAGGAAGGCGAGCGCTCCTTCGAGCGTGATTACCGTCGCCACGCCGATGAGTAGGAATGAGACGCCGATCGGTGTGACGTTCGGCAATAGCTCCTTCACGAGGATTCGTCGATCAGTGGCACCTTGGACCTTGGCTGCGATGATGTAGTCCTTGGTGGCAATCGACATGGTCGCCGTGCGAATCACTCGATAGACCAGTGGCACCGAGGCCAAACCGATGACCAGGATGATCTTGGCCAGTCCACGCGGAGCCCAGAACGAGAGCACGGCGATCGTGGCGATAATGGCCGGAAAGGCGAGCAGAATGTACATGACGGTGGTGAGCACCATGTCGAAACGTCCTCGACGGTACGCCGCGAGCATCCCGAGAGGAGCACCGATACCGAATCCGATGAGCATGGCTCCAACTCCAACGGCGATCGAGACGCGCGAACCGTAGACGACGCGCGAGAAGATATCGCGACCGAGGTCGTCAGTACCGAAGAGGTGGTGGAGTCCGGGACCTGCGTTGACCGCGCTGAAGTTCTCGAATAGGGGGTTCTGTAGAGGAAGGACGTTGGCGAAGATGGCGCCAAAGACGTTCAACGCCACCCAACCCACGCACACCCAGAACAGGATGCCCAGGGGCTTGTTCTTCTCAGGTCGCTCGACCAAAGACACTTCTTCGAGTAGTTCATTCACGGCTGATCCTCGGGTCGACGATGTTGATGATGAAGTCGAAGATGAAGTTGATCAGCACGACGCCGACCGATACGACGAGCACGATGCCCTGAACGAGTAGGTAATCACTCATGTTGATGGCATTGATCAAGGTGAAGCCGAGACCCGGGATCGCGAGGAGGTACTGCACTACGAATCCCCCGGCGAGTAGTCCGCCGATGTTGACTCCGGCCGAACCCAATAGCGCGACTGAGGATGGTCGAAAGGCGTGACGCCACATGATCCTTCGCTGACTGATGCCCTTGGAACGCGACATCGTGATGAACTCCTCCTGGAGCGTCGCGATGAGGTCGCTGCGAAGGACTCGGTAGTAGACGACGAAACTGCCAATTGCCAAGGTGAACGCCGGTAGGGCCAGACTCTCGAGATTGGCTATCCAGTCACTCGACAAGGTGACGTAGGACGACGGGCCGGTGTGGGGTATTCCGAGTTTGATCGAGATGAACAGGACCAGAAGCACGATGATGATGAACGACGGAACCGAGAGCAGGGTGAAGCTGGTGGCGCCCAGGATGCGGTCGAGTGGACCATCGGGCCTTCGCGAAGAACGCATGGCCAGCGGTATGGCCGCGGCAAAGGCCAATATCTGACTGAGGACGATCAGTTCCACGTCGATAGGCAGGGCGGCTCGTATCGTCGAAGCGACCGAAGTCTGTGAGATGAACGACGTGCCCATGTTGCCGTGCAGGACGTTGCCAATCCACGTGAAGTACTGCTCGTATATCGGCCGATTCAATCCGAGTTGCTTGTAGAGGATCAACTTGTTCTGTGGTGTTGCTCCAGTTCCCAGGATGACGACAGCGGGGTCGCCGGGCAAGAGATGAATGAGATAAAAACTACCCACGGAGATGACGAACACGATGCCCAAGAGCATTACCAGCCGTCTAATCACGTATCGAAGCACCATTCCCCCTCAAGAACTTCCTGTGACACTACTCAACCGTAAGCCTGCCTTGGTGTCACTGGTGGAGCGCGTATCGGGTTGTCACAGGCACTGACTAGCGTGACATCGTGAAGAGAATTGTGGTGGCGGGGGGCATTGGAGCAGGAAAGTCGGCCGCGACCGAGAGGCTACGGGTGCTGGGTTTCGAGGTCGTCGATGCCGACGTGGTCGCACACCACGTCACCGAAGCGGGTCAACCGGCGCTGGCGGTCTTGCGAGATGCCTTTGGCGACGCCATAATTGGCGATGATGGGGCCCTGGACCGGGCCTTCGTGGCTGACGTCGTTTTCCATGACCGGACCGCCCTGCGTCGGCTGAATCTGATCACTCACGGATACATCGGAATCGAGATTGGCGAGCAACTCGAGCGGGCCCGTGGTGAGGCTGTGTTCGTTGCGCTGCCCTTGTACAGCCGCGAGCACCGAGCGGCCTTCTCATTGGACGAAGTCTGGGCGGTGCAGGTCACCCCGGCGACCGCCCTCGAACGCCTCGTTACTTTACGGGGATTCTCACGCGATGACGCCTTGGCGCGATTGGGCAACCAGATGACTAACGAGGAGCGATCGCAGATTGTCGATCGAGTCATCTGGAACGAGGGCAGCCTTGAGGAGCTCTACGCCCAGATCGATACCGCGTTGGAGTCGAGTGGCATCACGCATGGATAGGTTCCTCGTGGAGTCGCCGTTTCAACCGGCCGGAGACCAACCGGCTGCGATAGCGGCACTCGCCCGAGGTGTGCAAGACGGGCTTCGCTACCAGACTCTCGAAGGAATCACCGGAAGTGGAAAGACCGCCACGATCGCGTGGCTGGTCGAGTACGTCCAGCGACCGACCCTCATCCTCGAACCGAACAAGTCCTTAGCCGCGCAGCTGGCCTCGGAACTGAAAGAGATGCTTCCCCAGAATCGGGTGGAGTTCTTCGTCTCGTACTACGACTACTACCAGCCCGAAGCGTACATACCTCGGACTGACACCTTCATCGAGAAGGACAGTTCGGTCAACGAGGAGATCGACCGACTACGCCACGCTGCGACTTCGTCGCTCTTGACTCACCGTGACACCATCGTTGTGGCTTCGGTGTCGTGTATCTACGGCTTGGGATCACCGATTGAATATCGCGAACGGATGCTTCGTCTCGAGGTCGGTGCCTCCTTCGACCAACGAGCCCTGCTTCGACGCTTGGTTGAGATGCAGTACAACCGCAATGAACTGGTGCTCGAACGTGGCGCGTTTCGCATGAAGGGGGACACCCTCGAAGTGCAGCCGGCCTACAGTAACGAGGCAGTACGGGTGTCCTTCTTCGGTGATGAGATCGAAGAGATCTCCTTCTTTAACCCGGTGACCCTGGAGAGCAAGGGGAAGGTCACGGACTTCACCCTGTTCGCAGCCTCGCACTACGCAACCGGCATCGAGACCATGCAACGGGCGTGTCGTTCGATTGAAGAGGAGTTGCAGTCGCAATTGGCGACGTTCCAGTCGCAGGGAAAGCTGCTCGAAGCCCAGAGACTACGCTCGCGCACCGAGCACGACCTCGAGATGCTCGAGCAGACTGGCGTGTGCGCCGGTATTGAGAACTACTCTGCGCATCTCGATGGTCGCTCTCGAGGAGAGCGCCCGTTTACTCTTCTGGACTATTTTCCCGACGATTTTCTGATGGTGATTGACGAGTCCCACGTGGCGGTGCCCCAAGTGCGCGGACAGTACGCGGGGGACCGCTCGCGCAAAGAGACCCTCGTGGAACACGGGTTTCGACTCCCGAGCGCGATGGACAACCGCCCGTTGAATTTCGATGAGTTCATGCAGTTGGTGCCGCAGATGGTTTTCGTCTCGGCCACGCCGGGACCATACGAGATCGAGCACAGTGACCTCGTGGTCGAGCAGGTGATCCGCCCCACGGGACTGCTCGACCCGGTGGTGACGGTGGTTCCGACCAAGAACCAGATCGACGACCTGCGTTCTCGCCTGGACGTCGTCATTGGTCGTGGGGAACGGGTGCTGATCACGACGCTGACCAAACGAATGGCCGAGGATCTGACCAACTTCCTTACCAAGGCGGGTTATCGGGTCCAGTACTTACACAGCGACATCGACACGATCCAGCGCATCGAGATCCTACGCTCCTTGCGCCTCGGTGAGTTCGACATCCTCGTGGGGATCAACCTGCTTCGCGAGGGTCTCGACCTACCCGAAGTGTCGTTGGTGGCGATCTTGGACGCCGACAAGGAGGGGTTCCTGCGATCGCGCAGTGCCCTCATCCAGACCATCGGACGGGCCGCGAGAAACTCCAGCGGCGAGGCCGTGCTCTACGCAGATCGGGTCACCGACTCAATGCGTGAAGCGATCTCGACGACCGAACGACGACGCTTGATCCAGATCGACTACAACGCACAGCACGGCATTGAACCCAAGACGATTATGAAGAACGTGGCGGATATCCTCGGTCGCCTACGGAGTGAATCGCCCCCAGAACCCTCGAACAAGAGTCACGGCGTTTCTTCGCTCGAGGGAATGCTGCCCGACGACCTGTCACTCGAGGTGGCTCGAGTCGAAGCGGCGATGCTGCTGGCGGCGAGCGAACTTCGCTTCGAAGAGGCCGCGGCCCTGCGCGATATCCTTCAGAGTCTGCAGCGTCAGGGCTCCGCGGCCTCGCTCGACGACCTGCTGGTCGAGGGTTGACCGGTAGATTCCCATCATGTCCTCGACGATCAGGGTGCAGGGAGCCCGAGTTCACAATCTCAAGAATCTCTCCGTAGAGATCCCGCGCGACCGGCTGGTCGTGTTCACGGGGCTTTCGGGTTCGGGCAAGTCCTCGCTCGCCTTTGACACGATTTACGCCGAAGGGCAACGTCGCTACGTGGAGAGTCTCTCGGCGTACGCACGACAGTTCCTGGGCCAGATGGATAAGCCGGACGTTGATTTCATCGAGGGCCTCTCACCGGCGATCTCCATCGATCAGAAGTCGGCGTCGCGTAACCCGCGGTCCACGGTGGGAACCATCACGGAGGTCCACGACTACCTGCGTCTGTTGTTTGCGCGCATTGGAGTCCAACACTGTCCCAACTGCAACAAGCCCGTGACCCGTCAGACCCCTCAACAGATCGTCGACCAAGTCCTCGCCAGGTCCGCCGGCGAGAGATTCATGGTCTTGGCCACCGTCGTCGAGGGGCGAAAGGGTGAGTACAGCACGCTGCTCAACGAACTGGCCGGGCAGGGGTTCTCACGGTTGAGGGTCGACGGTCAGATCGTGGAACTGGCTGAGCGCGAGGCCGTGGTTCTAGCTCGCTACGAGCAACACACGATCGACGTCGTGCTCGACCGTTTGAGCGTGAAGGCCTCTAATCGCCAGCGACTCACCGAGTCGGTCGAGGCGGCACTGAAGTTGACACGCGGGGTGGTCACCTTCCACTTCCTGGACCACGACGACACCGTCCAGTATTCCGAGAAGCTGGCCTGCAGTGACTGCTCGATCAGCTTCTCAGACCTTGCACCGCGAGACTTCTCGTTTAACTCACCCTACGGGGCCTGCCCGGTTTGCACGGGTCTCGGGACTCGCTTCGAGGTGGATCCTGATCTGGTCGTGCCCGACGACACCATCAGTCTCGCCGACGGCGCGTTGGCGCCGTGGGCCGGACAACGTTTCAAGTACTTTGAACGACTCATCGAGGGCATCGCCAAGATCGGAGGATTCGATCTTGATACGCCGTGGAACAAGTTGAAGGCGAAGGACCGAAAACTGGTCCTCTACGGGGTGGACCGCAAGACCGTCCCCGTCAGGTACCGCAACCGCTACGGCAAAGTACGGACCTACGACACGAGTTACGCGGGCATCGTCGAATGGCTCGAGCGCAAGCGCAGCGACGCCGACGGGGATTGGTCGCGTGAGCAGGCCGAACAGTACATGCGAGAAGTGGAATGCCATACCTGCGCCGGTCAGCGACTCAAACCCGAGGTCCTCGCGGTTCGAATCCATTCGTACAACATCGCGCAAGTCAATACGATGACCATCGATGAGGCGATCGCGTTCTTCGAACGGGTCAAGCTGACGAAACGAGAGGTGACCATCGCACGTCAGGTGGTCAAAGAGATCGTGGAGCGTCTGACGTTCCTGATGGACGTCGGTTTGGACTACCTCACGCTGAGTCGTGCATCGGCCTCGCTCTCGGGGGGTGAGGCGCAGCGCATCAGATTGGCCAGCCAGATCGGTAGCTACTTGGTGGGGGTGCTCTACGTCTTGGACGAGCCGTCTATTGGCCTGCATCAACGTGACAATCGCCGCCTAATCTCCACCCTCGAGAGGCTGCGTGACCTCGGTAACTCGGTGATCGTGGTCGAACACGACGAAGAGACGATTCGACTGGCGGACTTCATCGTCGACATCGGACCTGGCGCGGGGGAGTTCGGCGGACGCGTCGTGCACGCGGGCACCTATGAGGAGTTACTCGCCAATCCTGACTCGCTGACCGGCCAATACCTGTCGGGAGCGCGATCGATTGCAATCCCTTCAGCCCGTCGGGCGGGAACCGGTAAGAAGATCACCGTCAAGGGCGCTCGCGCCAACAACCTCCAGAACATCACCGTCGACGTGCCGCTCGGGCAGTTCGTCGCCGTCACGGGCGTCTCGGGATCAGGCAAGTCCACCCTGGTCAACGCGATCCTCCTCGCGTCTTTGGAGCGACAGGTCAATCGGGCAAAGACCACCGTCGCCGAGCACGACACCATCACGGGTGTCTCCAACATCGATAAGGTCGTGGCGGTCGACCAGCAACCCATTGGTCGAACCCCGCGGTCGAATCCTGCCACCTACACCGGCGTCTTTGACAAGATCCGCAAGCTCTTCGCCGAGACCCAAGAGGCGAAGGTTCGCGGCTATCAACAGGGTCGCTTCTCGTTCAACGTGAAGGGCGGGCGTTGTGAGGTGTGCGCCGGAGACGGGACGATCAAGATCGAGATGCACTTCCTTCCCGACGTCTACGTCAACTGCGAGACCTGTGACGGGGCCCGATACAACCGTGAGACGTTGGAGATCCTCTATCGGGGAAAGTCGATCAGCGATGTGCTCAATATGCCCATCACCGAAGCGCTGGAGTTCTTCGAACGCCAACCCTCGATTCTTCGTCACATTCAAAGTCTGTGCGACGTCGGACTCGGGTACGTCCGTCTGGGTCAGCCAGCGCCGACGCTGTCGGGTGGAGAGGCTCAGCGTGTGAAACTCGCCACTGAACTCGCTCGTCGCCCGACCGGCCACACCTTCTACGTACTCGACGAACCAACGACGGGGTTGCACTTCGAGGACGTCAATCGCCTGCTCCAGGTGCTGCATCGACTGGTGGACCAGGGCAACACGGTCTTGGTCATCGAACACAATCTCGACGTGATCAAGACCGCTGACTGGGTGATCGACCTCGGACCAGAAGGCGGCCGACGCGGCGGACTCGTCGTGGGTGAAGGGACACCCGAACGGATCGCGAAGATGAAGACGGCCACGGGCCTGGTCCTGAAGGAGGTCCTGGTGGCCCGCAGCGCCCCCTAGTGTTCCCAAAGCCTTCGGGCATCCCACGCCAGAGCGGTTGTTATCTCTTTCGCAACGAGCGCGGGGTGGTCATCTATGTGGGCAAGGCGCTCTCGCTCCATCAGCGTCTCGCTAGCTACTTCCAACGTCCCGAAGCGCTGACCCACAAGACCCAGGCGTTGATGAGCGAGGCGACTTCGGTCGAGTGGATCGTGACCCCGAGTGAGCTCGACGCCTTGATCTTGGAGAACGAGCTCATCAAGGAGAATCAGCCGCGCTACAACATGCGACTGAAGGATGACAAGAGCTTTCCGTACGTCGCGATCGATTCACGCAGCGAATTCCCGGTTCCGTATCTGACCCGGGGCCGTCACGTCAAGGGCGTGCGCTACTTCGGACCGTTCGTCGACGTTGGTGCACTGCGCGTCGCGATGGAGGAACTCCTCCAGGCGTTTCCCCTTCGATCGTGCACGAAGCACAAGTTCAACTACCAACAGCGAATTCACCGTCCGTGCCTACTCTTCGACATCGGCAAGTGCTCAGGTCCCTGCGTGGGAGCTATTGACCAGCAGGGCTATCAGGACCTCGTGCGTTCGTGGGCCCGGTTCTTCGAGGGCGACGTCCGTCAACTGCGCACGATCCTCGAGACTCGGATGCACGATGCGGCGCAACGAAAGCACTACGAGGCCGCGGCCGTGGCGCGCGATGGTCTCGCCGCGCTCGACCGGGCCGCGAGCGCGCAGAGTGTGGTGCTCGACGAGCGTTCCAATCTGGATGAGATCGGAGTGGCGACGAACGGGGGGGGGGCCGCGGTCGCACGATTCGGGGTGCGTCACGGTCGAATCATCGGTCGAACGGTCCACCTGGTGGACCGTTCCATGGACGAACTCGATGGTGAGATCCTCGAGAGCCTGCTGCCTGATATGTACCTCGAACGAGACTCCGTGCCGCCGGTGGTCCTCGTCGCTTCAGAGTCTGCGCTATCTGGGTTGTTGGGGGAGTTCTTGAACAGCCGACGAGGGCGTGCGGTGGACGTGGTCGTTCCCCAGCGTGGCCGGCGACGTCGAGTCACCCAACTCGCGCTCAACGACGCAGCAGCGGTCATCAACCGTGACTCCCTGCGGCGCCAAAGCGACCATAACGTACGAGCCCGCGCGCTCTCCGAAATCGGATCGGCCCTCGGTCTCGCCCAGCCCCCTTATCGGATTGAGTGTTTCGATATGAGCCATCTTCAAGGAACGAACTACGTGGGTTCGATGGTGGTATTCGAAGATGGCCTGCCGGTCAAAGCCGACTACCGGCACTTCAACGTCAAAGAGGCACTTGGCAACGACGACGTCGCGGCCATGCAAGAGGTGGTACGTCGCCGGCTCGTCTATTGGCGCGAGGACCAGAGTCGCACCAAGTTTCGACGAGCCGACCTGATGATCATCGACGGCGGATTGCCCCAGTTACACGCGGCTCAACAAGCGGCGGCGAGTCTGGGACTTGAGGGTGCCGTCGAATTCGTCGCCCTCGCCAAGCGCGAAGAGTTGCTCTATCGACCGGGCACGAGCGTCGCCGTGGTGCTCGAACGCGGATCGGAGAGTCTGTATCTCGTCCAGCGCATCCGTGACGAGGCTCATCGCTTCGCCATCACTTTCCACCGCTCGAAGCGTGGTAAGTCAATGGCCGCCTCAAGTCTCGAGGGGGTCAGTGGTCTCGGACCGGCCCGGCGCGATCGACTCCTGATCCAGTTCGGTTCACTCAACGCGCTGCGTCAGGCATCGCTCGGGGAACTCCAGGCACTGTCGTGGCTGCCCGAAGCTGTGGCGACCAGGCTCTACGATCATCTACAGGCGCCGTCGGCGCCTCGCCTTTCGAAGGGGAACGAAGTCGATGAGTGAGGTCCTACTAGTCACCGGGATGTCGGGGGCGGGACGCTCGACGGTGTCGGCGGCGCTCGAGGACCTTGGTTGGTTCGTCATTGACAATCTCCCACTCGAACTGGTCGCGCGCGTTTCGGAACTCGCGGCTTCGGGTTCACTCGACTACACCGGCGTCGCGTTAATCGTCGGGCGCTCGGGCAAGGTGCAGACCGACGCGTTGTTGACGGTTTCGCACGACCTCCCG
>VFSW01012383.1_pt1 | contig 11916 bp, 9 predicted proteins | sample 5358111 | NCBI WGS metagenome assembly VFSW01 (sample SAMN11554181, study PRJNA540505) | mine drainage metagenome | isolation source: sediment from site ElyBrook_90M | place: USA: Ely Copper Mine, Vershire, VT | collected 2017 | reverse complement strand
CGGTGGCCGGCAGCGGCAGCGCCGATCCGGTAAACGTCAACGATAATGGGCCTGCGAACGCGGGTAACATTGAACTGCCGGCGGGCGAGGCTCTGGATGGGGCGGGTAACCTGTATATCGCTGACAGCGCCCACAACCGGATTCGCAAGGTTCTTGCATCGACGCAGGTCATTTCAACGATAGCCGGGAACGGGAATCCCGCTTATACGGGAGATGGCGGAGCGGCCACGGCGGCAACCCTGAATGCACCTTCGGGCGTGGCCGTGGATGGGGCCGGCAACCTGTACATTGCCGACACCGGCAATAACGTCATTCGCAAGATCGATGTTGTTTCAGGGGTGATCCCGCCGGGCGCCGGCAACGGGCAGATCGGCGACAGCGAACATGACGACGTTGGCGACGGGGGCGCGGCGACGGCTGCCAACCTCAACCAGCCGTGGGGAGTGACGGTCGATCCGGCCGGCAATCTATATATTGCCGACACCAACAATCACCGGATTCGCGAGGTGAATGCGGCGACAGGGAAGATCACCACGGTAGCGGGCAATGGGACCACCAATGAGGACGGGTCGGGCGGTTTCGCAGGGGATAGCGGACCCGCGACCAGCGCTGAACTCAACCGTCCCTACGCGGTGGCTTTTGATGCCGCCGGTGACATGTTCATTCCTGATTCTGCGAACAATCGCATTCGCAAGGTAGATACCACAGGCACGATCAATACATTCGCCGGGACTGGCAAGATTGGTTATAGCGGTGACGGCGGACTGGCCACGGGCGCGCAACTCTGGGAACCCGCGGGGGTCGCGGTGGACGTCGCGGGAAATGTGTATATTGCCGACACACTGAATAACGCCATCCGCAAGGTAACGGCGGGCACCATTTCAACTGTCGTGCAGGCCGGTGTTCGCCGCAATGTCTCCAATCGCAATGGTTCCACGGGCTCTCTTAGCAGCAATTCACTCTTCAGTCCTATCGGGCTGACCATCGACGGCAGCGGCAACGTCTATGTCGCCGACTACTTCTGGATGCGCGTCCGGAAGATCCAGAACAATGTGACCCTTGCCGACTTTTCAGGGAATGCGGTGCGGCAGGGAGATATCTCCACCCTGCCATCGACACCGCCGTCGGAAACGGTGGAGAATGACGGCAACGCTCCCTTCACCCTTTCAGGCGTGAACCCCGGTGCAAACGCGACAGTCGACTCCGGTTCCACGACATGCAGTTCAGGTAACCAGCTTGCGGTTGGATCGACCTGCACAGTGGTCGCGCAATTTGCACCGACGACGAGTGGCAATCCCCTATTTGGCGATGTCAATGTGGCCGGTCAGGCTGCGGTGAACTCAGCACTCGACATCATGGTGGTCGGCAACGCAATACCGGTCAACGCAACCACTGTCGTTCTCCACACGTCAACAAATCCCTCGCAATTTGGTCAAGTTGTAACCTTTACGGCGAATGTGAGCACGGGATCCAGCACGGGAGCCCTGACCGGAACCGTAACGTTCAGCGATGGCGCGACGATTCTGCAAGCGGGGGTTCCGATAACGTTGGCGAACACCAGCGGAAACGAAACCTTTTACACAGCGGTCTACTCTACTCCCGCGCTGTCCGTTGGAATTCACACGATATCAGCCACCTATAGCGGCGATGCCAAGCACTTTGCCAATCCCAACCCCAGCGATCCGACTTCGGTGCCGGGTACGGTACTTCAGGAAGTGGATGAACAAACGAGTACGAGCGTCTCTTCGAGCGCAAATCCCTCGGGACTGGGCAGCAATTTGACGATCACCGCGAAAGTGGCGATCTTCGGTGGGGGAGGGGTTGCACCGGACGGGTTGGTGACCTTTAACGACGGCGCGAACGCCATCGGCACAGCCTCAATCGATGCCAATGGCCTGGCAACGGTAACGACACCGTCCCTGGCCAGCGGGGTACACTCGATCACTGCGATTTATGGGGGGGATGCCGCTAAATACATCCTCGGCAGTACGTCAGCAGTCTTCAGCCAGGATGTGCAGGCGACCTCAACCACGGTGGTTGCGTCGTCGCCGAATCCATCGACTTATGGCACGTCGGTCACATTGGTCGCGTCAGTGACTTCGGCAAGCGGCGTTGCCGCTACCGGCACCGTGACCTTCCTCGACGGAAGCACGAAGATCGGAACCGCCGCTCTGGCCAACACGACCGGCGTGGGCACGTTCTCGATTTCGTCGCTGACCGCCGGTTCTCATCCGATCACCGCTACCTACAGCGGAGATCAGAACGCCGGCCCCGGAACCTCGGCGCCGATCATCCAGGTCGTTAGCCTTACGTCCACCGTTACCACGCTGGCCGCTAACCCGAATCCGGGAATCGCAGGCAAGCCGGTCGCGCTCACGGCAACCGTGCATGTAACCACCGGCTCGGCGGCAGTGACTGGAAGCATCACCTTTACCGATGGGGCCGCGAACATCGGAACCGCGAAGCTCAATTCCGCGGGTGTGGCTTCCATCAGCCCGGTGCTCACGCCCGGACCCCACGCAATCGTGGCGACCTACGGCGGTGACTCAAATGATAATGGCAGCGCTTCCGCGGCTGTGCCGCTGGCGGTAAATCTCGCCACCACTTCGGTGAAGGTTTCCTCGAGCGGCTCCCCAGCGATCGTTCTCGCTCCCGTGACATTTACGGCAGCGGTGACGGGCAATGGAGGCACGCCGACCGGCTCGGTCACGTTCTTCGCAGACGGAGCCAACATTGCCACGGTGCCCCTTGCGGCCAATGGGACAGCGACAACGACGGACTCGGCTCTCACGGTCGGTACTCATACAGTGACCGCGAGCTACTCAGGGGACACGGACGATGCCGCAAGCACGTCCGCCGCGCTGACGCAGTCGGTCCAGCCGATCACGACCGCCACCGGACTCGTCTCCGCATCAACGGGGGGCGCTGCACCGCAGTTGATATTGGTGGCTACGGTCACCGGCAGCAGCGGTATGACGCCTACGGGAACGGTGACGTTGACCAGCAACTCACAAACGCTTGGAACGGCGACACTTGATTCAACGGGAGGGGCCACCCTCGTTCCCGACCTATCGTCGGCGAACTACACGATCATCGCCAACTATAGCGGGGACGCGGATCACGCACCGTCGTCTTCGCCGGCGGTTACGGTTTCGGGAACGCCGGTCGGCTTCAGCATCTCAATCACTCCGGCCACGCTCAATATCCAAGCGTCGCAAAACGCCAATGTCACCATCAATCTGGCTTCAAATAACGGATATGCAGACAAGATCGGGCTGGGCTGCGGAACCTTGCCGGAGGGCGTCACCTGCCACTTCTCTACGGGCACGGCGGACTTGAAGGCGGGCGGAAGCACCGCAGTGCAACTCAATATCGATACGAACAATCCGATCGGTGGAGGCTCGACCGCCAGGAACGCCAGCGGCGGGCAAAGCCGGTTCTCGCTGGCCGGTCTATTCCTGCCCGCCGGATTGTTCTTCGGCATTGTGTTCTGGAGATTCAGGAAGCGCAACGCTGCTGTGTTTGGGTTGGTCCTCGCGCTGTTGCTTTCCGGGGCTTTCCTGATGACGGGCTGCGGAGGATTTACAGAGAAAACCGCCGCTCCCGGCACCTACACAATTCAGATAAACGGAGTGGGGACGGCCAGCAACATTACCCACTATCAGAACATCACCTTGACCATTCAGAAGTGAGCGCGACTCATCGGACCACGAGGGGACCCGCAGAGACGAAGGTTTGCGAGTCCCCCGCCACGATCATTCAGAATAAAGTGATGACTCACGCGACAGGAGAGAGATGAACAGCTTCGATGGCTCAGGGCATGTGCGAGGCGAGCGAGATGGCAGGACTCCTCGACGTACGATAAACATTCTGCTTCTTACATTCGCATTGATTTTCGGGGCCGGCAGCCAGATAGTTCTGGGGCAGGCTGTCGAGTCTGCCACCGTATCCAAGGCGTCGCTTTGGGCAGGCGTGGGAGGATCGGGATATTACATCCAGTACGGCACGATCGAGGAACTGGGCATCATGGGCTTTATCGACGCGGATACGGGACACCACTTCGGTATCGAGGCGGAAGGGCGCTGGCTGGAATTTCACCAGACAGCCAATGTTCACGTCGAAACATATCTGGGCGGACTTCGCTATCACTTCAACATGAAGCGGTTTCAACCCTATGCGAAGGGCTTAGTCGGCGTAGGGGACTTCAACTTTCCTTATGGTTATGCCTATGGAAGCTACCTGGTGGTGGCACCCGGGGCGGGCGTCGACTACCGCCTGAGCCACCGCTGGAGCCTGCGCGCCGTCGATTTTGAATATCAATACTGGCCGCAGTTTACTTATGGGGCTATGTCTTCGGCGGGAATCAGTACAGGGATTCGGTATCGGATCTTTTAGAGATTTATAGACATATTTATATTACGGAACTCTTTGGGTACCAATCGCCTGTGCGCGGAGGCTTTGCCGTTCGAGCCTCTGCGCACAGGCGTAGATGTGAAACTCGTATAGAACTACGTCCTCCGTACCGGGAACGCGGCACCTAATCGTGGTTGTTGACGAAGCATTCATGGATTGCGGGGGCGGTAGCTTCGGGCCACTTGGTCTGCAAGAGCTCTGCTTCGGTCAACTCCTGAAGCGCAAAATCGATGGTGCCGTCAGCGTGAACGGTTCCGTGAAGGTAACCGTAGGTGTTGGTTTTTGAGGCGGGGTCTGCCTGGGTCGAAAGCACGTAGCGATGTGCACCGGCTGTACCGATGATCCAGCCCGGCACAACTTTTTTGGCGCGCTCTTTCCAGAATGGAGTGGCATAGATATTCAGCGAATAGTAATGGGAATGGCTGGCGATGATATAGACGTGCTTTCCGGCAGCCTGCGCGTCGTAGAGCCAGGTATAAGCCAGTTCACCGGTACGCTGCCCGAGATCCCAATCATCCATAGCGTGACTGGAACTGGTCGAATGAGGGAGTGCTTCGTGCATACCAGCCACGATCGTATGAATGCCCGAATGGGGATCGAGATCGCGATCGAGGGTGGCGCGCAGCCAGTGGAGCTGTGCATCAGAAAACTCGTCGCGGGTGGAGTTATCGAGGGTGATGAAGTCAACGCCATCGCGCACCCAGTGATACCAGGGCCCCAGGGGCGCGCCATCCGCACCATCCATCTTGCGCTGCGCGGCTATCTCAGGACGATCGAGCAGCGCCGAAAATTTCGCGACATATCCGTCGCGGGTCATGGGTGCAATGGTCTCGTGATTGCCGCGACCCAGAAAGACAGGCACTGTGCCGAACGAGGCGACCTGATGAGTCAGAAAGTCGTCCCAGGCAAGCTGCTGGTACTCGCTTAAAGGCGGTGCACCCTTGTCCCCGCGCATGGCGAGCAGATCCTGGTCGATGGTATATATGGCCCGGAAATCACCGAGATGCCAGTAGAAAGCGTCCTTCTCCGCTGAAACCCTGGCCGCAATCGCAGGCATGACGAAGTCGCCGCAGTTGCGGCTATCGCCTGAAACAGCGAAGGTCCAGTCGGATTTCGCATTTTGGGGAGCAGCGGGCACAGGCGACCACAGCGCTACAAAGGCGCATGGCAAGAGCAGCAGGGGAAAGGCCTTCCTGAACATGCATCCAGCATAACCCGTCCCCAATGCGCTGAATGTAAATGGAACGCGAAGGCGAGCGAGTGCCGGAGCGCGCCAGAACGGGAAGAGGTACCGCATTCAGGGAAGGCGCCTTAGTGTTTGTGATTCGAGTCACGGATAGACAGGACACCGCACCGCTAGCCTCATTGATGAAGGCGCTGCCTGTGCGGAGCGCACCGAGGAGTTTCAAATGCCTTATGTCGTTACAGATGCGTGTGTAAAGGACTTTGTCTGCGTCGCGGAGTGCGCTACTGCGGCGATTGCGCCCAGCGTAGGCGATCCAGCGGCGGGGACTGTCTCCCAGGTCTTCATCAACCCTGACGAGTGCATCGATTGCGGAAACTGCGCAACCGTTTGCGCGCAGAACGCGGTCTATCCCGCGGATGAACTGCCCGCTGACAAGGCCCATTTCGCAGACAAGAATCGCGCCTATTTCCAGTAGTCGCAACGGGTCGACGGAAAGTTCGCTACTGGTGCTCCGGTTTGCCGGTAACGGGCACGTCGGAGGCCGGAGTGGCGGGTAGAGTTGCGGATGGGGCCTGGGCCGCGGCGGTTTGTCCGGCTGAAGGGGCTGCGGGCGAGGGCACCAAGGTCACGGGCAACGTAAGTGTTTGGACGGTCTGCGGGTCGTCGCGCAGCTTGAGGTAGAGCAAACCGTTGGCGGGATGCGGCACGACGAGTTGAGCTCCGGTAAAGTCGGGCGCCACCTCAACGGGAGTGGAAAAGTCATCTGTCCCGGCTATGGCCGATACCAGAAATAGATTGCTTCCCACGAGCGTGCATGGTTTTGATGCGGCGTGGGGGCATCTCAGTTCTTTGAACCCGGGAAGGCGAACCAGCGTCCCGAGCGGCATCCAATCGCCAGCCACGCCATCCTGCGAGAGGGCGCGCGCGCGCAGCGGTCCGAAGGCTGAGGCGCCAAAGCGCGCCAGGGGTTCTACCGAGCCCAGGGCGGTCTTGCTCTCTTCAAGCATCAGGCTTCCGTCGGCGAGGGAAAGGACCGTGTGAAAGCTGCCATCTGCGGCGGCAACTTCGACACTCTGGTTGCGAGGAAAGCTCTGCGGAACCACGGCCTTGAGGAAGAAAACGAGGCGTGCTCCGATGGGAACGTCGTCCGGGCTGCCCAGGTGAACCGGGGACGGAGCCTGAGCGCCATCGTCCTGGCTACCCTTGCTGAGAAGAGTGACCTGGGGACGCGGCGGGTTCACCGTAACCGGGACTTTGAGTTCGCGGCCGTCGCGCAGTTCCACCTTTGCGGAGTACTGTTTGGCGGGATCCAGGTCGAGAGTCGAGCCCTCGGTATTGAGGGAGAGTTGGTCAAAGTCCTGCACGCGCGCCAAGCCCGCCGGTGTCCACGTAATCCCGCTGAGGCTGACTTTGGCTACCTCATCGAGGCGAGTGCCTTTGAGCATCGCGCCCCGGTCGCCCGCACTTAGCGTGAGGTGTTCCAGCGATGCTGCCTCAGCGTATGCGTCGAGGGTGAGGGTATCGGGCTTTTCGACTCCAAACTGGTGAACGTCGAGAACCAACTCACCTGGGCTTGCTTCTTTCAGCGGCACGCCCACCTCGAGAGCGCGCGGACTGGCGACCTTCCAGGTCAATTTGGTTTCGTTTCCACCGGACGGAGAATGCTCTGCCACGGAGGAGACGCAGGCTGTGCTCTGACCAACGAGGTGCAGCTTGTCTTCCCGTCCCACGATGAGGGCGGACTGATCGCCGGGGGCCACAGTCCACTTTAAGGGCTCGGCCGATAGAAGGTGGAAATGGGGCCCTTCCCAATCGTCGAATCCCCACTTGCCTTGAATGACGCCGGTTAGCTCCCCTGGCGGCAAGGCCGGCAACGGCTTCTGGAGCACGAGGCCCCCTTTTGACGCAGCCGTGGACAGGGGCAGGTCGATGGGTCCATGTTCCGAATCGATGCGCAATTTAAGGTCATGGGCGAGGTCGGTACCGAAAACCAGCGGCGCGCCTTCGGCTGCAAAGTACAGGTCGGGCTTTTGCGCACACAGGGTCTCGGCCGGATTGGAGGCGCGCAAAGCAGGCGCCTTGGATGGACCGACGGGCGGTAGCGCTACGACGACAACGGATTTGGGATCACGGAAAGAAGGTGGCAGGTTGAGGCGCAGGTTGAGGGTATCTTTGGTCGGCAGGGCGAGCGCGGGAATGTATTGAAAGTGAGCGGTATGGAGCGAGGCGAGGATCTTCGCCGTGTCGACGATTGCACCAACATAGGGACTGAACTGACCCCCTCCCCCCATGCTGGAATAGCTGAGCTGGTTCATCAGGTCGCCGGTCGTGCCGCTGGCCAACTGTGAAACGAGTGACTGGGCGTTGGCGTCGTCAAGCACCATGCCGTCGGTGTGCTGGACGAGACAGGGCGCCTGCTGATCGGTTGGCTTGTCAAAGCATTGCTGGTCAAGCTTGATGCCCAGCGAGCGAGCCGCCAGTTCCGCGTGCTCTTTAAATGACTTCTGATCGGCCTGGGAGGTATTTTTTACCTCGCCCAGGTAAGCATCGAGGCGCATACGGTCCCAACCGGCGGCCTGCAGGTCCTGGGTGGCACGGACAAAGGCGCCAGGGCGGTCGTGTACCGCTTTGCGCAGAGTGCTGAAATCTCCTCCGGTTTCCGGCACTAGGAAGACGATCGCCTGCTGCGCCTCAGCGGGAACAGTTACGAAGACTCCTTCGCTGCGCGCCTCGCGCGTCCATGTCTCGACGCGCGTGAACCAGTCGGAAGGCGGCGGGTTGGTAGCGCCACGCAGGAAAGCCACGACGAGCACATAGCGCGCAGACTGGCTCTCGGGAAAATCGGGGTGTATCCACAGGCGGTCGCCTGGCAACAGATTAGGCGCCTCGCTGATGGGGAGGGTGACGTCGCCGCGCTTGACGTGCACGTCCACTTTCGGTCCGACGAGATCGAATGCCGGGCTATCGGCGCGGGATATAGTTAAGGCCAGAAAGCCAAATAGAAGCAGCGGCAGACTTCGGCGCATATCTCTATTGTAAGGCGATTGACAGCCGAATCAAGCGATGAAACCGGTCGATAACTCGGGCTTTCATCCGGCCCGGCAATTAAAATCTGGATTGGCGCGCGACTAATCGTCTATACTACGACGGGGATAGTCTTCAATTGAATAGGTACAGCTTTTCTTGACTCAAGTAGCGCCTTTCAAGCACAGAAATCTAATGTTTGCTTAGGGTTCGGGCCATACCGAATCCATTGATCTACTTACATTTCGCGGCAGTTGCTGCAATCCAGAGGCAATCCGGGGCCAATGCCGGCAGCGCGTACTGCGTTATAAACCACATTCATAAATCAGGCGGGGGCGCCATTATCTGGGGGAAGATATGAAAGCATCTAAATCTGCACAAAGGAATGTAGATGTAAGCAATTTGAGCATTCCGGACGCAGAAGAAATCATCGAGGAAGCATTAAACGAACTTTCATACTCCCAGGATCCTGGATTGGTTAGAGCGCTGCGCTTTCTAGCTCCTCCCGGATATCAGGCGATCGTGGAATTATGCAGTGAAAATGGACGCAGCAAGCGGCGCAACGCTACCGCGGAAGCCTGGTCGCCTGAAGAAGATGAGGTACGTATCTACTTCGAGCGGATCGAAGACGGGGAGTCTGCGCCGCGCCCGATGCGCGGAGCAGTGCGTCCCGCGGTCGAGCCGACCTACGAGGCTGAGGACGATAGCCAGGAAGCGGTAATTCCCGCGGATCTTGAGGCGCGCGTCAAGGAATTGTGCGCGGCCCTGGCCGAAGCTGAGCGTGGAGGCCATGCCTTCATTGCGCTGAAGTGGTTTCGCGACTCTTTTCTGCCCCGCAAAGCCTTTCGCTGGAATCAGAACCCGGAGTCTCGCCAGGCGGTGCTCGCGGAAGCCATTCAACGCGGAGTCGTGCTCACCAGCAAGATTGCCAATCCTAAAACTCCGGCATATCCCACTACCACGATCCGGCTGAACCGCGCCGAAGCGGGCATCACCGAAGAGACGCAGCGCTTCCACCCGGTGGAGGTCCACGGCGACACGCTGGCGGCAGTGATTGAAGAAGAACGGGGGAACATGTGAGTTGCTACTTCCTCGAAGCCACGGCCTTCGCCAAACTTTTCGTGCGGGAGCCGGGGACCGATGCCCTCATCCGATTGATGGAGACCGTCGAGGATAATCGCAAGCTCATTTCGGCTTCCACTCCGCTTGAGGTGTATGCGGCACTGAGGCGGCGCGAACGTGCGGGAGCTATATCGGCTCAAGACGCGACAGCGGCCATCGAGATTTTGCGGCTCGAGGCGGCGCGCACCGTTCAAGAGCCGCTCAATCCGGCTGTGCTGGAGTGTGCACGCCAACTGCTTGACCGGACGACGCTGCGCTGGCCTGACACTTTGCAGCTCGCCGCAGCGATCGTGGCCCGCGAAATGTTTCACGGCACCGAAATCATTTTCGTCTCGGCCTCTCCGCTCTTGCTGGAGACGGCCAAGTCGGAGGGGTTTCGCGCGATCGATCCCACCACCGAACCTATCGTTCCCAGCGAATCCAACGAAGTCGCCGAACCTGCCTGAGTCGTAATGAGCGGCCATCAACCCGGGCGGTCTTGGTTCTCATCATCGAATGGATGTCAGGTACCACCCGTTATAGGCGAGGCGTGATGCGCGGCTTGTTACGCGGACCGGACGGCGCTATTTCGCGACGACGTGGCTGGCGATCCGATCATACTCGGTGCGCGAGACCAGGTGGCGCTTAACCAGTTCATTCGAATCCCGATAGGGCCTGCCAGCGACAATTTTATCGGCGGTTTGAGAGTCGATGCCAGGAAGACTCTGAAGGTCTCCCGTCGACGCCTTATTGATATTTATCGGCCCCTTCTCGCGGAGACCGTCGACTACGCCTTCGGCGACGGCTTTGGCGTCACGCGCGGCCGTGGCCGTCGCTGAGGCCGTGTCCTGGCGAATGGCATCGGGGCTGCGCCTTTCGGGTGTGCAACCCACTAACAAAAGAAGACTCAATGAGCACAAAATGGTGCACTTCATATTTGTTTGGATGCGGGAAACTGGAATTTACGAGAAGGCGAAAGCCAGGAGCATTGCGGAAAGGCGTCTGAGCAGGTGATTGGGCGTGAAAACAAGGCGGGTTATGCAGCGTCTGAGGGCAAAAGCCGAAACGGCGCAGCCACAAGGCCGCGCCGATCTCCTTGAATCGCAAGGCGGAAGTACTATTTGCTCGCGGTATGTTTTGGCGGGGCAGCCGCGGATTTAGTATCCGCAAGTGCCTGGTCGATTAGCTGGAAAAGTTTGCTGCGATCGACCACCTCAACGAAGGGTGCGCCCTTGGAGTTGGCGGTCGTCACCCAGATCGTAGGGGTGTGTTCGATGCCGACGCGCTGGCCGAGGGCGTAGTCGGCCTTGACTTCGGCAGCAAGCTTTCCCGAAGGGTCAACCGCGAAGGGAAAGGCGATTCCGTGATCCTGGGCAAATTTCTCAGTAAATTGGGCCAGGCCTTCAGGGGTCGTGATGGAAATCTGGTTGGCAAACACCGCGTCGCGATAGTCGTCACCGAGTTTCTTGCTTTTGGTGTCGAACCAGCGCGCATTTACGGCGGCATTGAAGCTCCATGCGTGAAAGGGCAGCGGAAAGTCGTGGCGCACCCAGGGGATGTTGTATTTCTCGGCTGCTTCCTTCAGCAGGGGATTGGCACGTCCGCAGTCCGGACACTCCATGTCCTCAAACTCCACGATGGCAACGCGCGCGCCCGCGGGCGGCTTCAAGGCTGACGGGTCGTGGACCTGCGTTCCGGCGGGTGGCACGTTGAACTGCGCGTGAACGGCGGGGGCTAACGCCAGGACTACGGCGGCAACGATCAGGCCGGGGGTGCGAAAGGCGGGCAAACGAAAGGCACGGTCAACAAAATGGAACATGTTAATTGGACGGCTCCCTTTGGATGATTGTAACGGGAAGAGTGCGAAAAGGTTGCGTTTATTGATGATCCCGGCGGGATGGGTCCGTGGAAAATGCGTCGTGGTTCGAGGCCCGGCGCGCAGCCATCCATTGCTTCCACTTGTAGTCGGCAAACAAGGATGCAGCGACCACGAGCAGAACGACGACGCCAACGACGATCTTCATAACCAACCTGGGAAAGCCTTCGAAGGCGGGCTTCCCGCATTAAAGGCGCCGGAGATTGCGTCTCCGGCGGGATAAGTTTTGATTTTTCGCCATGTGTGGACGCCACCACACGGCAGCGCGCATACCGAGATGAATCAAATGGCCAATGCGCCCGATGCCGCTTCTCAT
>VFSW01012382.1_pt1 | contig 11917 bp, 10 predicted proteins | sample 5358111 | NCBI WGS metagenome assembly VFSW01 (sample SAMN11554181, study PRJNA540505) | mine drainage metagenome | isolation source: sediment from site ElyBrook_90M | place: USA: Ely Copper Mine, Vershire, VT | collected 2017 | reverse complement strand
GTTTTCTATTGGTCGATTATCGACGACAATCACTTCGAAGTCCGGATAGTCGAGCCCCAGAATGCCATCAATCACGCTCACGAGTTCACGCGGGTTCTCGCAGATTGTTGGTACCACGACCGAAGCTCTCGCGAGAAGTTCGTCCGGAAGTCCCCACAGCACCGAGGGGACGACATCAGCGAACGCCGACGCGGCTTCTCGCAAAGTCGATCCGGAGATCTCGCCCGTCTCACTGCGGGTCTCCAGCACGCCCACGATCTGACCCTGTCGCTTGACCTCGATCCAGACTCGTTCGCCGGGCGTCGCGCGAATCGGTACACCTTCGCTCAAGACCTCGACGGACATCTCAAGCAGCTCAATCGGCTGCCACGGACGCGATGTCGCGTGCTCTGGATTATCAGTCGCGTTGGGCGCCTCCTGGGGCGGTTGACCCATTTGACGTCGCCCCCACGCGTATCCAGCGATTGCGCACACGCTACCGATCGCCATTAGGGCGAGCCGCGCTGCCCCCGCACGCGGCTGGCGCGCCGCGAGACCAAGACTCCGACCAACCTCACGAGGCAAGGCGCGTGCGAGATGTGCGCGCTCCGCGGCGAGACCCGCATCGACGCCGACGAGCAACGCGATTGCGGCCTTGGAGAGCCCTTCGGACCAGCACCGAGTCCAGAAGTATCGGACGTGCAGTCGAGAATCGGGGACCCGATGATGCACGATGGCGTCACGTGCCAGCACAAAGAACTCGTCGGGGTACCGACTCGTGTACCTGATGCAGAGTTCGGTCTCTTCACCACCCAAAGGAATATCGCGAATCCGACCTAGTCCGGACGTGAAGCCACCGACGCGGTCAAAGACCCGTCGTCGAAGGGCCATACTCGAACCAATCGGGTTACGTATACGCGATCGATCCGGGGGAAGCCCCGCGTAACTACAGCCCAGCACCCAATAGAACGTCTCGGGAAACCACGCCGGGGGCTCCCCCGGCCAATGCGGGACAATCCACCCGCCGACGCCGGCCACCAACTGGTCATCCAACGGACGTACGAGATTCTCTAACCACTCGGGCTCGGCGTAGGCATCATCGTCGAGAAAGACAATGACGTCGCCGGTGGACATCGCGACACCAGAATTTCTCGCGCCCGAGAGTCCCTTCTCTGAATCATTCACCGTCACAACGACGTCCATCAATTCGCGCGATGCACGTTCGAAGAGCGCTTCATTGTTATCAATGACCACGATCACCTCGTGCGCCTTCAGCGTCTGACTGAGACAACTCTGCGCGGCGGCTACGAGGGAGTCCCATCGCTCCATGGAGTACGCGCAGATTACGACCGAGACGTTCATTGGACTCAGGGCACTTGACCTGTGGTGGTGCGCGCAGCATCCGCGCAGAGCGGTGTGGCGCTCAAGCGCTGGGCTAGCTCGATCCACGAGTCGGGGCTAGGAAACCGTAACTCTCCGAGGCGAAGGGCGTGCGCGAGCGCAACGTCGATTGCAGCGGGAAAGTTGATATCCGCGAGAAGCCCGCCCACGTAGCCCACGCCAACATCGGGCAGTTGTGACGGGGACAGCACAATTGTCGCAACGCCACATTCAACCGCAATCTGAAAGACTCGCGAATCAAGCAGCGGGTCGGCAATGATGAGGGCCGATGACGCCTCGCACATCGACACGAGCTCCTCGTCGGAGATTCTCTCGTCGATAAGTCGAACGTGATTGCCGTGATAACTGGCCGCAATCATGTCCGGGATGATCTGACTGGTGTAGCGCATCGCAATCTGCAATTCGTACTGACCAATCCACGAATGCGGAATCGCATCAAAAGCAGCGAGCAACGTCGTGAGCGTCTCATTGCTGTCCTTGGGCAAGAATGCGGTGATCCTGTGCGTGGAATGCTGATCGGCCCGGCCCTTCAAGGAGAGCGAGCGATGTACCTCGACGACCGGACCCGAGGGACCGAAGTCCGCTGTGAACTCGCGGGCGTCGATCGCGTCGCCAATGAGGACGAGATCGGCGCCAACGATGACATCGGCCAATGCGGTCAGGCTCGCGTGGTCAGACTTCGGTAGGCTCGCACAAGCCACCGCACAAGGGACTCCCGCGGCACTCGCGGCATGGATGAAATCCTTGATCCACCCGTTGTCGAGGCCCGGCCACGCATAAGCGAGCGCAACACGAACGTCAGGTCCGAGCCAGTCGTCGAATGCCTGTCTTCGAAGATGTGCGCCACGCGGTGCGCGGCGCGTCGTGAGCACCCCACTGTGCGGTTCTCCAAAGGCAGCACTCAGGGAAGGCGTGCGTGTGAGCCCTTCTGCGTAGTCCGAATCGGAATCAACTTCGATGCGCGTGACCGCAACGGTCCCAGAGAGCGCCCGAGCGATCTCGGACACGATGACCCCAGGCAGAGTGAGTGAGGATCCTGGACCTGCCACCACCGCGCTACCGCGGCGCTCACCGAGCTTGCCGACCTCGGACACCGTCTCGGGACGCGGCCCGACACTATGACGGTGAAGCCGTTCCTCAATGCTCACGCGAACGATACGGACTCCGTCACGAACCGCACTGAGATTGCTCTTGCCGTAGATTCGCTCAGCCTCAAAACATGGCACCTCAGCAGTACGAAGTCCTGCGCGGTACGCGCGAATCCCGATGAGCGTCTCCACGCCAAAGCCATCGGTGTCGATGCCGATGGGGTCCATTTGGTCAGCCCAGAATCCGATGTAGCCGTACGTCGCATCTATGTAGCGAGCACCGAAGAGCACTCGGATGAGCAGGCAAATCCCACGATCGCCCATGCGACGAAGCCAGGTGATGTCATTTGACCCCCCACCGGGACAGAATCGACACCCTTTTACGTAATCAGCACCTGACATGAGCGCATCTCGAAACGCAGTGATCGCAGACCCGTCCATTGAGCCGTCCGCGTCGAGCGCAATCAGGATCTTCCCTTTCGCGGCACCAAATCCAGCCTGCAGCGCTGCCCCTTTGCCGGGTCGCCTCTGCTCGATGATACGAACATCGGGTCGCAGAGCCCTCGCGACGCGCTCAGTGTCGTCGCTGGAGCGACCATCCACGATAATCACTTCGTCCACCCAGCGTGGAATTGTGTTGAGCACATACGGCAGGTTTGCTGATTCGTTCAGCGTGGGAATGATGACCGATACTGTCGGATTCCCGCGACTGCCACCACTTGGCGCGCCAACGCCCGCTTGATCGGACATTCGCCAGCGATCAGACATGTGCTCGCCAACTTTCTTCGTAGATCCTGTTAATCAAGAGAATTGCAGTAATCATGCAAATTGTCAATTGTCGCGCCTAGGTCAATGGACCCTTCTTAACAGCCTGAAGTGTCCTTTGAGCAATCCGAAACCCGTTCACGCGCATCGCCGTCACGCGATACTGGCTACCTCGTCGACCGAGACCCCACGGACGAGGACGGCGCGTACTCGGCCACCCAATCAACCTGCAGGGACTGTGGGCTCGCCGGGCACGCCCAGCCCGAGGCACACCACGTCTGCTGTTGAAGATCGAGGGTCATTGGCTGACTCGGGATTTCTGAAGCCACGCTGACACTGCCCCACATTTTTCCGTCCACCGTGTAGACGACTGACGTTGGGGTCCAGATCACGCCCCAGGTGTGCCATCTCGTCATATCGATCGTCAACTTCTTCTGTACAAAATCACTCGCGGAGGTGTAGTGCAAGGTGGCGGAGCTGGCCGACGTGGTACCACCGGTTTCGCTGAAGTCGATCTCCGGGGGCCACACGGGAGCGACGGGCCAGAGCAACTCCACCGCTGTGGGACCTGCGCCAGTGACGCGCGAACGAACGAAATAGGCACCGTACGTTCGCGCGAGTCCGCACTGGCACAACCCACCCGTGACCCACTGATTGTTATACGCGGGATCTTGCCACGTATTTATCTGAAGCAGCCCGCCGCTCACCGTGACGTGTGAACTTGAGAACTGACCACCCGGATCTCCCCCCGGCGTCCCGCTGTACGTCACCCAGCCGGGCGGAAGCGATGTGCCCGTGAAGCTGTTCACGTAATCCAAGGTGTAGCCGGCCATCGCGTTGCCCGACGGAGGAGCTCGTCCTGACGGATTCGCTGCACTAAGAGCGCCGATCGGGTACGGCCCATTTCGTCGAAGGTTCGGGTGTCGAGCGCGGCTGACGTGACTGACCGAGGGCGGGGTGCTCGAAACCAACTCATTCACCATTGGGCCGACCGATGATGCAGTGGCGTGGTCCGCAATTCGCGCAATGCTCAGGCGTGCATGGGGGACGCTGGTCGTTCGAGAAAGGTGAACTCGCTGTCCACTTGACTGCCCGGCCCTTGGCGGCGCCGAAGTACCGACCGCTTGGATCGCCAACACCGTGACGACGAGCGTCGTTATGAGGACCAGCGCTCGGCCGACTCTTGCGGAACTACGGTACATCGCGGGCCCCCGCCCCGTTCGCCACGCCATCGCCTTAGTCGGCTCGCATTCCAGGACTCTTCAACGCCCTGAGGGGCCGCGAAATAACAGTGATGCAGAACATCTAGAAACGTTACCGTTGCTCCGCAGGGTTCCTTAGTATTCGCCAGTCCCGAAATCGCTGGTGGCGAGGAGTCGTGAAGCAATTATCAAGGTATTAACAGGGAGTGAGACCCCAGTCTGGCGCCTCCGGCCAGACTTACACAACCATTTTCACCCAGCCACCACTTTCGTGAAGACCGAACCTTCGATCTCGGCAACGAGGATTCAGAGTGTTTGACGTCCCGCCCACGCGTCAGCCACAATCACCTCGAGCTCCGAGCGACTGGGCTGCCAACCCAAAATCTCGCGCGCCCGAGAACTGCTCGCAATCGCGGCCGCGGGGTCCCCAGAGCGACGCGCAACATAGTGGACTTCGAAATCCACACCCGTGACGTGGCGTACGGCATCAACCACCTGACGATTTGAAGAGCCGACATCACTGCCCAAGTTGAGCGTGAGGGCGCGGTGATCCCCCAATGCCTCTATCGCCAGGAGGTGGGCCTCGGCGAGGTCACTCACGTGCACGTAATCACGAATGCACGTCCCATCCGGTGTTGGATAATCAGTTCCAAAAATGTCGAGATGGTCGAGCCGTCCCGCAGCGACGTCGAGCGCCAGCGGGATCAAATGTATCTCCGGGCGATGGTCTTCGGGATGCGCCAGCGTGCCTCCGGCGGCGTTGAAATAGCGCAGCGATGCAGTGCGGATGCGTCCGAGGTCTGACAACCAGGCCATGCCTTCTTCAACCATTCGCTTCGATTGACCATAGGGGCTCAAGGGCTGAATCGACTTGCTCTCGTCGATGGGCATCTCCACTTGATCGCCGTACACAGCGCAGGACGAAGAGAAGACAAAGCGCTCGACCCCGGAACTGACGAGTGCGTTCAAGAGTCGAAAACTTGACGCCACGTTATTGGCGAAGAACGTCTCAGGCTGTTCCATAGAGGCTCGAGGTTCAATCAGTCCCGCGAAGTGGACACAGGCATCGAAGGATCCGAGCGAGCTCACGAGTTCCATGTCCCCGCAATCACCGTGAACAAATCTCGCCCCCGACGGCACGTTCTCGACCCGACCCGTGATCAGGCTGTCCAGCGCCACCACTTCATGGCCCCTCGACAACAAGAGCTCGCCAGTCGTCGCACCAATAAAACCAGCCGCACCCGTGACGAGAACTCTCATATCAGGTCGATACGTCGCGAGTACTGAGGACTTTGCTTCAATACCGAGTCAATTGCACTTGCGCAACTCCACGCGACCGCCGACTGCACATCGACACACGGACTCATCGGAAGACACTTCATTGTCAATTCCTCTCCAAAGTGCATCATGGTGCTCTTGAGGGAATCGTACCGTCACCGATGGTTGTACGCCAAGAGCCTGCCGGGGACTTCGCCGCTGACGTCCTTAGGTTGGAACTGGGCCGACACTGCAACCAAACACAGATCGCGCCATCTCTTCGCCGACCATTTCAGTCACCATTGTCACATCTCGGCCCCACTCGCGCACCAGCAGACGCATCAACGCTTACACCCGAAACGTCACGTTTCTCTTACCGCCAAGCCTTCAAGCAGTCCCAGTGCGCCCAAGTCGCGGTGACATCTGTGATCCTGACGAGCCGAGCGAGCAATGACTGCGGGTCAAAGTCTTTCCTTACGCCGACTCGGCGGCCTTTTTTATTGCCGCCAGAGTCTCGGGGATTCCTTCGTGAGCGGCCGCGATGCGATTCGCGATCTGGTTCGGCGCATCCTCGCCAAATCGCTCCTCGAACCTGGCAATTCCTCCAGGAAGGAACTCCCATGACTCCGTCACCACGGTCCCCTCCTTCGAAGGCTCGAAGGTGTAGCCCCAGCGAGTCCAGGTGCCGCCCACCACAAATGCACACTCGCGACTCGGTTCGGCTGCGACCACCTCAGAGCGTGTTTCCCAGGTCCGCTCCGCAGTCTCGTTACGCCCGGTGAACCATGCGCCCACTCGAGGTGACCCGCCTTCGTCCCACCAGCAGGATTTACAGACTGGGCTCCATTCGCCCATCCGCGTCACGTCGGCCACCATCTCGTAGAGCACATTGGCGGGTCGCGCAATGAAAACTGAATCAGAGTATTTCAGATCATCCATCAAGTAAGTCTATTGACCAGCGCCCCTTACCCATCCTCGGATGAAGGAGCGCCGAGGCGTTCAATCTCTTTAATCATCTTCTTAAATGTCATTAAAGACATCAGGCCGATATGACACTCAGATCAGCGCATCGTCAAGCGAGCATTGGATTAGCGACGGAGCACCCTCGTACCGACGTGGTTTCTCCGACCAGACGCCGAGAACGGCGATGTCATGTGACCAATATTGGACCAGGAGGTGACCTACGCTGCGCGAATGACCAGTCAAACTCGGCCCACCTTCCAACTACAGGTTGGGCCACCCATGAGGCAAAATCGATGGACGGTGTTGTTTCGAGGCATTCTGATCGTGCCCCACGTGATAGCGCTGTTCGCGCTCTTCATCGGCGCGGACATCCTTACGCTTCTCGCCTGGTTCGCCATCCTCTTTACTGGACGGAATCCCTTTCATGATTACGTCACCAACGTCCTGCGGTGGTCGGCGCGCCTCAACGCCTATTCGTTCTTTCTCACTGACGTATACCCTCCATTTTCGCTGAAGGGCGACTCCGGCTATCCAGTGGCCACTTCTCTCGAAGCAAGTGAGATGAGCAGAGCGAGTGTGTTCTTCCGCCCAGTGCTTTACATCCCGGTCGCCATCGTCCTCTCTATTGTCAACCTGGGGATGTCAATCCTCGGATTCTTCGCGTGGCTCCTTACGATGGTTCGAGGAACCCTTCCTGCGTCGTTGCATGACGCATTCGTGGCAACGAATCGATTCATGGCCCGCGTCGCCGCCTACGGCTATCTCGGTCAAGATCCTTATCCTCGCGGTCTCTTCGGTGACGCGCGAGAGCAAGATGCACGCGAGGGTTCAATTGCGGTGCCACCACGCGAAGGGACACCACTCGAAGGGACAATGAGCGAGAAAATCTCGACCGACTCGCCAGTTGACTTGAACCACGCGCCGTCGAGTCTCATTTCGTCGAGCGCACTGGCACCAGACACCAACGCGCCGCACGAGAACTGGAGCCTCGTGGTGACGCGGTCCGCACGGCGCATACTCCTCACCGAATTGGTCGTCGGCGCGCTCAGTTACGCCGCGCTCATAATCGTCGACACACTTCTCGTTCTGTCGTCCGTCTCCTCAAGCGCCCAGGCGGCGAACTGGTCCCGCCAGTACCAGGGCGACGTCGTTGCGCTGCAATCCGCCGCGTCGAATGCAGTGAACGTCCTGACGCGCCCGAGCCCGAATTGGGACCTCATCTCCATTGACTGCTCAGCGACGAGCGGGGTGATCTCATTGTTCACCGCAGTACCGCAATATCCGATCTTTGAGCCCAATAGGCACCTACTCGAGGGCGTTGGTCTCATCGAACTCGCGACCAAAGACTGCAATTTGACGGTCGTGCCCCAGCAACGCACGCTGGAATTGGCGACCCTCACCAAGGCTTTCGACGAGGGAGCCCATCAACTGCAGATATTCCTACGCGACTCGTGATCGCTCGCGATCCACGATCCGACAGTAGGGCGGAGTTACAGATCGGGCAGGCCGAAGTCAAGACTCGGAACATCGGTGCCACCATCGATTTCGAGTACCTTCCCAGTGAGAAACGCGCCGGCGGGTGAGACCAGGTACACCACGCCCGCAGCGATCTCCTCTGGATCGGCGATGCGGTGCAACGGCGTGAGATCTTCCATCATTGATTTCAACTCGGGCGTGGACGTCACTATCTCGAGTGCCGAAGTGGCGGTCGAACCCGCAGCGATTGCGTTGACGCGAATTCGCGGCGCCAGATCTTTAGAAATGAGCCTGGTGTAGTGCGAAAGTGCCGCCTTGGCAGCACCGTAGGCGGCGTAACCTCGACCGGCGACGCGCCCCATGACCGACGAGACGTTGACGATCGCTCCCCCGCCATGCTCGAGCATGAGCGGCACGGCCGCGCGGTTGAGCGCATGGGCCGTTGTGACATTGAAGTGGAACGCCTCCTCGAGGTACTCGGGCGTCGTATCAAGGAACGGTAATGGAATTGCACCGCCAACGTTGTTCACGACGATGTCAACGCGACCGAACTCGCGCTGGGCCAGCGAGGCGAGCGAGCGCACGGCATCGAGGTCCGCGAGATCGACGGCTGCGCTAATTGCGCGACGGCCCGTCGCGGCCACACGCTCAAGCACCGCGTCGAGATCGCTCTGGGTGCGAGCGGCAATGACCACGTCCGCTCCGCACTCGGCGAGTGCGACCGCACTCGCCGCACCAATGCCCCGGCCCGCGCCCGTGACAATCGCAACTCTGCCGTCTAGACGAAAAAGGTCGAGAATCATTGGAATCCCCTTCAGATCGCTTGAACCAGTTATAGCCGTCACCGCAAGGTTCGACCATCATCGTTGCGCGAGCGGTATCGCGTGGGTGCCCGCAACTTCCCACCTGAGACACGTCGAAGAAACACCCTCGACTGGTGGCTAGAAGCACAGGCTTCGAGCGAACCCACTGGAGAGCGGTAGGGAATCGCCGAACACTTCTGGACTAATCGGGAGTTGTACCTGGAGCGCTGACTCTCTGAAGACCGCCCTGGACGCAAGGTAGCCTCGGCGCCGTCCCCAGGACCTAAACTCAGATCGGCCAATGCTTCCCTTCGAAGGAAAAGAGACGGGCATGGATGTGAGCGGTGCGGAAAATGGCAAGTCTCCTTCTCAACTGATCGACGCCAGAATCGAAGAGCTCGGTGATTGGCGTGGCTCTATGCTCGATCGGCTTCGTACCCTGATCAAGAGGGCCGATCTCGAAGTCGTCGAGGAGTGGAAGTGGCGAGGAGTTCCGGTGTGGTACGACCACGGAATGATTTGCACGGGTGAAACCTATAAGAATGTCGTGAAGATGACCTTCGCCAAAGGGGCAGCATTAGAGGACCCTTCGGGACTCTTCAACTCCAGTCTTGACGGGAACACAAGGCGAGCCATCGACTTTCACGAGGGCGAGGAGGTCGACGAAGAAGCGCTCATTGCCCTCGTTCGAGCTGCCGTCACCTTCAACAAAACCAAGGCCGCGAGCTAGACCGAAAGGTTGGAACTACCCCGCGAGGCCTTCACGGCGTAACGTGCTTAGTTCCTTCGATTCTGGAGCCAGGTGTCCGAGCGATGATCATGCAACAAGCCCCGCCCCTTCGTGAGCATTCTGAGTGATTCGCATTGACGAGGAAAGGTCACGACCGAATGGTCCTCGAATCACTGCAGAATCGCGGGTGGCTTTTTGGCACCATCCCTTGCTCGCGATTCGATCCCTCGATTGGAGCGGACGTGAGCGCGTGGAGATCATGACGTCGTGAACGGTGAGAGGACCCGCCCTCGGCCCGTCGACAGCTCGACACCGACAAACAAACCGGACGTCGTACGCTGCTCTTCGAGGGCTGCACATTCAAACGATCTCCACCTAGGCATAGCGACGCTGGACATTGCGCGAGCGGGAGATATCTCCAATATCCTGCCCGTTAAGAGCTGTGGGGGCATTCGTACTCAAGCGGTGACGCCCTCGAGTCTTCGTCCCTGGGACGCGTCACTACACTTCGGCGAGCGCCCGCCTGAACTGACCAGGACCATCAGCGATGGACAAAACGGTGCTGCCCACGTCGCTGGTTCGTCGAGCGACGGCGCACGAGCTCCTGACGCCGCGTGGGCGGCAAATTCACTTCGTCCGCGGCAACCCCGCTCGCCGGGAGTCCCCTCCGCGGCGATTCGTCAAAGGACCTTGCGAACCGAGCGAATGGGTCAAATGCGCCCGCAGCTCGGGGCCGAGATGCTCATCCTCAAGACCAAGATCAATGATCGTCTTCAAGTACTCAAGCTTGTCTCCCGTGTCGAAGTAGCGAGCATTTTCAATCTCATATCCGAGAAGGAAGTTGCCGTTATCAATCGAGAGCTGCATCGCATCCTGCAGCGACAGCTCGTCACCCGGGCGAAGTTCGGAGGCGCGATCGTTGAGGCACTCGAGTATCGTCGGCGTGAAGAGGTAGCTGCTCACGCTCGCGAGATCCGACGGTGCGCTGGATCGGCCGGGCTTCTCGACAATCGATTCGATCTTCACGATACCCGGCTCGATCTCCTTGCCTCCCACGTACCCGTAGCGCGTGTAGTCGTCGTCGTCATCCGCACGAATACACGACAGCACACCGAGGCCCGTGCGTTCGTGGAGGGCAACCATCTGACTTAACCGCCCGGGAGTAGCGCGGATGAAGTCGTCCCCGAAGGTGTAGATGAAAGGCTCATCGCCGATCAGGTGCGCTGCGTTAAGAAGAGGCGTGCCGTTGCCATCCGGACCTTTTTGACGCATGTAGGCAAAGTTTGCCAGGTTGGCGATGTGCTCAACCTCCTTCAACAACTTCTCTTTCGGACCCCTGAGAGCAGCTACAAGCTCTTGGCTCGGCTCCGCGAAGTGGTCCTCAATCGAGCGCTTGTGGTATCCGGTAACGATAACGATGTCTTCGACCCCGGCCTCGACGAGCTCCTCGACGATGTACTGAATGATCGGCTTGTCGAGGATCGGCAGCATTTCCTTTGGCATTGCCTTGGTCTGGGGGAGAAATCGCGTTCCGAGACCAGCCGCTGCAATCACAGCTTTGCGTATCAATTGGATCTCCCATTCGGCGAAATCGAAGTGCTAGTGATGGACTCAATCTGCAAAATTACTGCGTCTCTCATGCCACGTTTCTACATTACGGTGCAGACTAACCGGGCTTCTGCTGCGAGGGCGACGACTCCAGTACAAAAGTCGCAGGCCGATCACCCCGCCATTCGGTTGACCTGGAGAGACACAACGAGAACCGAGTCCCTCGCTGACAACGATCGTCAAAGCTTGATGAGACTCCCCGTGAAGCCCAATTCCCCCTTTGCGGGCCAACTCTGACGGGTTGTGACAAGGACATCAGCCTCTCTATGAATAGCGGTAGCGATAACCAGGGCGTCAGGCAACTTGAGCTTCTGGCCGTGACGAGCTCGCAATCTTGCTGCCACAACGGCAGTTTCAATATCGAGCTCCGCCACCACGAAGGAGACGCTCGACGAACTCACGCTTTGCCGTGACCGACGACTCGCCAGTACTCGCCGGAGCCACCAGCGCCTCTGCAAGCGCTGAAGCCGGTACTGCTATTCGGTCTGCGCGCTGTCGAGCATTCGCCAATTCTCTCTTTGACTCGAGATGGTGCGCATCGCTCCCGTAGAAAAAGCCAATGGGAATTCCTGCGTCAATGACGGTTAGTCCCATTCGCCGCGAAGATGCTCAAGGGTTCCGTGTTCAAACACGCCAGTCATAGTT
>VFSW01012381.1_pt1 | contig 11917 bp, 14 predicted proteins | sample 5358111 | NCBI WGS metagenome assembly VFSW01 (sample SAMN11554181, study PRJNA540505) | mine drainage metagenome | isolation source: sediment from site ElyBrook_90M | place: USA: Ely Copper Mine, Vershire, VT | collected 2017 | reverse complement strand
CGATATGAGCGGGAGGTGTAATTTTCATTTCTTTTTGACCAGAGTCGGTTTTCCTGAAACGAAATGTGGGGCAGTTCTATTCGCGGCGTTCAGTCTTTCCACTTGAAACCGGTATTTTTTTATCTTTGTTCTTTTCATCTTAACTACAGTACGGGATCATGTAAATTGCAATGAAAATAGTGACGATTTTTATTTCGATCACAATCGGAATGTTTTTGGGGTGCGGAAAACTGAAGCACCCTATCACGCATCAGATTCCCGGAATTAACCTTGATACTTTACAGAATCCAGCACTAACGACGCAGCAACTTTTTTCTTACTTGCGAGCACGATCCCTTCAAGACTCTGAATGGGAAGACAAGAGAGGTGACGACCATTACATGGAATTTTCTCCCGTATTTATGAATGGCTTGCCGGGCAATTTGGAGGTAGATTATTTTATTTGGAACGGCAAAGCTAAACTTAACGATAATTACGTTGCACCCTTAATTCCACGTCGAGATTTTATCTGGACTTCAGAGAGAACACCTCTGGCGACGCGTGCTTGGACACCGAAAGGAAAAAGTGTAAAAACTGGACGTAATGTATTTGAAGGTTTCCCTTTAATTTGTGCCGACGATTCAATACAGCAGATCGGCTGGCCACTGGAAGACCAGGACAGATGGTCAAAGATGCAACTTTATGATTCGCTTGTATCTCGGATTGGTGCCACATCTCGTGGTGCAAACGCTTCCGTATTCAGGGATGGCTTTGCTTTAATTAATAAGGATTCGGTGGTGAGTATTGATTTTTATACTCACACGAAGTGACATGCTTCCGTAACCATAAAAGCAATGATGAGACAAATAAGAAAAACATTCATCATCCCCGCATCGTTATTGATTGTCGCTATGCTTATTGGTTGCAGAGGACGGGACGCGATTGTATTCCCTCGAATCGGAATACCCCTGACGGGATTGCAGAAGCTAATTGGCCGGACAAAGCCCGATACGCTTCCTAAAGGTAAGCCGCCTTACTACATGCATGTGAAAGTATTCGGCATGTTTGGCAACCTCGGAGCAGAGATAGATAGTGAAAGTAAAATTGTTTTTATAGGCTTTCAACCGGAGATTAGCAATCCTGCCAATTTTAATAAAATGGTCCAAATTTTCGACGATACACTTGGAAAACCTACATCGCAAACACTTGGCCTGCGTGATGACCCAACCTATGCTTTCTATACATGGACAATAGCGAACGAGGACTACTCTCTTAATTTTTTTGGTGGGCGATTGGCTGCATTTTATGTTGGCACTCCGAAGGAACGATTTCACCTGCCACCTCCGCCCAAAAATTGAAGCGTCCTAAGGAGTCCTCGCGTTAGAAAAATAAATCTCCAATTTCTTGCATTTCGCCCAATAAATTTGTATCTTTGTGGTTAGTGAGAACTCGCTTAGAGCTTCGTTCGAGCCGATTGCCGGCTTTTGCCATCGTTTTTGCCGCCAGTTTGGTGGTGTTTGGCGGTTGCCGCGCCTCGCGGCAACAAGAGGGGCGTCGTTCCTCCGCTGCGGCAGCGCGCAATGCTGAGGGCACGCCCGCCCTTACCCAGCAAGTCGATTCGTTGCTGATGATCGAGGAAAAGCTTACCGAAGTTATCGACTCAATTACGAATCTCGTCGGCGCCGACCACGAGCGCATTCGCGCGTTGGAAGCCCAATTGCGCGCTCTGCAAGTGGCGGGTGGTGGCCAGCAGGGCACGCCCTTGCCACCAGGCGATCCACCAGCCAATCCATCCTATGGGACCGATCCTTCCTATGGCACTCATGGGTTACGCTCAATGACTGCGCCACCGACTTTGCAAGATCGCTACAACGATGCGCTCGGTCTTTTTCACGAAAATAATTTTGCGGAATCGCTTGCCGCGTTTCAATCGCTCGAGCGTGACGATCCAAATGGCGCACTGGCCAGCAATTATGAATATTGGGAAGGCGAATGTTATTATGGCGAGCATCGCTACAACGAAGCGCTGCAAATGTTTGGCCGGATGATGGAGCAATACCCCAATTCGCCGAAAGCGGCCGCTGCGGAATTCAAGCTCGGCGAATGCTACGAGCGGCTGAACGTGCGGGGCAGCGCGCGAAACGCTTACGAACGCGTAGTTGCCGATTACCCCAATTCCGAATTTCGTGCCCGAGCCGAGGCACGGTTGAAAGTTTTACGATAAATAAAAGTTCTCTATGATACGACCCATTCGTCTTTTTTGTCAGATCAGTCCGATGCTTTTTATAGTGTGGGTTGGAACCGCTCATGCGCAGGCTAGCACCGACCAGGGTGCCGGCGAAGCCCCCACGCTTTTTAGCGTCAAGGCCAGCGCGGGTTATGGCCTGGGCCGCGCGCGGCAGCTCTATGGCCACGATGGCACGTCGGAAGTCTGGTGGAGCACCGGGCAGGGCGCCAAGCTCAATCTCGCGCTTGACATTCCGATTCTTCCGATCGACGAAGTTGATTCCGCCGGCAGCACCAGCGGCATCGTGCCCGTTGTTGGGCTCGAACTCGAAGCGGCCACGGGTTACGACCTTTCGACGGGCGGCACGACGAACGATCCCATCGATGGCGGCTCTTTTCAAACGACAACGCGCAATGCGTCCTATATCCCCGTCATGCTGGGGTTGAATGCCCGCTCAAATTTCGGCGGCGGACTGCCCTCGGTTTACATCGGGGCCGGTGGCGGAGTATGGATCGTTGGCGATTATTCCGAGAACGTTAGCTTCTCGAATAATTCTTCCACATCGTTCACGCGCCAAATGCATCCGCCAATTCCGTTCGGACTCTATGGCGCGATCGGCTTCGAAATGCCGATGATGTACGATCCCGATGCCGGCAACAGCATGTTCGATCTTTTCGCGGAAATCCGCCTGACGGAAATGACGGCCTACATTTATAATTACGACGTAACCGGCAGCGGCCAAACTTCCACCGCAGTCGATCCGCTGAAGGATCCCACGTTGCTGTATCCAAAGGATTACGCCCGCTCGGCTTCGAACGTCGCGCTTTCGGTTGGTTTCAAATTTAATTTGTATTAAAACGGAGAAGCCATGCACCATCATTCTCGATTACTTTTTTTTGGCGCGATCGTTCTCGCGGTTGGCTTCTCTGCATGCCGTTCCTCGCGATCGACCCGCTATGCCCATCGCAACCCGCCGCCCGCGCCCGCGGCGGCGAATCCGGCCGCCCCGGGCGCTGCGCCGAGCGCGCAGGCCGTCCTCCTGAATGCCGATAGCGCGCTTGAACGAGTGAACCAGCTTTCCGCCGAGGACCGGAACACCGAGCCACCGCCGCACGCGCGATTCCCCGAGCCAAGGCCCAACTTCACTCCCATGCAGACGCCCTGGGGCGCGCCCTATACGCCACAACCTAATCTGACCGAGTATGGCCTCTACGAAGCCGCGCTCGGCGCCTACAATGGACGTCGCTACGAGGAAGCCCTCGCGCTCTTTTCGCAGATCGTCACTCGCGGACGCCCGCCGGAACTCGTGCCGAATGCCTATTACTGGATGGGCGAATCGTTTTATGCGATGGGCAATTATGCGCAGTGCATGCCCTACTTCGAGTATGTGACGCGCGTGGGGCCAGAATACAAACGCACCATGGCGCTCTATAAACTCACGCGCGCCGCGCTCTATCTCGGCAACCGCCAGGCAGCCAATATGTACTACGAGCGGCTCCGCAACGAATATCCGCACAGCGAATATATCCACCCGCTCATCCGGTTGGGAGCGCGGTAGCCGGGCTTCCGGTGGGATGTACTTTTGTGCGAATCGTGTTGCCGGGAAAAAGGCAACCTCGATTACCATCGGGAAGGAATAACATGCGCATTTCGAGAAGTCCTGGGCTACTCCTTTTCATTCTTCTTCTTTCCATCGCGCCCAGCAGCACCGGCACGGCTCGGGCGGAGCCGGATACGATACCGCGGCTTCTGCAACCCGTCCCTTTTTGGATGCAGGATAGCTACGCCGTCGCGCGTGGCGCGGATACCGTGCTCCTTACTCAAGGCAACGGGATCGGCATTTCGGTGGATGGTGGGCGCACGTTCGAACTCCGCGATACAGCCTCCGGTGGCGGCCACGGCATTTGTCTCACACGCGAAGGCCCGCTCTGGCAGTTTAATAGTTCCGGCGCGCTCGAACGTAGCGAGACCGGCGGCCTCACCTGGGAGGCAGCGCCTTCTCCCCAAAGCGCGGCGGCCAGCGTGGTGGATGGCGCCTCTCCCGATGGCCGGCGTTTTTGGTTTCAAACCGCGGATAGAAAAAAAATTGTCAGCACCACCGATAATGGCATTTCGTGGGATACGATGTTTTTTGCGTCCGCTCCCTTTTCCCCGGAATTCGATTGGCTCGATGCGCAGCATGGTGTTCAGCTAATCCCCAACGTGGTGTTACGCACCACGAGCAATGGCGGCCAAAGCTGGGACTCGGTGGTGACAAAGCAATCTCCGCAGCCGCAACTGCAAATTCTCACTCAGGGGGCAGGAGTCTCCTATATTGTACGCGGCGTAATCGAGAGTAGTATCGGAGCCGGCGCGGCATTTTTCTTGAGCTCCGATACGGGCCACTCGTGGTCGTTCCACGCAAACGTGGATCAGATCGGGAACGTTGTGCCGGTCCGGGACAGCCTCTGGTACGCCATTGGAAATGGGGAACTCTTTCGTTCCACAGATTGGAGCGCGACGTGGAATCCTGCGCATTACACCTGCCCGAATGGCCCCGGCGCGCTCGCCTTCGGGGATGCGTTCCACGGCACCGCGCTTGGGACGGCCGTCACGAGCGATGGCGGAAATGCCTGGGATTGCTTAGATACTTCGATTTATGTGAAAAGCCCGGTGGCTGGATCGAACATACAAAATGTTTTTCCAACCGGGCTCGATGCATCCTCCTATTATGGCTTCGCCACGCGCTATGGCGCAACGTATCTCTGTCTTACGGTCGACAGCGGCGATACATGGTCCGTGTTGTTTCCTGTTCCGGCAGGAACTTGGTTCCGGCCGCTGGGTCACCGGCTGTTCTTCGGTTCTTCCGGTAACGTGATCCGGACGGACGAATATGGCACGACCTTCGACACCTTGAATTTCAATTATCAGGGATTTTCCGGCTATCTGAAGCGGTCGCCGGATGGCGCGCTGTGGGCTGGCAACGAGCGTGAATTTTTGGTCTCCCTCGATAGCGGGGCCTCTTGGACCGACCGCTTCGATTCCGTACCCTATCGCTGGGATTCCACCCAGTTGAATTATTCCTTCACGCCCGTCGATCGCGAAACGGGTTTCGTGGAAACTTCCAGCGGAGGCATTTTTCGGACGACCGATGCGGGCCTCACGTGGCGTCCGGATTCTTCGCACGTTCCTACGTTCGTTCTCGATGCGCGACACTGGTTTTACAGCCCTCTTTACCGAACGGATAACTATACATCCGATGCCGGCGCCTCGTGGGACAGTATTGCGGTTCCTCCTACGAATGGACCCATCGGAGCGCTTTTCGCGGTGGATTCCGAACGCTGGACTCTTGACGGCTTCTATACCTCGAATGCGGGTCAATCCTGGCTGCCCATTCCCGGCTGGAATAATTCCGAGCATGTATATTTCACCGTGATCGCTTCGTCTACGGCGTTCGGCGACGTTCCTAATTATAAATCTCTTTGGCGGCTGGATATGCCGTGGTATGTCAAACCGCTGCAAGCCGTTGCTCCGTCTCCCAGGGAGATTCAGTCCAATGCCACCGCCGCGCCGAACCCTGCGGGCGAGACCACGATACTTTCCTTTACCACGACGAGAGCCGGAAATGTAACGATCGAACTCTTCGATGTGCTGGGAAATAAAGTTACCGGTGGTTTTTCCGGAATGCTTGTTGCCGGGAACCATACGCAGCCGATTTCGCTCGCGGGGCTTCCGGCGGGAATTTATTATGCGCGCGTCGCAACATCGTCAGGAATCCAGACGATAAAATTGGTGAAAGAATAGCGGGGAGCAGAATTAGCCGCCGAGCGATTCCCGGTCTCCGGAATCTTCGGGCTTGGCTTCGCGCCGCATGCCGGTGTCGTCGCCGCTTCCGAATCCCTGGCCGTAAAATTCACTCTCCTCGGCAATTTTGCTTTCGCGGTCTTCGTCACCCGGCTGTTCGCGGAACCGGCTTTTGGTATCGGAAATATCCTCTTCGTCCATGACTGCGCCCTCGTCGCCTGGCTCTTCGGTCTCGACGACTTCCGCGCCGCGCTCCACAAAGAACCGCGCCTGGTTCAATTCGTCTTCCTGATCGTTATCGATTCGTGTTTTTTCGCCCATAATGGTTCGTCTATGGCAACTTCGGTGCCGAATCGTATCTGGATTCCTCCATTCGCGAGAAAAATGTTATTTTATACGCTTCGCACCATGTTCCGGGTCAGTTGTCGTTCCCACGAATGCGGGAATCCGGGAATTACGGTTGGCGCCCTATAATAATTTTTAACTTAGGCGTTCAAAACCGAAGCAGCGTGCGCCATTTTTCATATAGCTCGCCAGTAGCGCGGACGTCCCTCATGCAATATTCCGCTATTTCGCGGGACCGGCCTTCCGCAAAAAACAGGGGGACCTTATCACCTGCGATCGTTGCGGATTTTGGCGAGGCGATGCCGAACGATTTCGTGTAAAAATCGAGATTGAATTTGCGGGTTGGACCGGTTTTATCGAAACCGAGATTGAAGCAGAGTTTGTCCTGCAAGTCGATGTGCTCGATACCGCCGTAACGATCGTTCGAGGAGCCGCCGATCTTGAATTCCCATTTCGTTCCGGCCATCATATTGACGCTGGGGCGGATACCAAGTACCGCGCTTCGGAGCATGAGAAACGGGCAATCGAAACTGCGACCATTGAACGTTACGACGGCGTTGTATTTTCCCTCCAAGCCATTCCAAAAATGCTTGAGCAGCGCTGCTTCGTCCGTGAATGCGCGGTAGCCGAAGGTATGGCCTTCGTGCTCGACGATTTCCTCCGATGCTTCATTAGCGAGATAGAGCGCGCTTCCTTTTTTCGTCTCATGCACGAGCGTGCCGATGCAGACCACTTTCCCCGTCAGCGGATTGAGCGCGCCCCAGCCTTTGCGAAGTTCACGTTCCTCCTCCGTCGTGGTGCCGCGAAGAAGATATTCCTGTTGCGCTGGATCGAAGGATGTCTCGAACGGGAGCGGGACGGTTTCGATGTCGAAGATTAAGGTGTTCATAAGAGTAACGAGTAACGAGTAACGAGTGAAATAGTTCTTAATGCCTATGGTGACATTCGGAGCGGGAACATCGTTTGTTGATTTTTTCTCCATAATTATTTCCAGCAATGCACTATACTAATCTTGGCCGCTCCGGCCTGAAAGTCAGCCGCCTATGCCTCGGCACGATGAACTTCGGCGCAAGAACGCCACAGGAGGAGGCCTTTCGCATCATGGACCGCGCTCTCGAACTCGGAATTAATTTTTTCGACACCGCGAACGTCTATTCGCGCCCCTCGCCTACGGGAACGACGGAAACGATCATCGGCAAATGGCTCGCTCAAGGTGGTGGACGCCGAGAAAAGATCGTGCTTGCCACGAAGCTTTATGGCAAAATGGATGATTGGCCGAATAACTCGCGTCTCAGCGGCCGGAACATCCGCCACGCCTGCGAGGGCAGCCTTCGCCGCCTGCAAACGGACCACCTGGATCTCTACCAAATGCACCACATCGACCGAACGGTAACCTGGGAAGAAATTTGGCAGGGTTTCGAGCAACTGCAATCGAGCGGCAAGATCATTTACAATGGCTCTTCCAATTTTGCTGGATGGCATATTGCCGAAGCGTGCGAATCCGCAAAGCGGCGGAATTATCTCGGACTGATTTCGGAGCAGAGCATTTATAATTTAACAACTCGCGCACTCGAACTCGAAGTAATACCCGCCTGCCAGCGTTATGGGCTTGGCCTCATTCCCTATTCTCCGCTGGACGAGGGGCTTCTGGGCGGCGTTCTCGCCGGTACTTCGCAAGGCCGCCGCGCGGGCGAGGGAGTGCAAAAACTACTTGCCAAACATCGCGACAAGATCGAACGCTACGAAAAATTTTGTTCGGAGCTTGGCCGGAAGCCTGCCCAAGTTGCGCTGGCATGGCTGCTTCACCAGCCAGCCGTGACCGCGCCTATTATTGGACCACGGACACTGGAACAGCTCGAAGGTGCGGTGCAGGCAATTGACGTTGCACTATCTCCGGAGTCCTTAAAAACGCTCGACGAAATTTTTCCCGGTCCCGGCGGCGCGGCCCCGGAAGCATACGCATGGTAAACGGAAATCCGCAATATCGAAATCGTCAACAATGAGCGGCCACCGCACCATCTACACGATCGGCCATTCCACCCGCGAGATCGAAGACTTCATCGATCTGCTCGAAGAGAACGGCATCGAGTTGCTTGTCGATGTTCGGACATTTCCCATGTCCAGATATAATCCGCAATTTAATAAGGAGGCGCTATTCATCTCGCTCAAGCACCATGGAATTACCTACCTTCATCTTGCTAAGTTAGGAGGAAGACGCGGCAAAACGAGCAAGTTCTCTCACAACACCGCATGGGAACACTCGAGCTTTCGGAACTATGCCGATTATGCTGAAACTGAACCGTTCCGAGAAGGACTCGAAGAGTTGATCGCATTGGCGCGTAAATCACGCACGTGCTATATGTGCTCGGAAGCGGTCTGGTGGCGATGCCACCGGCGAATTATCACCGATTATTTGCTCGCGCGAGGGTGGAACGTCCATCACATTATGGCTCCCGGCAAAGTGCAGGACGCGGAGATGAATGAGAATGCGGTAGTGCAAGAGGATGGAAGAATTATTTATCCAGCCGCGCAGGGCAGTTTAAAGTTATAGGAGAATATCGCCTTCGTCATCGTAATCCTCTTCTTCATCGGGAAGATTTTCATCCCCAACCGCTTCCGTAGGAATGAACTGCGCATTGTAATGAGGGTCGCTGAATTGCGGCTCGTCGAAGTTGATGAGCGAAGTGATTGCCTCGTTATCGTAAATATCGCGAAGCCGGTCCGCGAGTTCGAGTTTCTCTTCGCCGGAAAGCACCTTTTCCGCCACAGCATACACCCGCTGGTCTTCGATAGCAATATGCTCGCGATAAAGCCGCACCAATTCACGGCCTGTTGCGATGAAATTCGTATCTTCCTTCGTATGAGTCGCATGCGCCGCGCCAAGCGAAGCCGCATCATGGGGTGTCGAGCGAAAGACGGTCCAATCGTGGACGAGCGCCGTGGTTTTTCGAGCAAGCATTTCGTGTCCCTCGATGAGGAAGCGAATGGGCGAGTCTGGTTGTTGGAAGCCAACGTGCGGCACACGAGCGGCGACGGCGGGGAAGAGATACTCGTCCTCGTCCCGCTCGTGGCGCGGCGCATCTACAGTGAAAAAATGAAACAGCGATTCCCATTCGGGATGCAACGCAAAACTTTGGAATACTCCATGAGCTTCGGCGTCATCGAGCATGCGGCTTAATTCGGCGCAGTTATGCAACACCACGATGTGGGTATCGCGAAAAAATTTTACGCCATCGGTGTAGTCTTTCGGATCAGGGAGATTCACAACTGTTTGAACCGTTTTTCTCGGGGAATATATTCCCGGCTTTAGAAATACCACCCCCAACCCACTCCTTCTTTAGGAGGGGGCTTCATACATTCAACTAATCTATGCCAGCATTGCTCGTAAAACGCCTCGATGAGGCCGATAATGATATTCCCCTTCCCCATTATGCCACGGAGCATGCGGCGGGGATGGACATTCGCGTGAATTGCGATATTGCGATCGCGCCCGGCGAAGTACTTCTTGCGCCGACCGGAATCGCGCTTGAAATTCCGGAAGGCTACGAAGGCCAGGTTCGTCCGCGCAGCGGCCTCGCGGCGAAGCATGGAATTACCTGCCTGAACTCGCCCGGTACGATCGACGCGGATTACCGCGGCGAACTCAAAGTGATCCTTATCAATCATGGCAAGGAAACGGCCCGCTTCGAACGCGGCGCGCGTATCGCACAGCTTATTATCAGCAAATACGAGCGGGTCGAAGTAATCGAAGCTGCGGAACTTGCCGAATCTGTCAGAGCATCCGGTGGTTTCGGTCATACCGGTGTCCACTGAGTCCATTCCGTCCACTTGGTCCATTCTTGAAAAAATAAAACGCCTGTGCCACTCGTCCACAATAAAGTCATTACCATCGAGCGCCACATCATCGAGCAGCAGGAGCGCTCCGATGGCGCGACCGGCGATTTCTCCGCCCTGCTCCGCGATCTCACGCTTGCCTTTAAGATCATCAATCGCGAAGTGACGCAGGCGGGCTTAGTCGATGCGCTTGGCGCGACCGGCGTCGAAAATGTGCAGGGCGAGATCGTGCAAAAGCTCGATGCGTTTGCGGATACCGTGATCTATCGCGCGATGGATCATGGCGGACATCTCTGCGGGATGGCCAGCGAAGAAAATGAGGAAATTCTTCCTATTCCCGAACCGTACAAGCGCGGGAAGTATGTGCTGCTCTTTGACCCGCTCGATGGCTCCTCGAACATTGACGTTAATGTCACCATCGGCACCATATTTTCGATTCTTCGGCGCGTCACCCCGGATGATACTCCGGGTACGCTGGAAGATTTTTTGCAACCCGGTTACAAACAAATTGCCGCCGGCTATACGATTTACGGTCCTTCGACGATGCTGGTTTATACCGCTGGCCGGGGCGTATATGGTTTCACGTATGATCCTTCCGTTGGGGAATTTTTGCTTTCGCACGATGATATTCGGATTCCGCAGCATGGCACGATTTACAGCGTGAACGAGGGAAATTATCACAAGTGGGACCAGCGGATGCAACATTACATCGACTGGGCGAAGCGCGAAATTCCTGAAGAAATGAAGAAAGCCTATAGCCTACGTTATATTGGCTCGATGGTAGCGGACGTTCATCGCACGCTGCTCTATGGCGGCGTATTCCTTTATCCCGCCGATATTAAAAGCCATCGGGGAAAACTTCGATTGCTCTATGAGGCGAATCCCATGTCCTTCGTCGTCGAGCAAGCGGGCGGGCTTGCATGGAATGGTGAGCGCCGCGTCCTTGAAATCGAGCCGGAGCGCTTGCACCAGCGAACGCCACTTATTGTCGGCAGCCCAAAGAATGTCGAAGAAGTCGAGCGATTTCTTCGGAACGAATAAACCTTACTTCGGCGAAGACATCCCCAGGATGCGCAGACCCTCGGCGGTGCCGCCCAAACGGAGTTCGGTGACGATGGAGCGTAGCAGGGGACGTTGGCTATTCGGTAAGGTATGCAGGTTGATAAGGTGACCGCTGCCCGCGCGCGAAATATCGAGCGCGCCGCGAGCCAGCGCGGTGCGGACCTCGTGGGCTTCCTCTTCCGTCAGCCGCTCGATCGCCCCGGCCAACAGCGCGCGCGCCATTAGGAATTGCTCCGTCTTCCAGCCGCCGCCGACCATGGGGAGCATTCCCATATCGGTGCCGATGGATTCCAGGTCCTCTTCCGATGCGAGTTCGAAATCGACCTCCATCTTGTGTACAAATTCGCCGAGGACGGTGAACTCGCTCTGCGAGGTCATGTCGTCGAGCTGGTCGATCTGCATGATGGGCGACAGCATGAGCGCCGCGAAGGCCAGCTTGACGGGCGAGTGATTCGAAGAATGCCACAGGCCGAGCTCATGAAGCCGGCTCATCTCATCGGCACTAAAAAACTGATTGTTTTCCAGAGAATTTAACATAATTGGGTCTTGTGAATGATCGATCATCCATGGAAGAAGCGCAAATATACGAAAGAAAAAGCGCTGCTCCTATTTACTCACGCGAAACACACAGTTCACCGGCCGTTTTAAAATTCGGTCTGCGAGCCGGTCCACGCTCTTCCACACCCC
>VFSW01012380.1_pt1 | contig 11917 bp, 12 predicted proteins | sample 5358111 | NCBI WGS metagenome assembly VFSW01 (sample SAMN11554181, study PRJNA540505) | mine drainage metagenome | isolation source: sediment from site ElyBrook_90M | place: USA: Ely Copper Mine, Vershire, VT | collected 2017 | reverse complement strand
TGCATCAACGGGCGCCTCGACAAACGGCGCCGAGGCATCGGCATCGTCCCCATCCCTCAAAACGCGGCCGCCCGCGCCCGCCGCTACACCTGCCCCCCCGGGCGACTGAGCCAGGCGTTGGTCCCCGCACGCATGGCTCTCGCATGAGCCGGAGGCCACGGGCAGCCGTAGGCCTCCGGCCGATTACGTCTCTTGATGCGCGCCTATTGGAAGTGCCGTACCGGCGGCACCGAACATCCGGTGGTCCCTCGCCGGCCCGATCGTTGCGACAGTTCCGGGCGTGGGCTCAACTTCAGGCGAAGCCCTGCTTCGAGAGCGGGAGCTCGCGCACGCGTCTGCCCGTCGCCGCGAAAATCGCATTGCACAGCGCCGGCGGAAACGGAGGCACGCCGGGTTCGCCGATGCCCGCCGGCGGTTCGTTGGAATTTACGACATGCACCGTCGTGCGAACCGGAGCCTGATTGATGCGCGTCACCGGGTAGTCGTGAAAGTTCGACTGGACGATCCGCCCCTTGGAGGCGGTGATTTCGCCCAGAAGCGCGACGCTCGTCCCGAAGACAGCGGCCCCTTCAAACTGAGAACGGACCCTCTCCGGGTTCACGGTGAGGCCGGCATCGACGGCGTAATGCACATTGGGGATGCGGAGCTTGCCGCTGCCATCCACTTCGACTTCGACAACCGCCGCAACATAGGTGAGAAAGCTGCGGTGCGCGGCGATGCCCATGCCCCAGCCATTTCCCGGCTTTCGCTTGCCCCAGCCAGCGTTCGTGGCCGCGATTTGAATGACATTCTTCAACCGCGCGGTGTCGAGCGGGTATTCCGCCGGTGTTCCACCGTAATTCGAGTAATCGACACCCTGAGCCTTGAGATCGATCTTGCGCGACTCGCCAATCAATTCCAACAGGTAAGCCAGCGGATCGCGACCCGCCTGGTGAGCAAGCTCATCGGCGAAGCTTGACACGGCAAAGGCATGGTAGATGTTGGACACTGAGCGCATCCACCCGATGCGCACGTGCGCCGGGGCCGGCCCGTTTTCGGCCCGATGATTGGGCAAGTCGAACGGCACATCGGTCCAGCCCATGCCCATCTCATCGGCACCTCCGTATTCGGCGTTCTGCTCGAAGGTGGAAACGATGGGAGGAAACACCGATCGCTGCAGCCAGGCGGAAGGCTTACCGTTCTCCTCCAGGCGCGCCTTCATGTACATGGCGGCTACCGCGTGCAGGTAATCAAAGCGGATGTCATCCTCGCGAGTCCAAACCACCTTTACCGGCTTACCGGCTTTTTTGGAGAGGATTGCCGCCTCGGCCACGTAATCGGGCTTGGATTTCCGCCCGAAACCACCACCCAGCAGCGTCACATGACAAGTGACGTTCTTCTTGTCGATGCCGAGCGCTGCGGCCACCGTTTCCTGGCTGGCCTGAGGATCCTGAGTGGAAGCCCACGCTATGACTTTGCCGTCCTGATAATGCGCCATCGCCACCACTGGCTCCATAGCCGCATGAGCCAGATGCGGAACGTAGTATTCAGCCTCGATGATGCGTCCACCGAGCGCAAACTGCTTCTCTACGTCGCCCACGTTTCTGACGACCTTGCCCGGCTTCCGGGCCGTAGCCTGAAGCTCGTTTTTGTAACGCTGCGAGTCGTAAACACCGTTGGGCCCATCTTCCCAATCAATCTTCAGTTTCTTGCGGCCTTGAAGTGCCGCCCAGGTGTTGTCGGCCAGCACCGCCACCCCGCCAAGTGCCTGAAACGCGTGCGGCGGCTTAAACGGCGGGATGATCGCCGTCTGCCTGACGCCTGGCACTGCGAGTGCCGCGGCATCGTCCACGGACTTCCAACTCCCGCCAAGCACCGGCGGACGCTCGACGGAGGCGTACAACATCCCTTCCGTGCGCACGTCCATTCCGAACTGAGCCTTTCCGGTCACCATGGCCGGAATGTCGTATCCCGGCACTTCTTTGCCGATGTATCGCCATTGATCCGGAGACTTGAACTTCAGCTCCTCCTTCTTCGGCACCGGCAACCGCGCGGCTGCCGCCGCAAGTTCACCGTAACCGGCGACGCGCCCGGTCGGGGTGTGAACCACTTCATGAAGCCGCCCCGCGCATTCACCTTCGGCAACGCCCCATTTCGCGGCCGCCGTGCGGACCAGCATCAAACGGGCGGTGGCGCCCGCCTCCCGCATCGGGTCGAAGAAGTCGCGAACCGAGTGCGAACCGTCCGTGCTTTGCGAGCCGTATTTTTCATCGCCCGGAGCCTGCTCGACGCGCACCCTTTTCCAATCGGCTTCCAATTCGTCGGCAACTACCATCGGAAGCGTCGTGCGGATGCCGGCGCCCATTTCCGAGCGATGGCAGACAATGTACACCGTCCCGTCCGAATCGATGCCAAGATACACACTCGGATGCAGCGGAGCCGCATCGGCTCGAAGGCCGTCGGCGGAAGTCTCAGCCAGAGCCTGCTCCGGGAGGATCTTCACGCCCAGCACGAGCGCTCCGGCTGAAACCAGCGAGCCCAGGAAACCGCGGCGGCTTACATTCTCGATCATCATCGCGTCCCCCGGCGGGCCGCATCGGCGATGGCGGCTTTGATGCGCTGATAAGTGCCGCAGCGGCAGATGTTGCCCGACATCGCCTGCTCGATGTCCTCCTCGCTCGGCTTCGGATTAGTTCGCAGCAGCGCCGCCGCTTGCATGATCTGGCCCGGTTGGCAGTACCCGCATTGCGGAACTTCGTGCTTGATCCAGGCCGCTTGAACCGGGTGCAGATGCAGCGCGCCCAATCCCTCAATGGTGGTGATTTCCTTCCCTGCCGCGCGTTTCATAGGTGTTATGCATGCCCGGATGGCTGCCCCGTTCTGGTGGACCGTACAGGCGCCGCACAAACCCGTGCCGCAGCCAAACTTGGCGCCCGTCAGCCCCAGCTCGTCGCGCAGATACCAAAGCAGGGGCATATCCGGATCGCCTGAATACGATTTTTCTTCGCCGTTGATCTTAAGCTGGATCATCGATCAAATCCTCAGTAGCATGAGCGTACCATGCCCGGTTCGCCCCGCGAAGTGCCGTATCCATACGGTACGTTTCGCTACCATAGTAGAGGTCATTCTGAGGAGGACAAACATGATGAAGAGCATCTGCGGTGTGATTCTACTGTCGGCCGGCTTGGGCGCTGCGCAATCGCCGCCCGGGGGCGAACAGCCCGCGCCCATGTTCACCGCCAACTCGGTCGCCAAATCCACCAAGGCGATCAACTACCGGCACCGCAGCGGCTCGACCGAGATCAGCTTTGCCGGCACAGCGATGATGCCTCGAGCCAAAGGAACGGCGCGGGTGGAAAGCCGCCAGGGGGCCATCAGCGTAGACGCCAATTTCCGCAACATCGGGCCGGCCAGCCAGTTTGGCGCCGAATACCTCACCTACGTCCTGTGGGCCATCTCGCCCGAAGGCAGGCCGAAGAACCTTGGCGAGCTTGTCCTCGACGGCGGCAAGAGCAGCCTCAAGGTGACCACCGATCTTCAGGTCTTTGGCCTGATTGTCACGGCGGAGCCCTACTTTGCCGTCACCCAGCCGAGCGACGTGATCGTCATGGAGAACGAGGTGCGTCAGGACACGCTCGGTAAAATCGAAACGGTTGACGCCAAGTATGAACTGTTAAAGCGGGGGCAGTATGAGAAGCTGGCCAATGTACTTCAACTAAAGCCGGATCCCAAGATCCCCATTGAAATTTATGAAGCCCGGAACGCCGTTCAAATCGCCAAGTCAACCGGCGCCGACAAGTACGCCGCCGATACCTTCCAGAAGGCGCAACAGACACTGAGCCAGGCAGAGGACTATCTTCAGCGCAAGCAGCGGAAGCCGGCGATCATGATTGCGCGGGAGTCGGCACAGACGGCTGAGGACGCGCGGGCGATAACCGTGGTTCGCCAGACGGAAGAGCACCAGGAACAGGTGCGCGCCGCCGCCGAAGCGTCAAAGCAAAAGGCCGAGGCTGAACAACAGAGGCGCATGGAGGCCGAATCGGCGAAGAAGGCCGCCGACGCCCAGCGCGCGCAGGCCGAAGCCGCTGAGGCCGCTGCGGAAAAGCAGCGTCTTGAAGCCCAGCTGGCCGCCGCCCGCGCCGACGCAGACACGGCTCGGGCGGAGGCTGCGCAGGTCCAGTCGGCGGCCGAGGCGCAGCGGGCCCAGCAGGAAGCGACTCTCGCGCAGCAACAGGCCGCGCAAGCCGAACAGGAGAAGCGGCAGTTGCGAGAACAACTGCTCGCCCAGCTCAATGCCGTTCTCGAGACCAAGGATACTGACCGCGGCCTCGTGGTCACGATGGCCGATGTTCTTTTTGATTCCGGCCAGTACACATTGAAGCAGGCCACGCGGGAAAAGCTCGCCAAGCTCGCAGGCATCATTCTTGCCCACCCGGGACTGAAGCTCACCGCCGAGGGTTATACCGACTCGACCGGAAGTGCCGAGTTTAACCAGAAACTGTCCGAGAAGCGGGCGCAGGCCGTGACCGACTTTTTGCGCCAACAGGGCGTCCCCGGTGACAGCCTGAACTCGACGGGCTTCGGCGAGGACCGTCCGGTAGCCTCCAACGACACCGCCGCCGGCCGCCAACAGAACCGGAGGGTGGAACTGATCGTCTCCGGAGAAGTCATCGGCACAAAGATTGGTGCCTCCCAAAATCCATGACCGGATCGCAATTCGAACCGGTCACGCTCATCGGCCGCCACGTGCGGCTCGAACCTCTCTCCATTTGCCACATTCCGGGACTGATGCGCCACGCATTCGAGCCCGACATCTGGACCTGGATGCCCTCCCGCGTCGCCGACGAAGCGGACCTGCGCCAATACATCGATACGGCGCTCGATGAGCAGCGCCGTGGTGTCTCCCTTCCCTTCGCCACCCTGGACTCGGTCACCGGCGACGTCGCCGGTTGCACCCGCTACTTGAACATCGAGCGCGCTCACCGCCGGGTGGAGATCGGTGCGACGTGGGTAATGCGTCCGTGGCGCCGCACCGCCGTCAACACCGAGGCGAAGTACCTCATGCTGCGCCACGCATTCGAGCAACTCTCGTGCCTCAGGGTCGAACTGAAGACCGACGCCCGGAATACTCGCTCGCGACAGGCAATCCTGCGTATTGGCGCCAGTGAAGAAGGAACATTGCGCAAACACATGGTCACGCAGGGAGGCCAACTGCGGGACACGGTCTACTTTGGGCTGACTTGGAGCGAGTGGCCGCAGGTCAAAAGGTCGTTGCTGGAACGGCTCAATCGGCCTGAGGTGAGCGTATGAATCTGCGCACCGCGATTTACGCGGACCCGATCTCGAAAGACCATGACACCGGACCGCACCACCCCGAACAGAGCGCCCGCTTTGACGCCGCCCTGGAAGGTGTTGGCGCATTGCCGCTTGCCACATCCGCTCGCCGCTCCGCGACCGAGGACGAAATCACGCTCTGCCATACGCTGCCGTACGTCCGGACGGTGAAGCGCGAAGTGCAGGCCGGCGTGACGGATCTGATAACCGGCGACACAAGCATCTGCCCGCGCTCTTATGACGTGGCGCTGAACGCCGTCGGTACCGCGCTCACCGCAGTGGATGCGGTGGTGCGGGGCGAATACAACAACGCGTTCTGCATTGTACGCCCGCCCGGTCATCACGCCACTCCGGACCGCGGCATGGGCTTCTGCATTTTCAATAATGCCGCCATCGCCGCCCGCTACGCTCAAAGCCGCCACGGGGTCGAGCGCGTGCTCATCGCCGATTGGGACGTCCATCACGGCAACGGCACTCAAGACATCTTTTATGCCGATCCCTCGGTTCTGTTTTTCAGCACTCACCAGCATCCGTGGTATCCCGGAACCGGCGCCTCCGATGAAACCGGACAAGGAAGGGGCGAGGGCGCGACCATCAACTGCCCACTTCCCGCCGGCTCCGGGCGGGACCAGATTCTGGAAGCGTTTCGCAGTCGCCTGGAACCGGCGGCCGAACGGTTCCGTCCCGATCTGGTGATCCTGTCGGCCGGCTTCGACTCTCGCGCCGGAGACCCTCTTGGAAGGTTCCTTCTGAGTGATGACGACTTCGCCGAGCTGACGCGGCTGATGATGGAGATCGCCGCCCGCTTTGCCCAAGGCCGGCTGATTTCGCTCCTCGAGGGCGGCTACAGCATCGCCGGGCTCACGGCCGGCGTGCGCGCCCATACCCACGCGTTGGCCGGCGTCTGAATCAGGGTTTGCCGGGCGCCGGTCCCAACGCCCGGGCGCGACGATAATCGGCCGCCAGTTGCTTGGCAATTCGCGCCGCCACGTCCGCCGCCGCCCCTGAGTACTTCCCCCCCAGGCTCTCCTGAGTGCTCGACCAGATCACATCCCCGTCCTTGTCCACCAGTCGCATCGCCGCAAACGCTTCGTGCTTGCGCTCCTCAATGTGCGAAGCCTCGTTATCGCTCACCCCGAGACCGTTGGAACGCGCATTCGTGTTGCCGTCGTAGCGCGAACGCCAGCTATTCGACTGGCTGTTCTGAGTGTGGATGCCCAAACTCTCTTCGCTGTCGTGATAGTCGGTGAAAACCTGGTCGTCCGCGGCGCCTTTCAGGACTGCGTCCGCCTTGTCCGGATTCTCAGTGATAAGAAATACTTTCGCTTGCTGGAGACTGCTCATCACCATATCCCGGAACTGAAGCGCCTCGTCTCCCCCCGTCAGAACGTCGACGTAAACGCGCCTCACCCGAGCCAGCATTCGCAAACTCTCGTCTTCTACCTGGACATTCGGATCGATCTCCTTCGACGTGGCGTTCAACTCCGGCGCCGCTGAAGCCGGATGTGGCGCGGGCGGCTGGGCCGGCGCCGGAGAACCGGCCTTCACAATGGCACTACTTGCCGCCGGCGCAGCAGGAGGCCCTTCCGACACATCCCCCGCCATCAACATCAAGGCGAGCGCGGTGACGATCGTCATCCCTTACCTGCCCTTCGTGCGTCTTCGTCCTGATAGTCCACCTTACGCCCGGTTCGCGCCTCCAGACTCACCAGCATCGTGCGGATATCGCCTTTGTCCACTCGAAACACCATTGCCTGATGGTGCCCTTGATCGTCTGTATAGCCCACCGTCAGGAAATGGTCGCGCTTCTTGCTCAGGAGAAACAAGGGCGAAATCAGGAGCGCAGTCAGGTAACGGCGATTTACCTTTTGGCCGTATTCCAGCAGATCGATCCGCTCGTAAGGCACGCGCCAGCTTGCCTTGTGGGAGTAAAAGACAAAATATTCGTCGTCGCTGACCTGCCCGCGGCCGCTGCAACCCTGGGGGATCTCCGAAATCGTCCCTCCCACGTACTCTAGCCTTTCGCCGGGTTGTCCGCCCGCCGATGCCGCCGCCAAACACAACAACGCAAGCGCCAGTACTCGCAGCATACGGTGATTAGTTGGCCGGCAACGCGGGAAATCTCAGGCCAACAGCGGAGCAACTCAAGGGCTGATCGCGGCATCCATATTGTTAGAGGAGAACAAGTGGCGACAATGGACGGGATTTCTGTGGGTGACCGTCAGGCCGGCCGGGCGCGGCGAAATTCCCTGCCCACGACGGCCCGCCGAGCATGGCGGGAATACCAGCGCCAGCGCCGCCAAACCGTTGAATCTGCACCCTCGATACCGCGCCCGCTCGACTGGCCCGATCATGGCCTTTTCGCTGCCTGGCTCGGCCATAGCACGGTCCTGCTCAAGATCGATGGCGTCACCATTCTCACCGACCCCGTGCTCGGCGATCGGTGTGGAATCAGTATCTGCCGGACCACGATCGGCCTCAAGCGCCTTGTTGCCCCGGCCTTGCAAGCTCCCGCCGACATGCCTCCCATCGACCTCCTGCTTCTCTCCCACGCCCATCTCGATCATTTCGACAAGCCGACCCTGCGCCGCTTCGAGAGTGCCGGGACCACCGTCGTAACCGCGCACCGAACCAGCGATCTGTTGCACGTGGAACACTATGCGGGCGTCCGGGAATTGGCCTGGGGCGAATCGACGAATGTCGGACCGGCCCATGTGCTCGCATTTCCGGTTCGCCATTGGGGCGCGAGAATGCACCGCGACACGTATCGGGGCTATAACGGCTACTGGATTCAAGTGGGCCGGCGCCGAGTCGTTTTCGGGGGCGACACCGCGTTCACTTCATCGTTTCGCCAGCTTCGCGCACACGGCCCGGTGGATCTTGCCATCCTCCCGATCGGCGCCTACGATCCCTGGATTCAAGTGCACTGCAATCCCGAGCAAGCGATGGAGATGGGCAACGACTGCGGCGCCAGTTTTTTGCTGCCCGTGCATCACCGCACGTTTCGGCTCAGCCGGGAACCCCTCACCGAACCCATTGAGCGCTTTCTCGCCGCTGCCGGCAGTGCACCCGAGCGCGTTGCCATACACGAGATTGGCCAGGAATGGGCCCTGCCGTAACGTTCAGCCGCAAGCGCGGATGCCGGATGAATACGTCACGGTGGACGGCACGCTGATCGAAGCGTGGGCCAGCCATTCGAGCTTTCAGCGGCAGGATGGTTGCAGCATCGGAGCGCGGTGCTCCTGAGCGCTGGAACGAGCTCCCGGCCGGCCCGCCAGGCTCGTGAACGTCCCGGGCCGGCCGCCCCAACCGGACAGCCCTGCCTCCGAAATGGGAGGATTCCGCACTCAACCGGGGCCACGCAACCGATTGAGGATCACTTTATTTTCGCCGTTTGTATGCCGGGCTTCGACGGTGCGGAAGTCGCGCGAATCGTCGCGGAAGTGTTTCTTGAGCTTCCACACCTGGCTGCGGGCAAGCAATACTAACGACATGTGCCTTTCACCGCCTTCGACGCGATCCCGACGGGAGCGGTACGCGGCGCCCGAAGAGCTAACTGCCGTCTTTGCGGTGAAGGGCGGCTCACAGATGGCGCACGGCTTCGATGACGAGCTCGTGAATCGCTCCACTACTGGCGATGACGCCGTTCACATGGCGGAGCGATGGGCAGTTGTAACGAAGCGCCATGCCGTCGAGGTCGGAAATCCGTCCGCCGGCTTCGAGCAGAATCGCCGCCGGCGCACAGGTATCCCATTGCGCGGTGCGGCGCGAGAGATCGACATAGAGATGCGCCCGGCCTTCGCTGATGAGCCCAAGCTTCAGGCCGGCGCTGCCGGAAATGATGGATTGCCCAATGCCCAACCGGCGACGCAGCGCGGACGTGGCCGGATGAGGATGCGAGCGGCTTACCGCCATCGTCATGCGATGCGGATCCGCTTCGGCCGATACATGCAGCGGAGTGACGGCGCCGGTGGCCGGTTTCAGAAATGCTCCGGCTCCGGCGGAAGCGAACTGGAGCCTTCCCGATACGGGTTGATAAACGGCGCCAACCGCCGGAAGGCCGTCGATGGCGAGCCCGATCATCACCGCAAACTCGCCGCGGTGCTCGATGAACTCGCGGGTGCCGTCCATCGGGTCCACGATCCAGACGCGCCGGTTGCGCCAGCGGGATGAATCGTCCGGCGCTTCTTCCGAGATCACCGCGTCGGCAGGGAAGCGGCGGCGCAACTCGTCGAGGAGAAAGTCGTTTACAACCCGGTCGGCAACGGTGACGGGTTCCGGTGCCTCAACTCCGTGAGATTCGACTCGGAGAGCCGGGATTTCAGGCCGGTGTGATGCAACGGCTGCCGACTCCTTCCACGTAATTACCGGCCGGCGGGAGTAGCTGGCAAGCAACAGGCTGCCTGCCTCGACGGCCAACTCCGAAGCAGCCTTCACCTCAATCTGCAGCGAATCGGCGACCACAATTGGATTCGTCATAATCAACTCCTCGCTTAGGGCATGCAAGTCTCGGTATCCCAACCCTTACAAACCCGCACTCCGTTTGTTTCCAAGCACGCAGCCTTCCGAAGCGGCGATGATGCGGTGTGCGGACAGAAGAAAGCATCGCCCGAATGCGCCGGAGTTGAGCGCGTGGACCGTTCCGCCTCCGGCCTCAACCGGCGACTACCTGGCGGCTCAACGGGTGACCGTAAGCCCGCTCGATGGACGAAATGTTGCTACTGAGCTTGTTCAACGCTCCTTCTTCGTCTTCCAGGCGGATCGTGGTGAATACATGATCGGATAGTTCCCTGGCGCGCTCATGACAGTGCTTCATCAGTGGCATGAGCTCGTCCCATTCGCCCTCGATGCAGGTGCCGAAAGGCGTCAGACGATAGGCCAGTTGGCTTTGGTCAACGATCTTCAAAATGTCCGCCAGGTTGGCGCTCATGTGAGTGCCGCGCCCGAGCAGAGTGATGGTAAGTTCGGCGAGCATACTTCACCTCGGGAACATTCACTGCACGCCGGACTCCTAACCGCCTGGTAACGCCGACGCGGGACTTACGGACGTGGCCGCGGGAGGCGATTGTCCGGAACTGGGCGCCGGGCCTTAAGCCGGAACCGGCACCTGTGGTTGCCCGGCGACGACGAAGCGCCGGTCAAGAGCGGCCAGCTTCTCCGCAATCCCCGTGTACTCGAGCTCGGACATCGGAAGCATCGAGGTGCCTACAAATCCCTGCTTGCGCATGTCCATGGCCTTCGAGGAAACATGATCCCGCACGGTATCCCAGAACGGCTGGGCAAAAGCATCAATCGCTTCGGTGAGCTTTCCCTCGTGAACGCAATAGCCTGCGCAACTGACGATCGGCGGCCCGTCGAAATAGCTGATTCCGGAGTTCTGGACAACCGGCATGAGAGGCATCTGGTGAGAACCGCGCATCCCGCCGCCGACGAAATGGCCGATGGCGTAAGGAGCCACAACCTCGCCGGTGGCGGGGAAGTCCATCTGGACGCGCACCAGCATCACTGGATCGTCTTTGCCGGTGTACTTGCCGGCGATGTTGTGGAGGCGCGACGTGGAAACCGCGACCGATTGCTCGCCGGAAGCGCGTGACCAGATCGATTCCACTACGTAGCGCTCCGGATCCTGAAGCAGCGCCGCGATGTCGTAAATCTCCTCGGGAGCGTTGAGTTCGATCGTCCGGTCGCCGGAGGTGCAGCTCACGTCCATCATCACGAAACGATAGCCTCGCGAGATGCGCGGCGACAGAATCAGGCCGGGGGTGTTCATCGGGTCGGCGAAGGCCAGATACAGCGGAAGGTTATAGGCGCCAGGGTCGGTCTTATCGGCGGCAAAGAACAGAAACGGCTCGTTGGGCCGCTCCACAAATTCCAACTCCGCCACCGCGGGACCGAGCCCGCGCACGTTGCCCGAGAAGGAGTCTTTGAGCAGGTCCTGCCCTGCGCCATATAAGCCCTCCTGGCGCGCCGCCTCGGCGCCGGTCCGAAAGGCGTCCCAGGCGAGTTGATGGATCGCTTCATCGCTGGCGCCCCGGGTATGAGTCATGAGGACGGCGATATCGTCGCCCGTGTGCGTAATGCGAAAGTCGAGAAGCAAGCCATGTGCACGCCGGCGGATGGACGCTTCCACCGATTCCCGAAGGCGAAGCGACGGCGCCACGTGGCCTCCAATCGAGCCGATGTCCGCCTTGATGGCGCTCAGAGTTGTTTTCACGCCAAGTCCTCACTTCGTTCGCAGCAAATTCCGTGCCACCTTTTGCCTCCCCGGTGATAGGGCGGCTATCCTTTTGCGACATGTGGTGTACTGCGGCGGAGCCGACCCCGGCTGGCCGGAACGAAGTTCACCGCCTGACTCATGTGATGCGGTCCCTCTGGCGGCACGCTTCCGGCCGAACTCCGCCCGGGCGAGGACCTCCCTGAAAGCGCGCGATAACGCGCAAGTGGTGGCGCGATCTGCGTACATTCGCGTAATGCAGGGATCCCCCGAATGGCTCGCCGCTTGGGGCGCCCGTCTGGCCGCGGCAGGACCGGGATATCAGCCCACGATATGGGTGCGCGACATAGAAGTGGAACTCACGCTGCCCGACGCCCCTCCCAGTAATCT
>VFSW01012379.1_pt1 | contig 11917 bp, 10 predicted proteins | sample 5358111 | NCBI WGS metagenome assembly VFSW01 (sample SAMN11554181, study PRJNA540505) | mine drainage metagenome | isolation source: sediment from site ElyBrook_90M | place: USA: Ely Copper Mine, Vershire, VT | collected 2017 | reverse complement strand
TGCTGCGCATCACGCTGTTGGGCGTGTTCGCTGGACTCTTTTTCGCCACGACCCTCATTTCTGAAATCACAGTCCTGACCTACGAGCGACCCGTGGCGGCGCCTCGGGGCTTGACCACCTACGTCACGACGAACGGCTACCAGACGCACTACGTGGCGTGGGGGAAGCCTTCCCGAAATCCCATTGTCTTGATCCACGGGGCCTTCGAGTCAACCTATATCTGGGGACCCGTGGCGAAACTCCTGGGCACCTCTCACCACGTCGAGGCCTACGACTTAAAGGGATACGGATACACCACCCACGTTGGCCCCTACAACACCCAAGCGCTCGCCCACCAGTTGGCGGCCTTCTTACGGGCGCGACACCTCGAGCGTCCCATTCTCGTCGGTCACTCACTCGGGGCGGGCGTGATTGCTCAGTTCGTCGTGGACTATCCCCACGTGGCCGCGGGGGTGGTCTTTCTCGACGGCGACGGACTGAGCACCTCCATTCCGGCGTCCGGCGTTTCCAAGTGGATACCGAGCCTGTATCGCACGGCGCTCTACGACACGTTGGTGCGAAATAACTGGTTGGTCCGTACTATTTTCGAGGCGGCCTGCGGTCCGGCCTGCCCGCCCGTTACTCCGGCGGTCCTGTCGTCGATTGAGCGGCCCCTCGAGGTTGCCGGTGCCGAGCAGTCGTTCTTTGCCTACGCCTCCCAGCCCATCGTGGGAGTGAGCGCCTCACAGGTCGCCCATCTCGGCGCCACGGGAGTTCGCGCCCTCGTGATCTTTGGCACACACGACATCAGGTTCTCGTCCCAGTCGGCTCGCCACACCGCCCAACGGCTTCGCGCCGGCGCACCCGTCATGATTAAGAACGCCGGCCACCTCGCACTCTGGTCACACCCGGTCGAAGTCGCTCGAGCAATTAATACCTTCGCGACGTCACTCTCTGCTGCGAAATAGGCGTGGGCGTAAGGCGTCCTGGTCGAGTGGGCCTCTCTCGAAACGTTGGCAGAATCACTGGCGCCGTCTCGCGAACGTCCGCTTAACGTCGACCAGGTGGTCCCCTCGTCCGATCTAGAGGTTCCCTACAGGAGTATCCACTCCTGACGTCCATCTGATCGCTACCTAGACCTGGACATCTCGAATCAGCCGTTCGACTCGGTAGGACTAGATTTAATGGGTAATGACCGACAAAGACGTCACTCCCAAAGTTCCATTCGGCAGTGTCCTCGCGGACCAGATGGTGATCAGCTCCACCGTGGGGGGTGTCTTTGGCGCGCCGCACGTCGAGCCTATGGGTCCCCTCCCACTACATCCTGGTACCCACGCCCTCCACTACGGAAGTTCGTGCTTCGAAGGTCTGAAGGCTCACCGGGCGTCGGATGGTCACGTGCGCCTCTTTCGCGCTCCGGCCCACGCCGCGAGAATGCGCGTGAGTGCCGAGACTCTGTGCCTCCCCGTCCCGGAGTACGAGCTACTCGTGGAGATGATGCGCACTGCGGTGCGGGCGAACCTCGAGCAGGTCCCCGAGTCTCCCGGGGCTCTCTACGTCCGGCCGACCTTGCTGGGCGTCGACCCCAACATCGGCGCCGCGGCCACACCGTCGAGCGAAGCTCTTCTCTACGTCATCGCCAGTCCGGTGGGTGACTATTTCGACAGTTCGCGAGCCCTGTCCGTGGCGATTGAGACCCAGTTACCTCGTTCCACCCCCCAGTTTGGTCGGGTCAAGACCGGTGCGAACTACGCGATGGCGCTAGGAATCACCATGCGGGCGCGCGCTGCTGGAGCGGATCAGGTCCTGTTCGCGCCCGGCGGAGACGTTCAGGAGACGGGAGCGTCCAACTTCATGCTGCTCGACGACTCCCGATTGGTGACTAAGCCCCTCGACGGTTCGTTCCTCGCCGGCGTGACCCGAGACTCCATCTTGACCTTGGCCCGAGAGTTTGGATACCAGGTCGAAGAACGCGAGATTACCGTCGACGAAGTTCTCGCCTGGGCCGCCCATGGAGAAGCTGCCCTCATGGGCACCGCTGCGGTCGTTGCCGGCGTCGGGACCTTCACCCACGACGGCACAACGATCACGGTGGGAAACGGGGGGGTTGGTCCAAACACCCAGCGCCTGCGCCAAGCCTTGATCGAAATCCAACGGGGCGAGTCGCCTGACCGGTGGGGATGGACGGAGTTAATCGAGGCGTGAGTTGGATGAAAAGTTCAGTTCGCGTCTCGTCGAGCGAGTGACCTTTTTCGACTCTGCGGGCGCGCCGCGGGCCACTCGGATTGCTGGAGAGCTCGTCGTCGGTACACCTCGACCTTCACCATCGGCGTCCTCCGCGTCGCGGAGTTCTCGCCCCGTGACAGCGAGGCGCAGAGACCACCGTTTCCAGAGTTGCCGGGAGTGACGCCTCACTCCGGGCCGCCGGGGTGAGGCGACGACTCGAGAGTGCGCAGTAGCGCGGTACGGAGCCCCCCCCCATTCGCCTTTCGCACGAGGATGTCTCGCCCTCAGCGGACGAGTAGGGCACACTAGGGAGATGGACCTCGACGAGACTGACGACCCCGCGACGATGAATGTGGATGAACACGGTCGACCGGAGCCCCCGCTAGTGGGCGACGACGCGACGATGCTCCTCGCTTTTCTCGACTACCACCGTGCGACGTTCGCCTGGAAGGTGCGCGGCCTTGGCTCGGAGGGCCTCAACGCGACGACGGGTGCTTCCACGATGACCCTCGCCGGGATGATCAAGCACCTAGCCCTGGTCGAAGACTGGTGGTTCTCTCGGTCGCTGTTCGGTAACGACTATTCGCCCCCCTGGGACGTTGTCGACTGGACGTCCGACCCGGACTGGGAGTGGCGAACCGGCGCCGAACTGAGCCCCGAAGCGTTGATGGACCTCTGGCGGCGCTCCGTTGAGCACTCGCGCCACCTCGTCGCCGACGCGCTCGCCGACGGTGGACTCGATTGCCTCGCCGTCCGCACCTGGCCGGACGGACGGGCGCCCAGTCTGCGCTGGATCATGCTCCACATGATCGAGGAGTACGCGCGCCATAACGGCCACGCCGACCTCCTGCGCGAATCCGTCGACGGCGAGACCGGCGAGTAATTCTCCAGGTACCTCGACGACGTGTGGTTATCTCTACGCCGTCCTCCGTCGTCGAGTGAGACTCCAACCACTCGATGAGCCCTGAGGAGATCGGCTCTCCTCTCGAGCCCAGCGTGAAAGAGAGAGTGACCTCACTCCATCCTCTTTCGTGGCGCTCCCGTGCGGGTTCTCTTCCCTAGAACTCTTCGAAGACGTCGGTGATGGTCGAGAGCGTATCGAGAGGTGATCGCGCACCGCGCGAGAGCAACCGGAGTTCGCTCAGAATGGCGCCCGTTCGCCACACGGCGGTAAAGCCCTCGGGTAGGGGGCCCGACGAGACGTACCCGGCGAGCATCGTGCGACTATCGGCGAGCGAGTGGCGTGATCGAATGTCGAGGGCGGGGTGAGATCGGTAGGCGTCCCCGAAGTCGATCAGCCCGCTCAACTCGCCCGTCGTGGGATGAACAAAACAGTGTTCCGCCCCGGGATTGGAGTGCAGCGTCACGATTGGTCCCTCCGACGCGAGCGCCGCGAGGCACCGTTCTTTAACGAGGTCGAGATCGATGACGCCTCGTACTCCGGAGAGCGCGCCTAACTCCACCCGGAGATCTTCGAACGTTTCACTGAGGCGCGTCGCGAGATCGTCGGGGTGGCGATCTCCGGGGATGAGAGGAGAGTTCGAGAGAGCCGCCTGATCGACGTCGTGAATCCGACGAAGCATCGCTCCGAGGGCCAGGAGAACTCGCTCACGGCTCGGCGCGTCGAGGGATGCGTCCCTCAGTGAGACGCCGGGAACGCGACTGAGAACGAGATACTCCACGGAACCATCCCGGCCGTAACCGAGTGAGCGCGGAACCGAGATCGACGAATCGCGCTCGAGTGCGCGGAGAATGAAGGACTCCTTCTCCAAGCTGGTACGCGGACGCAACTGGTGGGGACGCTGCACCTTCAGCACGACGTCGTCGTCGCAGAGATACGTCCGCGCCTCGCCACCCGACTCGTCGACACCCGTCACTCTCGACGCGGAGGGCACGTGGCGGCGAACGAGTTCGAGGACGTGTTCACTCTCCAAGACGGGATCCGGTGCGTCCGGTTGCGTATAGACGTCCCTGGGTGTCATCGAGCCTCCCGATTGTCGCCATCAGTGTACGGGCTGATCTCGTCGCTGAACTGGTCCTCCCAGCTCCAGTGCACCTCGTCGAGCGCCACGAGCGCACTGAATCGTCCACCCGCCGACACCAGTTCGTCCGGAGCCCCCTCTTCGACCACCCGACCGGCCTCCATCACCACCACCCGGTCAGCGTCACGAGCGCTGGAGATCCGGTGGGCCACCATGACGACGGCGCATCGCGTCGACCATACGGTTCGAGAGAGGGCGGTGCGAAACGCCGCGTCGCTGTGCGCGTCGATCGCGGCGGTCGCTTCATCTAAGAGGAGGACGTGGGGTTCGCCCACGAGGGCGCGCGCGAGCGCCACGAGCTGACGTTGACCCGACGAGAGAGTGAGCCCCGCTCCTCCGCCGGAGCCCTCCAGCTCCGTGTCGAGCCCCTGGGGAAGTCCCGACACCCACTCCTCGAGGCCGACGAGGGCGAGGGTCCGCGTCACCGCCTCGTCGGTCAAGGTGGCGTCGCCGAGGGTGACGTTGTCGCGCAGGGTCCCCGAGAAGAGTTGAACGCTCTGCGCCACGACGCCCACACTCCGACGCCGTTCGGTCTCGTCGAAGTCGCGCGGGTGGCGACCGTCGAGTCGGACGGATCCCGTGTCTGGTTCGTAGGAACCCACGGCCAGAGCGAGAAGAGTCGACTTCCCCGAACCCGTACGACCCACGATGGCCACTCGTTCGCCGGGGCGAACGACGAGCGACACCCCGTGTAGAACCGGCTCGCTCGAGTCGTAAGCGAAGGACACCTTGTCAATAACGAGACCCGCGCCGCTCTTCGTCCTCGGTGTCTGGGGTAACGACTCGGCCGGGAGGTTCAACACCTCGAAGACCCGCTCCGCGCCCGCGAGCGCGGCCTGCACGGTGTTCCACTGGTCACCTAGTGCGACAATCGGCGCGAAGAATCCCTGGAAGAGAAGGACGAAGGCCACGAGTGTGCCCAAATCGACACCGGCCGACCCGAAGGCGCCGCGAGCGCCCACGAAGAGCAGGAGAGCAATCGCCGACGACGACAGCAGCGCCGTCACCGGGGTGAAGAAGGAGTTGTAGCGCACCGAGGACTCCTGGGCGATGAGGGTTCGAAGAAGGGCCCCTCGAAAGCGAACGACGAAGGCCTCCTCACGGTGGAACACGCGGATGGTCTCGGCGCCCCCGACCGTATCGGAGAGCTGGGTATTGAGCGTGCCCACGGCCACCCGCGTCGCTCGCTCGGCGTCGCGGACCCGAACCTGCAACCACCGACTCGCGACGACGAGCGGTGGCAGCACCACGAGTGACACGAGGCTGAGTAACGGGCTGACCACGATCATCGCCACGGCCGTGGCGATGATCGAGACCCCTTGACCGACGAGGGTGGTGATTCCGTCAGTGAACAACGAGTCGATCGTCTCGACGTCGGCCGTCGCCCTACTGATCGTGTCTCCGACGGGGGTTCGATCGAGGTACGACACGGGGAGCACCGAGAGATGGGTGAACAAGCGGACGCGAATGTCGACGATGATTCCCTGAGAGACGGTGGCCGCGAGATAGCTGTAGACGTACACGAGTAGCGCCCCGGCGGCAACGACGCCCAGGTACCCCAAGCCGGAGGCGAGTAGACCGCTCGTGCGGCGCGCAGTGAGATTGGCATTGACAACGTGACGCACGATCAGGGGTGGTACGACACTCGCCAGCGCGGCGCCGACGACACAGAGGGCGACGATCACGAGGCGGGTCCGCCACGGTCGCGCCAGGGCCCGCACGTGACGCCAGAGACCCGGTCCGCTCGACGAATGAGGTGACGTTGCGCTCACGCCTCTCCCCCACCTTCGCCCGGGCGTCCGTTGAGTTGGGCGCGGGCCCGGACGATTCTGGCGTAGAGGCCACCGCGAGCCACCAACTCGGTGTGCGTGCCGACTTCGCGCGCCCGTCCCGAGTCGAGCACCACGACGAGGTCAGCGAGGTGGAACGCGGCCAGTCGGTGAGAAACGAGAAAAATCGTCACGCGCTCCTCCTCGGGCGCACTCGGCCCGAACGCCGCCCGCAGGTTGGCGACAATCTCCGCTTCGGTGTGCACGTCGAGTGCGGAGAACGGATCGTCCAGTACGAGCAGTCCGGGAAGACGTCCCTGGGCGGCGAGCGCTCGGGCGAACGCGAGTCGCTGGCGCTGCCCACCAGAGACGAGAACACCCATTTCGCCCACCTCGGTCCGATCACCGCGGGGCATCTCCGCCACGTCACGGTCGAGGGCGGCCAGAGTGATGGCTCGATCAATGACCGGCGAGTGGTTATCCGCGAGCGGAACCGAAGACCAGAAGGCGACGTTCTCGGCGACGGTGCCCGAGAAGAGGTGGGGCTCTTGATCCAAGTACCCGACCAGCCTCGCTCGGTCCGCCGAGTCGATGGTCGAGCCGCGATGACTCCCCCACGAGACCTCGCCCGCATCAGGTTGAACCACGCCGGCCGCGAGACGGGCCAGGGTACTCTTACCCGAACCCACCGGGCCCGTCACCGCAACGAACGCCCCCGCCGGGACGCTCAGGTTGAAGTCGTGGAGGGCTGGACTCGATGCACCTTCGAAGCTCAGCGTGACGTGGTCGAAAGAGAGGTCCGCGGCGGCGCGACGGGGCGTGACCCCGGGGTCGAGAAACGACATCGCCCCGGGAAGAAACGTGGCGCTGAGCCGCGGACGTCGAGCGTCCGCCGTCGCCCGAAGAGGCGGGGCGAGGAGCGGGGCCACTCGCGCGTAGGCGGCACCGCCCGATTGAACACGGTTCATCATCTGGGGGATGCGCGGAGAGCGGGTCACGAACCTCGTGAAGAGCGCCAGGAACGAGACGAGCCCGCCGATGGAGATCGATCCCGCGACGACCTGGCGCCCTCCCAGCCAGATCACGACGACCACCCCCGAGGTCAGAATCGTTGAATAGAGGGCGCCGAGTGCCTCCTCCAGGCGAATGATTCCGAGCTCACTCGACGCGCGACGTTCGGCGAGCGCCCGAACGAGCTCGCCGCGAGCGCGAGTTCGCCCGAAGAGTCGGAGGACTCTCATCGCGCCGATCCCCTCGCGCAGCGCCACGGTGAGTTCAGCTTCGCCCTCACGGGAGATCCGAGTCCTCCGGGCGACCAGGACTCCGGATCGCTTGGCGAGCCACAGCGCCACGGGAACCGGAGCGAGGGCCCAGACGGCGAGCACCGGATCGAGAACGATCATCGCGACCACGAGGGAGGCCGAAAATAAGAGGGTGTCCCACGTTTCGACCATTACCTCATTGGCACCGGTCGACAACACCTCCACGTCCCCGATCACTCGGGACATCACCTCACCCACTCGGACGGTCTCTTCCTTCGTGGACCACGTCGTCAAAACTCCTCGTAGCGCGTCGGCGCGAACACTCGCGGAGAATCGGGTCCGGGCGACGCCGAGCCAGTAGCGCTTGCCCACCCTCGGAACCTCAGTCGCCGCCGATCCCGCCACCAAGGCCAGCACCGCGTACCCGACCCGGCTGAGTGATCCCGTTCCGCGATGGAGGGACTCCGCCGCGTTCAGAGCATTGCCGAGCAGGAGTGGGGGAAGAACGACGGCCACGTTCATCACGACGCCGCAGAGGGAACCCACCACGATGAGACCCGATAGTTGACGGAAGTACGGCGATAACCTCCAGAGGTAGTGGCGGGTCACGTCGAGGAATATGCCGTGTACGTCGACGCGAGAGATTCCATCACTACCCATCTTGCCTTCTCCGGTACCCACCGTTGTGCGCGAGTTGGGTCGCCCACCATCGAACGCTACGAGCGCCCGGTCAGGTTCCGGTGCTCAATGAGTGTGTTCGAGCAGGACTCCCCGGCGGTGACGAAACTCCTCTTCGTCGATCACGCCACTGGCGTAGCGCTCCTCGAGAATGCGAACTGGACCCGTCGAGGACGTTGGGTTCTCTCGGTCCGCTCCGGGCTCGAGCGAGCCCCGCGGGCTGCACCCGTGACGACGACAGTGCCCGCACTCGTGTCCCTCGACCCCACTCACCCCGTCACGGAGGTGGCGATGCCTCCATCGGCGCGCGCAGGCCCCGGCGCCCACGACCGCCGCGACCAGTACCACCTTGGGTACCACCATCATCAACGGACTGGCGTTCTGTCCCTCACCCTTTTGACACTCCACGTCATCTCCTCATCGTCTCTTTCTCTGGACAGTCTGCGGGTCTGTCCACAACTCCATCAGGGGCCAAGGTCATCTCTTCGTCGCCGCCGGCCGTAGACCGAGGCCGCGGGGAACGTCACCACCCCTCTCGCCGCTCCCGACCCGCGCCGGGAGGTGTGCGCTCTGGGACACGGTGTCAACGAAGAGACGGGCCACGACCGGGCGTGACCGAGGAGACGTATCTCGGAGGGCGGGCTCTAACCCAAAGTCTGGGCGTCGAAGGCGACCGCGTCGTCGTTGAGCGAGACCACCATCGTGGGGTGAATGAGTTGATGGGTCGGGGTCGCGAGACGCACCACGGTGCCCAGGGCGATGAAACCGACGGCGTGTGCCGCAAAACTCATCGGACCTTCTTGCACCTTCACGTCAACGACACCGGTCCCGTTCATGGCGATCGCGCGCTCTTGCATTCGCTGCATCGCGGTCTCTCGCGCCGAGTACATCGCCTCGGTGAAGTTCGTGAGTTCGACGTTCTGGGACTGTTGTTGGAGGACCGTACCCACCGACCTACGCGGAGCGAAAACGAAGCTCGCGCCCGTGGCGAGCCCCAGGGGCTCCCACCCCGCGACCATCAACATGGTGAAATCACGCGCCGAGAGATCCGAGGCGAAGACGGGCTTGTCGAGTCGTTGACTCCCTCCCAGCGGGCGAACCGCCGTTCCCACGAGCGATACCTCCACGTAGGTGGGGTGAACGGCCTGCTCAATGTGCACGCCCACGACCCCGTGACCACCGGCGGCGCCCGCTTCGCGGAGTAGTCGGGCCGTGGCGTGGGCGAAGGCCGTGGCGTGGGCGCTCGAGGCGCCCACAATCTCGCCTTGTCCCCAGTTCCAGTAGCCGTAGGGAATGGAGTGCAGAGACACGCCCGACACCATCTCCATCGGCTCCCAGCCAATGGAGTGCAGATTGAGCTCCTCGTCGATCGAGAGATCCGAGGTCATCGCGTGAGGGGTCCCCGTCGACCCACCACCCGTCGTGGGGGCGGCGAAAGCCCGGCGAACTTCCGCACGAAGATCGAGGCGGGGAGTCGAGGAGGGCTCGTTCACGAGAGACGCACCGTGGGCCGGGGGACGGGTAGGGGGTCGAAGTCCTTGAAGCGGCGCACTCGATTACCGCTGAGGCGTGACTGAAACTCAAAGTCCCCGGCGGCAAACTCACGCACCGACATCTGCAGATCCGCGCCGTGGAGGGTGTCACCGTGCAGCGCTGCGCGAACCCGACTGCGCACTAAGTCGCGGACCGAGCTCTGGGCGTCCACGATCTGGCCGATTTCGGCGGTGCCACTGGCGTTAGACCAGAGCCCCCCGTTACCGGACATCAAGTACTCCGTCACGCAGTACGACCACACTCGCATCGAGGCCACGGCGGTCACGATCGAGACGGGCACGTAGCCGGCCTCGATAATTTTGGCGAGGCGCTGACCGGCGAGAAAGGTGCTCCAGGGCGTCTGCGTGGGCGCCGGCGCGTCACTCAACTTCACGGCCGTTCCCCGCAGGTGGAACTCGACGACCCCAGTGTCGCTGAGCGGGTTTTCGCTGTCGACGACGCCGACGACCCCGTGAGCGCCGAGGGCCTCGGCCTCTTCCATCATCCGCGAGTAGGCGTTGTTAAATCCCGTGCGCCAGGCCTCTTCGACCCAACCCTGCTGGTAGTTCTGTCCCCAACTACGGTGCTCGGCCGAGACCATTCCGTGGGGGCACTGATAGTTCTGCACGTAACCACCCGAAGAGTTCGAGTAGGGGTTGAGACCACGCCCCATCGAACTCATCGTGAAGGCGCCCCACTGCATCGCGCAGAAACCCTGCACGAGCCCCACGGGTTCGAGCCCCATGTCGAGGCACGCCGCGAAGTCCGACACGCTCAGTCCCGAGGAGAACGATCCCTCGCTGAACCGCCGCTGGGCCGCTTCGGGCAGGTCGCTGGGTACGTCACTCATCAGTTGTCGAGTGAAATGATGGTCGTGGGCTTCACGAGAGTCACCTCATCGGAGGTCTTCGTGACGGCCGTGCCGAGCGCCAGGAACTCGATCGTGTGGCTGCCCCACTGGTGGGACTTCTCTTCGAGGCGCACGCCCACGATGCCGGTCGCCCCCAGGCGGGTCGCCTCGTCCTGCATGCGGGTCATGGCCAGTTCGCGAGCCTCGTAGAGGGCCTGGGTGAAGTTGGGCAGTTCCACGTTCTGACCGGTCGTACCGAGGGTCTGACCGAGGCCGCGGTGCGCGATGTGATACACGCACGTGCCCATGACGAGGCCCTGGGGTAGGTAGCCGGTCTGGCGTAGCGTCCAGAAGTCTTGACCGGAGAGGTCCGAGGTGAAGGGTTTGCCGAGTTTATTGAGTCGCGAGACTCCGTCCTCCGCCTTCACGGCGGTCCCGACTGCGATGAACTCAGCGGCGTCCTTACCCCACTCGTAGTAGTTAACGTCCAGGCGAACGCCGACCACACCGTCGGCGCCTAACTCGGCGGCCTCCTCCTCCATGCGGGTCATGGCGAGTTCGCGTGCGTTGTACATCGCTTCGGTCAACTTGGTGAGCTCCTGGCTCTGACTCCACTTCCTCGTCTGGATGCCGGTGTGGTAGATCGACGAACCCATTACGAAGCCCACGGGGTGAAAACCCACCTCCTTGATGAGGAGGAACTCGTTCACCGAGAGGTCCGACGTGAAGAGTCCCTTTTCGAGTTCCTCCAGCCGGTGCTCGGTGGCTTGGGGCAGGTCATTGGTTGGACTGGTCACTGGTTTCCTCCGATAACGATGTTCTCGAGAGCGACGCGGGCACTCTCGCTGTGGGCCGCCTCCACTTGGAGCGCCCCGAGTAAACGCACAATCCACTCGTCCACGCCGAGTGTGTCACTACGAATTCTGATGCCACCCGAGGAGTGTCCGACGCTGCAGCGAAGAACTGGACCATCGACCGTCGCTTCGAAGGTCTCGTTGCCCATGGTGATCAGCACCCGAGCAATGACGTCGGACTTGCGAAAACGTCCCCCCGCGTACTCCACGCGCAGGCGCTCCCCCAACGTCGAGGACAACTCCGACGTCAGCGCCTTTAAGAGAATGCGCACGTCGGTACTGTTCGACCGTAGCGTCGCCGCCGCCATGGTCAAATCGAACGAATCGTCAAAAGATCCCACCGACCGCCACCTTACAAGAAGACCGGCGGACTGTCCCGGCGAGCGACCGTACACCCGGGCTCGCGCGAGTTCCCACCCCTCACGAGGGCGAGGGGACTTCGCACACGCGACTCCGGGTGACGAAATGGTGACCGGGACCAGCCGGTAAGGAGAATCCCTCGGGCTCGCCGTCGACAACGTCCAGGGTGAGGCGGGTGGCTTTCCACACCTCGTACTGTCGATGGTCGATGTAGAACGGGCTCTCCCCCACGACCCCCATGAGGACGTCGTATTCGCCGATTGTGAACTCACCGGCGCGAAAGCACAGGGGCAGGCTGCCGTCACAGCACCCCCCCGACTGGAAGAACATGACGGGCCCGCCATCGCTCACCACGTGAGCGATG
>VFSW01012378.1_pt1 | contig 11918 bp, 10 predicted proteins | sample 5358111 | NCBI WGS metagenome assembly VFSW01 (sample SAMN11554181, study PRJNA540505) | mine drainage metagenome | isolation source: sediment from site ElyBrook_90M | place: USA: Ely Copper Mine, Vershire, VT | collected 2017 | reverse complement strand
GCGAAGGGCGATCTTGTCATTGGTCATCGTGGTGGTCCTCGGGTTGGGGTTGCGTCTCGCAACCCAACCCTACCCGGAGGCGCCACGGTGACCACCTCGGTGGCCGCCGCTGTGGATAAGTGCCCCGCCTGCCCCAGACTCCCGGCGGTCGCTCGGGCGCGCCGCTTACCCACAGCTTCTACACTACTCGGGGGAACACAGCCGGTCTTGACCCTCACCGCATTGTGTGCGATGTCTCACCGAAAGGGGAAACCTACTCGGGTTAGGCCCCGCGAATCAGCGCTGTGGGCCAGCTTGCATTGAAAAACGCCGCCAAACCGACCAAACTCGACCACAGATCTCATTCGCGTGGTCGACCCGGGCCGTTGCTGTCCATGACAGCAGCGCTTCGATCGCGAGCGTGCTGGCCGGTCGACGCCGACGTGGGCAGTCGCTGGGCTTCGAGAAATTGCAATCATGTTGCAGGGCAGGAAGCTTGTTTATGTTAGACATACTTTTTGTCACGCCTGATTCGTCGCTGAAGGCATACCAGGACCTCGCGACAACCTATTCGGCCATCGAGCCGCCGACGTGGTCGCTTCTACTGGCCGAATCCTGTCGGGCGAAGGGGTTCTCGGTGGGCATCTTGGACTGCGACGCCGAGCGGCTCACGCTCTCGCAGTCGGTGCGCCGAGTGGAAGATGTGCGCCCACGCCTGGTGGTGATGGTGCTGTATGGTCAGAATCCGAATTCAGGCACGACGGGCATGATCGGCGCGATTGCGCTGGCCGAGGCGCTAAAGCAGGCAGCGGTCGGCGCCCCGATCTGCTTCGTCGGCTCGCATACCAGCGCGCTACCCAAAGAGGTGCTGGCGCACGATTGTGTAGATTTAGTGCTACTCAACGAGGGCGTATATGCGCTGCACAGCCTGCTGCGTTCGGACCTGCGGGACGATCTGCCGATGATCAGAGGCATCGGCTACAAGCAGGCAAACGGCGTGTCCGGGCCGGCGCTTATCGTCAATCCGCCGGAACGGATCGTGCCGCAGTGCCGCATGGACATCGATCTTCCCGGCTATGCCTGGGACTTGCTGCCGTATCGCGAACGGCCGCTTGATCTCTATCGCGCGCATTTCTGGCACGCAGGGTTCGACCACGCAGAACGCACGCCATTCGCGGCCATCTACACCTCGCTTGGCTGCCAGTTTGGCTGTGACTTTTGTATGATCAATATCGTTAATCGCATGGAAAACGGGGAAGAGATCGACGCGTCGCATTCCCGCGGCATGCGGTTCTGGAGCCCCGAGTGGGTGGCCCGCGAGATGCGTAAGCTGGCAACGATGGGCGTGCGGACGCTGCGGATCAGCGACGAGATGTTCTTCCTGAACCGAAAATACTATGCGCCGATCCTGGAGCAGTGTATCGTAGAGGGCTACGGCTTTAGCATGTGGACTTATTCGCGGGTAGACACGGTGCGCCCGGCCGCGTTGGAGATGTTTCGAAAGGCCGGGGTAACCTGGCGGGCGCGGGGGGGGGCGGCGGGCAGCCAGAAGGTGCGCCAGGAGGTTTCGAAGGGTTCGTTCAAGGAGGTCAACATCCGCGACGTCTGCCGCGCCATTCGCGAGGCTGATATAAACGTCATCACCAACTACATCTTCGGTTTCCCCGACGACACGCCCGAGACGATGCAAGAAACGCTCGATCTGGCGCTGGAACTTAACACCGAGATGGCCAACATGTATCCCTGCCAAGCGCTACCGGGCAGTCCAATGTACCGAACCGCGCGGCGCAACGGTTGGAGGCTGCCGGACAGCTACGAGGGATACGCGTTTTTGTCGTACGAGAGCCGGCCGTTGCAGACCAAGACAGTCGGCGCAGCGGAGGTGCTGCGCTTCCGCGATGCCGCATGGCAGCGGTACTTCACCAACCCGCCCTATCTCGCCCTGGTGGAGCGCCGTTTCGGCGCTGAACCGCGGAGGAACGTTGAGGCGATGACGCGCATCCGCCTCAAGCGCAAGCTGCTCGAGACCTGAGGCCGCCGTGATCATTACCAAGACACCGTTTCGCGTTTCTTTCTTCGGGGGGGGCACCGACTATCCCGCTTGGTACTTGGCTCATGGCGGTGCGGTGCTGGCCACGACGATCGATAAATACTGCTACATCTCCTGCCGGCACCTGCCCCCGTTCTTCCGGCATCGACACCGAATCGTCTATTCGCGGATCGAGAACGTGCGCACGCTCGACGAGATCCAGCACCCAGCGGTGCGGGCCGTGTTCCAGTGGGGCGCCGTGGAGAAAGGGTTGGAGGTGCATCACGACGGCGACCTGCCGGCGCGATCGGGGCTGGGATCGAGCTCATCGTTCACTGTGGGGCTGGTGCACGCGCTAAAGGCGCTGGACGGGCTTTACGCGTCCAAGGGCGACTTGGCGCGCACGGCGATCCATATTGAGCAGGACCTCATCGGTGAAAATGTTGGTTGCCAGGACCAGATCAGCGCCGCGTATGGTGGCTTCAACAAGATCAGCTTCTCTACTTCGGGCAATTTTGTCGTGACGCCGGTCATCATGGACCAGCAGCGGCGGGCCGCGCTGCAGGAGCATCTGATGCTGTTCTTCACCGGGGTAACGCGGATCGCCTCTGAGGTGGCGAAGGACCAGATCGACAACATGCCGCGTCGCCAGGCGGAGCTGACGCACATGCACGCGATGGTCGATCAGGCGCTGGGTATCCTATCCAGCCGCGACGCCTCGCTGGAGGCTTTTGGCCAGCTACTCGACGAGGCTTGGCGCTGCAAGCGAAACCTGTCGGAGCGCGTGTCCACGCCGCAGAGCGCCGATATGTCCGCGCCCGCGCTGCGCGCCGGCGCCCTGGGTGGCAAGCTGCTGGGCGCCGGCGCCGGCGGATTCCTGCTGATCTTCGCGGGGCCGGAGCAGCAGCCGGCGGTACGGATGGCGCTGTCGCGGCTGGTCCATGTGCCCTTCCAGTTCGAGAACTCCGGCAGCAGCGTCGTGCTATACCAGCCCGATGGCCTGTGAGATGATGCGATCGGACGACGGGATCTACGTCGCGGGGCACACCGGGGTGATCGGCTCGGCATTCATGCGCGAGCTACCGGCGGCAGGGTTCGGCAATTTGATTGTCCGCACGCATGCCGAGCTAGACCTGACTGACGCCGCGACCGTGGACGTCTTCTTCGATGCATGGCGGCCTCGGCTTGTGATTCTCGCGGCCGGGCGCGTCGGCGGCATCATGCAGAACCAAGCGACGCCGGCGACCCTCATCACCGACAACCTGTCGATTCAACTGAATGTGCTGCGTGCGGCGCAACGTGTGGGGGTGGAACGACTGGTGCTGTTCGGCTCCTCCTGCATGTACCCGCGCGAATGCTCGCAGCCGATGGCGGAAACCGCGCTGCTGACCGGGCATCCTGAGCCAACCAGTCTGGCCTATGCGATCTCCAAACTGGCTGGGGTGCAGCTCTGCCGCGCGTACAACCAGCAATACGGGATCCAGCGGTTCATCTCGGTAATCCCTAATAGCGCCTATGGCCCAAACGACGACTTCAATCCGGAGACGGGGCATGTGCTGTCCGCTCTGATCGGCCGGTTCCACGCCGCAGTCATCACCGGCGCGGAGGAGGTCACACTGTGGGGCAGCGGCACGCCGCGGCGGGAGTTCATTCATGCGACCGACATTGCTAGCGCGGTAATCGGCCTGCTGACGCGCCCGGAGGTCCGGCTCGACCTGCCGATCAACATCGGCAGCGGCGTCGATCATTCCCTCCGCGAGCGCGCGGAGACGACTGCGCGCGTCGTCGGCTATCGTGGGCGAATCCGGTGGGACACTTGCAAACCTGACGGCGCACCGCGCAAGCTTCTGGACAGTGCCCGGCTACGGTCGACCGGTTGGCGACCGCGCATCGGCCTGGAGGACGGGTTGCGCGACACGTATGCGTGGTATAGAGACCGAATAGACCAGACGAGACGTTGACATGGAATCTAACTTTCTGCGGGACAAGGCGCATTGGGTCTGGCGCGAGACGCTGGCGGTGCACCGCCGCGCGCCGGAGACGCGCCTCGCCTCCTCGCTCTCCCCGATCGAGATCTTCGTGGCGCTCTATTACGGTCGCGTGCTGCGCTACGATTCTAAGTCACCGTTGTCAGAGACGCGGGACCGATGCATCATCAGCAAGGGGCATGGGTCGATCTGCATGTATCCGATCCTTGCGGATCTCGGTTTCTTTCGAGTCGAGGAACTGGAGCGGGTATGCCGTAGCGGCGGCATTCTTGGCGGCATCCCCGACCCGGTGATCCCGGGCTACGAGACGGTCAACGGCTCGCTCGGCCATGGCCTCGGGGTCGCCGCGGGCAGCGCGCTGGGGCTGCAGCGGCGCGGCGCGGAGCCGCAGGTGTTCGTGATCACGGGCGACGGTGAGCTGCACGAGGGCGCATGCTGGGAGGCAATCATGTTCGCCGCCCAGCACGGCCTCGATAACCTTAACCTGATTGTGGACGACAACAAGGTGGCGATGCTTGGCTACACCGTCGAAATCGTAGCGCTGGGCAACCTTGCTGCGCGCCTGCAGTGTTTCGGCTGGGATGCAGCGGAAGTGGACGGACATGACGTCGGGGCCGTGTGGCAGGCGCTCCACGCGATGAAGGCGAAACGCGAGGGGCGGCCGAAGGCGCTGATCGCGCACACGCTGAAGGGGCGCGGTGTACCAGGGCTCGAGAACGCGCCGCTTGCGCACATTATCAACCCGAAGCCTGAACTGATCGACCAGCTTCTGGCGCAGCAACCATGATCGTTAAACCGATCGCCATGCGCGACGCACTGCTGACGCGTATTTGGCAGGCGATGTCGTCGGACGCGCGCATTTTCCTTACCTCGGCCGATTTTGGTTCACCGGTACTCGATCACATCCGCGCTGACTTTCCGGACCGATTCGTAAATGTTGGCATTGCCGAGCAGAACCTGATCAACGTGTCGGCCGGGCTCAGCCTGGAAGGCCATACCGTGTTCGCCTACGCGATCGCGCCGTTCATCACCATGCGCTGCTTCGAGCAACTGCGCGTCAGCCTTGCGTTGCTGTCGAAGGTGCGGCCGATGAACGTCAACCTGATCGGCGTGGGTGCCGGTTACAGCTATGTCGTCTCCGGGCCTACGCATCAATGCTACGAGGACCTCACGCTGATGCGTACGTTGCCGACGTTCCAGGTGCTGTCGGCGGCAGATCACGTGACGGCGGCGGCGTTCCTGGACCGTTGCATAGCGCAGACCGGACCGAAATACCTGCGCTTCGACGCTCAGGTGCTGCCAGTGGTCTACGCCAACGAGGCGAACCCGCCGTCGCTGGCGCGTGGGTTCCACGTTCACCGCACGGGTGGCCAGGTGTGCCTGATCGCCACGGGCTACATGTTGCACACGGCGCTTAAGGTGGCTGACCGGTTGGCCCGAAAGGGGATTGATGTGGGTGTTGTCGATCTATTCGATATCACTGGGTTTGCACAGCACGAGCTTGCGGCTTTGCTGGGCGCGCAGGCCGGTATTGTGACGATGGAGGAGGGGGGCCGCGCGCGGGGTGGGCTCGACGCATTGTGGTTCGACTTCACGGCCCGGCAGGGCCTGCGGCTACGCCAGCTCGCGATCGGCGTAGCCGGAGACTATCGCTTCGAACTCGGCACGCGCAGCGAGCTGCACGAGCAGGTCGGCATTGGCGAGCATGCATCCACCGCCGCCATCGCCGAGTTCGTCGGATCGCTCGGTTGGTCTTCAAGGTAACTTAGGTGCGAGGCCGTTATGAAGAAGTTTCCATTGATGCGAAACAACATCTTACGTGAAGACCTTGACGCATTGATCGAGCATCTGAAGCAGGACGATCCGATCCTAACCAACGGGCCAAACGTGGGCGCGTTCGAGTCCGAATGGTCGAACTGGCTCGGAGTGAAGTACTCGGTGTTCGTCAATTCGGGTGCTTCAGCCAACTTGCTGGCGATGACAATCCTGCGGATGCGCCACCCAGAGGGCGGAGAGGTGATCGTGCCGCCTTTGACCTGGGTATCGGACGTCGTGACGGTGCTGCAGAATGACTTCACGCCGGTATTTGCCGATATCGATCCAACTACGTTGGGGCTGGACACGAGGCAAACCTTGGCAAAGATTTCTGACCAAACGCGGGCAGTGTTCATCACCCATGCGCAGGGGTTCGACGCGCTGACCGACGAGTTGATCGAGGAGTTGGACCGACGCGGTATTATGCTGATCGAGGACGTCTGCGAAAGTCACGGCGCGACGCACAACAGCCGCAAGCTGGGTAGCATCGGCTTCATATCTAACTTCTCGTTCTACTATGCACACCACATGAGCACGATCGAAGGTGGGATGGTCTGCACTGATGATCCTCTGGTTTACCAGCAGGCGCGCCTGCTGCGCTCGCACGGCCTGGTACGCGAGAGCACGGATGCCAAGCTTCGCGAGAGCTACCGGCGGGACTTTCCCGACCTCAATCCGGAGTTCATCTTCGCCTATCCGGCCTATAACGTGCGGAACACCGAGATCGGCGCAATCCTCGGGCGCAAGCAGCTCAAGCGGTTAGACAACAATGTGGTGCGTCGCACCGAGAACCTCAAACTGTTCCTCAGCCTGATCGACCCCGACAAGTACCGTACTGATTTCAGGGTTGCTGGGTCAAGCAATTACGCGTTCAATCTGGTGCTCCGACGGCCGGACGATGTGCTGATGAAGCGTCTGAGTGAGCGACTGTACGCCGAGGGCGTAGAGTTCCGCCGCGGCAGCGCGGGCGGCGGTAACCAGGTTCGGCAGCCCTATCTGCGTGGGCTGTTGGCGAAGGACGCGTACAAGGGCTTTCCGCAGACCGACCACGTCCATTTTTATGGGATGTACGTCGGGAATTTCCCGGATCTCGCCGAGGGCGATATCCGCGCGGTATGTGCCATCATTAACGAGGCCTGACCCGGCTTGCTGCCGTTTCGTAACGCCCCCTTAGGAGGACGCATGACTATGTGCAATTGCCCAGGTCCCTGGGGGCGGTCAAACCACCCGGGGGTCCGCGATCAGACGCTGCGGGCCTCCGTCCAGCGTCTGGAGGATATCCCAGCCCCGCTTTTTGGCCGTCGAGAGCACCGAGCGGAGCATGGCGAAGTCCTGTGCTCCGTCGTCACAGCGGACGCCGCCGGAGACCTTCTGCCGTACTTTCATCATGCGCAGCTCCTGCTCCGCCAGGTTGTTGGTAAACGGCACACGCGGATCGATGAGAAAGCGGAGCACACCCGCCTTTCGTGTGGTCAGCCGCACCGGCAGGCTATGGCCCACCCGTCACGGCGGCCGGCCGCGCCGGCGGGATTTTGTCAGCGCCGATTGCGCGTCGTGGAACGCCAGACCTCCCCTGAAGATCGCGTCGTAGCACTGTTCGATCAGCGCGAGCAGCATGGGCTCCAGCGTCACCTTCCGCTCACGCGCGGGGTTACTCGCGTGGCAGGCGCCGTGCAGCAGGCGCTGCATCCGGCCTGCCCGGTTTTCCTTCTCGATCTCTATCAGTGCCTTCAGTTCGCGCGGATGCTGCGCGTTGCTCAGTGCGTGGAGAGCACCGGTCAGGGTGTCGTATGGTCTCCAGTGGTCATGCGCGACAACGCCGGTGACGTCGGCCAGCTGGCTGTCGCGCCTCGGCGAGACGCCGTAGAACGTGAACCGGAGGGTCGAGGCGATGTGCAGCTAGTTGGTTCCGGCCGCGATCCGGAAGCCGGTTTCCTCCACGTGCTTGACTGGCGCCGCCGCCACGCGGTGCGGCAGGGCGGCGACGATACCCTTGGAGGGCTTGGCACAGTCCTGGCTGGTCCGGGCGATGATCGCGCGCACCAGCTTCGCCCCGAACTGGTCAGCCATCAGCACGGCCAGACGCTTCTTGGGCAGCAACTGGTAGCGCAGCAGATAGATCACGATGGCCGCGATCCGCGTGCTGTATTGCACCGGCGCAGTGACGCCGATCAGAGACGCCGCTCGCGTGCTCGTGCCGCAGGCAGTGCAACAACGGCAGCCGTGCGCGCGGTGTTCCGTGACGATCAGCGGTTGCGGCTCAGGCGGGTCGAACACTCGGCGGGCGACGTGGTCGGTGGCCACCGCCGCGGTCAGCGCCTCCCCGCATGCCGCGCAGGTCACCGGGCAATCGATCGTGACGTCCGGCCTCGCCGCCCGGCGCAACGTCCCGCCCAGATGGCCCTTCTGCCCGCCGCGCTTCTTGCCCGACGCCGCGCGCAGACTGCTGACCCGGACCGGCCTCGCCAGCTCGTCGCTAGACGGCGGCTTGCCGCTGTTGCTGCTGTTCGGCCGAAGCCGCGTGTCCTGCTCGGCAAGACGCGTCTCTTACGCCGGAAGCAGCGCAATGAGTTCGTCCTTCGACAGGGCGTTGAGCATCGTGGGATTTACCGGCTCCTTGATATCGTTCGCACCACGCCGTGTCAATCGAGGTCTGGGACGAAGCTACCGAAGACCCACAAGTCCACGCCGAGCTTCCCATGGCGCCCCGCCGGAGACCTGGGCAGGTACGACCATGTTGTATAACATCCTTGTCACCGGCGGCGCCGGCTATATCGGCTCGACATTGGTGCCGGACCTGTTGGCCGATGGCCACAAGGTCACGGTGCTTGACAATTTTATGTACGGCGAGGCGAGCCTCAATCACGTCTGCCATTATTCCAATTTCTCGGTGGTAAAAGGGGACTCGCGATTGGAACCGACTATCGCGCCTCTAATCCGTCAAGCCGATGTGATCATCCCGCTGGCGGCGCTGGTCGGAGCGCCGCTCTGCGCGCAGGACCCCATCGGGGCGAGGACGGTCAATCACGATGCGATCACAAAGATGCTGCGCCTGGTGTCGCGAGACCAGATGATCTTAATGCCGACGACGAACAGCGCCTACGGTTCGGGTGGTCAGAACAATTTCTGCACGGAGGAATCGCCGCTGCGCCCGGTCTCCCTCTACGCGATCGAGAAAGTGGAGGTAGAGAAGGAGCTTATGCAGCATCCCAGTGCGATTAGCTTTCGCCTCGCGACGGTTTTCGGCATGTCGCCGCGCATGCGCATCGACTTGCTGGTGAACGACTTCACCTACCGCGCCGTGAAGGACCGCGCCGTGGTTCTATTCGAGGGACACTTCAAGAGGAACTACATTCACGTACGGGATGTCTCGCGCGCGTTCCGCCATGGTCTGGCCAACCACGCGACAATGAAGGGGGAGGTGTACAACGTCGGTCTATCCAATGGGAATGTGTCGAAAGCGGAACTTTGCGAGATCATCCGGAAGCATATTCCCCAATTCACCTACATCGAGGCACCGGTAGGCTTCGACCCTGATCAGCGGAACTACGTCGTGTCTAACGAGAAGGTCGAGAAGGCGGGCTTCATACCGCAATTCTCGCTCGATACCGGAATCAAAGAGCTGATCAAGGGGTTCAGCATGCTGCGCAACACGCGATACGGCAATGTGTGACTGCCTGCGCCGTGCAGGAGGCGGGGATGCCGTGGGCCAAAGGGGGGAGGCGTCGTGCCGCATCTATTCCGTTGTCGAGGGCGCGTTTCCGCGCCCGGAAGGTGGCGACGGGATGCGGGGTGCCGCCGATGCCATGCGAGCCTGCTACATCGTTATCGGTAACCACGCGAACTATATCGGTATTGGCGAGATGGTGCATGCCCTGCATACCTTTTTTTCTCGACATTACCAAACATTTATTTCTGAGTCGCTGGTTCCTAACGCGACGAACGTACTCATCGACGAGTTTTCCCTGGTGGCGACGGCCGATCTGCTTATGCGCCTGAGAGAGTCCTATCCGCGGACCAGGATCATTCTGATGGCCACGGAATTCATCACGCGCATGACGCTGTTCGGCATGCCGTTGACCAACACTTTCAATTTCTTCCATATTCGCGGAGACTCCCGAGACATCTGGCGGTTCCTCGCGTACAGGGCAGGGATGTTGCGGAGGCTACCTTACTATCTCGCGCGCTATCGTGGATTCGCCGCTGCGCTAGCCGCAACCGATCTGGTGCTCTGCGCCCACCAGGCAGTGGCCGATACCATGGCGCTGATATCGGTCGACCCGTCTGCGCCGCGGCGCACGGTGCTGACGCTCTACCCGGAAATTGACGCCGCGCGCGTCGCCGCGGACTCGCGCCTGCAAACCCGCCCGACTGGCGTGCTGATGACGGGAACGCTGACCAAGTTCCGAGCTAACGTTGCGCGCGGCTTGATCCGCGCCTTCAAGCACGCGGGTGTGAACCGCCCAATATACCAGCATCGGCCGTTCGATCCGGCGAGCAGCCTGCACTTCGAGGAGGCAGGCGTCAATCTCGGCTACGACAGCGACGTCGCCGCCGACCCGGACAAGCCGCGAGACTATCTCTACAACCTCAATCCGCCGCAGCGGGCGAATTGGCGGTATTCCAGCCCGATGCGTATCCAACGGGCGATTCTGATGGGGCATATTCCGCTCGTGACCCGCAAGTTCGGCGACCACGACATCGAGGACACAGCGCTGCTGTGGGACGGCCGGCCAGAGACTGCCGAACGCCTGCTGATCGAAGGCACGATTGGGCGAAACCAATTGATTGCGCGGCATCTCCGCGCTGTCGGCCGCTACAACGCTGTCGCCGAGCGGAAGAACGCGCTGATCGACGCGGCGCTAGCCGAGATGCAATGAACCCGCCGAGCAGGCATGACCGCGTTGCCGCAGCGGGCGCGACGTGACCGCGGCGCCACCGGCGGCGGAAGACGTCCGTCCGCGCGTGAAACCGCGCGACGGGACGCTTGCCCTGACGGTGATCACCCCGTCGCTGAATCACGGCCGCCTAATCGGCCCAGCGATCGATAGCGCGTGCCCCCGCGCGGATATCGCCTTCGAGCATCTGGTGATCGATGGCGGCTCGACCGACGAGACGGGGGCGGAGCTTGCGCGGCGACCGTGGCTGGACGTCCACGTGAGGCCGGAGCTCGATTCGCACGAAGCGATGAACTACGCGCTCGGTCTTGCCCGCGGAGAGATCATTGGCTTCCTCAACGCTGACGACCGGTACGACCCCGGGGCACTGGATACCGTGGTGGACCATTTTGTCGCGCACCCGAACACCCTTGTCCTGTGCGGCGGAATGCGGATTTTCGTTGTCGAGGATGGTGTGGAGCGCGATGTCGCGGTATTCTACCATACCGCACCAGCAGAAATGCAGCTGGAGTTAACATTCGGCAACCCAGGTTTCAACAGTTGGTTCTTCCGATGTGCGCTGCTGCGGCGGCTGGGGCCGTTCCGTGTTCAGTACCGGATCGCGGCGGATCGCGACATGCTTCTGCGCGTCGTCGCGGCGACTCAGCCGAGGGTGCTGGAGCGCATCGTGTACCACTACCGGAAGCACGAAGGCTCGCGGACGATGGACCCGCGGGGCACTAACCGGCAGGCGATGATCATGGATCACATCCGGCTGGTCCGCGAGCAGGCCACCGAGGTGTGGGCGCATGATCCGGACATGCTGGCGCTGCTAGCGCGGTGGGACGCGCTGGAGAGGTTCAAGCTGTTCGTGCGAGCCGTGCGGTATGGCACAGCCCCAATCTGGGCCAGTCTGGCGGCGACGCCATGGCGTCATGTGCCGGCAGCACTGAAGCTGCGCCGGAAATGGCTGCGGATCCTTGCCGCGCACGGCCGGTCCGCAGTGGACTACTGCGCCAGACCGAGTAAGGTGGTTTAAGCCCAAACCCGCGGAATTTCGGAAGGCGTTCCACATCAACGGATTAGACTGGAGGCCACATTGGCGAGAGGCGCCACGAAATCGATTGGCTGTCGATTGCCGCGGAACAAATAGCGCCCGAGAAATGGACGTGCTGCTAGTGTACCGACTCTAACGCTTGTTGCCCACGGGCGACCTTCTCGAGGATGGCG
>VFSW01012377.1_pt1 | contig 11918 bp, 8 predicted proteins | sample 5358111 | NCBI WGS metagenome assembly VFSW01 (sample SAMN11554181, study PRJNA540505) | mine drainage metagenome | isolation source: sediment from site ElyBrook_90M | place: USA: Ely Copper Mine, Vershire, VT | collected 2017 | reverse complement strand
CGTTCTACCAGGCCTCAACCTGGCGCGCCGCGCAGCGTGGAGCTGCATCCCAAGCCGCTGCGGCCGGTCGCCGGGCGGGCGCGCTGCTGCGCGCCCGCCCGGGTTCGAGCCGGTTCTTCAGAACTTGTAGCCGAATTGCACGCCGATCACGCGCGGCCGCAGCGGCGTCTGCGCGACGATGAACTGGTCGCTGTTGGTGTTGACGCTGGCGTTCGAGTTCGCGAGGTTCTCGCCGTAGATCTTGGCGTTCCACGCGCCCTTGGATACGCCGAAGGAAGCATCATAGACCGTGTACGAGGGATTCTCCCAACGCAGGCGGCCGCTGATCGAACCGCTCTGTGCGAAGGTCTGCGCGGACCCGGCCTGCGTGAACGAGTGGTCGGTATGCACCGCGCCAGCCTGCACGAACCAGTGGTACTCGAACGCCGACCAAACGTAACGGGCGCGCAGGGAGAACTGCATGGGCGGGGAATTCGCGCTCGGTGAGCCGACCGGGCCATACGGATTGCCGACGGTGAAGCACGAGGTCGGCCCCGACGGGCAGTAGCTGGTGATCGGCTTGCCGAAGTTGACGCTCTGCGGGTTGGTGTCGAGCAGCGCCGGCGAGTTCGTCTGCCGGCTCTGATTCCACGAGGCCGCACCCTGCAGGGTGAGGCCCTCGGTCACGCGCGCCACCAGCGAGGTCTCCACGCCCTTGACCACGAAGTTCTGGCCGTTGGTGTCGAAATAGACGTTGCCGACGCCGATACCCGGATCGAAGAAGGCGATCTGCACGTCGTTCCAGTTCTCCTGGTAAAGCGCGCCGTTCCACTGCAGCCGGTGATCGAGCCATTCGGTCTTCCAACCGATCTCGTTGTTGGTCAGCGAGTCGGAATGGTAGGCCTGCGGGATCATGTACTGCCACTGGCCATCCGGGCCCGTGATCTTTTGCGATCCGCCGTTCTGGTTGAAGCCGCCCGGCCGGAAGCCCTGCGACCAGGTGTAATAGAGCATCGCATCCGGGGTGACGTGCCAGGTGAGGTTCGCCCGGCTCTTCCAGCCCGACTCGGTATCGGCGAGATTTTGCGCGTTCAGATTGTACGAGGACCCGCTGATGCAGCCGTTCGCCGGCGTGCCCTGGTCGAAACAGCCGAAGCTGCTGAGGACGCTGCCGGCGGAGCTGTTCTCGAAGCGGAAGTGACGCGTACCCACCGTGACGGTCAACACCTTCGGAATGATGTCGTAGTCCATCGACACGAAGAATGCGAGCTGCTTCGTCTCGCGCTGGGTATCCTGGTAGAACGAGGTCGGGTCGCTCTGGATGCCCGGCAGCGCAACACTCGATCCGGGGAAGGTGCCGACGTCGGACAGGCAACCGCTGTTGCCGGGCGTGCCGGCGGCGCCGTTCGCGGTGCAGTTCGGGATGGACTTGTAGTCCCAGCGCGTCTGGTCGAAGACCTTGTTGGTCTCGTAGTACACGCCGGCGATGCCGCGCGTACGCCAGTCGCCCGGGGTGCTCAGGCGGAACTCGTTCTGCATGTGCTGGTTGGTCTCGATCGACTGCCAGGTGGAGCGCGGCGAGAAACAGGTCGACGCGAGGTTCGCTTCGCCGCCCGATCCGGGACCGTAGCACTGGTAGTAATCGGCGTAGACGCCACGCGCATAGTTCGTGTAATCGCCCATCTGTTGCATGTGCCGCACGAGGTAGCCGCCGGTGTAGACCGCGCGCAGTACTCCGAAGAGCCTGCCATGGACGGTCCAGGCGGTGTTCTCGAACTTGTCCTTGTTGTAGGCATTGTTGAACAGGGTCACTTCGAGCGGTGCGAGCGGTGCGCCATCCGCAGCGTTCGGCTGCTGGTAGAACACCCCCTGCGTATCGAGGTTCTGGTACATCTGGGTGAGCAAAATGTTCCAGTCGTCGTTGATCTTGTAGAGAAGCTCGACGCGCCCGCCTTTGTAGGTCGTCGGATTGATCGCACGCTGGGCGATCGAGTAGTTGTTGATCGGCGTGCTGCTCGGGGGCACGCAAAATCCGTTGTTCGGCTGCCCGTTGGGGCACTGACCGTTGACGGCCGGATAGTTGGCGTAGTGAATGCCGATGTCGGTGTTCTTGCGGGTGAAGGTCGCCGGCACGTTGTCGATGTAACCGCCGCGGCTGTCGTTGTAGATCACCGCGCGCAGCGCCAGCTTGTCATTGATCAGCGGCACATTGAGCACCGCCGAGAGGTTCGTGTTCGGGTCGCCATGGGCGGTGACGCCGTAGCCGGCGGTGACGTTGCCCTCGGTTCTATCCAGCACCGGCTTGTTGGTGATGTAGCGGATCACACCGGCCTCGGCACCGGCTCCGAAGAGCGTGCCCTGGGGCCCTTCGAGGACCTCGATGCGATTCAGGTCCGCGGCGTAGACGTCGAGATTGCGGTTTGGCAGCTGTCCGGACTGGTTGTCGAGATAGATGGCGACGTTCGGAAAGAACGCGGTCGAGCCGCTGCCTTGAGTGCCTTGAGCGCCGGCGCTCAGACCGCGCATGAAGACCTCGTTTTGCCCGGGGCCGTTGTTCTGCGTCGAGACGTTCGGCAGATACTTGACGTAGTCGTCAAAGGTCGCGACGTTCAACTGGGTGAGCGTCCTCGCCGTGAAGGCCTGCATGGCGATCGGCACGTCCTGCATGCTCTGCACGCGGCGCTGCGCGGTGACCGTGATCACTTGGAGCATGTCGGAGCCGGTGTCACTGTTGCTCGTCACCGGTGTCGCGGCTGCCGCGCCGACCGAGACGCCTCCGAGAATCGCGGCGATCGCAAACGAGAGCTTCGAGTTCATGGAGTCATCCCCTTGCAGAATTTGGAAAATTTCACTGTGTCAGCCGTTCTACGGCGCACGTGCGTCGCGTGCCGCCTCGAATAAGATTGAATGATTACTCAACCAATGCCGCATCCCCACAACACAACATATCTTGTCTCAACCGCTGCCCGAATTCAAGCATGCGTATCTCGGCAGGTTTTTGCTTGCTTTACAGCAAATTACCAATTTAATGCGGATATTGCCTTTAACGCACCTCGCAAGGAATAAATTGAAGGGTTGTTTAATGTTGTATCCGCGATACGACAATCTCTCAGGATCATCGCCGGCCAGGCGCCCGCAGAGCGTCTTACTCGTAATCGCGTGCGATCTCGTTGAGAAGGGCGACGACGTAGGGCGCGAAGGAGCGCCACACCTCGACGTGAAACCGATCAGGCTGCTGGCGCCAGAGCACGATGTCGGCTTTCGCAAGGGCGGTCCGTGTACACATCCCGACCGGGAACTGACTGAGATCCAGATCGAGCGGGCAGGCGCCATTGAGGATTTGGGTGGCCTGCGGACCCCGAATTTCGAGGCCGATCTGCCGATGGCTGACGTCGACGATCGCGTGCGGCACGGCGCCGAGCGCCGCCGCGATGGCCGCTGCGATCCGCGCGGCGTCCTGGTCGGCGGGTGCGAGCAACAGACGCTCGTCCGGACCGAGCCATAGGCTGGCGCGATCACCGTCGACGCGGGCCCGGCAGACCTCGTCCGCGGAGGCGATCGGAAAGCCTGCTTCGGCCGCCGCTCGCGCCGTTCGGTCGCCGTGGAACACGAGACGGGTGAGCGGCGCCTTGACGCTCATCCACGAGGTGGGCGCAAAGCTCGGCGATGTTCGTGAGGCCGTCTCATGCATGAATGCGCTCTCCGCTCTGATCGTAAAACACCGGCGAAACGACCTCGACCGCCACATCGCCCGAGGGCATGGGAACGTACAGGGTCTGGCCGATTCGGGCTCGTCCGCCGCTGACCAGCGCAAGCGCGATCGGGCGTTCGAGCACCGCACTGTGGTAGGACGAGGTCACGTGTCCGATCAAACGCATCGGCGGAGTCTGTCCGGGGGATTCGCTCACCTGGGCGCCTTCCTCGAGCGGCGTGCCGTCGCGGCTCTGCAAACCGACCAACTGCTTGCGAGTCGCCGCCTGCATGGATGCGCGCTGCAAGGAGCGCCGGCCGACGAAGTCAGGTTTTTTCTTGCCGATCGCCCAGCTCAAACCGGCGTCGTCCGGCGTCACGGTGCCGTCCGTGTCCTGGCCGACGATGATGTAGCCTTTCTCGGCACGCAGCACGTGCATGCTCTCCGTCCCATAACAGACGATGCCGTGCTCGGCACCGGCCGCGTGCACCGCCTTCCAAACGGCGAGCCCATGATCGGACGGCACATTGAGCTCGAATCCGAGTTCGCCGGTGAAGCTCACCCGCATCACGAATCCCGGCACGCCGCAGATCCGGCCGGCGGCGACGCTCATGTGCGGCATCGCCGCCGCGTCCAGATCGATGTCCTGCACCAGTGCGCGCAGCACCTCCCGGGATTTCGGTCCCTGGACCGCGATCACGGCCCATTGCTCCGTCGTCGAGGTCAACCAGAGGCGCAAATCGGGCCATTCCGTCTGTCGATAATCCTCCATCATCGCGAGGACGCGCGCCGCGCCACCGGTCGTCGTCGTGACGTGGAAGCGGTTCTCGCCCAGGCGGGCGACGACACCGTCGTCATAGATGAAGCCGTCCTCGCGGCAGAGAATGCCGTAGCGGCAACGACCGACCGCCAGGTTGGCCCAGCTGTTGATGTACAGGCGTTCCAGGAATTCGGCGGCGCCCGGACCGACGACCTCGATCTTGCCGAGCGTCGACGCGTCGAACATTCCGCAGGTCGAACGCACCGTGCGGCATTCGCGTGCGACCGCCGCGTCCATCCCTTCGGAGTCGCGCGGAAAATAGCGTGCGCGCTTCCACAAGCCGACGTCCTCGAAGACCGCGCCCTGGGCCGCGGCCCAATCGTGGATCGGCGTGCGGCGCACCGGATCGAACAGATCGCCCCTCGAGGCACCCGCGAAGCTGCCGAAGGTGGTCGGTGTGTAAGGCATGCGGAAACTCGTCAAGCCGACCTGTGGGATCGGCAGCCCGAGTGCGCTGCCGACGATCGCGAGCGCGTTCATGTTCGAGGTCTTGCCCTGGTCCGTCGCCATTCCGGTCGTGGTGAAGCGCTTGACGTGTTCGATCGATCGAAAGCCTTCACGGGTCGCAAGCGCCAAATCCTTGATCGTCACATCGTGCTGCAAATCGACGAAGGATTTCCCGGAACCCGCGCCCGCCAAGGGCATGGCACCGAGAAATCCGTCCGCCGACGGCGCGCCTGCCCTTGGCGAGGCGCCGCGCCGCTCGCCGGCGCCTGCCGGCGCCGCCTCGGTGCCGGCAGCGGTCCCATCCTCGATCGCGCCCTGCAAATCGTAGATTCCACGACAGGCGCCGGCGGAACGTTCGCATTCCGCGGAAGTCTCCGGCAGGAAGGCCTGCAATGGCTCGCTCCACTTCAATTTGCCGCGTGACTGCGAGAACAGATGCACGCTCGGCGTATAGCCGCCGGACATCAACACCGAATCGCACCGTACGATGCGCTTGCGTTCGATCCGTCCCGAAGAATCCAGTTGCGCGAGCGAAATCTGCCCGACCCGCAGGCCGCCTCGTGTGCCGAGAACAGTCGCAGAATTCAACACCTCGATGCCCGCCTGACGCGCCGCCGCCGGCGCATCGCCGGTTGCGCGCGCACGCGTGTCGGCGATGGCCGCGATCCTCACCCCGGCCGCGTGCAGGTCGAGCGCCGCCTGGTAGGCCGAATCGCAGGCCGTGACGAGCACCGCATGCTCGCCTACGCGCACGCCGTAGCGGTTCAGGAACGTGCGCGCCGCGCCCGCCAGCATCACACCGGGCCGGTCGTTGCCCGGGAAGACGAGGGGACGCTCGATCGCACCGGTCGCCAGCACGACCGCGCCGGCGCGCACCTGCCACAGGCGCTCGCGCGCCGCGGCTTGCGGGGGACTCGCCAGGTGATCCGTGAGCCGTTCGTTCAGGCCGATCAAGTTGTGGGGGAAATAGCCGAACGCCGTCGTCCGCGGGAGCAGCCGCACCCGCGGGTTGCGGGTCAATTCCGCGATCGACCGATCGATCCACTCCCGCGCGGGCGCACCGTCGATGGCCGCCCGCGGCTCGGAAAGGAGCGCTCCACCGAACTCCATCTGTTCGTCGCAGAGGATCACGCGGGCCCCGTGCTACGCTGCGGCGAGCGCCGCGGCGAGCCCGGCCGGGCCGCCGCCGACGACGAGCACGTCGCAGTGTGCGTAGCACTGGGCATACCGGTCGGGGTCCGGTTCGGTCGGCGCGACGCCGAGGCCGGCGGCACGGCGGATCACGGGTTCGTAGATCGACTTCCAGGCGCTCTTCGGCCACATGAAGGTCTTGTAGTAGAAACCCGCCGGAAACAACGGCGACAACCAATCGTTGATCCGTCCGACGTCGGTCCGCAAGCTCGGCCAACGGTTCTGGCTCTCGGCCTCCAGCCCGTCGTAGAGGGCGATCTGGGTCGCGCGCAGATTCGGCGTCACGCGCGCCTTGTCGCGCCGTACGGTCACCAGCGCATTGGGTTCCTCGGCGCCGGCTGAAAGGATGCCGCGCGGGCGGTGATACTTGAAGGAGCGTGCGAGCAGGTGCACGCCGTTCGCGAGCAGGGCGGAGGCGAGCGTGTCTCCGGCAAGGCCTTCGAAGGAACGTCCATCGAATCGAAATTGCAGCCGCCGCGCGCGATCGACACGGCCGCCATCAGGTGTACGCCACCGGCTCATCGGGGTGCCTCGCCAATCTGGTAAGTCGTCACGAATTGGTCGCTGGTCGTATCACGCAGCGCGTTGAAAAAGCGGCCGCAGCCACGCGCATGCCGCCACCGCTCGGCGTGCACGCCTTTGGTGTTGGTCCGCATGTACAGGTACTCGGCCCACTGCTGATCGTCGAGCCGCGAGGGATCCTGTGGTCGGACCAGATGCGCCTGGCCACCGTAGGTGAACTCGATTTCGGGACGCTTACCGCAGTACGGACAGGGAATCAGCAACATCGCTCGCCTCGCTCAATGGGCGACCGCGGCGGCCGCGGCCTCGTCGATCAGGTGGCCGTCTCGGAACCGTTCGATGGTGAACGGGGCGTTGATCGGATGCGGTTCATCGCGGGCGATCGTCCACGCGAAGACGTGTGCGGCGCCCGGCGTCGCCTTGAAGCCGCCGGTTCCCCAGCCGCAATTGACGTACAGACCGGGTACCGGCGTCTTGGCGATGATCGGCGAACGGTCGGGAGTGACGTCGACGATGCCGCCCCAGTTGCGCATCATCCGCATCCGGCGAAACTGCGGGAACAGTTCGCAGATCGCATCGAGCGTGTGCGTGTTGATGTGCAGAGCGCCGCGCTGCGTATACGACGTGTACGCGTCGGTACCGGCGCCTATCACCAACTCGCCCTTGTCCGACTGGCTTATATAGGCGTGGATCGTATTGGACATCACGACGCAGGGGAAAATCGGTTTGACCGGCTCGGAGACCAAGGCCTGGAGCGGGTAGCTCTCGAGCGGCAGGCTCACGCCCGCCAGACTCAGCACCGCGCTCGTATTGCCGGCCGCCGAAACGCCGATCTTTCGGGCTCCAATGCGGCCCCGCGTCGTCAGCAGCGCCGCGACGCGACCCTCTGCATCGCGCTCGATTCCGGTGACCTCGCAGTTCTCGATGATGTCGACGCCGAGGGCATCCGCCGCACGGGCATAACCCCAGGCGACCGCGTCGTGGCGCGCGGTTCCGCCGCGCCGCTGCAACGCCGCGCCGAGAACCGGATAGCGCATGTCCGAACCGATATTGAGCGGCGGACAAAACGCCTTGGCCTGCTCGGGCGTGAGCCACTCGTTGTCGACGCCGTTGCACCGATTGGCGTGCACGTGGCGCTTGAACACCTGCACGTCATGCACCGTGTGGGCGAGCATCATCACCCCACGCGGCGAGAACATCACGTTGTAATTGAGTTCCTGGGAGAGGTTCTCCCACAGCTTCACCGAATGGTCGTAGAGCGCCGCGCTCTCGTCGAACAGATAGTTCGAGCGGATGATCGTCGTGTTCCGTCCGGTGTTGCCACCGCCGATCCAGCCCTTCTCCAGAACCGCCACACGGCCGAGGCCGTGCTCCTTGGCGAGGTAGTAGGCGGCGCCGAGTCCGTGGCCGCCGCCGCCGACGATCACCGCATCATAATCGGACTTCGGGTCGCCCTTGCGCCATTGATTTTCCCAGCCACGGTGCCCGAAGAGCGCGCCGCGTAACAAGGAGAAGCCTGAGAATCGCTGTTTGCTCATTGGCGCCCCTGCGCGTCGATCAAGCCCTGAGGTCCTGGTTCTGCGGATCATACGGCGAGTCGACGAGGACCGTGGCCCGCCTGCGCTCCCCGAGGATCTCGATCTGCAGGCTCGTGCCGAACTGCGCACAGGCCGAGGCGACGTAGCCGATCGCGAGACTCTTGCCGAGCACGTGACCGTAATAGCCGGAGGTCGCCCGGCCCACCAGCCGGCCGCCGGTGTCGTAAATCGGTTCGTTGCCGAGCGGATCGGCGTCGAGCACATCATGCACTTCCAGTGTGATGAAGCGGTGCGGCACACCGGCGGCGAGTTGCTTGGCGAGCGCCTCCTTGCCGATGAAATCGCCCTTGTTCATGCGCACGAAGCGGTCCAGGCCGGCCTCCAGGGGCGTGTAGTCCGGCGTCAGGTCGGTGCCCCACATGCGGTAGGACTTCTCCATCCGCAGTGATTCCATCGCGCGCATGCCGACCATGCCGATGCCATGGTCCGCTCCGGCGGCGAGCAAGGCATCGAACAGGTGATGGGCGTACTCGATCGGAAAATGCAGTTCCCAGCCCAGCGCGCCGACGAAATTCACGCGCATGAGGTAGACATCGGGCGCCAGGCCGACCTCGGCGATCTGACCCGTCAACCACGGGAAGGCCGTGTTGTCGAGCGCCGTGTCGGTGAGGGCCGAGAGCACCGCGCGTGACTTCGGCCCGGCAAGGACGAAACAACCCCGGCTGGTGGTGATGTTGCGCAGCTCGATCCTTCCGGCCGCGTCCGGCGGCAGCATCTTGCGCAGATAGTCGCCATCGTAGCGTTCGGCGGCACCGGCGCTGACCACGTAGAAGCGCTCATCGCCGAGCTTGGTGATCGTGAATTCCGAGCGGATGCCCCCGCGCGGCGTCAACGCATGGCACAAGGCGATGCGCCCGATCTTGGTCGGCACCTTGTTGGCGACCAGCCCATCGAGCCAGCTCTCCGCGCCGGGGCCGGAAACTTCGTGCTTCGTGAAGGGCGACAGATCGATGATGCCCACGTCGCGTCGCATGCGCTTCGCCTCGTTGCCGACGTGCTCGAAGTAGTTGGAGCGGCGGAAGCTCCAACGATCCTTCGCCTCGACGCCGGCGGGGGCGAACCAGTTCGGGCGCTCCCAGCCATAGCGCTGACCAAACACCGCGCCCATGCGCGCCAGCTTGTCATAAATCGGGCTCGTCTTGGCGGGGCGCGCATCGGCGCGTTCCTCGTCCGGAAAATGAATCACGAAGACGTTGCGGTAGGTCTCCTCGTTCTTTTTAACGACGTAGCGCTTGCTGGTGTACGGTCCGAAGCGGCGCGGATCCGTCGCCGCCATGTCGATTCCGGGCTCGCCTTCGACGATCCATTCGGCAAGCTGCCAGCCGGAGCCGCCGGCCGCGGTGATGCCGAAGCTGTGGCCTTCGTTGAGCCAGAGATTGCGCTCGCCCCAGGCCGGACCAATCAAGGGACTTCCATCCGGGGTGTACGCGATCGGGCCGTTGACGATGTCCTTGATGCCGCAGGTGGCAAGCGCGGGCACCCGGCGCATGGCCGCCTCGACGTGCGGCAATAGCCGGTCCAGATCCCCTTCGAACAAGCTCTTGCCGAACCAGTCGGGCACGCCGTCGGCGAATCGGGCCGGTGCGCCCGCTTCGTAGGGGCCGAGGATCCAGCCCATGCGCTCCTCGCGCAGGTAGTACGACTTGTCCGATTCGCGCAGCACGGCGAGCTCGCGACCGCCGTTCTGCCGGTAGGTCTTGAGTTCGGGGGACTCGTCATAAACGATGTATTGGTGCTCGACCGGAATCGAGGGTACGTTGATGCCGAACAATCGCCCCGTTTGGCGCGCGTAGTTGCCGGTCGCGCAAACCACGTGCTCGGCGACGATGTCGCCCTTGTTCGTCGACACGAGCCATTCCCCGGAGGCGGTGCGCTTGACGCCGATCACCTCCGTCTGTTCATAGATTTCGGCGCCACGGCTGCGGGCGCCCTTGCGCAGCGCCATGGTCAGATCGGCCGGCGCGATGTGTCCGTCGTCTGGATGATAGAGGGCGCCGACGATCTTCGGAGTGTCTTGATCATCGCCGAGATCGATCAACGGCCATAGGTCCCTGACCTCCGAGGGGCCGATGATCTGGAAGGGCACGCCGATCGTGTTCGCCGTGCCACAATATTTCTGGTACTCGTCCATGCGGTCACGGCAGGTCGCGAGGCGCAGATTTCCCGTCACGTGAAAGCTCACGTCCTGGCCGGTTTCCGCGGGCAGCTTCTTGTAGAGGTCCACCGAGTACTTGTGCAGCTGCCCGACCGTATAACTCATGTTGAACAGCGGCAACAAACCGGCCGCGTGCCAGGTCGAACCGGCGGTCAATTCGGCGCGCTCGAGCAGTACGACATCCGTCCAGCCTTTGCGTGCCAGGTGGTACAAGGTGCTGACACCGACGACGCCGCCGCCGATCACGACGACGCGTGCATGAGTTTTCATCGCTGGGGATCTCCGTCTTGGATTTTCTGAGGCAGTGTAACCACCACGCCGCGGAAGGTGAGGCCATTTGCGACAATCGCTGGTTGAAATGCGTCAGGAGCGGGGCGAATGAGGTATCGATCAGGGCGAAAACCAGCCGAAATGCGACGCATTCTTGGGAAAAAAACGATAGTCGGAACGACTCGATGGCATAATCCGAGATGGTGTCCCAGTCCTTGAAGATTACAGCGGAGAACGCCTTGGAAACCGCAGCCGTGCTGCGCAAGTGCAAGTACGCCTTCCTGACCCTGCCGAATTACTCCCTGATTGCGGTCTCCAATGCGCTCGAGCCGCTCAGGATGGCCAATCGGCTCACAGGCCGCGAGGTCTACGATTGGTCGATCGTCAGCACGAGCGGCCAGGCCGTTCCTTCGAGCAGCGGCATGTCGCTCACGCCGACCATGCCGCTCGAGAAACTCGGGGCGGTCGACATTCTGTTCGTCTGCGCCGGGGTGAACGTGCGCGATGCCGTATCGGCGCCATTGTTGACGCAGCTACGCCGTCTCGCCGATCGACGGGTGCCGCTCGGCGGCTTGTGCACCGGCGGCTACGCGCTCGCGCGAGCCGGGTTGCTCGATAATTTCAAGGCGACGATTCATTGGGAAAACCTCTCCTCGCTGCGTGAGGAGTTTCCACGGGTGCGGATCAGCGACCAATTGTTCACGATCGACCGCGACCGGTTCACGTGCTCCGGCGGAACGGCGCCACTCGACCTGATGCTGCACCTGATTCAATCGAAGCTCGGCGCGCGCCTCTCGCAACTGGTCTCCGAACAGTTCATCGTCGAACGGGTGCGCAAGGACACCGACCGGCAATACGTGCCCTTGCGCGCGCAAATCGGTCCCGCAAGCCGCGGCCTCATCCGGGTGGCGCAACTCATGGAGGAGAACATCGAAAAACCCATGTCGCTCGACAAGATCGCCAAGTCGACCGGCTTGTCGCGCCGCCAGATCGAACGGCTATTCAGGCGCGACTTGAACTGCGTGCCGAAGCGCTACTATTTGGAGATGCGCCTGCGCCGGGCTCGCGAGCTTCTCCTGCAGACCGCGATGCCCATCATGGACATCACCGCCGCGTGCGGCTTTCAATCGCCGCCGCATTTCTCCAAATGCTATCGAAGCCAGTTCGGCCACCCGCCGAGCGCGGCGCGAAAGCGCAATCGTGAGCCCCCCGCCGGCCCGGCCGCGATTTGAAGATCACCCTCTT
>VFSW01012376.1_pt1 | contig 11919 bp, 8 predicted proteins | sample 5358111 | NCBI WGS metagenome assembly VFSW01 (sample SAMN11554181, study PRJNA540505) | mine drainage metagenome | isolation source: sediment from site ElyBrook_90M | place: USA: Ely Copper Mine, Vershire, VT | collected 2017 | reverse complement strand
GATGCCGATCGACCATGCCAGCGCCAGCCAGATCGCCGACGGATCGGGATTGTTGAGCAGCAGCCCACGTACCGCGTCCACCATATGCGTCACTGGCTGGAAGTTGGCGAACGAACGTAGCCAGCTAGGGAACGTATCCGGCTTGGCGAAGGCGCTACTGGCGAAGGTGAGCGGAAAGAGCCAGATGAAGCCCGCCGACTGCGCCGCCTCTACGCTGCTCACCAGTAAGCCAATCGTCGCCGAGATCCACGAGAAGGCAAAACTATAGAGCAACAGCAGCCCAATCGCCGCCAGCCACGAGAACGCATTGCCCTGCGGACGGAAGCCGACCGCCAGCCCGACCAGCCACATCACGACGATCACGAAGGCGTTGCGCGCCAGATCGGCGAGCGTGCGGCCCGTCAGCACCGCCGATTTCGCCATTGGCAGCGAACGGAAGCGGTCAATCAGCCCGTTGTGCAAGTCGTTGGCGAGGCCAACACCAGTGGTGGTCGCGCCGAAGATCACCGTCTGGGTGAAGATGCCCGCCATCAGAAAGTTGACGTAGCTGATACCGTTCCCGACGTTGATCGAGCCGCCAAACACATAGCGGAACAGCAAGACGAACATGATCGGCTGGATCGTCGAGAAGATCAGCTCTTCGGGAATGCGTGGAATCTGCACGATGCGGCGCTTCGCTAGCGTCAGCGCATCGGCGATCGTCCAGTAGATGCGGGGACGCGCCATCGGCTTGAGTCGCTCCAGGGTCGCGGGTACCTCAGTGATCATGCGTTGCTCCTTGCCAGCGTGCGGCTCTCCCGCGCGGGAATGTTCGGTTCCGTGGGTTCCGTGGGCTGAGCGCCCGTCGCCTCTTCGTCAGTGGTGGCGCGCCCGGTCAGCGTGAGGAAGACATCATCCAGCGTCGGGCGACGTAGCGCCAGATCGTCGAGCGCGACCTGGGCCGCGTCGAGATCACGCACGATGGCCATCAGTTGTTGCGCGCCCTGCGACACGGGAATGATCAGGCGCCGATGCTCGGCGTTGACCTGAACCTTACCCTGTCCGTGGGCGTTGGCGACGCGAACTGCGGCAGTCAAGTCGTCCGCGCGTTTCACTGTTAGCTCGATGCGCTCACCGCCGACCTGCGTCTTCAATTCGTCCGACGTGCCTTTGGCGATCACCCGTCCGTGGTCTACCACCGCGATCTGGTTGGCGAGTTGATCGGCCTCCTCCAAGTATTGGGTGGTGAGCAGCACCGTCTTTCCTTCGGCGACCAGCCCGCCGATGATCTCCCACATGCCCAGGCGGCTGCGGGGGTCGAGTCCGGTCGTCGGCTCATCCAGAAACAGTACCGGCGGCGCCATCACCAGGCTAGCCGCCAGATCGAGGCGGCGTCGCATGCCGCCGGAGTACGTCTTCACCGTCCGCCCAGCCGCCTCGACCAGATCAAAACGGACGAGCAACTCGCGGGCGCGTTGGCGCGCCGCTGATCCCGATAAGTGATAGAGTCGTCCGACCATCTCAAGATTCTCGTAGCCAGTGAGGTACTCGTCCACGGCGGCGTTCTGCCCTGCCAGCCCGATCTTCGAGCGCAGCGCGTCGGCCTGCTTCACCACATCCAGCCCCACCACCTCGGCATGCCCGGCGTCTGGACGTAGCAGCGTCGTCAGGATGCGGACGGCGGTCGTCTTGCCGGCGCCGTTGGGGCCAAGCACCCCCAGCACGGTTCCCTCCTCAGCGACCAGATCAAGCCCGACCAGCGCCTGTGTCTTCCCGTAGTGTTTCTGTAACCCTTCGGCCAGAATGGCCGGTCTGTTCGCCATGCCGCATTCCCCTTTACCTATCGCTTGACCCGCTTGACCTGCCGCCGAGCGGTCTCCTGTGAGTATTCTCTGCCGCCAGGACAAAAGCGGCGCCTTGATCAGCGCACGCGCATGAGGTATAGTTATGTGGACACTTGTCCGCAAGACCCATTGTAGCGGACACCTGTCCGTTTGTCAAGGGGGAGGCGCGCATTGAAAGAACCCGGGGCCGAACAACGTCGTTCGCCATGGCTCGCCGATCGCATGAAGGCGCATCGGGAGCACGTCGAAGCGCACCGAAATCACGTTCGCGCTTTGCGCAGCGACGCGGCAGCGCATCAGCAACGCATCTTGGAGGTCGCGCAGCGGCTCTTTGCTGAGCAGGGTGTCGAGAACGTCAGCATGCGCCAGATTGCGCTGGCGGCGGGCGTTGGGCAGGGAACGCTCTATCGCCGCTACGCCCACAAGGGCGAATTGTGCCTGGAAATACTGGACATCAACAATGAGCGGCTTGCGGAGGAGGTGAGCGCGCTGCTCGCCTCGTCGGCGAGTGAGTCGGCGCTCACCCGTTTGGATCACATCTTCACCCTCATCATGCGGCTCTTCGAGAGCCAGGGCGACTTACTGGAAGCGGTCGCCTACACGTTTCTGCGCGACATGCGCGGGTCGCCCAGCGCACACGTCGCGGCCTGCCGCGCGGGGGAGCGCGCCGATACGTCGGCTGAGGATCGGCAGGCGTCGCCAGTGCGGGATCAGTGGTATCGCTGGATTGTAGCGGTGATCGAAGGGCTGCTGACCGAAGCTGTCATACAGGGCGAGTTACCTGCCCTCGACGTGGAGTACACAGCGACCGCAATCATGGCGACGTTCAACCCACGGCTCTATCGCATGCAACGGCGTGAACTGGGCTACTCGCAAGAGCGCATCCTGCAAGGCTTGCGACGTCTCTTCCTCATTGGTATGGCCACGCCCAACGGCGCCGCACCTACCTTGCCATCCCCCACCGGGGAATGCTAAGCAGGCAAAGGGAGTTATCTGGGGGGACGGCTGAACGACGCGGGGCAGGTGGGTGATTGATGACGCTCAGCAACGTGATCCCGATCATTCGAGGATCATGCGAAGGCGCCAGAGTTGGCAATCTGCGGGCGCCATCGTGTAGACTGCATAGCAGCGAAAGCACGCAACACATCAACGGAGAACGGCAGATGCTGGTGGCGAATCAACCAAACGAGGGCGAGCGACCGCAGGTCGAGATACATGGGGATGGTGAGGCCACAAACCAACAGCGCGCCGACCAACCGACCCCGCGTGACGCAACTATCCCGGCGCGGCAAAGCGGGCGCGGGCCAACCTTCGCCGTCATCGCCGACATTCACGGCAACGTTCCGGCGCTCGACGCCATCCTCGCCGATCTGGAGCGCGTGCAGCCGGATCGGGTGGTGGTGGCGGGCGACCTGGTGAACCGTGGCCCGCAGAGCCGCGCGGCGCTTGAACGCATCGCGCCCTATGGCTTCCCCACCATCAGCGGCAACCACGATACCTGGTTGGTCAGCTTGGCGCAGGGAGTCAACCTGCCTGACGACTGGGAGACACCGTGGTGGACGCCCGTTCGGCTGGCGACCGCCGAACTTACCCCCGCGTGGCAAGCGTGGCTCGCCGCGCTGCCCTTCAGCCTGCGTCTGGAGCTGCCCGGCGCCGACCCCGTGCGGATCGTCCATGGCAGCCCGCGCCACTCGCGCGAGGGGATGGGGCGGATGTTGGGCGACGCGATCCTCGCCGAAGCGTTGGCGGAGGCGCCGGAGCCGACGGTGATCGGCGCGCACATCCACTATCCGTATGAGCGCTGGCTGCGGCTCGGCGTGGGCGAGCGGGCGGCGCAGAAGCATGTCGTCGTGGTAGGGGCCGTTGGCTGTCCCTTCAATGGCGACATCAGCGCGCAATACGGCCTCTTCGCCTGGGATGGCGCCGCGTGGCGCTTCGAGCATCGCGCCGTCGCCTATGACCACGAGCCGCTATACGCCGCCTGGCGCGACAGCGGCTACCTCGCCGATGGCAGCCTCGCCTCAGAACTGATGATGCTAGAGCACCAGACGGCGATCACTCAGTATGTCCCCTTCTGGGAGTGGGCGCTGGAACGCGGTCTGCCGCTGACCCACGCCAGCCACGATGCCTTCGCCCGCGAACGTGCGCCGTTTCTGGCGCCACCCGCCAAGGTAAACCAGCGCGCCAGGGATAAGTGACGAGATTACAGACGAGATCCGTGACGAACGCTAGCGGCGAGGAACTCTGATCGTTTGACATAACGGCCCGGAAAGTGCTACGATCAAGATGCCAAGGTAGCTGTTCGGGCGCGCCATATTGAAGGCGCTCCTGCAACTGCATGCGCCGGGGCAGAGATGAGTCTACCATGCAACAGTTTCTTTGTGTTGAAAACCTTACCGTTCAATCTACTCGTCTTGATGAACTCCTACGCCGATCCGAGACCGAACTGACCGCCCGTTACCGTCATTTGCCAGGGTTTATCGCGTCGTCCGTCGCCAAACTGAGCGCTACGACGGTAATCGCCTTTAGCTTCTGGCAGACGCAGATCGAGGCCGAACAGGCCATCAAGACGCGCAATACCTGGATGAACGAAGACGCCGGAACACCCATCACGGCGACTGAGCATCAGATCGGCGCGGTTCCGTTTCTCGCGCTCACCGAGGACCTTAGTCTACGCTTGGCCGCGCTGACGAAAGACCTCACCTAAAAGTCAAACAACCCCACGAAATCACGGTGGATCGCCGCAAGCCCCTGGGGGACTTATTCTTCAACCGCACGGCATGCCTTGCGGCGCCAACCTGGGGAATGGAGACGCCTGATGTCCCACGGGGTATCGACGAAACGCCCACCAACACCAACGCGCCCAGGCGCCCCAAAGAGCAGCCGCATGCGGGCGCTGCTGCTGCGCACGCCGCGTGGTCGCCCGCAGCCATTGCTGTCACTGCGCCGTTGGCTGCGCATCGTGGGGCCAGGGCTGGTGACTGGCGCCGCCGATGATGATCCGTCGGGCATCGGCACCTATTCCCAGGCGGGCGCGACCTTCGGGACGGGCCAACTGTGGTTGGCGCTCTATATGCTCCCGCTCTTGATCGCCGTGCAAGAGATGTGCGCGCGCATCGGACTGGTGACTGGCCAGGGGATCGCGGCGGTCGTGCGGCAGCACTATAATCGTCGCGTGCTTTTTGCTGCGGTCAGCTTGGTGCTCGTTGCGAACATGCTCAACATCGGCGCTGACCTGGGCGCGATGGCGGCAACCATTCAGTTGTTCGTGCCAGTGGCGCCCATCGTGCTGCTCGTAGTCGTCCTCGCCGTCGGCATTCTCGCGCTTGAGGTGTTTATCCCCTATCGTCGGTACGCGATTGTACTCAAAATCCTGGCGCTCTCGCTTCTGGCCTACGTCGCCACCGGACTGATCATCGGGCCGCAGGGGGGGGCGTTGCTGCTGGCGACGTTGGCGCCCAACATCCAACTCACCCCGCTTTTTCTCTCTTTGGTGGTTGGCGTATTGGGAACGACCATCAGCCCCTACCTGTTCTTCTGGCAGGCCTCCGAGGAGGTCGAGGAGTTGGAGGTTGACCGCGCTTCCACACCCACGACAGTTGGCGATGGGCGAAGGGCGAAACCGATGAGCCGCCAAGCGCAGCGAGCAAAACTCCTCACCCAGTTGCACGCCTTACGCATTGATACGGTGATTGGCATGGTCGCCTCGGAGGTCGCTACCTGGTTCATCATCTTCACTACTGGCAGTGTGTTGCATACCCATGGCGTCACCACCATCACCACCGCAGACCAAGCGGCGGCGGCGCTCGAACCGCTCGTCAAAACCTTCCCGAATGCTGGTCTGCTCGCCAAAGTGATCTTCGCGATGGGTATCATTGGGGTCGGCTTGCTGGGTGGCCCAGTGCTCGCAGGGTCGGCGGCGTATGCTGTCGCTGAGGCGTTTCACTGGAAAGAAGGCCTCGCCAAAACCTTTCGGCAGGCGCCAGGGTTCTACCTCGTGATTGGTGTGGCGACCCTGGTTGGGATGTTGTTAAATCTGTTGCGTATCAATCCTATCGAGGCGCTGGTCTACTCCGCCATCATCAACGGAATCGTCGCCGTCCCATTGTTGGTGTTGATCTTGTTGGTGGCCAACAATCGCGCGATCATGCGTGAGTATACCAATGGGGCGCTTGCCAACACGGTAGGCATCTTCACCACGGTAGCGATGGGCGCGGCGGTCGTCGCCTTGGCCGTCACGTTCTTTTGGCATTAAGATTGTGATGTCCTTGCGCTGCTTCGCACGTCTGTAATGGGCGTGTGATCTCAACACGGCAAACCCGACAAAGCAGGGCAGAGGTAAAGGAGTTTTCGCATGTCACAGTATCTTCACGTTGGCGTCATTCTGATCACCGTCCCCAATCTGATCGTGATTGGCTTGATGATTCTGCTCTTCGCGGCGGCGGTCTTCGTCTCGCTGCCACAAGAGACTGCCAACGAAACATCCGCCGAGGCGTCCGCGCAAGCGACCATCCAGGCGCCCACAGAGCAGCAAAGCGCAGAGAACTAGAAAGAGGTTGGCGCACATGGCGACCAATTGGACACAAACCATCCGTCAACGGATGAGCAAGAGCTTCCCACCCGACCAATTGCTACCCGACAAACAGCCCGCGTATGTTCGCTCAGCGATCTATCTCTTCGGCGCGCTAACAATCGCGAGCTTCGTGTTGGTCATCGTGACGGGAACCGTTCTGGCGATCTTCGGGCCGCAGTGGTGGCACACCAACGGCGTCGGCCATTTCTTCAACAGCCTTCATCTGTGGGGCGTCGAGGCGCTCTTCTTCTTCATGGTGTTGCATCTGTGGGGAACGTTCTTTCAGGGCGCCTGGCGCGATGGTCGCGGGCGCACCTGGATGACCGGTGTGGTGACGTTCGCAGTCAGCATCGTCGCCGCTCTGACTGGCTACCTCTCGCAGAGCAACTTCGACTCGCAGTGGATCGCCGTCTCGGCCAAAGACGCAATGAACGCAATCGGCATTGGCAGCTTCTTCAACCTGCTCAACTTTGGCCAGATGTACGGCATGCACATTCTCGTGTTGCCAGTCGCGATTATTGGCTTGGTCGGCTTGCATGTGCTGCTGGTGCGGCTGCGGGGCGTCGTGCGTCCGTATCTGCTCCATGGCGAGCAACGCGAGCCATACACGAAGGGAATGACCCAGGCGCAGTATTTCAAGGGTGTACCTATGGTTCCCTACGATCTGCTGCGCGAGGTGACGATGGCAAGCGTGGCGGTGCTCGTGCTGGTGGTGATTCTGGCGGGCATCTTCTCCTCCCCAGATGAGAAGCCACTGACGATGCAGAGCGTCGCCCAGACGGATCCGCTGGGCTTCGTCACCGTCTCGCTTTCCGAGCTGGCCGGGACAAGTCTGCTGGCGCAGTATGGGCCGCCGTATAACACTGGCAGCGGCTCCGTGCAATCGTTTGGGCCACTCTCACCGCAGCAAATCGCCGGGGTTGGTATCCCTATTGATACCGCGCATGTCTACGTGCTGGATCCCCTCAAGACGGTGCAGAACACGACAGTGACCGCCGCAACCCACACATTTACCGCCGCCTCAGCCAACCAGCAGACGGCCTGGGAGAACGCCTACGCGACGGCGCTGGCGAGCGCCGATGGTACGCTCGACGCGAATGGCCATCTGAAGGTAGCCACCGGCGACTATGGCCCATTGCCGGTCATGTTCGGCGCGTTGCTCGACATCGCGCGGAGTGGCGCGCTGGATGGCCTCCTGCTCAGCAATGGGCAATTCTACCAGACGGATTATACCAAGCCGCTGCTCTTCCTCAACGAGAACGCGCTGCCTACCCGCGCTGGGCAGCTTAACCTGTTGGGCAATCAGTGGGGGATGATGAACGAGACGGGGCTATATCCTGGCCAATCCTGGTTGTGGCTCTACACGTTCTGGTATCAGCTTCCCTTCGCGCCGTTTAATGGGCCAAACGCCGATATCGCCGTCTGGGCGATCATGGCGCTCCTGTCGCTGGCGCTGATCCTGCTGCCCTACATCCCCGGACTCAACCGTTTGCCCGAACTGGTCGGCGTTCATCGCCTGATCTGGCGCGAGTATTATCGGTCGGCGTCCCCACCAGCGCGCCAGGTTACGGTCAAAGAAGTGCTCACTTCAATGCTCAACGACTCGCGGACGCAGATCAGCCATTGGCGGTCGCAGTTCGATGAACGTTTCAGACGCTCGCCGAGCGCGCGGGCGTGAGCCGAACCTGAGACAAACAGATCGGCATTTTTCATTGACGTGCGAGGCGCCATCCGGCGTCTCGCGCGTCATAACCTTTTGTCTAGTTGTCACTCATCGTAGCGGCGGCTTTAGCGAACCAATCATACCAACCCTGGTGGGAGGCAGCGCACTATGTCAGACCTGCAAACCGACACGCCAGCATTCGACAGCCTGGTTGTGGTTGGCGCCTCGGCGGGCGGTGTCGAGGCGCTCTCGAAGCTGGTGGCGACTTTGCCGCTCGGCTTCCCTACGCCCATCGTCGTGGCGCAGCATCTCGATCCGCGCCATACCAGCCACCTCGGCGAGATCCTAGCGCGCCGCAGCACCCTGCTCGTGCGTACCGTCACAGATGAGGAACGCCTTGCACCTGGAGTGGTCTACGTCGTGCCAGCGGATCGGCATATCGAGGTGACGGATCACGCCGTGCGCCTGCGCGATGGCCTCGAACAGCGCCCCAAGCCGTCCGTGGATCGCCTGCTGAGCAGCGCAGCCGAGGTCTTCGGGGAACGGCTGATCGCCGTGATTCTGACGGGAACCGGCTCAGATGGCGCGTCGGGGGCGCATGCAGTGAAGGCCGCTGGGGGTATGGTCGTTATCCAGAACCCGGCCACCGCCGCCTATCCAGGGATGCCGATGTCCCTGGCGTCCACCACCGTAGATCTAGTGGCTGATGTGGAGCGCATCGGGCCGCTGCTGTTTGACCTACTGACCCAATCCCATGACTTGACCCAACCGACCACGAGCGAGAATGTACAGACCCTGCTGGAACAGGTTCTCCAACATAGCGGCATTGACTTTAGCCAGTATAAGCCAGCCACCATTCTCCGGCGATTACAACGGCGGTTGGCCGCGACTGGCACGACGCAGATCGGCGACTACCTTCGCTACCTCGCTGGTCGCCCTGACGAGTACGCTCGGCTGGTCGCCAGCTTCTTAATCAATGTCACGGAGTTTTTCCGTGATGCTGATCTCTTCACCGTGTTGCGCGAAGAAACGTTGCCTGAACTGCTAGCCCACGCTCAGAAAGCAGGCAATGATTTGCGCATCTGGTCGGCGGGCTGCGCTACCGGTGAGGAGGCGTACTCGCTAGCGATTTTGGTAGTGGAGGCGCTGGACAACGGTGAGTCGTTGGAACACGTACCCGCACAAATCTTCGCTACTGACCTGGACGCCGAGGCCGTGGCGTTCGCGCGTCGTGGCGTCTACCCCGCCGCCGCGCTCGTCGGCCTCACAGCCGAGCAGCGCGACCGACACTTCACACCGATTGATGGCGCCTTCGAGGTCTCCAAGCAGTTGCGCAGTATGATCGTATTTGGGCAGCACGACCTTGGACAACGTGCGCCGTTCCCGCGTATCGATCTCGTGCTCTGCCGCAATGTGTTGATCTACTTCACCGCCGAGCTTCAACAGCGGGCGTTACGCTTGTTCGCGTTTGCCTTACGCGATGGCGGCTATCTCGCATTAGGGAAAGCCGAGAGTGTCAGTCGGTTGAAAGCGTATTTCGAGCCAGCCCATGACCACCTCAAACTCTACCGACGACGAGGCGAGCGCATCCTTGGCCCGATCGTTCGTGTTGAGCGCGATCTGCTACCGCAGCTACCCGCGAGCGAGCGTTTGGCCACGTCTGCTCGCATCACGTCCAGGTTCACCGCCCAACTCGCGTCGCAGCCACCCGCGACGTTGAGCACGCGGCCCACCCACATTATGAGCGAGCGGCTAGGCGAAATTGTCTTCGACGCAGCAGTGGGCGCTGTAGTTGTGGACGCTCACTATGATATACAGATCATTAACGTGCAGGCGTTGCGCTTATTGGGCATTTACACCGACGCCGTCGGCCAAGACCTGGTGCACCTTGCCCGTAACGTTCCCGCCGCGACGTTGCGCGCCGCTATCGACGCAGCGTTTCAATCCTCCGAGTCGGCGACGGGGCCAGACTCAGGATCCGGCGTCGGGCCAGTCAGTGAGTCGGGCGCAGACGTGAACAATGCCAACGTCACGGTCGAGACCATTCAGGGGGAGCGTCGAAGCCTGAATATCGCGTGCATTCCCTATCGGAATCAAGGCGCGACGCCATCAGCAAACGGTCGGCCCCTACCACCATCAGCTAGGCAGGCCACAGCGACGCTCGTGCTCATTACCGACGCCACTGCGAACGTCCGCGCGCAGCAGGCCGCCGCGCTCATTGCCGCGCGCGCCCAGGTGGATAAGGAGCGCACCTCAACCGCCAGACGCCGCAGTCTCCATGATCAGAGCGAGACTGACCGCGCGTATCAGGAACTCAAGCAGCAGTACGAACGCACCGTTCTGGAACTGAAAGAGGTCGTAAACGCCAATCGCCTGCTGCTACGGGCAAATCAGGAGTACGCCGCTACCACCCTCAATCTGCGCAGCGCCAACGAAGAGTTGGTGATTGGTCACGAGGAGGCAGAAGCCACCGCTGAGGAGGTCAAGACGCTCAACGAGGAGTTGCAAGCCACCAACGAAGAGTTGGTCACACTAAACGAGGAAAACGAAGCCACCGTCGAAGAACTTCATGCGGCCAACGACGACATCCAGGCGCGCAACCTCCAGTTACAGCGCATGGCAGAGTCGCTTGAGGCGCAGCGCCAAGCAAGCGAGGCGGCGCGGGCGCGCACTGAGGCGATCCTGCTGAGCATGGGCGACGCCGTGCTGGTCGTTGACACATCCGGCGCGCCCCTACTGACCAATACCACCTATGTAGAGATGTTCGGCGGCGTCAGCGGCGGTCTAGGCGCAACATTCATCGCCCAGGATGAGTTGGGGCGACCATTACCCAGCGCGGCCACTCCACAGCGGCGCGCGGCGCGCGGCGAGGCATTTATCATCGAGTTTACGCTGCTGGGCGAAGACGGCGACCGCCGCTACTTTGAAGCCACCGGGCAGCCGATTCGCTCCGCTGGAGCCGCGCTAGGTGGGGTCATCAACATCCGCGATATTTCCGAGCGCAGCCTGCATCGCCTCGAAGAGGAATTTATCTCGCTGGCCAGCCACGAGCTGCGCACACCACTGACGCCATTGACAGCCTACCTGCAAATGGTAGGTAAACTTATCGCCGACCAGCCAGAGAATGCGCGCGCCAGCACGCTGGTGGAGCGTTGCCAACTGCAAGTGCAGCAGCTGTCGCGGCTGACGCAGGATCTGCTCGACGCGCGTCGTCTACGCAGCGGGAAGTTCCAATTGGAGATGGCGCCCGTGCGACTAGACGAGTTAGTCGCCCGTGTGGTCGAGCAGGCGCAGACGATGACCGCCGGCCAGACGATCTATCTCGCGCCCAGCGAGCGGCCACTCTACGTCATTGGCGATGCCGGGCGACTAGAGCAATCGCTGATGAACCTGCTGACCAACGCGATCACCTATGCGCCCCACACGGAACGGATCGAGGTGCGGCTAACGCAGATCGGCGCCGAGGCGGTGGCGGAGGTACGCGACTATGGCGTGGGCATCCCGGCGGCGGATTTGTCGCATCTGACCGAGCGATTCTACCAAATCAAACGCACGGACTCTGATCGCTCCTATCGTCACGGGTTGGGACTAGGCCTGTTTATCGTCAGTGAAATCGTCAATGCGCACAATGGGCTCCTGGAAGTGGCTTCGGAGGTAGGGCAGGGAGCGACGTTTACCGTGCGTCTGCCGCTGGCAGATGCGCTAGTGAGCGCCCAGATAGTGGAGCAAGCGGCGTCTGATGAGCGGACGCCAGGAGTGTAGCGGTGGCGTCCATGCTCATCCACAGGCGACAGCCGCAGCCCCTGAGCTAACTCGCCGCAGGCATGGTATGGCTGCCTTGCGCTGGTGGAGTCGCTGGC
>VFSW01012375.1_pt1 | contig 11920 bp, 15 predicted proteins | sample 5358111 | NCBI WGS metagenome assembly VFSW01 (sample SAMN11554181, study PRJNA540505) | mine drainage metagenome | isolation source: sediment from site ElyBrook_90M | place: USA: Ely Copper Mine, Vershire, VT | collected 2017 | reverse complement strand
CAAGTCGCCGTGTTGCGCGGGGGGAGCAGTGGCGACGCCGCCATCACCTCTGATGTCTTTGTATGGGAAGGGAAGGGACGGGACAAATTGCGGTTCATAGCCTGATTCGCCCGTAATGCAACTCCAAAAGTCTACGCCGCCGGTCCCGCCCGACAAACTGCTACGAATGGCTGCCTGTAGTCACTCATCAGTTCCGAGCAGGAAGAGTCTGCGGATAGTCACTCCGTTGTCCTTCTCACTCGCGCGAATCGTAGTGTTGCAAATGATTCTCGTGATATTGCACACGTCACCGGTGAGCACCTTTGGTGCCCTAGCAAGTTGTTTTGTAGCTTTTAAAGATCCTCGATGGAACTCCGGGAAGTCCGTTAGGCGTCAGACAGAAACCGCTACCTGGTCCTACGACGTTGACCCATCTGCCATTAATAAAATGTGCGAAGCCCTCCCCTTGGTCTTCTTCCGTCTTACCTGGTGAACTGGGATTCGAAACTGGGATAGCCATGTAGTAGAGCACCCACGTGTGGTCGACCGGTGAGGGAAGGAGCGTGAGGCGATTGATCCGGTGTGGTGCTGTGAAGGTGTCGAGCAACTTCAACAAGGCCGCCCGGTGAGCGTTCGGGGAGAAAGTCGCGCCCTGCGAATTCCCGCTAGCACTCACGTAGGTGGGCCAACCGGCACTGCCTGCGACCATGAGCGCTAGACCAAGTCTAAGGAAAGTTCGGCGAAATGGTCGCGAGCGAAGGCGCAGCCCCGACGTTGCGCGCTTCTTTTGACAAGCAAAGGCATTTCGGTTACGTTTCGCCCGCATTCCGCACCTCTCTTTCGTGGTAAAGGAGGCCGTCACGCCGAAGTATATTCACCGTTGGCCCGTCGCCAGTGTTCGAGATCGGCGCGTCCAGACGGGCGGGCATCTCGCCGGAGTTCTTCGACGCTGTCTCAAGTCGTCCTCGCCGTCTCCTTAGGGTAGCTTGGTGACATCGACTCGGCTCGTGCAGTTAGTCCAATGTTCACTCGCAGTGGTGAGTTACGAGATTGAAGCGGTCAACCACTCGCCTGGTCATTTAGTCGGAGTTGGTCACCAACAAGTCCTCGCCGCCGTAATGAGGCACCATCGACCGAAGTAGTCATTAAGTCTCGCATCACCGGAAGTTCCACCGGATCAACTCGGTTCGTCGCAAAAGATCGGGCGTCACATGGGTGAAATCGGCTCCCAACGCCAAGTATGAAGGCGCCAGTCGGATTGTGGAGATCGGCTTTCCGACACTCAAGAGACCCACTGATTAAGTCGCCAGTGCGAGGTTGCAGACCAATTACGTCGATCTCCGACACCAGCAGTCTTCGAGACGGCGGATATTGAATTGATGGGTGGATCGAGCACACCAGAAGGAGCGGTTGTACTTTTCAGCGGAATCAATCGAGGCCCGTGGCGTCGGGCAAGTACTCGACTCTTATCTTCACACCCGGCTTCACCTGAGCAAGTGCGGGCAAGATGTGATTTAGGACTTGTTCCGCCGTCGCCTGATGCCGATTGCCCGCCGATGTCATCTGATACCAGCCGGCGTCATCCTTCGCGAAGTAGTAGTAGAAGTGACCCTCTTGGGAACTGAATGTGATGCGGTACTCAGTGTTTCGCAGAGTCATCACCTCTCCTTACGCCTTCGATGGCCGGCTGTCAAGGCATGGTACGACAGCCACGTCTCACGGTGCCACGACTCGCACATTCATCACCTCGTACTTGGAGTAGGGCGCCAGTGCAAGGTTGCAGGTCTGTTGCGTCGGGTCATGAAATTGGACTCGCGCTTTCCAGCTGAAGCGCCGGTGGCCTCCAATTTGGTCGTATCGGACCGGCGAGACCAGTGAATCATTTCGACCTAATGCTGCGCGTGTACTCTGCGCTCATGTACGCCGCAATCTTCGGACCCGACCTTCTTGTGGTGTTGATCTTTGTGTCACTGGCCATAGGGATGCCAATTTGGGCACTTATCGATATTCTCTTTCGACGTGCCGAAGTCTTCACTAGTACGGCCTTAAGCAAAACAACGTGGGTTGGACTGACGGTTGGCCTGGAGATGGCCTCGATCTTCATTCCCCTCATGCGGCTCGTCACCGCGGGATTCTGTCTCAACTACCTGTTCAGAGTTCGCCCGAAATTGAAATTTCGCAGTAAGCAGTGAGTCTCTGCAGGCAACGATTGGGACGCCCTGGCCTTCAATAGGAGTCAGATGCGTCGCTCCGCTTCCTTCAGTTGACCACCAACGAATGGCTACACTCTTTTCCGCCGGGCCCCTTGCATCATTCAGTCTTGGCCTGTCGTAGCGTGCCAATCCTGCTTGGTGCAGTGAGTCGGAGGGGCGCGTCATCAGAGCCAGGGCACAGTGGCGCCCCTTCAAGAACCGGCCGCTTTGTTCACTGTTGCCGCGAGGGGTAGCGAGGTGAGGGTGGCGAATCTGAACTCGGTCAGGGAGATCAACGCGCGCAATGGCTCGTTGGTGCGCATCATGAAGTAATCCTGCCTGCGAAATTGACACGTGAGAACGCTCGAACTCATCAGACCAAGCATTGCGCCTCTTCACCAAGCGTTCACTGTCGCGTCTGAGGGCGGGGGATAGATTCTCATGATGCCTCTCGAGCAATGGACCGGAGCCTTGAAAGAGCGAAACTTTCGTCTCTTCTTCATTGGCCAGACTGCTTCGCAACTTGGTACCGGGATGGCTCCCGTGGCCATTGTCTTTGCAGTGCTCGCACACGGAACTGCGACTGATGTTGGTTACGTCTTGGCTGCCGAGACCACCCCTCTGGTGATCCTCTTGCTCATTGGCGGCGTAGTGGGCGATCGCGTGAGCCGACGCAAGCTCATGCTGCAATCGGACGCACTGCGTACCTTCGCGGAATGCACCTTGGGATTGTGGGTTCTACTGGGGCAACCGCCCCTGTGGGGATTCTTGACCCTGAGCGCACTCATGGGAATTGGTCAGGCGTTCTTTAGTCCGGCGTTGACGGCAATCGTTCCCCAGATGTTGAGTTCGGAGAAGCTTCAACAGGGCAACGCCCTCAATGGAATCTCCGCCTCAGGTGGTCGCATGATTGGACCCGCAATCGCTGGCGTGATCGTGGCGGTGTCCAGTCCGGGTTGGGCGATCTTGATGGACGGCTTGACCTACCTGGTAAGCGTGGTCTCGCTCGCGTGCATTCGGATCGACTGGAACCAAGCTGAGGTCTCCACGTCCTTCGTCACGCTACTCCGACAGGGCTGGAATGAGTTCTGGTCGCGGAGTTGGTTATGGGCAATTGTGCTGCAATCCTCACTCGTGAATGCGCTCTTCGCCTCGTTCCTCGTGCTTGGTCCCGTCGTCGCGAAACAATCCCTCGGCGGTGCACCCGCCTGGGGCGCAATCTTGGCGGCTGAAGGAGCGGGCGCCGTAGTTGGGGGAGTCGTCATGTTACGCGTACATCCACGTCGGCCACTCCTAGTGGCCACCTTGTGCTCCTTGGTATTCCCTCTCCCTTTGTTCTTTCTCGCAAGCCGGTCACCCACAGTGCTGATCGCAATCATCGGATTCCTTGCGGGAGGTTTCATCACGGTGTTCGCGGTGCAATGGAGTACGACGTTGCAGCGAGAGATTCCCTCGGACGTGCTCGCGAGGGTGAGTGCTTACGACTGGTTTGGCTCGTTGATCCTGCTGCCCATCGGCATGGCCCTCGCGGGCCCTTTGGCGACAGACGTCGGCATAACGACAACCCTTGTGGGATCTGGGCTGCTCATGATCCTGTTGATCTTGGCAGTGTTGGCAGTTCCTTCGGTAAGTCGACTTCGCGTGACGGACTCTGACTAGCGACATTGTTTGGGCTCGGCCAGACGACGCGGACGAGCTGCATATTCCGTGTTGCCATCACCGCGGTCGACGCCCCCCGCCCGCGGTGACCCGTTTTCTAACCTCACCAATCAGCTCCTTCCGGACTTCGGAGGTTTCACCTTCCAACGAGCAATGCTCGAACCATTGCGTCCTTCCTTGCGTCAATGTGGACTTCGCCCCGTGGCGGCAGCGGGACACCCGCCTACATCAGTTGAACCAGTGCGTCGAAGGCACGTCGAGTCGGCTGAGGATCCGGAGCCCTTAGGCGGCCCAATTCGTGGAGCGGAGGTTATGTGGACTCAAGGGCTCGACAAGACCGAATAGTTTTGAGGAAGACGCTTTCGGGGATGGTTTCGTGGTCAAAAAGAATATTGGATTCCTGTCGTTCGGTCATTGGGCGCCTTCGCCGAGCTCCAGAACTCGCTCAGCGTCGGACGCCTTGCTGCAGTCGATCGATCTCGCAGTCGCGGCCGAGGAACTCGGCGCCGACGGCGCGTACTTTCGCGTACATCACTTCGCGAACCAGCTCTCCTCGCCGTTCCCGCTCCTCGCCGCCATAGGTGCGAGGACGAGCAGGATCGAAATAGGCACCGCCGTCATCGACATGCGCTACGAGAACCCGCTCTATATGGCCGAGGACGCGGGGTCCGCGGACCTCATCTCGGGTGGGCGCTTGCAGCTCGGTATCAGTCGTGGATCACCGGAACAGGTCAATGAGGGCTATCGCTATTTCGGTTACGTTCCGTCCGATGGCGTCGATGAAGCCGACATGGCTCGAGAGCACACCCGGGTCTTGCTCGAGGTCCTCAAGGGAGAGGGCTTCGCCCAGCCGAACCCGCGACCAATGTTCACCAATCCGCCCGGTCTGCTTCGGATCGAGCCGCACTCGAACGGTCTGCGTGAACGAATTTGGTGGGGTGCAGGGACCCGAAAGACCGCCGAGTGGGCGGCCGAGCAGGGAATGAACCTGATGAGTTCGACACTGCTGAGCGAGGACACTGGTGTACCGTTCCACCAGCTGCAGGCCGAGCAGATCGACCTGTTCCGAACAGCCTGGGCCACTTCGGGCCACACTCGTGAACCCCGTGTCTCGGTCAGTCGCAGCATCTTTCCCATCGTCAGCGACCTTGACCGCTCCTATTTTGGTCGAGAAGACGGATCGCAAGACCAGGTTGGCTACCTTGACGGTGCCGTAGCCCGCTTCGGCAAGACCTACGCCGCATCGCCTGAGCAATTGATCGAGCAACTGGCCAAGGATGAGGCGATAGCCAATGCGGACACGTTGCTACTCACCATCCCCAATCAACTGGGCGTGGACTACTGCTCGCACGTGATCGAGGCGCTACTGGTCGATGTGGCGCCAGCACTAGGTTGGCGCTGAGGTTCTCGCTCCCGTGGCATCGCCGGCGAAGACCATTCTTCGTCCGGTCGTGTAGCTGCCGCTCGTCGGCCACGCGGCGCACTGGCTGCAACCAACAACGGCCTCACGAGGACGGCTTTGAAGCAGTTCACTGTGGGCGCTGTGCCGCCCTTTCACAGTGTCGTACGATCTAGCCGTCCAAGCCCGATTCAGGCGCGCCGTTAGACCGCGCTGGGCTTCACCCGACTACTAGTTTCTATCCAATGACGTTGGGATCCGGGTTTGCACAATTAGACGGCTATCCGTTTGAGGTGCGTTACAGCGAAGGGTCACTGCTGCGCGCGAGGGTCGCGGCTGATTTCGCGGGAGACGCCTACTTCTATTTGAGCGGCCTCTTTTCCGCAGCGACACCCGATATCGCCCTCATCGTCGCTAACGAGAGGGACTGGGAGAGCAGACAGCCGTACGGGCTTCCTTTCTTTGACAATGACGGCGGGCAGATCCGTCCCGGCATCGTCGTCATGCCCGCCGGAAGTGGAGAGTTTTGGACCGCCATCGGAGAGGACCTTCGCGACGCATCTCCGGCTGAGCACCCAAGACTTCTTGAGACGTACCCCGACGGCGTCGGTGGTGTGAACCTGCAGCCATTCTTCGACCTGATCACGATTCACGAGCTCGGCCACGCGTTCGAAGTGCTCGAGGATGTCAGGCTGCCAACTTTCTGGCTGGGTGAAATCTTCGCCAACTTGTGCCTCCATGCTTTCATCGCAACGAGGAGGCCAGAGGCTCTGGAGACGCTCCAAGTTCTCTCCGTGGTCGGCGCGAATAGCCTCAGCCTCGACGCGCGGATGCGCGCTGAGGGCTACAGCACGTTGGAGGACGTCGAAGCCCACTACACGGGCGGCGATGATCCGATGGATCCGTTGAACTATGTCTGGTATCAATACCGGTGGCAGCGACTCGCCGCCATGCTGTTCGAAGCCGAGGGTGAAGACGTTCTGACCCGCTTGTGGGAGTGCTTTCACGCCACCGATCGTTTCGAGATCTCGGAGGTCACGACAGCAGCACTGGCGTCACTCGTACGATCCGAAGTCAGTGAGACTCTCGGCCGAGCGATCCAAGATTGGCGCTGAGAACTGTCCAAGGGTCGCACGAACGAAGTGGGCGACAAGACGCCGCCGTTGTCGCCCCATGTCGGTAGTCGCCGGCGAACCGGTCAGGTCCTTTCGTCGAGACGTGTCGTCGATGAATTCCCTTCGGCCACGATCAGGGGTGATGCACTTTCGTTCGAGACTGGTGCGAGCCCTTGGCGTCTCAAGCGGTCCTGAGGGTCGGCGTGATGCAGGAATTCCAAGGACGGCTCGTATGATGGGTGCTAACTCTTCGCGAAGGGCAGTAGCGCTTGTGAGCATCACCACCGGTCCCCAGCCGGTACTGATTGGGGGATTTGCCGGTGCGTTGACCCGGGCAGTCGCCCAGCGCCTCGATCCCGCCACGCTGCGCGCGGCGCATCGTCGTCTGCACGTCAAGGCCGTGATCATCGCTGTCTGGTACCTAGCAAGTTTCGCCGGAGTGGTCCTGGCGTCGGGATGGCTTGAGGGGCTCGCCGCAGCCGCCTCACTGTCCCTGGCCTTCGCCGCGGTGGGCTTCAATATTCAACATGATGCCAATCACAACGCTTTCTTCGCCGCCTCCACCAAGCGGCTCTCGCGGGCCAATCGCATCGTCGGATGGAGCATGTTCGTCGTTGGTGCCGACGCCAATCGCTGGCTTTACCGCCACAACACCTTGCACCACTCATCACCCAACGTGGTGGGGATCGATTCCGACATTAACCTGGGCCCGTTAGCCCGGTTCGCACCGTTTCAGCGCCGATACTTTTGGCATCGGTACCAACACATCTACCTGTGGCCCCTCTACTGCTTCACCGTCTTAGAGATCATGTTCAATGATCTCGCTACCCTGGTCGGTGCGTCACGTCATGCCCGAAGTTCGCGTTCGCGCCTCACCGATGCCTCCGTCGCCCTGCTCACCAAATTTGGCTTCGTCGCCGTCATGTTCGGCTTACCGTTACTCACCCACCCGTTCTGGGTGGTGGCCGTGGGTGCGCTCGCCGTGATGTTCGCCGTAGGTTTCCTGCTCGGTGTTGTCTTTCAATCGGCCCATGTCGTCGAAGGTGCCGAATTTGCCGCCGCGGGATCGAGGCCGCCCTACCAATGGCACGAGTGGCAAGTTCGTTCCAGCCTCGATTTCTCCCACGGTTCTGGCCCCTTGAGCCGACTCTTTCGCTGGTACGCCGGGGGTCTCGATCACCAGACCGAGCATCACCTCTTCCCGCGTGTTCCGCACACGGCCTATCCTCTCATCGCTCCGGTGATCAGCGCCGTCTGTGCGGACTACGACATCCCGCGGCATGTGCAGCCGTCATTTCGAGCCGCCGTGGCCTCGCACTATCGACACATACGAGCGATGGGCCGTCCGCTCCTGGCGCCAGACACGAACCCTTCGTAACGAGGCAAGGCGATGTATCCATCGGGTGCGACGTGGAGCCACTCCAAGGAGTTCGAACTCAGGCAACCGTAATGATGCTTTGGGAGGAATCCACCAGGCGAACGGCGGAACGCTCGCGCCACCTGGTCGATGACCAGGTGCCCGGTCTCGCACGGTTCACGACGCGACGGATTCCGGTAACTCGATCCCACCGCAGCCCGGCATCGGAGGATCGCCTGACTCATCTGCGGGAGCCGCGATTTGGATGGTCACTTGAGGGCTGATCGACCAGTGATCTGTTGGTCTTGACTTGGCCTGAAAAACCGTCCCGAATCCAAGGAGCACTGGACCGAGAACCTTCAGCATCGCTCTGAACAGTGACGAGAGAATCACCACTCCATTGTAGGGATCGACTGGTTCGATCATTTCAAACGAGGTCGCGCGCGGTGGCTGCGAGCCAGGGAATCGGTGCTTCGAGGGCGGACGGGTCAGAGCGCCGCCGCGACCGGACGAGCGCGAAGCGACGGCGCCCACCCGGAGAGTCTCGGGAGGCGTCAAGCGGTGTACGACCTGTCGAACGTGAAGCCGACACAAGTTGCCAGCCTTCTTCACATACAACTCGCGAGACCCCGTGCGTGCAAGGATGGTCTTTGTGAAAACCTCCGCTTGGACGACCCATTGGCACAAGCACCCCGGTGTTCGATCCGGTGATCAACTCTCGATCGGGGAGCGCGCGGCCGACCGAATGCGAAGTGCGATGGGGTCATGGCCCTTCGTCTTCGCCTTCTTTGCGGTCATGATCGGCTGGGCGCTCGTCAATACGCTGCTGATCCAGCACATTCTTCATCACAGGGCGTTCGATCCCTATCCCTACATTCTCTTAAACCTCTTTCTCTCGATGCTCGCCGGCATCCAGGCCGCGGCCCTCTTGATCGCCGCCAAACGCGCGGACACAATCTCGTCCGAAGTGGCACTTCACACCGCCAACAACACCGACGACATCAAGACTCTGGTCCAGGAGAATACGATCCTCACCGAACAGATGAAGAAGCAGACCGATCTACTTGATGAGATCCACCTCCACGTCACAAATATCGGAAAGTTCATCGGGCTAGAAACGGGTCGATTCGCTCCCGGTGACGAATAGGCGAGCGACACCTAGAGCGCTGAGCCGACCGCCACGCACACGCAACGCCGCAATTCACGAATCGGTTTTGGCGCGGCACCCGACGGCACTACGCTTCGTCAACTCCCAGCGGGGTACTCGTTGACGCCTCGGCGGGGCTACTCATCACGGTGGCGTCGGATCCAGGGAAGTAGAGATCCTCACCTTCGCTGTCGTCCCATTGGACGAGGTAGGGGGGACGCCCGTCCTCATGCTCAACACCAAGAATGACGCAATGACGATCAGGCTGACCCATGCGATGTCCCCGGACCAAAATCCGATCGCCGACCTTTGCAAACATGACGCCTCCCATCCACACCTTTCGGTCTAGGTGGTCCGTTCCATCCGGACTAGGGGCGTAAGTCCCGACGTGGGGCGCTGGAGCCAACCCGTGAGGACTACGTCAGTCGTCGACGCCTGTCGGTTCGCTCTTACTCCGCTCGGCCGCGTCCGGTCGTTTTCGTGTTGTAGCTCTCTTTTGAGTAGTTTGAGAATGAGGAAGGGTTGACTATGAGCGAATCCCTGCATGGATTGGTGGCAGTGGCGATCACACGTGACGAGGCGCGCGTGTGGGCAACGGGTATTGAGCCCGGCACGAAGCCCGTGAGCGTTCATGCTCCGAGCGAAATGGCGCGCCATCATCACGTGCGCGAGGCCCAGCACCATCGCGGACACGATACTGATCATCAGAGTTCTGTCTTCTATGAGTCGATTCGCGAGGCGGTAGGCGGCGCGACGTCGATCGTCATGATCGGCCACGGTAAGGCGAAAGCGAATGAGATGCTTCACCTGACGCAGTATTGGGAGCGCAAGCATCCCGACATCGCGAGAAAGGTCGTCGGCGCGGTTGACAGCGATCTCGAAGCACTCTCTCAGGATCAAATTCTTTCCTTGATCCGCGAGTGGTTTGATCAGTACAAGGAGTTCTTCTGATCGACAACGGCGACGCGACGGCCTGGGGCCGGCGAGCATTCGATGACGCGTTAGACGAACGATTCCCCTTGGGACTTTCTGCTCTAGACGGCGAAACTCTGAAGATGTCACAATGACGTTGGAGGGTTCTCAAGAAGCCTCTAGGAGGTCCGTGACGAGTGAATAGTGACGGTGGTTCATCCTGAGAACGGATGGCGAAGGATTGTACGGGAGAGATTCCGGTAGGTACGGTCTTTAAGACGGCAGTGGCCTTTCGTTAGGTTCCTGCAACGGACGAGAAGCGCGGTTGCTTCGCCGGTTCCATTTTCTGAGCAGTCCGCTCCGGGAGTACAAGTTAAGCAAAGCGCCCGATTCCCCCGTTGTGAGGGACGGGCGCTTTCGTATCTGCTGCCTTGGGTGTTCTTCTCGGCCGTGGCGGCAATCTCGCTCGCTGCCATCACCACGGGTATCTCGGCAAGTCGCACGATAGGCATCATCAGCCACTTTCGGCGAGCGGAGAGTCAGACCCTCGTTGGAGGTCGACGTCCAGTCGCGTCAAGCACCACGGTCCGCGAGTGGCAACGTGGCCCATGCGTCGTAGTGCGTTGCGGAAACTTCGCGCCTGAACACGGTGAGTTCCGCAACCTCGAAACTCTCCAGACCATTCAGCGATAACGTCCATGATCCGATCGGTGGCAAACGATGTCCCTCACGGGCCACTGACAATGTCAGATGAGGAGTGAACGATCGTGCTCTGGAAGAACCACCTTCGTGGACTTCCACGCGCGAGAAGATCTTCGCGATGTAGTTATGGAGACTCTCGAGCGCAGCGCCCTCGACGGCTAGATAGAGGACTCGATCATCAAAAGTGCGCGGAGATCCGATGGCGACGTCGAAGCGTGGTGTCTGGGCCGCGAGTTCGCGGATCCTCCTGAGCCAATCCAGATCAGGCGTCAAACCGTTAGGCGACTTCAACGTGATGTGGGGGACTGGCCATGGGTCGCCGAGCAGTCGCATGGCGTGGGCAATCAGGAGACTGTGCGCTCGAGGCGGTCTAATGCCGACGAAGTACTTGTACACCATCAGTCCGTGTTCTCCCACGACGTCACTCCTACCACCGATGACGAGTCCTCTGGCCTCCGAAACAGGCGAGCTGATACGGCTCCGTGGGGCACACGTGACGTCTCGAGTGCTTGGTCGCATCCAGAGTGTATGACTGGAACGGCGCCATCCGTTTTCACACGGGCACGTGCGGGCGGGATGCGGTGCAACACCGGCTCAGCGCTAGGACCGCGGAATCTATCTCCGAGAAGACTCGAGCAGCGAGAAGAGCGAGACCAGTCGCACGAGTAGGGCGCAAATGAATACCCAGGGGGGTATACTGTGAGAATCACCACAGCAAGGAGTGCAACATGATTTCCGAGGTCGACGTTCTTAGTTTCACCGCCGCTCACGCCGCCGGCGCGTGCGTCGTGGATGTCCGCGAGCCCCACGAGTACGTCGGAGGACATGTTCCCGGGGCGCGCCTGGTTCCTCTGGCCGAGCTGGCTGGTGCAGCTCGCGAATTGCCCATCAGCCGTCCGATCTACCTCATCTGTCAGGGAGGCAATCGCAGCAGGATTGCGGCCCGGTACCTAGCAGAGATCGGTCGGGACGCTCGTTCGGTGATCGGTGGCACCAGTGGCTGGATTGGTGCTGGTCGTCCCGTCGTTCGCGGTGCGCGCGCCAATCTCGCCTGACCACGAGTCACGAAGCACTAGGTAGTACGTGCAGGCGTCCTTAGTCTGCTCGCGGCGCCTTCGCACCCGCGGCGTTGGTCGCACCAGCATCGTCGCGCGCGTGAGTGTCAGGGCGGCGTCCGCCGGTGACTCTTGCGAGTCAGGATCTCGCTAAAAGAGACTGAGGGGTCCGGTGGCGGGTCCCTTCGTTGGACTCGATGGTCTCCATGGTCTCGATCTTCTACCTATCGGCGTAACCCAGCTGCTCTCGTGCCGGGGCTTCGCACGTTCCCGGCCATAGTCACACCGGGGTTCACGGTGCACGGCTGACGTTTCAGTGGTCGTCCCACTTCGATTGGTCACCTTGGCACCACCGGTTTTCGCTGACCGATGCCGAAGTGCTGGAACTCGGCCGCTACGCCGT
>VFSW01012374.1_pt1 | contig 11920 bp, 12 predicted proteins | sample 5358111 | NCBI WGS metagenome assembly VFSW01 (sample SAMN11554181, study PRJNA540505) | mine drainage metagenome | isolation source: sediment from site ElyBrook_90M | place: USA: Ely Copper Mine, Vershire, VT | collected 2017 | reverse complement strand
ATCACGGTCAGCTCCTGGCCATCCACCACCTGCTTCATGTTTCCATTGGGGGAGAAGGCGATACGCTGCCCCACGGTGATACCCCACATGGATTCACGCCGGCCTTTCTTGCCGATCTTGCCGGGACCTACCGCGACCACCACACCTTCATTCTGCTCGCGGTTATCCGCCTCCCACGGCTTGTTGACCGTGCTGTCGAGAAGCATGATACCGCCCGGCGACGTCTTCGCCTTCTCCTCTTTGATGAAGATGAAATCGTTGGTAGCGCGGATCATGACGCACCTCCAGGAGAGTAGAGCTTCGTCAGGTAGTCCTCCGCTTTCTTCTTGATGCGGAGGTAGCGCCCATCCTCGGGGTTGTCTACTGCCCCGCATCACCTGCGCTTCCACCGCTTCGGCGTTGATGTACTGGCTGCGTCCTTCGAACACGATGCGCAACGCCTGCCTCCCTTTGCCACGCAGGCGCCAAGCCATCCAGGGGGAGTCCTTGTACAGCTCGTCGATCGCTTGATCCGCTTGCGCCTCACGCACCGGCCTGGTCAGATCGAAGAACTGATTCCAGAACCGGACGTCACGTAACCCCCTGGTCTTGCCGCGGCCATCGCAGGACTGGATACCGATGTCGACCCACACCATGCGGCCGGTCATCATCGCGAGCTCGTCGAGCCACATGTCGATGAACCAGTACGGAAACCAACTCGGATACATTCCGCCGAACGCATCTGCCCATCCGTGCGTTACTGCTTGGCACATCGGCAACTGTGCGTTCGCCGCCTCTCCGTAGTAGATGCAGCCGATCCCATCGGTGTAGAGCGCCGCGGCATCACGCAGCACTTGGTCCCAGCCTTTCGTCGCAACCATGTTATCGTCGGTTGCGACACAGTAGACGTTGGCCGGCGCTACACGCAAGGCACGGTTCCACTTGTCACCCAGGCAGTCCTCACGTTCCTCGACCGACAGAACCACGCTCGGATGCGTCATGATCGCTGACAACGTCTTACCCGCATACGGGCAGTGCTTGTCATCAGCGTCATACGATACCACTACTTTGACGTTGTCCGGGTCGATAGCGTTCTCGACGTAAGACTTCACCACTGCTTCCAGGTGCGGCGCTTCTCCCCTAGTGGGGAGGGATACGGTGACTTTCATGCGACCTCCAGACGTTTGCTGTTGGCGATCGCAATCCGATAGTGGCACATCGGTCCATACCCGGTGTGCAACGTTTCGTCGTTCATGCCGAACATGTAGACACAGTGGAAGTACCGCTGCATCATCGCACGCAGATCATCTTCGGTCTTGCAGTTGACGTGATGCTCCCGGCTCAGGGGGGTGGCGTAGGCCGGGGACTCTAGCTATGGCATGCCGATGATCTTATTACCATAGCCGGAGATGCTTTGGGTCACGCCCAGCATGAATGCATGTTCCTGCTCAGGCGGGACGTGCTCGAGCACGTCCAGGGCATAGGCGGAGTCGAACAGACGCCCAGACATTTCTCCATGCACTGGGTTCCACACCTCGACGCCGGGGTATGCCACGGCGTCGGTCACCGTCAGCTCTCCGACATTGGGGGCAACCACCCTGGAAGCGAATGCTGAATTCGCCCCCACCTCCACCACCTGGTCGTGCCCGTCGAGGATGCGCGCCACATGCTTGTAGCGAGCAAAGGTGAACGCCAGGCGCTTCGGATCAGCCTGCCAGGCGTTGTTCAGCATCTCGCCCACGGGTGTATCCCGATTCACGTAGCACCGCCTTCCACCTTCTGCGGCTGCTTCGGCGGATTCTGCTGAAGCCAATAGGCGAGCGCCGGCGCGAAGTTGCCGAGCCATTTCTTAGTGCCGCGGTGGGTGAACTCGATGTTCGGATCGACCCACACCTCGACACCCTTTTCTTTCGCACGGTCGCACATCCAGGAGTCCTCGCCCCACCAACGTCCATCCTTGTCGTTGATGCCGGTGCGGAACAGCTCGAAATGCCGGCTGTGTGTACTGTCCGAATTCTGCTCGATGTACATACGGCAGCCTTCCACCATCTTCTCGAGCGCTTTGCGCTTGATGCGCATGAAGCCAGTGGGCACCAGCAAAGCCTTGAACAGGCCATCTTTCTGGATCGGGTTCTGCGTCGACTCATCGACCTCGAGGGTGACGGGGAACTCCGGTTCGTCCTTCTTCCTGGGATACACGCCGCACACGATGTCCTGCGGACGGTTGAGGAATTCCACCACTTTTCCGGACGGCCAGCCGATGTCGTCGTCCAGGAAGAAGAAATCATCCGCCTGGGGGAACTGCGACAGGAAGTCCGTCACCAGACGGTTGCGCGCCTTGTCGACGAAGCAATCGCCGCCGACTCCATGGTATGCGCTTTTGAATCCCGCTTTCGCCAGCTCCCACTCGGTCCTGATCGATGACGACAGGAACTCGAGTGATACACGGAAGTCGAGCGTCGGTGTGGCGAACACCACCAGGCGCTCGCCCGTCGACGATGGAAGCGGTCTGGTCAATGCGAAATGCTCCGGTACACCCCGCAGGAACCGGCCTCCTGGTTGATTCTCTTTCATGACATTCTCCTCTCTAGAGAAATGATGATCGGCGCGGCGGTGCTAACGTAATCCGCGCCGATGTTCACAGTCCGATCATCCTACGCCGATGACCTTATCGCTCACGCCCCGGGAATCAGGGCGTGGTTGACGAGAGCTGCACGCAGCGCGTTGGTGAGAACGCTCTGCTGCTGGCTCACCAGCTCTGCCGACTGCGCCACGCTTACACCCGCGGCGTCGAACGGCACGTTGAAGTTCGCGAACACGTACGTGGCGCTGGCCGTGGGCGTGATGACCGCGGCGGTGGCGTTGCCGAACGTGATGCAAACCGAGTTGGTGCCAGACACACGGCACCCCACGATGCCCAGGCCGGTTTGAGGCGCCTGGCTGTTCACCCACACGACCGTGCCGGCGACGATGCCGGTGACCGTGAACGTCTGCTCTGCGGTGGTATTCGCCGCAACCGACGCCGGGGAAAGCGTGACGCTGTAGACCGAGCAGGGCGCCGCCGGAGCCGGGCGGTAGAGCTTGATGTGGTACACCTCCGCACCAGTCGGCGTCAGGCCGCCGGCGGTCGGGTTCACGAAGGTCAGGCCAACCGCTCCCACGGCCGACACGAAGCCTCCCGTCACCGTCACGCCCGTCTGCCCGGTCGGCTTCATGACACCAGTCACCACGTCGCTTGCGGCGACGGTGGAAACCGTGACCGAAACCGAGGTCACCGCCTGCGAGGTGATCAGGCCCGGAGTCACCGTCGCCTGCACCAGCATCTCGTTGTTCACCGCGTCCAGACCGCCCAGGCTCAGGAACGAGTAGGTTTCCCCGCCGGTCGGAGTGACCGCCGCGGCTGTGACGTTGCCGAAGCTGATGCCGACCACGTTGTTGGAAACTACACGCACGCCCATGATGTCCAGGCCGGCCTGCGTGGTCGGCTTCGACACGATGAGCACTTCACCTGCACGGACACCGGTAACGGTGAACTGCTGCTCCGAGATGCTGTTGCTGATGACCGGCGCCGGCGTCAGCACCGAGGTGATGGCACCGAAGCTGCGCAGGGCAACCATCGCATACTTCTCACCTGCGGTCGCCGTAACGGTGGCGCCTGAGAAGTTCGAGAAGGTCAACCCCACGACGCCCACGGCCGAAATCCTGGTATTCCCCACGCCGAGTCCGGCTTGCGCCGTCGGTTTGTTGAGCACCACGATGTCGTTTGCCGCCACCGTCCACGACGCCCCCGTTCCCGGGGTGATGACCGGCATGCTCGCGCCGGTGGTGGTGATCGTGAGAACGCCACCCGGCGTCAGCGTGGTCGAGAACGTGCACAGACTGCCGCACGCCAGGCCACGCGTTACCGCCGACTGCGCCGGACCCGACAGCTGTGCAGCCGGAGCGCCGCCGAGAAAGGCGAGCTTCGCCGCATTGCCGGCCGAGTCCAGTGCCGGTTGCACCACCAATCCATCGGTGGTACCGGCGCCGATCTGCTGCTTGTTGCTGGTAATCATCGTCATACTTGCTTCTCCTTCTCCTCACATCCCCGCCCCTTAGAGGTGCGGGCGGGGATTCCCAGCTGCGTTGGACTACGAGAACTTAGTTCGACAGCCGGCAGCCCAGCTCCGGGTAGTACGTGGTGGTGCCATACAGGATGTCGTTCCTGCACGGCCAGACGTCGTTGTTGACGTCATACACACGCAGCACACGGAGGCTGATGCCTTTGTACTCCTGGCGCGCCTTGAAGTCGACGCCATCCGGCAGCTCCATCGGCACCGTCACCAGGCCGAAGCAGTCACGCGTGAAGCCGATGTTCTTCGCCAGAGCCTGCGCGCTCGAACCCGAAATCACGGTGATTGCCGCGCCGTTCGCCGGCGAACCGGAAACGGTCTGGTATGCCCCGGAAGTCGTGATCGCCGGGTAGATCGGAATCGTTGCGTTGCCCGATCCATCCGAGGACACAGTGCTCGTCACCACGAAGTTCCCGAGGGAGCCGGTGCTCTGGCGGTTCTTCGGGTTCACCGCGTTGACGCCGGCCAGGGTGATGACGTCGCCGACGTTCAGCAGCACCGCGATGTTTGCGGTCCAGCCGTTGGTCACGAGCGAGCTGCCGGTCTGCGCCGCGCCGTTCACCACGCCGGAGCCGGCGTAGTTCCCGGTGGTCTGCACCTGGACGTTCTGGTCCATGTAGATTTCGAAGTTCGCGATCGCCGCGAGAAAGCCCTTGAGGGCCGGCTCGCTGACGCTGCGAACATAGAGACCGGACAGACCATTCGCCATCGCCCAGTACGCGGCGGGGTTGAGCATCAGCACACGACCTTCCTGCGGCACCGATCCTTCGTCCATCCTCTGGCCGACGTTGGCGAGGGCCTGGAAGCTGCTCGGCACGTTGCCTTTGCCGAGCGCCGAGAACACCTCGGTGTTGACGGACTGGAAGTTGGTGATGATGTCGTAGTCGAGCTGGTTGGCCAGCTCTTCGCCCGCCGGCTTCAGGTAGCGCTCCGAGAACTCCTCGATGGTGAGCGTCAGCTCGGTCGATGAGAACTGGAAGTCGACGTGCTTCTGGTTGCTGATGGTGATGCTGGTCGACGGTTCCACGATGTCCTGGATGGACAGCGCAGGGCCGGACGACACCTTGAAGCGGTTGGGCTTGCGGACCGTCAGCGTGGTCCCGATCTTCACGAACTGGTTCTCGAACTGACGGTTCACCTTCCCGGCCGCGACCAGGTTGTTCGCGAGCATCACCAGCGTTTCCTTGCTGATGAGGCTCGGGGTGAGGAGGTTATTGGAAGGCATCTGCTTGTTTCCTTACGTGGGGGTTTATCGTGCCCCCGGCCGACCCTTGTCCGCAGCGATTTGCTTGTTCCTCTCGGCGGCGTATTCGTCCATCGGCTTTTCAGCCAACGGCGTCGTTGTCGAGGAACCGCTGCCCTGCGGTCTGATGGGAGCGGGGGCGCTTGTGACCGTCGCCTTCTGGCGCGCCGCGGCGAGCTTCGCCTTCAGCATGCCGAACTCCACGAGCTGCTCACCGGGTGAGAGTGCTGCGATGCGATCCGCTTCAGCGAGGTTGTTGCCGAGGTGATGCGCGACGTAGAACCCTTCGGGATCGACAGTGATGGCACCCGCCATCACTTCCGAAATCTTCAGGTTCGGATTCTCCGCGATCACTTCGTAATCCGGCAACAGCTTGATGGCCTGGGCACGACGCGTCTGCCACTCCGCCTGACGCCGTTGCTGCGTCTGGGCTTGTGTCTCGCGTGCGCGCTTCGCCGCATCTTCTGCCACCGCCGCTCGAGCTGCCTTCGTCGCCGAGAATGATGCGAGGTCCCTGGCATACTGTGCCATGTCCTTCTGGTATTCCGCAGGGTCGCCGCTCCATTCCGGAGGCGTCGGCTCTACCGGCTCTTGCTCACCCGCGGGCTTCTGCGGGGCGGGCCGGCCAAGGCGATCGAGTGCTTCGAGCGCCAGCCTTTCGCGTTCCGTTGCTTCCTTCGCCAGGCGTTCCGCTTCTCTCGTCCGAGCTGTGAGCTCGCTGTACCGCCTTGCCGCATCATCTGCCGGGGCCGGCGGCGTACCTTCGCCGCCTCCAGCGGGGGTAGCTGCGGGAGGAGTACCTTCACCTGCGGGAGGGGTACCCTCGCCACCGGTTGCAGGCGGCGTACCTTCGCCGCCGGGTGTGCCCGATCCGCCAACAGGAGGAGTTCCATCACCGGGCTTCGGAGCTGCGCCCGGTGCGCCACCGCCTGTGGGTGTTCCTTCGTCAGGGTACATCAGCACTGCTCTTACCTTCAACATGGCATACTCCTCACTTTACCGCCAGGAAGTTCACACGCGCCTGCCAAGCGCGCAGCCATCATAGCGGTTGATCCGATGGGTCCCATCGGCAGGGTTACTGCAATCCTTGTGGAGGTGTGGCGCCGTTTCCTCCCGGCGCACCACTTGGTTGAGGCTGACCTTGCGGCTGGCCTTGCTGTTGTTGAGCGCGCAGCCGGCGGTCCTCCTCGCCGGCAAGCATGTTGTGGATCATTTCCTGACTCTGCATCGTAGTGCTGACCGCATCGATCGAGAGCCGGTCCATCGCTTCCTGCGCTTGCTGTGCGATCTTCAGCAGCTTCGCTTCGAAGTCCTTGTCGATCTTTTCCTTGGCGAGAGCCTGATCGACCTTCTTGTCGGTCAGCTCGCGCATCAGCTGCATGCGCTCGACGGTGAGCTTCTGGATTTGCTGCTGGAGGTTGCCGAGGAAGACGGCGACCGCAGGCGGCATGTCCTTCTGGTCAGGCATGAGGATACCGGCCGGCAACATCTTGACGAGGGCTTTGTACAGCTCCGTTGATCCCGGCCAGTCGGAATACTTCGCCATCAAGGCGGCAACCACGCCGCGCATCGTCTCCGGCACTTTGCCGATCATCTGCGTCATCTGCTCCTGCGCTTCGATCCGCCTGGTGGCGTACGACGGGCCGGTGGTGACGGTGACTGAGAACTCCCCTTTCTTCAGGTTCAACACCTTCACCGGTTCTGCCGCCTGATGCGCAGGAATGCCGGGCATCCCCTGCATTCCCTGCGGCTGCATGAATCCACCTTGCTGCGGCATTCCAGGCTGTCCGCCAGGCTGCGGCTTCACGAATGGGTTCGGAATACGGCCGGTGGCGGTGTTCATCGTCGGATCGAGCTTGATCCTGGAGTCGGTGCCATCTTCGGCGATCGATGATACGAACCTGATAGTGTCGTAAATCTTCGGTGCCAGGTCCAGCATGATCCTTCCGCCGTGGCGCTTCGAGCGGGAGACGTTGTCCGAGTAGTGGAACGATCCGATGTCTCCAGTACGGCGCAGCTCCTTGATCGCCTTGCCGGACTCGTCGTACATGCGTTCCTGCACTGACGCGTCGAAGCGGACGCCGGTTGTACGCATGAGGTCCTGCTCCGCCTGTTTCTCGCGCTCGGCCATACCGGCCGGCACCTGGGGCGAAGTCTGGCGCTGCGGCGGGGGAACTATCTGACCGTTCTCACCCTTGACAGGCACATAGTGGAGGACGGGCAGCGGCTTGACGTTCGCCGACTGCCACTCATCCTCATAGCCTTCATCCTGACCTTCGGCCAGGATGAAGGGAGTCTTGGGCGCAAGGGCGACGACCTCGGTTGCTGCGGTCGCCCAGTAGTTCTTCATGCGCATCGGGTCTTTGGCGTTGCGGATGACGCCGGACCTCACGACCTTGCCTTCGATGTCGATCTCATCACCGATAACTTCGACGATCGGAATCCACTTGCCGGGCCAGCCCTCCTCCTCGAGTATCTCTACCGAAGTCATGCGATACCACTTCACCTTCGGAATCTCCGACTCCCGCTCTTTGCGAATCTTCATCTGGCCGGCGAGCACTTTGTTGCGAAGGCTTTCATCGAGCTCGTCCCAAAAGCCGGTGTGCCCATTTTCGAGCTGCACCAGCCGGCGCTTCTCATACTCGATGTTGAAGTATTCCGCAACCCTGATCTGGTCGCGTGTTACCCACTCCTTCCACTCATCACCGATGCCCTTCTCCCGCCAAGATACCTCTTGGGCCTTCGGCCACTGGCTCTTGAAGTCCTCGCGGTCGACCAGCTCCGATACGAAGCCGAACTTCGAATCTGACCCATCCGGCTCCTGGCGGGCGTAGTCGAGCAACACCGTGAAGGCATTGCGCACCCGCTTGACGATGATGATCTGGTTGTGAGTCTCCGGAGATTCGTAGTCGGTGATGTATCTCCAGTAACCGAAGCCGATGTCGATCGCGCTTTCAACCGCAGTATCGTAGGCGATGTCGGCGGCAGAGTCACGCTCGATGCCGCGGAACAAAGCGGCGTACAGCTCTGCCGCTTCCTTGGTAGATTCATTGCCAAGCGGGGAGAGGTTGATTCCTTGGCGGTTCTGCCTGATGTCATTCGCGATCTGATGCGTGAACGTTGGCAGGCCGTTGATCGTAAGGCAGGGACGTTTGTCCTGGGCGCGTTGCGTCTCGATGTCAGCCGGCCACTGCTTGCCCGCCTTGAACTTCAAATCCTCGAGCGCAGCCGCGCGGTTGTCGGCCTCTGCTTCCACGCATTTTTTGTAGCGCTTTATTGCTTCGCGGATTATCTCCGCATCACGCTTCTTCTTATCCTTGGTCTCCTTTTCCTTCGCCTTGGCTTCTTCCTTCTCCCGCTGACGACGATCCCGCGCCGACTCAGGCTGCGGATAGTTATCCTTGGTGCCGACCGCAGGGTCGCCAGACTTCATGGCGTTGCGATTGGTGCCCGGACCGGCGGGTGGAAGCTCTATCGGCATTGTCTACCTCTTTGATCCTTTGGATCGGGCGATTGATACCACCTGAGCGGCTGTGAGCGAAGCGCTGTCAGGTGCGGTCGATTTGGCGGAGACGCTGGACTTCAGCTCTGTCGCTACTGCGCTGACGATGGTCGAATGATCGATACCGACTGCGACGTTCAACGGTACGTCGGCGAATGTATCACGACCGAGATAGTCGACCTCGTATATGCGAACACCGGTCAGCTTGCCGTTGCTGTCTCTTATGTCCTCAATCCTCATTGCAGCGGCCTCCTTTCTGTCGCTACTTCTTCCACTTCGGCAAGAGGCGCGCCCATAAGGTCGCCGTGCCCCGCGCTTTTCACGAGCACCTCGAAGATGAGCGCGTCGTCCGGCACGGTGTAGATCGTTCCGGTAGTTCCATGCTCTGTGACGTGGCGAAGGAACACCACACCTTCTTCCACCAGATGTGAATCGAGCAGGGCAAAGCCGGCTTTGTACGCTTGCTGCGGAGTCGGAAACATCAGTCAGCCTCCAGTTCAAGCTCCAGCTTCGGAGGAGTCATGTCAACGTCCACCTCGCCAGGCTCAAAGCCCTGGTCGACGTGCTTGACGAGCTGCTCGAGCACGCGGTAGCGAAGCTCGCGGTTCTCTCTCCCTGTTCCGTTCATCGGTACGATAGCGTAATGCTCGTCGCGGTTCGCGTCAGGCACGCTGATCCTCGCGGCCTTGCAGCCGAGGATGATGGAGAAGAAGCGGCGCTCCTGATAGCGGTAGCCGCTCATACCTTCATCCTTCCCCAGTCAACGCAGGCCGGATGTCGAAGCACTGCGTGCGCAAGCCTTGCTGCGATGGTCCTCAGCCTTCCCTTCTCGTAGGTCCGCAGCCAGGTCATGAACCCATCCACTGCTTGTTGGTATCCGACTTCTTACCGACCTGGATGAAGTTCGCCTTGACTGGGAGCGCGATACGCCGGCCAGGCTTGCGTCCGGTGTTCTTGGCGAGTGCGAAGGTGCCGAACCCGTCGGCGACGTCCGACGCCCAATCATGAAGAGGATCGCGACTAAGCGCGCCGGTCTTTGCATCACGCTTGAACTTGTAATGACGAAGTCCCTGCAGTCCGTCTGCGCACTTCTCCTTGTCGATCCAGACATGAGGGAAGATAGACTTCACAGCGTTGTGTGTCTGTACTTTCTCCGACACGCGCGGCACGACGAGCACCTTCTTCGGGTAATGCTTCTCCACCTGATGCTCGATCGACTCAGCGCCTAGCTGGTTGTTCGCAGCGTCGTGCGGGAGGAAGTGCATGCCATACAGATAGGCGCGGTCCTGAAGTTCCTTGAGGTAGTGACCGATCTTCTTCTTGGAGTTCTCATAGTAGTCGATCGCACGCCACTCGAAGCCGACCTTCTGGATGAACCAGATGGTTGTGAGGTTGTTGTGTCCGAGGTCCCAGTAAGTGTCGACTGGGATCGTGTCATCGTAGGGAACGGATGTGACGCGTCCGTCGCGGGTCGCAGCGATCAGCTCATCGGCATAGATCGCATCGCGCAGAGCCTGGCGGCAATGACCTTCCCACACTGTGAGCGCTTCCTCTGGATCGCGCTGCTCGAGGTCGGCCTTCTCACGTGGCAGCTCAGTCTGATGGAAGAAGGGGTTGTCTCGCCATGAGAGGAAGCGGACGACCGCGCCTTCGGGAGGATTCTTGACGAGGAATTGATAGGTGTAGTCCGTCTCGAGTTCAGGGTTGAAGTCCGCCCATATCTCTGAGCCAGGCTTGCGGATCGTCGGCGTGAGATAGTTCCACGATGCCTTGCTCACGTTCGTTGCTTCAGTCACCCAGCAGATGTCTGCGCCTTCCCAGCTCTTGAGGTCCTGCGGGTTATGACGAAGGCCTGAGTAGCCGATCGTCGTGCCGCCTGGTCCTCGTATCTCAGAGGCAATCACCTGGTAGCGGCCGCCGAGGTTGAGTGCTGCGATCTGATCTGCAAGCAGTTGATGCACCGAATCGTCGATCGTCTTTTGAATCTCTCGAGCGCACAGCGCTCTGGTCGGAGTCATCGCACCGCGGATGAGGAGAGCGCGGGCGAAGCTCCAGCTCGCAGCCTTACCTCTGCCGCCATACGCGACCTTGTAGCGCGCAGGCTCAAAGAGGAAGGAGAAAGCTTCAGGTATGTCGACCTGGAGCTGAGTGCGAGCTGCCATCTACTTCTTTCCAGGCGCCGCGGCGCCGGCCTTTATGAAGTTCACCGTCATATCGATCGGTCCTCCGCCGTCGCCAGTGTGCTCGACCTTCTCGCGCCAGGCGTTGCCTTCTACGCGCTCCTTCACTGCGCGCCTATTCGCCAGGATGAAGCGCGCCGAGCCGGGATCGGGAGGGAGATGCTTAAGCAGCGGGACCTTCGTCACGTCGCCATCTTTGGAAACGTGAATGTGAGTATCGGGCAGAGTCATTCCAACAGCTCGCTTGAACAACGCGCCGGCCACTTCGGCATCAGCTCCTTCACGGCCTTTGTAGATCGCCGCTTTGAATTCCGGTTTCGTCCGCATCCAGTCTTGAATGGTTTCCTTCGTGACTCCGAACAGCTCGCCGAGTTCATCATTCGTCCAGCCGAGCATGCAGTGCTTCGTGGCAAGCTCACAGAACTGCGGACGATATAGCTGAGGCCGGCCACTTTGCGCCTTGGGTGTGGCAGGCCTGGCGCGGTCTAGCCGGCGGCGCAGGCGGTCGCCGGCCTTCTTCCTCGCGCTAGAGATTCTTTGGTATTTCGTCTTACCCGCCATGTGTCCCCACACAGTGCCGCACACAGTGCCGCAGAAAGGCAGAAAATAGGCTCATGAAACCTGGCCCATGTCCATAGCCATATCTATGGGTCGATATGACATAGTGAAACTATGTTGGTGCGCACTAACCTTTGATCTGTGAGAGAATGAATTCGTAGGCACTGGGATGAAAAGGTTCATTTGCAAGGCGGGCACTATGCCCGCGATGCGACCCGGCAAATAGCAAAAGGCGCCCCGCCCCTTCTTAGGGGTCCGTAGGGTCAAAGCCTCCCCTAAACCGCGAATATCAAGGAGTCCCTAATGAACAAGAAACTCGTGAAGAAAGACACGCAAGTCCTCATCG
>VFSW01012373.1_pt1 | contig 11922 bp, 22 predicted proteins | sample 5358111 | NCBI WGS metagenome assembly VFSW01 (sample SAMN11554181, study PRJNA540505) | mine drainage metagenome | isolation source: sediment from site ElyBrook_90M | place: USA: Ely Copper Mine, Vershire, VT | collected 2017 | reverse complement strand
GACCTCGTCGCCATGAAACTCCCCGTTGTCAAACCCGCGGCCACCCAGAGCCGCGACGAGGACTTCGCGGGCCTGCCGACGTTCGCGGACGACAAGGGAGTGCAGGCCCTCAAGGAAGTGATCGTCGCCATCCGCGCCAATCACCGGCAGGGCACCCACTCGACCAAGACCCGCGGCGAAGTTCGCGGCGGCGGCAGGAAGCCGTGGCGCCAAAAGGGCAGCGGCCGCGCCCGCGCCGGATCCATCCGTTCGCCTCTCTGGCCCGGCGGCGGCGTCGTTTTCGGGCCCAAGCCGCGCGATTATTCGAAGAAGATCAACTCGCGGGTGCGCGCCCTGGCCTCCCGCCGCGCCCTCTTCGACCGGGCCGTGGCCGGCGAACTGGCGGTCATCGACGCTTTCGCCCCGCAGCCGGCCAAGACTCGGGTCGTGAACCAGGTGGTCGGGCGGATCGCCCCGGCTGGCCGCGTGCTGCTGGTCGACGCTCCCTTCGCCCCCGACACCGAGCGCGCCGCGCGCAACCTTGCGCGGGTGTCGCTGCAGGAGGCCTCCAAGCTCAACCCCCTCGATCTCGCCCGCTACCGCAAGATCATCGTGAGCGCCAAGGCTCTCGAGGCGATCCTGGCTCGGGTCAACGGAGGAACCCACGGATGAACGCCCATCAAGTTCTGAACACGGCCGTCCTGACGGAGAAGGCCAACAAGCAGTCGGCGGAGCTCGGCCAGTATACTTTCCGGGTCAATCCCCGCGCTTCCAAGCACGCCATCGCCGCGGCGGTGGAGCAGACGTTCAAGGTCACGGTTCGGCGCGTGAACGTCCAGAACTACCGCGGCAAGAACAAGCGCAGCCGTTCCGGCCTGCCCTCGACGACCTCCGACTACAAGAAGGCGATCGTGACCCTCAAAGCGGGCGACAAGATCGAGCTCGTCTAACACCCCATGGCCATCAAGTCCTTCCGCCCCCTCACGCCCTCCGGCCGGTTCACCTCGCTGAACCAGGTCAAGTCCCTGCTGACCTCCAAGCGTCCCGAACGGGGACTGACGGAGTCCTACTCCAAGAGCGGCGGCCGCAACAACCTGGGCCGCCTCACCTCGCGGAACATGGGCGGCGGGCACAAGCGCCTCTACCGCGTGATCGACTTCCGGCGCGACCTGCGCGATCTGCCCGCCCGCGTGCAGGCCATCGAATACGATCCCAACCGCACCGCGCACCTCGCCCTGCTGGCCTACACCAACGGCGAGAAACGCTACATCCTGGCCCCCGAGGGCCTGAAGGCCGGAGCCACCATTTTCGCCTCGGACAAGGCGACGACGAACGACTTCACCGTCGGCAACAACTTCCCTCTCGAGATCATTCCGCCCTCGACCAAGGTGCACGCGGTCGAGCTGGTCCCGGGCCGCGGCGCCCAGATCGCCCGCTCCGCCGGCGCCAGCCTCGAGCTGGTGGCGGTCGAGAACGGCCACGCCCAGCTCAAGATGCCCTCGGGCGAGCTGCGGTTCGTGCATCCGCATTGCCGGGCCACGATCGGGATCGTCGGCAACGGCGACCACGGCAACCAGTCGCTCGGCAAGGCCGGGCGGAACCGCTGGTTCGGCCGCCGTCCCCACGTCCGCGGCATGGCCAAGAATCCGGTCGACCATCCCAACGGCGGCGGCCAGGGCAAGTCCAAGGGCGGCGGCGGCCGCCAGCAGCTCGTGTCCCCCTGGGGCCAGCTCGCCAAGGGCTATCCGACCCGCAACCGGTCGAAGCCCTCCAACCGCCTCATCATCGTCCATCACAATGGCCGCAAGCCGCGCGGCCGGAAGTAAGACCCCCGCACCATGGCCCGTTCGATCAAAAAAGGCTTTTTCGTCGACTACCACCTGCTCGAGAAGATCGAGAAGGCGGGCAAGTCCGGGACCAAGAAGCCGATCCAGACCTGGTCCCGCCGTTCGACCATCACCCCCGACTTCGTCGGCCACACCTTCAATGTGCACAACGGCAAGCTCTTCGTCGCCGTCTACGTCACTGAGAACATGGTCGGTCACAAGCTCGGGGAATTCGCCCCGACCCGCGTCTTCAAGGCGCACGGCGGCATGAACCGCAAGGAGATCTAGCCCCCGCACCGCCATGGACATCCAAGCCCTTACCCGCAACGCGCGCATGTCGCCGAAGAAGGTCCGCGAGGTGACCCGGACCATCCAGGGCCGCCGGGCCCCGGAGGCGGTGGCCTATCTCGACCTGGTGCCGCGCAAGTCCGCCCGCCTGATCGCGAAGACGCTCCGCAGCGCCATCGCCAACGCCGAAAACAACAACAACCTGTCCGCCGACACTCTGGTGGTGAAGCGGGCGCTGGTCGAGAATGCCTCGGTGCTCAAGCGCTTCAAGGCCGGGGCCCGCGGCACGGCCAAGCCCCGCCGCAAACGGATGTCGCACATCCGGATCATCCTCTCCGACGGCGTGAGCAACTGATTTTCCCATGGGCCAAAAGACCAATCCGATCGGCTTCCGCCTCGCCGTCCGCCGCAACTGGCAGTCCCGCTGGTACGCGGGCAAGAAGGACTTCAGCAAGCTCCTCTACGAGGACCAGATCATCCGCCAGACGCTGATGGAAAAGCTGAAGCAGGCCTCGGTGCCGCGCATCTTCATCGAGCGGGCCTCGAATCGCGTGAGGGTCAAAATCTACACGGCCCGGCCGGGGATCGTCATCGGCCGGAAGGGCCAGGAAGTGGAGAACATCAAGGCCCAATTGATCAAGCTGACGGGCAAGGAGATCCTGCTCGACATCCAGGAGGTGAAGAAGCCGGAGATCGAGGCCCAGCTCGTGGCCGAGAACGTCGCCCTCCAGCTCGAGCGCCGGATCGCCTTCCGCCGTGCGATGAAGAAGGCGGTCGAGATGGCCATGGCGCTTGGCGCCGAGGGGATCCGGATCCAATGCTCCGGCAGGCTCGGCGGCTCCGACATCGCCCGCCGCGAATGGCAGCGCAAGGGCCGGGTGCCGCTGCACACCCTGCGCGAAAACATCGATTACGGCTTTTCCGAGGCCCAGACCCTCTACGGCAAGATCGGCGTCAAGTGCTGGATCTGCAAAAAAGAGGCCGACGCCGCCTAACGCCCCCGCACCATGGCTCTCGCTCCCGCCCGCACCAAATACCGCAAGGCGCAAAAGGGCTCCCGCGCCGGGAATGCCAAGCGCGGCAACACGCTCGCCTTCGGCGAATTCGGCCTTCAGTCGCTGACCCGCGGCCCGATGACCGGCCAGCAGATCGAGGCCGCGCGCGTCGCGATCTCCCGGCACCTCAAGCGCAAGGGAAAGCTGTGGATCCGAGTCTTTCCGCACAAACCGGTGACCAAGAAGCCGGCCGAGGTGCGGATGGGGCAGGGCAAGGGCCCGGTCGAGTACTACGTCGCGGTGATCAAGCCCGGCGCGGTCCTCTTCGAGCTTGCCGGCGTCCCGCCCACCACGGCGAAGGAGGCCTTTCGGCTCGCCGACGCCAAGCTGCCCTTCCACTGCCGCTTCATCGCCCGCGAGGGCTCCGTGGTTTGATCCGCCGCCCATGACCGCCAAAGAGATCCGCGAACTTTCCCCCGAGGAAGTCACCACCAAGCTCCGCGACACCCGCACGGAGCTCCTCCAGCTCCGCCTGCGCCGGCATACCGGCCAGGTGGAGAAGACGCACCAGCTGCACGCCCTGCGCAAAGACATCGCGCGGCTGCTGACGATTGCGCGGGAAAAACCCACAAAATAACCGCCATGTCCGCTCCCGCCGCCAACTCGCGCAACACCCGCCGGACCATCGTCGGCTTCGTCACCAGCCGCTCGGGCGAGAAGTCGATCAAAGTCACCGTGCCGTACAAGACACCGCACCCGCTTTACCACAAGGTCATCAACCGCAAGACAGTCGTGCACGCCCACGACGAAAAGAACGAGGCCCGGGTGGGCGACCGGGTGGTGATCATGGCGACCCGCCCGCTCCGCCGGCTCCAGCGCTGGCGCGTGGTCACGATCGTCGAGCGGGCCGCCGGGGCCGCCGCAGAGGCCGTCTCCGAGGCCGACGTGGCCGCCAAGGTCCCGACCAAGACGAGCGCCGCCGCCAAGGCGGAGGCGGGCTCGCCGGCGGAAACCGCCGCTCCCGCGACAACCTCCTAACCCCGCCGACCCGATGATCCAACTCCGCTCCATACTCGAGGTGGCCGACAACACCGGCGCCCGCCGGGCCGCCATGATCAGCCGCAAGGGCCAGAACACCGACGTCGCCCACGTCGGCGACATCATCACCGTCCACATCAAGGAGAGCACGACCGACGCCACGGTGAAGAAGGGCGAGGTCGCCAAGGCGGTCGTCGTCCGCACCAAGACCCCCGTCCGGCGCAGCGACGGCAGCTACCTGCGCTTCGACAGCAACGCCATCGTGATCCTCGGGCCGGACGGCAATCCCCGGGGGACCCGGATCTTCGGCCCCGTCGCCCGCGAGCTGAGGGCGAAGAACTTCATGAAGATCATCTCGCTCGCCCCGGAGGTGCTTTGACCATGCCGAAACTTCACGTCAAACGCGGGGACGCCGTCATGGTCATCGCCGGCGCCCACCGGGGCAAGGAAGGCAAGATTCTCGAGATCCTGGGAGCGTCCCACCGCGCCCGGGTGGAAGGGGTGGCGATGATCAAGCGCCACCTGAAGAAGTCGCAGGAGCACCCGCGGGGGGTCATCGCCGAGCGCGAGGGCTCGATTCACCTGTCCAACCTGATGCTGAAATCGCGCCACGACGAGCGCCGGAGCCGGCGGGCCCCGAAACCGTCCCAGCCATGAGCCCAATCCCGACCCTCAAGAAAGCCTACCGCGAGCGGCTCGTCCCCGAGCTGGTGAAGAACCGGGGCTACGGCAACCCGCACCAGGTGCCGCGGCTCGTGCGCATCGTCCTCAACACCGGGATCGACGCCGAGGCCGACAAGAACCAGATCGCAGACGCCCAGCGGGACCTCAGCCTGATCGCGGGCCAGAAGGCCGTCCTCTCCAAGACCCGCAAGGCCATCTCCAACTTCAAGCTCAAGCAGGGCCAGGTCGTGGGCTGCCACGTCACCCTGCGCGGCGACGCCATGTGGGAGTTCCTGTACCGCCTGCTCGCGGTGGCCCTCCCGACCATCCGCGATTTCCGCGGGGTCTCGCCCAAGCTCGACGGCCGGGGCAACTACAACCTCGGCATCTCCGACTTCACCATCTTTCCCGAGATCACGGTGGATAACGTGAAGAAGAGCATGGGTCTGGACATCGCCATCGTCACCACCGCGCGCAACGACGAGGAAGGCCGCGAGCTGCTCCGCCTGCTCGGCATGCCCTTCCGCCGGACCGACCCGGCCCCCAAACCGCAGACCCACGCCGCCTGACCGCCATGCCCAAGACCTCCGCCATCCAACGGAACAAGAAGCGCCAGCGCCTCACGGCGAAGTTCGCCAAGCTGCGCGCCGAGCTCAAGACCACGCTCGCGAATCCCGCCGCGACCGACGCCGAGTTTTTCGCCGCCCAGCGCAAGCTGCAGCGGCTGCCGAAGAACTCCTCCCCCGTCCGCGTCCGCAACCGCTGCTCCCTCAGCGGACGGCCGCGCGGCTTCAACCGCAAATTCGGCGTCTCGCGCATCCAGTTTCGCGAATTGGCGCTGTCGGGCAAGATTCCCGGCGTGATCAAGTCTTCCTGGTAAATTCCCCTGGCCCACGGGGGTCGGATATGACCCGCGCGGCTGCGTCGAACCAACATCCCACATGACCGATCCGATCAGCGATTTTCTCACCCGCCTGCGCAATGCCGGCAAGGCGCGCCTCGAGGAGTGCGCGGCGCCTCATTCCCGGCTGAAGGAGGCGATCGCCGGCATCCTCAAGTCCGAGGGTTACGTCGCCGACATCCGCTCCGGAGCCGATGAGCAGGGGCACAAGACGCTCATCGTGAAGATGAAATACGTCGACGGCGCGCCGGCCATTTCCGGCCTGGTCCGGGCGTCGACCCCCGGCCGCCGCCGCTACTACCGCTACACCGAGATTCCGCGCGTTCTCAACGGACTCGGAATCGGCATCGTCTCCACGTCCCGCGGCCTGCTCAAGGACGCCGACTGCCGCCCGCACAAGGCCGGGGGCGAACTGATCTGCAACGTCTGGTAAAGGATCCCGCGCCATGAGCCGCATCGGCAAACAACCCGTCGCCATCCCCGACAAAGTGAAGGTCGAGGTCCAGGATTCGACTGTCTGGGTCGAGGGACCCAAGGGCAAGGTGCGCAAGACCTTCGCCCCGGTCGTCAAGATTTCGGTCGCCGACCACAAGGTCACGGTGGCTCCGCTTGACGAGACCCGCTTCGCCAAGGCGATGCACGGCACGGCCCGCTCGATCATCGCCGGCATGGTCAAGGGCGTGACCGCCGGCTACCTCAAGGAGCTCGAGATCCAGGGCGTCGGCTTCAAGGCCAACCTCAAGGGCAAACAGCTCGACCTCGCGCTGGGCTTTTCCCACCCGATCCTGATGGACATCCCGGACGGGATTAGGATCACGGTGACCGACGGCACCAAGCTGAAGGTCGAGGGATGCGACAAGCAGATGGTCGGTGCGGTCACCGCCGAGATCCGCAGCCACTATCCGCCCGAGCCGTACAAGGGCAAGGGCGTCCGCCTGGTGGGCGAGCGCGTCCGCCGCAAGGAAGGCAAGACCGTCGCCTGAGCCCCCACGCCCGCACTCATCGCATGAACTCGATCCACAAAGCCCTGCTGCTGCAAAAGCGGCGCTGGCGCATCCGCAAGAAGGTCGTCGGCACCGCCGTCCGCCCGCGCCTGAGCGTCAAGTTCAGCTCCAAGCACATCTACGCCCAGGCGGTGAACGACGAGGCGGGCGCCACCCTCGTCTTCCTGTCGAGCCTCGATCCGACGCTCCGGCCCCAGAAGCTTCGCGCCAACCTGGCCGGAGCCAAGACCCTCGGCGGCGCCTTCGCGGCCAAGGCCAAGGCGGCGGGGATCGGCCCGGTCGTGTTCGACCGGAGCGGCGCGCGCTACCACGGCAAGGTCAAGGTCTTCGCCGACGCGGCGCGCGAGGGCGGCCTGAGCTTCTGACCCACCTATGAGTCCTCCCCTCGCCATGTCCTCCGCCCGCGACGGCCGCCCCGCCTCCGATGCGCCCGCGCTCGTCGAGAAGGTCGTCTTCGTCAACCGCTGCGCCAAGGTCGTGAAGGGCGGACGCCGCTTCAGCTTCGCCGCGCTCGTCGTCGTCGGCGACCAGAAGGGCAACATCGGGGTCGGCTACGGCAAGGCCAACGAGGTGCCCGACGCGATCAAGAAGGGGACCGAGCACGCGAAGAAACGCCTGATCCACGTCAAGCTGCGGGGCGACACGATCCCCCACGACGTGCTCGGCGAGTTCGACGGCGGGAAGGTCCTGCTCAAGCCCGCCTCGCCCGGCACCGGGCTGATCGCCGGCGGCGGGGTCCGCGCCGTCCTCGTCGCGGCCGGGGTCAAGAACGTCCTGACCAAGTCGATGGGATCGAACAACCATATCGCCGTCGTCAACGCGACCGTCGACGCCCTGCGGCAGCTCCGGTTGTCGGAGGACTTCGTCAATATCCGCAAGCAATCATGAAACTCCACGAACTGAAGAATGTGCCCGGGGCGGTGCACCGGAAGAAGCGGGTGGGCTGCGGCGAGGGCGGCGGCCACGGCAAGACCAGCGGCCGGGGCGGCAAGGGCCAGACGGCCCGGTCCGGCGGCAGCATCCGCCCGGGATTCGAGGGCGGCCAGATGCCCCTCTACCGCAAGCTCCCACACCGCGGCTTCAACCAGGCGGCCTTCCGGGTCGAGATCGCCGTGGTCAACGTCGGCGACTTGGACAAGCTCGACGCCGCGGTCACCGAGGTCGATGCGGTGGCCCTGGCCCGGGCCGGGCTGATCCGCGCCGGGGAAACAGCGGTCAAGGTGCTCGGGGACGGTGAACTTTCCCGCGCGCTCAAGGTGACCGCGGCCGCCTTCTCGGCGGCGGCGCGGGAAAAGATCGAAAAGGCCGGCGGCCAGGCGATCGCGTCCTGATGTTCTCGGCCTTCGCCAATTCGCTGAAGATCCCCGAGCTGCGCTCGCGCATCTTCTACACCCTGGCGCTGCTCTTCGTCGCCCGCGTCGGCGCCATCATTCCGCTGCCCGGGATCGACCCGCATCCGCTGCAGGTCTTTTTCCAGCAGCAGGCGGGCGGCAACGGCGGGGCGCTGCTCGGCCTCTACAACATATTCACCGGAGGCGCGCTGCTCAAGGGCGCGCTCTTCGCGCTGAATATCATGCCCTACATCAGCGCATCGATCATCTTCCAGCTGATGACCGCGGTGGTGCCCTCGCTCAGCCGGCTGCAGCAGGAGGGCGATGTCGGCCGCCAGAAGCTGACCCAGTACACCCGCTACGCGACGCTGCTCATCTGCCTGGTCCAGGGAACCCTCCTGATCCTCGCCCTGGAGAATCCGGCCAAGCTTTTCCAGGGGTACGACGTCAACACCTACGGCAGCATCGTCGTGGTCAACAAGGCCAGCTTCCTGATCACCTCCGTCATCTTCATGACCGCGGGCACGATGCTGCTGATGTGGCTCGGCGAGCAGATCACCCAGCGGGGCATCGGCAACGGCGTCTCGCTCCTGATCACGATCAACATCCTGGCCGACATCCCGGGGGCGGCCCAGCAGACCTACCGGCTCTTCGTCCATCCCGTCGGGGCGGTCCAGCAGGGCCTGAGCGGCGTGCCGCTTGCGGCGTTCATGCTCGCCCTCTTCCTCGTGGTCACCGTCGGCATCATCCTGGTCGTCCAGGGGGAGCGGAAGATTCCGGTCCAATACGCCAAACGGGTCGTCGGCAACAAGGTGATGGGAGGGCAGAGCTCCTTCCTGCCGCTCAAGGTCAACTACTCCGGCGTCATGCCCGTCATCTTCGCGGCCGCCATCCTGCTCTTCCCGCAGCAGATCTTCTCCCAGATCGGCGCCGCCTTCAACATCAAGTTCCTGGTCGAGTTCTCCCAGAATCTGATCCGGGGCCACTGGATGTACTACACCGGCTACGCCATCCTGATCCTTTTCTTCAGCTACTTCTGGGTCTCGGTGATGTTCAAGCCGATCCAGATCGCGGACGACCTCAAGAAGTACGGCGGCTACATTCCCGGGGTGCGTCCCGGCGAGCCGACGGCGAAGTTCCTCGATTTCATCATGACCCGCCTGACGCTGGCAGGCGCGATCTTCCTCACGGTGATCGCCGTCATGCCCGACATCGTGCTCTTCAATTTCAACGTGCCGGCGCGCGTCGCCTATTTCTTCGGCGGGACCGGGATGCTCATCACCGTCGGCGTCATCCTCGACACCATGCGCCAGGTCGAGACCTTCCTGCTCCAGCGCCACTACGACGGCTTTCTGAAAAAGGGCCGGATCCGCGCCCGCAGCAACAACGCGCAGATCAACACCACCGGGGACGCGCTCGCGCTGGAGGCGGTGATGAAGATCGTCTGGCCTCTCCTGGGCATGTTCCTCCTCGGCTTGGCGATCTGGGTCTACCAGACCTTGATCAAATAGTTGTTTACTCAGGTGGCAGCGGTCGCCATCAATGAACCCTTTTCGCCTTTCGGCCTCACCGCCAAGACGAAGCTACTTCTGCTCGGTGTCCGAAGCTTCCAAGGGGAAGACTTGGCCCGCCGGGCGCGTTCTTTGCACATTGAGCACGTCTCTCCCGCCGAATTAATCCGGCGGGGGATTTCGCGCCCCCGCGGCCCTGCGGCCGCGGCTCCGGCCATCCTCGCCCTGTTGCGACGGTGGTTCTTCGCGCGCAAACCTGATGCGGGATTCGTCCTGGCGGACTTCCCGGCTACGCTGCTCCAAGCCAAGGTGTTCGACGAATGGCTCGATGCCCGCGGCGAGACGCTCGACGCGGCGCTGGCCGGTCCCGGGACTCCGGAGCCGATCGTCGCCCACTACCGCCATCTCGGCCTCCTGGCCGAGAATCCACCCTTGGCCGCGCCGTTGGACCGCGCGGCGGAGGGCCGCTTCCGGTGATCCCAAGCAAGGGCAGGGATGAAATCGCCCGGATGCGGGAAGCATGCGCGGTTGCCGCCGCGGTGCTGGCTGCGCTCAGGCCGCTGGTGCTGCCGGGCGTCACCACCCAAGACTTGGAAGAGGCCGGCCGCGACGCCATAGCCCGCCTGGGCGCCCGAAGCGCGTGCTACGGCTACGAGCATCACGCACGGCGCTACCCGGCGCATACCTGCATCTCTGTCAACAGCGAGGTCGTCCACGGCATTCCCTCGCTGCGGCGGGTCCTGCGCGGAGGCGACATCGTTTCGCTCGACATCGTGGTTCTCTACCGCGGCTACATCGGCGACAACGCCGCGACGATCCCGGTGCCCCCGATCTCCCCCGAGGTGGAGAAGCTGCTTCGGGTCACCCGCGAGGCGCTCGACCTCGGCATCCGCGAGGCCCAGGTCGGACGCCGCATCGGCGATATTTCCGCCGCCATCCAGGGGCACGTCGAGAGCCATGGCCTGAGCGTAGTGCGCGACATGGTCGGGCACGGCGTCGGCGCCGCGATGCACGAGCCGCCGGAGATCCCGAACTTCGGCCGCCGCGGGACCGGGGAAAAGATCCGCCCCGGCTTCACCCTGGCCATCGAGCCGATGGTGAACCTCGGCGATTATGCGACCCGGACGCTCCCCGATGGCTGGACGGTGGTGACCGCCGACGGCTCCCCCTCCGCCCATTTCGAGCACACGGTGCTCACGACCGACCACGGGCCGGAGATCCTGACGCTCCCGCCCGACCTTCCGAGCTGATTCCCTTTCCCATCCTCACTCCTCACTTCCCTCTCCCAACTCCAACCCTTTTCCCATGCCTCGTCTCCTCGGCGTTGAAATTCCCGCGAAGAAGAAAGTCGCGTACTCCCTGCGCTATATCTACGGCATCGGCCCGGCACGGGCCGACCAGGTGATCAAGGAGGCCGGGCTCGACGCCGCGATGCGCGCCCAGGACCTGACGGAGGAGCAGCTGAACAAGATCCTCCACGTCATCACCGAGCACAAGTGGGTGGTGGAGGGCGACCTGCGGCGCGAGCTGGCGGCCAACCTAAAGCGGCTCCAGGCGATCAACTGCTACCGCGGGATCCGCCATCGCCGCAGCCTGCCGGTCCGTGGCCAGCGCACGAGCACCAACGCCCGCACCCGCAAGGGCCCGCGCAAGACGGTGGGCGTCACCAAAACCAAGGAATAAACTCCCCTCGCCATGGCTGAAGAGTCCGAACCCAAGAAGGAAAAGCCCGCCAAGTCGGCGCCGAACCGCGCCGACCCGCCCCCTGCCGCCAAGGAGGGAGCCGATGCCGCCGAGCCGAAGAGGCCGGGGCGCGGCCCCAAGCCGGGCGGCGCAGAGACGGGCGCGGCGGTCGCCGCGGCCAAGTCCGACGACGCCTCCGCCGGCGCTCCTGCGAAGGAGGCGATGGTGGGCGGCGTGGCCCGCCAGCCGACCGCGGAGGACCTGCTCAAGGAGGAGCTGGGCGCGATCAAGGTGCGCAAGGCCAAGGGCTCGAAGAACGTGACCTCGGGCGTCGCCAACGTCCTGGCCTCGTTCAACAACACGATCGTCTCCATCACCGACCTCAAAGGCCAGGTGATCGCCTGGTCCAGCGCCGGCAAGTGCAATTTCCGCGGCTCGCGCAAGTCCACCGCCTACGCCGCGCAGATCGTGGCCCAGGACGCCGCCCGCAACGCCATGGCCCACGGGCTCAAGGACGTCGTCATCCGCGTCTCCGGCCCGGGGCTGGGCCGCGACAGCGCCATCCGCGCCCTCCAGGCCATCGGGCTGGAAATCACCTCCATCGTGGACGTCACCCCGATTCCCCACAACGGCTGCCGGCCGCGCAAGCGCCGCCGGGTCTAAGGCCGCCCGACCCTCCCCCCTCTCCCATGGCTCGTTACAT
>VFSW01012372.1_pt1 | contig 11923 bp, 6 predicted proteins | sample 5358111 | NCBI WGS metagenome assembly VFSW01 (sample SAMN11554181, study PRJNA540505) | mine drainage metagenome | isolation source: sediment from site ElyBrook_90M | place: USA: Ely Copper Mine, Vershire, VT | collected 2017 | reverse complement strand
GGATTTTGGTGAACTCGCTATCTGTCAAGCACCTTCGAGTCTACCCTTGAAACGCCGCATCGGCATCCACCGGCCAATCGCCCTCCATTACGAATTCTGTCCAACAGCCCCTAAAACAGGAACTTCAAGCCGAGTTGCAGAATGCGCGGATTGTGGGCGCCGCCGGGACGCAGGAAGTTGCTGTTCGCGAGGCAACTCGGATCGCCCGGTGTGTTGGTCGCGCCGGCGAAGCAACTGGTGGACGCATTCCCGGTGCTGTTCAGTCCGCCGAGCGGGAGCCACTGCGTGTGGTTGAAGACGTTGAAGGCCTCGGCGCGGAATTCGAAACCCATGTTCTCTTTGATCTCGAAGTGCTTGAACAAGCCCATGTCGAAGTTCGTGCGCGCAGGGTTATTCAGAAGATTGCGCTGCGCGGTGCCGAACGTCAGACCCTGAGGCTCCGTAAAGGCGGCGGGGTTGAACAACAGTGGCCCGGCCACGCCCGGCTGATTGTTGTAACTCGCGGGCACGCTGTACGGGTTGCCGGTCAGGTTGAGGAACGACCCGGCGCCCAGGCCATTGCCCACGCCCGGTCCGAACAGACCGTTCACGACGCTGAACGGCGTGCCGGTCTGGTAGGTCGTAATGCCGGACCATTGCCATCCGCCGAGCATGGTATGCATCAGGCCGGCGCGGTCGAAGAACGGGATGTCATAGACGTAGCCGATGTTCAGTAGGTGGCGCTGGTCGAAGTCGGAGCTCGCGTAGTTAAGGCTGTAGTTATACGAGTTCAAGAAGTTTCCGCTCGCATAATCCGATGCATCGTCGAGGGCGTGGCTCCAGGTGTAGGCTAGATCGAAGCTGATGCGGCCCACGTGCCGGTGCAGCGCGACCTGTAGGGCGTTGTAAGACGAGTTTGCCACATATTGAAACTGCGTAATGTTTCCATAGCCCCGGTACGGGCGGTAGGGATTGGGGTCGTTTCCGCACGCGACCGAGAACTGCGCGGCGGCCGGGCCGGCCGGGGCGACGCCATTGACCGTGCCGTTGGCGCAATCGCTCTGCGTCATCGGCTGGCCGGCCGGGTAGGGGTTTTGCGCCGCCGTGATCGGATAGAGTTGATTCAAATCGCTCTGCAGCGCGAGGTGCGTTCCCTTGCTACCGACGTATGCTACCGTCAGGACCGTGTCGCGCGCCAGTTCGCGCTGCAAGCTGAAGTTCCACTGCTGAATGTAGGGCCACATCACGGATGTTGGAATAGAGCGCGGCTGGAGCGGGAAGCCCAAAGCCCCGCTGCCGCCGATGGCCGTGTAGCCGGGAATATTGAACTGTGTCGAGGTCAACACCAGCGGCGGGCTGCCCTCGAGGCCTTCGGTATTGCCCTCGTTTCCGTTGGTGTGCTCGAAGAAGATGCCATATGCGCCGCGGATCGAGCTCTTGCCGTCCCCGAAAGGATCGAACGCGAAGCCGACGCGCGGAGCGGGGTTAAATAGATGGCCGGTCATGCAGCCGTGCGGCACACCGTTCTTGCCGCACTGTTGAAGACCGATGTAGGGATTCCCCGAGCCGGGAATGATGGCGCCCTCCTGGCCGGTTACGGAGCCGGTTGAGTCGATCTGCGGAGCGCCCGCGAGACTGTACGCCGCTGGATTAAAGTTGTAAGCCTGATCGTACTTTTCCGTGTAGAGGCCGAACATGCTCAGACGGAGTCCTAAGTTAAGCGTCAGACGCTTGTTCACATGCCAGTCGTCCTGAAAGTACGGCTCGAAAATCTTGTAGCGGTTATAGTACTTGACCTTGTTATTCGTTTGTTGATACGAAGCGATGTTTCCCGCGAGCATATCGGCGAACGCGTTGCCCGTGCTGAGCGGAGACGTGTTCGAAAACGTCAGGATGCCTTGAACGTAGGGGCTGTTAAACTCGTTTTTTTGCGCGGCGACAAAGTACGCGCCCATGTACATGTTATGGCCGCCGACAATCTTACTGATCTGATCCTTGTACTCGAATGTGGGATTGGCGTTGTTCCAGGGGAAGTATCCACTGTCCAGAAGGAACCCGTTCTGATCGTAGTTTACGCCGGGGCCGACGGAGACCGCCGGCAGCAGGCCGCCAAACCCGTTGTTGTACAAGCCGGTCATGGTCATGCTCGAAGGACGCTGCGCCGGGCCGGTCGAGTTGAGGAAAATGTGATCGGTCGTGTAGCTGAAAGTGAACTCGTTCAGCAGCGTCGGCGACAGGTTGGCGGTCAGATTCGCGACCATGCTCACGCCGGGTCCGACGAAGTTTGTCCCAATCGTAGGAAAAGACGCGCCATTGCCCCAGAGCGGCGTCGGGTTGACGGTGCTCCAGGAATCGTGAATGAAGCGCACGAACATTCGCGTGCTGTCGGTGAAGTTCTGGTCGATGCGGAACAATTCCTCGCGGTAATTGGTTGGCTGGGCGGGCGCCGCCTGATAGTATGAAGCTCCTCCGGAAGTGAGGTTCGGTTGCGGCAGCATGCCGAGAATCGCCTTGGCGTTCGGGTCAATCGGAACCGTGTTGTTGGGGTAATATCCGCCGGTCTGGCGGTTCACCGGACAGTCCGGAAACGACGTCGCGTTCACCGCCGAACCGGCCGTTGGGCAGACATCGGAGAAGTTCCCCTGCTGCTCCTGAGCGGACGGCTCCTGCTGAAAGAACGACTGTCCAGGCACCAGGTCCCGGCGCCACTCTTCCGAGAAGAAGAAGAAAGTCTTGTCCTTGTTGGTGTTGTAATGGCCGGGAATGAAAACCGGGCCGCCGATCGTGTAGCCGAAATCGTTCTTCTTGTATTCGGGAACGGTGGAGTTGAAGAAGTTGCGGGCGTTGAAGTCGTTGTTGCGGAGGAATTCGAATACGTCGCCGTGAAAGTCCTTGCCGCCGGATTTCGTCACGGTCTCGATCGTGCCCGAGCCGTTGCGGCCATACTGCGCGCCGTAGTTCGAAGTCATGACTTTCACTTCGGCGATCGCGTCAACGTTCGGATAGACATTCAAGGTCTGGTTACTGCCATTGTCCATGGCGTTGCCGCCGTCGATCTCCCAGTTGTTGTTCTCGGTCCGCCCGCCGTTGATCGACATCGACACGTTGCCGGCCACGCCGACCAAGCCCTCGTCCTGCCCGGATTGGTTACTCACTCCCGGCACGAGAGTCACCAGTTGGGTGAAGTTCCGGCCATTGAGAACTAACTGGCTGATCTCCTTGCCCGTCACGACGCCAGACATCTCGGACGACTGCGTGTCTACCTGGGCGACACTCGTGCCCTGAACGCTCACCTCGTTGCTCAGATCGCCAACCTGCAGGCTTACGTCCACCCGTGCCTTCTCATTCACGCGCAGGATGACGCCGGCCGCTTCGTACTTCTTGAAGCCTTGAGCGGCGATGGTCAGGTTGAAGGTTCCGGCCGGAAGGCCGGCGACGAGATAATCCCCCTCCGAGTTGGTGGTGGTCTTCATCTCGATGTTCGTGCCGACGTTGGTGACCGAAACCGCTACGCCCGGGATGACCGCGCCGGTCGAATCGCGCACGGTTCCAGTGATTGAGGAGCTGTTTTGAGCGAATACGCTCACGCTTACGCTCGCGAACAAGAGACAGATAATGACACCAGTACGCCGCGATGAGTCCGATTCCATGACAGGTTTCCCTCTCCCTGCTAGTGAGTTTTGATTATCGTACGCCAAAACGCTCACGCGATCAAGAGAAATCTTGTCTTAAAATTTGTCCGAAGCAGTCTGACGGCACTCAGGGCATTGCGACGCTTCATAGGGCGACCGGGAGCGTGGACCGTCGGCGCCGTTGGGCGCGGTAAGGTAATAGGTGCGTTTCTTATGAGCCGTTGCGTCTCCTGTTCGTCAGAGTTGCCTGAGCGGAGCAGATTCTGTCTGGCCTGCGGAGTCCGCGTGGGCGATGCCGCCGGAAACGAGGTCGCCACGGTGGCGCTCGACGCGATTCCGCCGCCCGCGCGTCCGATTTCTCGTCCTCCGTCAGGTTCGTGGGTGCGGGATGCATCGAGTCACGCGGCGTTCGACGGCCAGCGGTTTCCGCCTGGAACGCTGCTTGCCGGGCGTTATCGCGTGGTGGCGCGGCTGGGCAAGGGCGGCATGGGCGAGGTGTATCGCGCCGACGACCTCGCGCTCGGCGAGCCGGTCGCGCTCAAGTTCCTTCCCGAAGCGGCCGTCCACAACGTAAACCTCCTAAAACGTTTTTATGATGAGGTGCGCATCGCGCGCCAGGTGACCCACCCGAACGTCTGCCGCGTGTACGACATCGGCGAAATCGACGGCCAGCCGTTTCTCTCGATGCAGTACATCGACGGCGAGGACCTGAGCGCGCTGCTCCGCCGCATCGGGCGGCTTCCCGCGCCCAAGGCCACCGAATTCGCGCGCAAGCTGTGCGCCGGGCTCGCGGCGGCGCACGCGCAGGGCGTTCTGCATCGCGATCTCAAGCCGGCCAACATCATGATCGACGGCCGTGGAGAAGTGCTGATCGCCGACTTCGGCCTGGCTGGGCTATCGGGCGACCTGAAAGGCGCCGAGGTGCGCAACGGCACGCCCGCCTACATGGCGCCCGAGCAGCTCGCGGGCCGCGAAGTGTCGGCGCGCAGCGACCTTTACGCGCTCGGGCTGGTGCTGTACGAGATGTACTCGGGCCAGCCGCCGTTCGAGGCCGCCTCGACCGACGAGATGATCCGCCTGCGCGAGAGTTCTTCGCCGCGGGCGCTGTCTTCGTTGGTGGAGGGTCTCGACCCCGCCGTGGACCGGGCGTTACGGCGCTGTCTCGATCCCGACCCGCGGGTCCGGCCTTCGTCCGCGCTGGAGCTGGCCGCGATGCTGCCCGGCGGCAACGCGCTCGAGGCGGCGCTCGCCGCCGGACAAACGCCATCGCCCGAGCTGGTGGCGGCGGCGGGCGACGACGCGGCCGCCCTGCGGCCGGCGGTTGCCGGGGCCGCGCTGGCGGGCGTTGGACTTGGCCTGGCCGTGCTGCTGTTTGTGCTTCCGGCGCTCGAATGCTCCGCGTCGTTCAATTTCGACAGTCCTCCCGAAGCGCTCGAAGTCAAGGCGCGCGATCTTACGAAGACGGTCGGATACGATGCGCGCCCGGCGGACCGAGCGACGGGCTATGTGTATTCGGACGCCCAGATCAAGGCCCTTGACCAACGGGCGTTGGGGCTCGCAGGATGGGCGCTAATGTTTGCCCGCCGCCCGTCCTTGATTCGCTTCCGGTACCGTCAAAGCCCGCTTCCGCTGCGGACCCTCGGCTCGCATCCCGGCGCTGTCGACTGGGCCGATCCTCCGCCGTTGGTTCCCGGCATGGTGTCGATGGAACTCGATCTCGACGGACGGTTGACGCGCTTCGAAGCGGTCCCGGCGGCCCAAGGGACTGCCCCCGCCGCCACGCAGAGCCTTGACTGGCGCCCGCTGTTCGCCGCCGCGGGCCTCGATGAGGCGCGGTTCCAGGCCGCCGAACCGAGTTGGACGCCTCCGATGGCGAGCGACGCTCGCGCGGCCTGGACCGGGTCGCTCGCGCCGCCGGCGTCCTACGCGATCCGTGTCGAAGCGGCTTCGTTTCACGGAAAGCCGGTCTTCTTTCGTGTCCTGTGGCCGTGGACGAAGCCCGAGACCACCGCGAACCCGTCAAGCCCGTGGATCTTGGCCCTTGCGCTGGCGATGCTCGCCTTCGGGGCTTACATGGTGTGGAGCAATCTGAAGGCCGGTCGCGGCGACAACCGCGGCGCCATCCGGCTGGGAATTTTCGCCGCCTGCGTCAGTCTGCTGTCTTGGGTCTGCGCCTCGCATCACGTGAGTTCGCAGTCCGAGCTCGATGTGCTTGGGCAGGCGGTTGAAGACGCGCTTTTCGTGGCGTTTCTAAGTTGGGGAATCTATCTCGCGGTCGAGCCGTGGGTTCGGCGGCGTTGGCCCCAGGTGTTGATCTCGTGGTCCCGTCTGCTCGCGGGAAAGATTCGCGATCCGATGGTGGGCCGCGATCTGCTGTTCTCTTCGCTGTTCGGCGTCTTGTATTGCCTGCTGCTCGCCGTTTTCCAGTACCTATCGCTGCGCGGCGGCTCGAACCCGGCCGGACAATTCACGCTCGACAACCTGATGGGCGGCCGCGCGGTCGCCGGGTATTTTCTTAGGCACGTTCTTTGGGCGCTCGGCGGCGGGCAGACGTTCCTTCTACTGTTCTTCATCCTGCGTGTCGTGTTGCGCAAGGAGTGGCTCGCCGCGGTGGCCTTCGTCGGGATCCTCGTCGCATCGAAGATGCCCGGCGCCAGCGATCCGCTGCTGACGGCGCTGGTGTTCGTGATCGTCTACGGGATCATTGTCGTGCTTCTGTTGCGCTTCGGCCTGCTGGCTGTCGTCCTGACGGCGTTCGTCATCGATGGCACGATGTCGGCGCTGTTCACGCGCGACGTTTTCGCCTGGTATGGGCTCAGCTCGTTGGTCGCGCTCGCGGTGGTCGCGGGCATGGCGCTGTGGGGTTTCCGGCTGGCGCTTGGGCGGCGGAAGCTGATTGACGACAAAGTGCTCGGCGTGTAAGCCGGCGCGAGCGCGGCGCTAAATTCGCGCGGGCACGATCTGCATCTCGGGGACCGCCGCGCGCGCGGGCAGCTTGGCTACCCACACGACTGCCTCGGCGACATCTTCGTCGCGCAGCGCCTTGGCGAGCGTCTCTGTCGGCGTGGGCGCGGGCCGCAGGGCGAGAATCTCGGTGTCGACGAGGCCCGGCGAGATGACACACGTGCGGATGCCGTTGTCTTTCTCCTCGATCCGCGTCGCGTGCGCCAGGCCGAGCAGACCGCGCTTCGACGCCTGATACGCCGCGCCCGATACATCGCCCGCCCCGTAGGCCGAGATCGACGAGACGTAGATCAGGTGCCCGGCGCGCCGCTCGCGCATGCCGGCGAGCAGCGCGTGCGTGATGTAGTACGCCCCGTCGAGGTTCGACGCGAGCAGGCGCCGCCAGATCTCCGGCCGCAGCCGGCTCATCGCGCGGTCCGGCGTGTTCGTGCCCGCGGCGTACACGAGAATCTCGACCGGCCCCGCGCGCCGCGCCAGCTCCTCCATCGCGCCCGCCTCGGACGCGTCGGCTTCGTGGATCGCGACGTCGATGTTTTCGCCCGCCAGATCCTGCTGTAAACCCCGCAGACGATCGAGCCGCCGGGCCGACGCCGTGACACGGGCGCCCGCGCGCGCGAGCATCGCCGCGGACGCGCGGCCGATCCCGCTCGACGCGCCCACCACGAGCGCCACCTTCCCCCGTAACGATTCCGCCACTGGCTCTCCTCTCCGCCATCCCCTATTCGTACTGGTGAGGCGCGCAATACCGCATGGTACGATCAAACTTCGGGGGCTTGCTACCGCTACTCGCGATCTGCCTATGTACAACCCGTTTTTCGGTTTCCGCGAAAACCCTTTCAATCTTAGCCCCGACCCCGCGTTCCTCTATCGCAGCAAGCAGCACGAGGAAGCGATCGCCAATCTCATCTACGGCGTGCAAACCCGCAAAGGGTTCATCGTGCTTACGGGCGAGGTCGGCACCGGCAAGACCACCATGCTCGAGTGTCTGCGCGACTATCTCGACGCGCAGCGGATCGAATTCGCGTTTCTGTTCAATAGCCGCCTGACCGCGGACCAGTTCTTCGAGATGATGGCCTACGACTTTGACCTGCGCTGCGAGCGGCACTCGAAGACCGAGGTCCTGTTCGCGCTCAACGACATGCTGATCCAGCAGGCCGCGCAGGGGCGAACCTGCGTGCTGATCGTCGATGAGGCCCACAACCTCGACTGGGATGTGCTCGAAGAGATCCGGCTTCTCGGCAACTTGGAGAACCGCGGCGGAAAGCTGCTGCAGATCGTCCTCGCCGGCCAGCCCGAGTTCGACCGCAAGCTCGACGCGCCCAATCTCCGCCAGCTCAAGCAGCGCATCGTTCTGCGTTGCAGCCTGGAGCCGTTCTCGGCCACCGATACCGCCGACTACATCCAGGCGCGCATGGAGAAGGCCGGCATGCCCAACCAGGCCGTCTTCTCCGTCGATTTGATCGCCGAGATTCACCGCCGCTCGCAGGGCATCCCGCGCATCATCAACGCGCTTTGCGACAACCTTCTGCTCACCAGTTTCGCCATGGAGACGCGCGTCGCCACCCACGCGATGCTCGATGAGGTCTGCCAGGACATGCGCCTCGAATGGGCCGGCAGCCGCCGGCGCGGCGCGGGCTCGCGCTATTCATCGAGCCCCGAGCCGATCGCGGAGAGCCCATTCTCCTCGCGCGGCGACTGAAGCTCGCGGACCGCGGCGCTACTCGTGCAGTCCGGCGTCGAGAAACGCCCGCAGACGGTGGCTGCGGCTGGGATGGCGCAGCTTGCGCAGCGCCTTGGCCTCGATCTGCCGGATGCGCTCGCGCGTCACGGCGAAGTGTTGGCCCACTTCCTCGAGCGTGTGCTCGCTGCCGTCCTGAAGACCGAACCGCATCTTGACGATCTTTTCCTCGCGCGGGCTAAGCGTCTTCAGCACCTCGGCCGTCTGCTCGCGCAGGTTCAGGTTGATCACGGCCTCCGAAGGCGAAGTCACCCGCCGGTCGATGATGAAGTCGCCCAAGTGCGATTCTTCTTCTTCGCCCACCGGCGTTTCGAGCGAGATCGGCTCCTGCGCGATGCGCATCACCTTGCGCACGCGGCCCACCGGCAGTTCCATTCGCACGGCGAGTTCTTCCGTGGTCGGGTCCCGGCCCAGCTCCTGCTGCAACAGACGCTGAGTTCTCACCAGCTTGTTGATCGTCTCGATCATGTGGACCGGAATGCGGATGGTCCGCGCCTGATCGGCGATCGAGCGTGTGATCGCCTGCCGCACCCACCACGTCGCATAGGTCGAGAACTTGTACCCGCGGCGGTAATCGAATTTTTCGACCGCCTTCATCAGACCGATGTTGCCTTCCTGGATCAGGTCCAAAAACTGAAGCCCGCGGTTGGTGTAGCGTTTGGCGATCGAGACGACGAGCCGCAGGTTCGCCTCGATGAGTTGCTTCTTCGCGACCTCGGCCTCGCACTCGCCGCGCTCGACGATCTGCAGCGTGCGCCGGAGTTCGGTCGACGAGGTTCCGCAATCCTCCTCGATCTGCTGAATGCGCTGGTTCGCCTGCCGCAGTTCCTTGCGCAACTCCTTCGCGGCGGCGTGCGAGGCGTCCTCGATGCGGCGCTGGATGCGGGCGATCTCGCGCTCGGCCGGCTTGAGCACTTCGACCGCCTCGCGCAGCTTATCGGCCAACTGCCGCAGCAGGAGCCCGCTGAACTGTACGCCGCGGATCGCGCGCGAAATTTGCACCACCGATCGCGCCAGGCCGAACCGCAGCGTGCGGTGCTGCTTCGGCTTGAGCGTGCGCGAAACCGTCTGCAGCTTCTGCCGGAACTGCTGCGCCTTCCGGTAGTGCTTCTCCATCTCGTGGATCGCGGCGACGAACTCGGCTGTCTGCGCGCTGAAGTCCTCCTCGCCGGCCATGAGCTCCGGCAGCGTCAGGACGTCGTGTACGGGCAGAGCGCCGCGCTCGACCTCGGCGCCGATCCGCAGCACCTCGCGTACGATGAGCGGCGACCGCGACAGCGCCTTGCGAACCGCCCGCTGCCCGCGCTCGCTGCGCTTGGCCAGCTCGATCTCGCCCTCGCGGGTGAGCAGCGGCACGGTGCCCATCTCGCGCAGGTACATGCGCACCGGGTCGTTTGTCTTGTCGTTGCCCTCCTGGCCGAAATCGAAGTCGGCCAGGTCGTCCGGTTCTTCGGACTTCTTGTCGTAATCGAGCTTGGGCTCGTCGAGGATCTCGACGCCAGCGCCGTCGAAACGGGACAGAAGCTCCTCGAACCCGCCGCCAGACGGGAACTCTTCGGCGAGCACATCGTTGACTTCGTCGAAGGAGACAAACCCCTTTTGCTTGCCCGTTTCCATGAGCTGCCTTACGCGGACGTACTTGTCTTCCAGAGCCACTGGCGCCCCAGTACCAGCGTGTACCACCCGATCCCCCGAGTATACACCACGCTTCCTACGCTCATTCATGCCGCGGCCCGCCCACGGCGGTTCGCATCGCCCGATCGGCGCTTTTTTCCAGCTCGCTCAATCTCCCAGCCAGTTTCATGGCCTCGATCATGTCTCCGCTCCGCGTCAACTCTCGAATCTGAGTTTTGAGCGCGGAACGTTGCACATTCGCATCCTGTTGTTGCAGTCCGCGAACGCATTCGAGCGCCTGCTCTAGGGCCGCCTCGGCCCCTATTCCCTCATCGGTCAGACAGAGCGCCGCCAGTAGCGTGCGGTTCGCCTCGTCCAGCCGCCCCTCGACCGCGTCGTAGGAGAACTCCCCCTCACAGGCTGCCAGCACGGCCTCGAACACCGGCCGCAGCTTCAACCCGTTCAGCAGGCCGGTTTCGCGCAGCGGGGGAATCGCCTCCGCCCGCGCCACCTCGCTCGCCAGCAGCGCGGCGAGCAACAGTCGCTCGAGCGGGGGCGCCGCGGCTTCCGTTCGATCGCGCGCCGGCCGCTCCGCCGCGCCACGCTGCGCTCTTCGTAATTGATCGAGAACGAGCGACCGTTCGATGCCGAGAAAATCCGCCGCGTCGCCCGCTACCGCGATGCGCTCGATCCGGTCCGGAATTCGTTGGATCGATGGGAATACGAACTTCCACCCCTCGAGCCGCTCGTCCATCGTCGCGCTGCCGTAGCGCGCACGGGCGCGGTCGAAGAGCCAATGGAAATAAGCGGGCGCGTCATCGAGCTTCGCGCGGTACGCTTCGGCGCCCTCCTTCTTCACGTACTCGTCCGGATCGAGATCGCCATCGAGCGCAAGCACGCGCACGCGCAGCCCTTCTTCGATGAGCAGGTCGATCGAGCGCTCGGCCGCTTTCGTTCCGGCGGCGTCGGGATCGAAGTTCACGACAATGCGCTCGGCATGCCGGCGCACCGCGCGCGACTGGGCCGGGGTCAGCGCGGTGCCGCAGCTCGCCACCACTTCTTCGACGCCCGCCGCCGAGACGCCGATCACGTCCATGTAGCCTTCTACGAGCACAGCGCGGTCGTGCTTGCGGATCGCGGTTCGCGCGCGGTGCAGGTTATATAAGGTGGCGCTCTTGCGATACAGCGTCGTCTCCGGCGAGTTCAGGTACTTCGGCTGATCGCCGTCCCGGAGCGCGCGGCCCCCGAACGCGATCGTCTCGCCCGACTCGCTGTGAATCGGAAACATGAGCCGGCCGCGAAAATAATCGTAGAACCCGCCCTCCGTCCGCGCCCGCACCAGGCCCGAGGCTTCGAGAAACTCCTGCGGGAAGCCGTGCCGCTCGAGGCGCCGGATCAACTGCTGCCCGCCGGCATCGCTCAGCCCAAGGCCGAAGCGCTCGGCTTGCGCGGTGGTGACGCCGCGCCGTTCGAGATATGCCCGCGCCTCGGCGCCCGCGCCGCCCGTGAGGTTCTCGCGATAGAGTTGTTCGGCGATCGAGTGCATCTCGGCGAGCGAGGCGCGAAGCTGCTCCTCGCGGCTGCTCGATTGCGTGCGCTTGGGAACTGGAATCCCGTTGCGCTCGGCCAGCAGCTTCAGCGCCGCCGAAAATTCCAGCCCCTCGATCTGCATCAGGAAGCTGAACACGTCGCCCTTGGCCTGGCAGCCGAAGCAGTAGAAAAACTGGTGCCCGCCATGCACCGAAAACGACGGCGTCTTCTCGCTGTGAAACGGGCACAAGCCGGTGTAGCGCCCCCCGGCGCCCGCCTTCTTCAGCCGCACGTACTCGCCGATGGTCTTGACGATATCCACCGACGCTTTAACCTGTGCGGCGAAATCCATGCGAGCGGCCCTCCTTCATGCTAACGTAGCGCCGCCTCGGCACGCATCGAAAACACGCTCAGCATTTTCCAATCGAAGGATGAGCATGAAATCGGTTCCGTTCGACCGGAGGGA
>VFSW01012371.1_pt1 | contig 11925 bp, 14 predicted proteins | sample 5358111 | NCBI WGS metagenome assembly VFSW01 (sample SAMN11554181, study PRJNA540505) | mine drainage metagenome | isolation source: sediment from site ElyBrook_90M | place: USA: Ely Copper Mine, Vershire, VT | collected 2017 | reverse complement strand
CCAAGGGCCTCTGAGATCACACGAACGGGAACCAAAACGATGCCGTTATAGAGCATCGGCGGAACATCCAGCGGCCGCGCGACACCATCGATGATGAACTGATGCGCGCCGACGGTGACGGAAATCACTCGACTGTCGCGCGTTGCAGTGACGGTTTTTCCGTCGCTTGAAACGCTGACGGTCGCACCCATCTGCTCGAACATGCTGCGCAGGGGAATATAAATTTGACCATCCTTATAGATAGCCGCGAGTACGCGTTCACGTTTGAGAATATCCGGCTTCGTATAGACGGTGTGGTCATTGTAGAGAATCGGGATCTGGCCGGTTGGTGGGCTCCCGAATTGCGGAACCGGGGCTGCTTGTGCAAATCCCCCAGAAGCAAAAAGTAGTAAGCCGAGAAAAGTCGCCGCTAAAAACCGTGGCAACGGCGCCAATCGCGGGCATGCGGGCAGAATGTGGGAATCTTGCATAGTACCGACATCGTAGCTCGGTAGCCTGCGTTACGTATGTACAGAATTGCTCTCGTGTACAGCATTGCTCGAGTCCTCCACGAGAGCCGGTTCGTCCGGATCTTTTTGTCCCGTGGCATTATCGTAAAGAACGACATTGAGCAATGACGTATGAATATGCATCGCTCCGTTGTATTCGATAAATCCCAATTTCCTGAATCTATTGAGAAAAAAGCTCACCCGTGATCGGGTCGTGCCGATCATTTCGGCAAGCGTCTCCTGGCTGATATTCGGAATGACTTCTTTGGGATGTCCCTCTTTGCCGAAATTTGCGAGCAGCAGCAAAATGCGTGCCAAACGTTTTTCGCTCGAATTGAAGAGATGATCGACGAGGTCTTCCTCGATGCGAATATTGCGCGTAAGCAGATGGGCAATGAACATTTCAGAGAAATTCGGCTCATCGTGGAGCACGCGAACGATTGCCGCCTTGCTTACCTCAACGACCGTACATTCCGTGATAGCAACGGCCGAGGCGACGCGGATCGTTTGCCCAACGATGCACCCCTCGCCAAAAAAGACCCCGGCATTAAGCACCGCAACCACGGCTTCTTTGCCGCGCGGTGAAATCACGCCAAGTTTGATTTTTCCTCGTTGCAGATAGAAAACGGAATCTGCGGCATCGCCCTGCGAGAAGATGACGCGATCTTTGGGATACTTCTTAATCGTACGCCCATCCCCGACGATGGCGAGAAACGCCTTCGCATCGAACGGTTTGATCGCTTTTGGAGAATGATTCATCGGTGAGTCGATTCTGCGGCAAATTGATGCACAGCTAGTGGACGGCGCTGCGCACCACCCAATCTCCAAAGTATACCGCTATTTTAATGCGAACGACTGTTCAAAAGTGCTCACTGAGGATGACATTCAATAACGAACTGTGGACGCGAAGCCCATCTTCATGATCGATAAAGCCAAGTTTTTCGAATTTTTGCAAGAAAAAACTCACGCGTGAACGTGTCGTTCCGATCATCTCGGCAAGGGCTTCTTGCGTGATTTTCGGCATTATGGGCTCGGGGTGACCATCTTTTCCGATATGCGCGAGGAGCAGTAACGTTCGAGCAAGACGTTTTTCGCTGGAATTAAAAAGTTGATCGACGAGATCTTCTTGGATGCGAATATTTCGCGTGAGGAGATGACGAATGAAATGATCGGAGAGCGTCTGCTCCTCGTGAAGTAAGCGTATCATACGATCCTTGGGGATCGTGAGTGCCGAACACTCCGACAAAGTAACGGCCGACGTCATACGACGGAGCTGGCCTGCAACGCACCCTTCACCGAAAAACATGCCCGGCGTAATCGTCGCAATGATCGCCGCTTTGCCACCCGGCGAAACGATGACAAGATTGATCTGTCCGGATTGGAGATAAAACACTGCATCGGCGAGATCGCCCTGCGAAAAAATCGTGCTCCCCTTACCGTAATGGCGGAGCGTATGGTCCTTGCCGATGACTGCCAGGAAACCCGTGGGATCGAAAACGTTCTCCTCATCCGGTCGCATGGTACCCCCCAAATGCGCTGTGTGCCGCCGAGGTCATTCGTAACCTCTATCGGGGTCCCTCGAAAGGCCCCCGATAGCCACATTTTACCATTCGTCTCAATTGTGAGACTATGCGCTAGGCCCCGTCGTCTGCGATCATGCAGGAGGCCATGACGGCATCGGACATGCCGTGGATAAGCCGCTTATCGGCCGGCGCTACCGTGGCCAAGATTCCACCGAGCCGCGCTTCGTCACCGACGACGAAATAATACGGGCAAAGCCGAACGCGTCCGTCGAAGTTTTTCACCTCTTCGGCTTGTTCGCTGTAATAGCTCTGGCGAATGCGGCGGCCCTTATGGAAGCGCTGCAAAATGCGCGGCGTCGTTGAGAATTCGCGCATCGCTTCATCGATCGTCGCGGTCCAATCTTCTTTGGTGAGATCGTTGGCGACGCGCACGCCGCGAGAGCCCCAGGCGAGTTCCGAGAAGCCCGACGGTTTCACCACAAAATCGCGTTCGCTCTTGCCGAGATCGATGAGTGCACGCCAATCCGAAATCGGCAGCCCCGAGGCTTCCAAGCCGTAGATCACGCCCTGCGGAGGCAGCGGTCGCGCATCCATGAGCCACGTTTGCGGAAAGACGATTCGCAGGCGGTCGAACGCTTCGCGCCCGAGTTCGGCCTGCCACAGCGTCGCCAGCAGCGGATGGTGCAATAACGCAAACGCGAGCTTTTCTTCCAATTGCGGCTTGGGAGGCGGCGTCATCTTCACCTTATTGTGACGCGCCGCATAGAGCATCAATTCTTGCTTGGGAACATTGAGGAGATCGAACAACTCGAAATTCCGGTACAACACATCGAGACGTTGCAACGCGCCGCCGTCAAAGGCTGCGAAGAGTCCGTCTTCGGTGAAGGTCATCTCTTGCGGGGTGATGACCCACGCGTTGGCCAGGTCCAAATCGCGCAAACGCTGCGCAAGCCAACTCATCTCGGCGCGATAATCCGCGGATTCTTCCGATACCACGATACCAACAGTCGGGCGCTCGGTTTTTCCGGCGCTGGCCAGCATCGCGGCAAAGCCTTGGGCGATCCCGTCGACGCCGCCGACGGATTCCAAACCGACTTGACAGTACGCGCGCGTCATCGCGCCGACGAATCCCATGCCGCCGGGGATGCTATCGAGTTCACTGGCGATGAAACCCGATTCCGTCAGAATAAGATCGGGGCGGATAACCCCCGGAATATCTTGTTTAAAGCGATTCTGTCGCGCGAGTTTGACGACTGAATCGGGCTTGCCGAGATCGAGATACTCGGCGATAAACGCCGGTGCCGTGCCGCGGGCGCTACGATTGTATAGGCTGTTGAGTCCACGGTAAAAGCTCAGGAGATCGTTGCCGAGCGACTCGATCCGAGCGTACGTCGCGGGGGACAATGCGAAAGGCTCGGGGCTGACTCGCCAGGCGACGCGATCCGTTTCGTTTTCGACCTTAAAGAGGCCGGGTGGAATCGCTTCGTAGAGGTGGCGGGCTTTGTCACGAGCCGAAAGATTTGGGGCAAACGCTGTACAGGACACAAAGACTCCTATCGACAGCCGTCAGGAATTTTGGACGAGTTAAACGCAATATATCTGCGACGCATAAGCACCTAAAAACATCAACGCCGCCGAACGGTTGCACTATCGCCTCCGTCACCCTGAGGAGCGCCCAAAGGGCGCGTCTCGAAGGGTCATCGTCACCCTGAGGAGCATGCGAAGCATGCGTCTCGAAGGGCCCGTGAGAAAGGTTGCACGCTAACGCGTGCTTCCGTTTTTGTTGTGCTTCGAGACGATGTCATCCTGAGCGAGCAAAGCGAGTCGAAGGGCTCAGCATGACAGCTGCGATCAACTGCGCCCTCCCCGTCACCCTGAGGAGCGCCGAAAGGGCGCGTCTCGAAGGGCCATCGTCACCCTGAGGAGCATGCGAAGCATGCGTCTCGAAGGGCCCCGTAAAGGTTGTACGCTAACGCGTGCTCCGTTTGATGATGCTTCGAGACGCGATGCTCCGCATCGCTCCTCAGCATGACAGAACGCTGTCACCCTGAGGAACGAGCGCAGCGAGCGTCTCGAAGGGCCCTGTCGGGGGCTCGAAGGGCGGCGACGTTAGTCGACTGGAATGGCGCCCGGTGTGAGGACGGCGGATTCGATCGTGATTTCGCCATCTCGGTAGGCCAGGGTTAAATGCAATTCACCGGAGATGCCGACGCCGTTGAGCGTGAGAATCTCGATCGCGCGCGAGGTCTGTTCCCCGGCGAGGAAGCGAAAGACGCGAGCATTTACCACCGATGTGCCCGAAGCACTCACGTGTTCTTGCGCGTGGACGACAATCTCACCGTTCCCATTACGGCTGACGCTTTGCGGGCAGAAGCTGATCGTCACGGCCTTTCCCGTTACCGTGAGCGTGCGCGTCGAACATGGCGCATCGGCTCGAACGGCCGACGGTGCGAGCATCGCTAGCGCGGCGATAAGCGGAAGGGCGAGCCAGTGCTTAGGAGTCGGGCGAAGGTGTGTCATATACGAGTGAACGTTCGTAGGACCCGGGTCGTGCCCTGGCGGCCTGAGGGATTTTCTCGATACGCTTGGGTATCATAAGGCTAGTGTCGCCCATCGAACTCATCGCCATCGATCTCGATGGCACCCTGCTTTCTTCCGATGAATCCATCTCGGCTGCGAACGTTCGAGCGTTGCGGCGTGCGATGGACGAGTGAGTTCGCATTGTGCTGGCGACCGGTCGAGGGCTTTCGACTCCCCGTGCCATCGCCGTTGAGCTGGGGCTCAATGCGCCGGTCATCGCTGCACACGGTGCGCTGACCGTCGATGCGCAAGATGGTACGGAAGTCGATCACTGTCCGATTCCCGCGGAATATGCCAGCGAGATACTCGTCGACGCGCAACACACCGGTCATGCAGTGGCGATTTATCGCGATGGTATTTTTTACCGTCGGCGGGGAACGCCGGTTTTTATGGCCGATATGGTGCCTCCGCATTGGCGCGAAGTCGACGATCTGTTAGCGCCGGAACTCGCGCCGGCGTCGATGCTTCGCGCCCTCGGAGCCGAAGCCGTCGAAGCGATCTCAGGGAAATATGCGCATCTGCCGATTTTCTTTCGGATCGAGCGTTGGGGCGATTTCGTCGAGTGTGCGATGACCGATATTCACGCCACCAAACATCGCGCGCTCGAACGGTTGTGCGCGATGTACGGTATCGCAAGCGATCGCGTCATGGCGATCGGCGATTCGCCGAACGACGTTCCGATGATGGAGTTTGCCCGCCTTGGCGTTGCGATGGGGAATGCATCCGATGCCGTCAAAGATGCGGCCGATATCGTCACATCCACCTGCGATGAAGATGGTGTCGCCGCAGTCATCGAACAGTACGTGCTCGCCGATCGCCAACGACGTACGGCATGAACGTTCATGTAGCGCTGTTCGCAGGCATTGCGGAAATCTGCGGTGCTTCGCAACGAACAATGACGCTCGACGATTCGGCGACGGTTGATGCGGTGTGGGGGAAATTGGAGGACGATTTTCCGGCGTTGCGAGTATTGCGGTCGTCGACGCGAGCGGCATGTAACGGCACACTCGTCTCATTCGACCATCGCCTTGCTGCCGATGATGAACTTGCCTTTCTCCCCCCTGTCGGTGGGGGTTGACGATGCTCGCAATCTCCGCGGAACCGCTTGATATCCTCACCGTTCGAGCGGCGGTTCTCGATGAGCCGTGCGGCGGAATCGTGGTGTTCGAGGGAACGGTACGCGCCGATGACGATGGCACGCGGCGCGTCGTTGCCCTTGAGTACGAAGCGCATCTGTCGATGGCGATGCGTGAGTTCGAGCGCATTGCCAACGATGTCCAGGTGCATTTTCCGGGGGCTCGGATTGCGATCGCCCATCGCATCGGTCGTGTTCATGTCGGTGAACCGGCAGTTATCGTCGCCGTGGCCGCAGCCCATCGCGATGCTGCATTTCTCGGGTGTCGTTATGCGATCGACGAACTCAAAATGCACGCGCAGATTTGGAAGAAAGAACACTTCTCCGACGGCAGTGCAGATTGGCGCGCCAACGATATTGCGGGTAGAGGCTGGTAATGCCGGATCTTTTGCATGTCGATGCAGTAACCAATCCCGGGATCGCCGTCTTGCAGTATCCGGCTCGCCGCCCGCGCGGCGTGCAGATCGTGGCTGGTCACGGCTATTCGAGCAGCAAGCACAATCTCGATTTTCTCTGTGCCTTTTTAGCTGGTCACGGTATCGATGTCTGGAGCTTCGATTTTCCCGGGCATAAACTCGGTGCGTCCGGCGGTACGTTGCGCGGCATCGACGATTGCATCGACGCGATGGAAGCAGTCGTTGCGCATGCAAAATTTCAGGCTCCGACGATGGCAACGTATACGATGGGCCACAGCATGGGAGCAATGACCGCACTTTTTTGCGCCGCTCGCGATGCAGAACTTCACGGCGCAATCGCGATAACGACGGGATATGGTCGGCCATCGGCGATCGCCTCGTTGCAACGCGCAGGAGCATCGGATTTTCGTTCCGCGTGGGTGAACGGCGTAACGCTGCCCGACCTCGTCGCCGACGCCGAAATCTATTTTCAGCGTCATCTGCCGCAGCTTGCCGGACGCGATGTCCTCTATATCGCCGGAGCCCGCGATGCCATGGTGAATCCAACCTCGGTGCGCGAACTTTTCGATCGCGCTCCCGAACCCAAGACCTTTGTGACGATCGATTCCGATCATACGTCGGCTGCCGAGAATGCCAAAAGTGCGGTGTTAGCTTGGCTCGATGAGCGGCATCCGCGATGACATCCGCCGAACTGCGACGCTATAGTCGTCATCTGCTCATGCCTGAAGTTGCCCTCGCCGGGCAAGAAAAATTGCGCGCGGCGCGCGTGCTGGTCGTCGGTGCCGGCGGTTTAGGCTCTCCGGCGCTCGCGTATCTTGCGGCAGCGGGTGTCGGCCGTCTCGGAATCGTGGATGGCGATGTCGTCGATCTCACCAATCTACAACGGCAGATTCTTTTCGGCGATGCGGATCTTGGCAAACCGAAAGCAGAAGTCGCCGCCGCACGATTGCGTGCCCTCAATCCTCACATCGCTTTGGATATCTATCCGCTCGAACTCGATGAAGCAAATGCGCGCGATCTCATTCGGCCCTACGATCTCGTTCTCGATTGCACAGATCGGTTTGCTACGCGGTATTTGATCAACGATGCGTGTTGGCTTGAAGGCAAGCCGGATGTGTTTGCATCGATTTTTCGTTTCGATGGGCAAGTCACGGTGTTTTCGAAGCAACACTCGGCCTGCTACCGATGCCTCTTTCCTCAAGCTCCGCCGACCGGCTCCGTTCCAACGTGTGCAGAAGGCGGTGTCCTCGGCGTCCTTCCCGGCATCGTCGGCGCCTGCCAAGCAAACGAAGCCTTAAAGCTCATTTTGGGAATCGGCGAGCCCTTATATAATCGTTTGCTCCTCGTCGATGCACTCGGTGGGAGAACGCGCGAGGTACGCTACGCTAAAGACCCGGCGTGTGCCTTGTGTGGGTCTCATCCGCGGATTCGCGCATTACGGCGCGAGCCCGACGAAGACGACGTCGTTCTCGTTCACGAAATTAGCGCCGAAGAACTCGATGATGCTATGGATCACGCGACGCTGCTCGATGTTCGCGAATCCCATGAAATCGTTCTCGGGATTCTCCCCGGCGCGCTCCATATTCCGGCGTCCGAACTGGAAGCGCGGCTGCACGAATTAGATAGTGCGCGCGCGTATATTGTCGCCTGTCGCGTCGGCGTAAAATCGCGTTGGGCTGCTCAGCGCTTGCGCGATGCAGGCTTCGCCCGCGTCTCGCATTTGCGCGGTGGGCTTCTAAGCTACGCTGCTCTTGGAGACGCATTTGCATTCTTCTGATGGAACGCCATTGGCCAGAATCGGCCAAGGAAGTTGGGATTTACCGGAGTCCGGAGCGCGCTGTGATGAGGCGATCTTGGCTTTGCGCGCCGGTGTTGAAGCGGGCTTAACGCATATCGATACCGCCGAGATGTACGGAAGCGGTCGCGTGGAATCGTTGATTGGAAACGCGATTGCACCGTTGGATCGCACGCGTCTTTTTCTGACGTCCAAAGTATTGCCATCGAATGCAAGCTATGATGAAACGCTGGCGGCCTGCGAACGGTCACTCACGCGTTTGGGCACGTCTTATCTCGATTTGTATCTGTTGCATTGGCCTTCGGAGACGCCGTTTGCCGAGACGGCTCGGGCGTTACGGCGCTTACGCGATGAGGGTCTCGTGCGCTATGTCGGTGTCAGTAATTTCGATATTGCCGAATTCCAAGAAGCGTGGAACCTGCTCGATGGATTGGCCTGTAATCAGGTGTTATACCATCTTTGCGAGCGCGGAATGGAGCATCGCGTGCTGCCGTTTGCTCGAGAACACGACATCGCCATTGTCGGATACACGCCGTTTGGCCGCGGATCCTATCGACGTTCCGGCGGCGACGTCCTCGACGCGATTGCGCAACGCCATGGCGCGACGGCGTCGCAAGTCGTCCTCGCATTTCTCACGCGCGATTCCCATCTGTATGCGATTCCGAAGGCCGCACGGCGTACGCACATGTTGGAAAATGCAGGTGCCCTCGATCTGCGTCTGAGCGCTGAGGATATCGCGGCGATCGATCGCGCCTATCCCCGCGGCAACGATGGTCCACTCGCAACCTTATAATTCGGCCGAGTTTACGCAACTCGCCCACGATGCCGCTCGCGCGGCCGGCGCATCGCTCGTACGTATTACGGCGGCAATGCGCGACGATCACGCGCAACGCGCAATGACACAGTCGTTTGAGCGCGGAGATTTTGCGACCTGGGGATATACGTCGGAGTATGCGCAGGCGGCAACCGACCCGACGAACATTTTACCCGGCGCGCGCAGCGTTATCTGCATCGCCGTCGCCTATGCGACACCCAAAATGCGCTACCGTCCTTTGCATGGCCGGGTTTCGAATTACGCGTGGTCGTCGGATTACCATCGGCGCATGCGCACCTTGCTGCACGAGGTGGCAACCGCGCTCGATACCGCTGCCGGTGCATCGGTGACGGCAATCGCCTGCGATACGAAACCGCTTGCGGAGCGAGCCTTTGCCGCGCAATCGGGCCTTGGATGGATTGGCAAGCACACGAATCTCATTGCCGGCAAGCAAGGATCGTTTGTCTTTTTGGGCGAGGTGATTACGACGCTTGAACTCCTCGAAAATGCCCCGACAAAGAAGACCTGCGGCGCCTGTACGCGTTGCGTCGTGGCCTGCCCGACACAAGCCCTGCGCGGCGATTACACCATCGATGCGACCAAGTGTATCGCCGATCTGACGCAACGAACCGATGCCATTCCGCGTGAGTTCCGCGCACAGATCGGCGATTACGTGTGGGGCTGCGATCGCTGCCAAGAAGTCTGCCCGCCGACAATCGCCGCCGGCTTCACACACGATCCGCATGCTGCACCGCTCGACGATGCGCTCGCTCATCCCTCACTCACCGCACTGTTACGCCTCCGCTCGGGCGAATTTAAACGCCGCTACGCGAAGTCTGCGATGGGTTGGCGCGGCGCGGCTGTCTTGCGTCGTAACGCCGCTGTCGCGCTGGGAAATTCGTTGGATCGCTCGGCCATACCGGCACTCGGGCAGGCCTTGCGCGAAGATCCCCATCCGCTAGTGCGCGGTCACGCCGCTTGGGCGCTGGGGCGGATCGGAGCTCCGCAGGCACAGGCAATCCTGAGGGCGCAGCACAGGAACGAACGTGATGGCTTTGTCCTTGATGAGATTCGAGCCGCGCTGGAACCGTTATCATCGGACGGGCGTTAGACCGAGTATGAAATTGCTCTGGAGTCTTCTCGCCTATTCTCTCCTGCTTGGCGCCATCACCGCACCATCTGCCGCCGATTCGCCTTCGGCGTTACTGGGCCGCATGGCGGCGATCAACCCGGGCTTACATTCGTTTACCGCGCATATCTCCTCGACGGTTGACGTGCTCAATATTCCATTCATGCATCCGCAGCTCGACGGAACGTTCTATCATAAACATCCGTCGATGAATAAAATTGTGATTACCAGCGGCCTACCCGGCATTGCAAAACAGTTCTCCAAACTGTACCCGCAAGTGCCAAGCCCGACGCAATGGCCGAATCTTTATGATATTTCCATGGTCGGTGATGAAGCCGGAGTGACATCCTTACGGTTGGTTCCGCGCAAACATGGGCGCATCGATCACATCGATGTCAAAGTGGATGATTCCCATGCAACAGTCACGGAAATGCGTTGGAATTATATCGATGGCGGCTACGCACTCTTAGCGCAAAAATTTGCCATGCTCGACGGGCACCGCGTCGTCGTCGCTCAAAATGGTCACGTCGATGTGCCGCTCTACAAGGCCGATATCGTCACGACACTCTCGGGATACGTCTGGAATCCGTCCATTCCCGATGCGTTCTTCGGCGACGAGAAATAACAACGGTTATGCCGGTAACGGTCGATCTTATCGAGGCTCCGCTCGTCGATAGCTTTCGTCGGTCGATCACCTATCTTCGCATTTCCGTCACCGATAAATGTAATCTTCGTTGCGTCTATTGCATGCCGGAAGCCGGCTTGACATGGTTGCATCGTGACGAACTCCTCACGTATGAAGAGATCGCTCGCATTTGTCAGGCCGGTGCTCGCATGGGCATTCGGCGCGTGCGTATTACCGGCGGCGAACCGTTAGTCAGACGCGATCTGTCGCGTCTGATTGAACTGCTTGCTGCGATTCCGGGCATCGACGATATCGCGCTTTCCACGAACGGGTTGCTCCTGGCTGCGCAAGCTGCGGAACTCAAACGTGCCGGGCTGCAGCGGGTGAATATTTCCCTGGATACTTTGCGGCCCGATCGCTTTGAAGCCATCGCACGTCGCCCGGGGCTCGATGCCGTGCTCGCCGGGATCGATGCTACCATCGAAGCGGATCTTGCTCCGGTGAAAATCAATTGCGTCGTCATGCGTGGCCGCAATGACGATGAGATCGGCGATTTCGCCGAACTCACGCGCGACAAGGAACTCTACGTTCGATTCATCGAGATGATGCCCGTGCACGAAAACGTCGAACAACAGGCTGCCGAATATTTGTCTGCCGACGATATTCTTGCCCGCGTTCGCGAGCACGGCGCGATCGTTCCGGTTACGCCGTCGCATGGCAATGGTCCGGCCCGGTACGTTGCGTTCGAAGGTGCCCGTGGAGCCGTCGGCGTGATTTCACCGCTTTCGCACGATTATTGCGAACGCTGTAATCGCGTTCGCCTGAGTGCCGACGGTCGTCTCAAATTATGTCTCTTCGGCGATCAACATGTCGATCTGCGAACGCCGTTGCGAAACGGCGCGAGTCTCGAGCACCTCGGAGAGATTTTGCAAGACGCGATGTTCATCAAGCCGGAACGGCATCATCTCCGCCTCGGCGAGACGTCATCGCGCATGCGCGCATTCTCCGAAATCGGCGGATAGGCGTTTAGGAGATCGATTTACGGAAGAAGGCTAGCATTTTCGTTGGTTCGGGCATGATGCGAAATTCCGTAAAGCCCCACTGGCGTGCCTGTTGGATCGCGCGCGCGTTATTTAACGGGAGCGCGAAGGTCAAGGTTTTGATATTTCGCTTGACGGCGAGTTTTTGCGCTTCGCTCACCAATTCGCTCCCCACTTCGGTCACGGTCCCTTCGCGCATCCGTAGGCCTTCAAGCATGGCGATATCGATGCCATTTGCCGCTTCAGGATCACGGTAGCCGATCGGAAAAGCGTACACGAGTTGCAACATCGCCAGCAATCCCGTGGAGTCTTCGGCAACTAAAATAACGCGTCTGCCGGCGCGCTGTTCGGATAACCACTTTACGATGCGTTGCGTCCAC
>VFSW01012370.1_pt1 | contig 11925 bp, 12 predicted proteins | sample 5358111 | NCBI WGS metagenome assembly VFSW01 (sample SAMN11554181, study PRJNA540505) | mine drainage metagenome | isolation source: sediment from site ElyBrook_90M | place: USA: Ely Copper Mine, Vershire, VT | collected 2017 | reverse complement strand
ACCCGGGGACGGTTGAGTGTGCGTGGTGTGTCCGCGGCTGCGTGGCCGCGAGGCGTGGCCGGGGCGTGGCCGCGTGCGTGGCCGGGGCCATCGCCGGCCTCGGCCGCCCAGTTCTTGAACAACTTCCATGAGGCGAAAGTTGTGCGAGGAATCCGCCCCGCTCGGCGGCCCCGGAAGGCGGCAGCGCGGCCAGAACGCCGTGGCCGTGCGTGGCCACGAGCTTTCAATGCGGGGCCCAGGTACCGTGGACCCTCCGAGGGCCCCAGATCTCGCACAACCTTCGTGTGGCGGAAGTTGTTCAAGTTTCGGGCGGTAGCCGCCGCTCGGGCCCGGGCTCGAGGCCCGGGCTCGAGGCCCGGGCTCGGGGCTCGGCCACGGCCCACGACGGCCGGGCTTGACGTCGCTTGGCAGAATGGGCGGGCCAGTCGGCGACCGGGGTCGGGCCGCCAGGCGAGTGCGGACCGCCGCGCCCGCGGCACCACGTCGTACACGCTGCTCCAGGTCGTACACAAGGACTGCCAATGAGCGCTGGGTCGTCACAGAACGACAGGAGATCCGATCTTCGGCCCGGCCGCATCGCTCTGGCCTACTGCCTCTTCAGCCTTGTCTGGATCTTCGGCAGCGGCTACGTCGTATCGGCGCTCACGAGCGGGGCGACATCCACGTGGATCGAGGTGGGCAAGGGCGCCGGCTTCGTCCTGGTCACCGCCGGTGGGCTCTACATCGTCCTGGCGCGCCGGGCCCGATCCATCCGGATCGCCGAGAAGGCGCGCGAGGCTGCCGACGAGGAGCGGATCCGGCTGGCTACGGCGGTCGAGCAGGCAGCCGAGGCCATCGTCATCACCGACCCCGCCGGCCTGATGGTCTACGTCAACCCGGCCTTCCAGCATATCTCCGGGTACGAGCGCTCCGAGCTCCTTGGACGAAGCCCAAACATGCTCAGCGGAGCCGACGGGCGGCCGGCCATCTCGGTCTGGCCGAGCCTGATCGACGCGGAAGTCTGGCGCGGGACGCTGCTGAACGTGGCCAAAGACGGCACCGAGTACGAGGTCGACACCGTCATCAGCCCCATCCGAAACGCGGCCGACGAGATCGTCTGCTACGTCGGCGTCGAGAGGGACGTCAGCCACGAACGAGCTCTCGAGCGCGAGCTGGTGGAAGCCGGGCGGATGGAGGCGGTCGGACAGCTTGCGGGCGGCATTGCCCACGATTTCAACAACCTGCTGACGGCGATCGCCGGATACGCGGGCCTTCTCCGCGAGGAAGTGGCCGAGAATCCGAGTGCGATCGCTGACGTGGACGAGATCCTGCGGGCGTCCAAAAGCGCGGCCGGTCTCGTCAGGCAGCTCCTCGCGCTGGCCCGGCGGCAGGTCCTCGATCCGTCGGGCATCGCCCTCGACGATCTGGTGGAGCAGCTCCAGCCGATGCTCCGCGGCCTCCTCGGACCCCGGATGGAGCTGGAGGTCCATTGTCCCGAGTCGGTGGACCCGGTGTTCGCCGATGCCGGCCAGATCGAGCAGGTGCTCATCAACCTGACCGTCAACGCTCGCGACGCCATGCCCCGTGGAGGCAAGCTCACCATCTCGCTGGCGAACGTCGAGATAGGACCGGAGGACGAGCGGGCGACGCTGATGAAGCCCGGTCACTACGTCCTCATCGCCGCCTCCGATACGGGGATCGGCATGGACGAGGCGACGCGGGCCCGGGCCTTCGAGCCGTTCTTCACCACCAAGGGCCCGGGCCAGGGGACTGGCCTCGGCCTTGCCACGACCTACGGGATCGTGACCCAGTCCGGCGGGTATCTCGTCGCCGAGAGCGAGGTCGGCGTCGGATCGACGTTCAGCATCTACCTGCCCAGGCACTCGGGTCCCGTCTCCGCCCGCCCGCTCGAGGCCAAGCCGGATCCGGCCCCGGGCGGGAGCGAGACCATCCTTCTAGTCGAGGACGAACCGCCCGTTCGGGTGCTCGTCGCACAGGCTCTGGAACGCCTGGGCTATCGGGTGCTGGTGTGCGCCGACGCGGCGGCGGCCCTGACGCACGCCGAATCGGAAGGCTCGTTGCCGCTTCTCGTGACCGACATCCGGCTGCCGGGCCAGGATGGCCCGTCACTGGCGGCTCAGCTGCGGGTCAGGAACAACGGCATGCGAGTCCTGTACGTGAGCGGCTACGCCGGCGACGCCATGGCGAACAGCGGCCTCCTGGGGCCCGACGAGGCATTCCTGGCCAAGCCCTTCAGCGCCGACGAGCTGGCCCGACGAGTCCGGACGCTGCTGGACGGCGAACCGGCGCGCTAGCCGCCCGCTCGGCGGTGCGAGCTCCGGCGCGCTAGCCACCCGCTGCGGCGGCGCGGCACGAACTCGTAGAACCTCAAGCCACCGGCTCCGCGGGATGAGCCGGCGAGCGGAGCGCCTCCGCGGTGCCCAACCATGAGGTTGATCGCGCCGCCCAGAAGACGGCCATGCCTTCGAGGCGCGAGGCGTACGAAGCGCGTACGGCCGAGAAAGCCAGCCAGGCGTCGTCCGACGGCGAAAGACGATAGCCCGCCTCGACCAGCCGGACGCAAGCCGCGTCGAAGGCGTCGTGGTCCAGCCTCGCCTTCTCCGAGATCGATGGGTCATGGCGCTTGAGTCCGCCCCATTCGGCCCGGAACCCGAGGTTCGAGATGTCCTCGACCAGATGGGCCCCGACTCGCCTGAACTTCTCGGCCTCACCCCGGGGCACGTCCTCGATCGTCGTCAGGACGATGCTGGCAGCGTCGAGCATCGAGCCGAGCGCGCCGATCCAGGTCAGGTTGTCATGGCTTGACCGGAAGTACCCCAGAAGCGGGTAGGCGACGTGGGTGTCCAGGACGTCCGCGGCCCAGCGTTCCCACTCCAGGAACAGGTCCGGCAGCCGGTCGGTGAGGTCGAGACGGCGGTACTCCTCGAGCAGCGCCACGGCGGACGGAGGCGCGCCGGCGACGCCCTGCAGCGTGACGACCTGGACCTCGCGGCGCTGGTAGGAGGCGTAGAGCGAGAAGAAGTAGGTGACGACCAGCGCCACCGAACCCAGCCCGTTGGCCGCAGCGGCCACGGCGACGATCCGCGCCGGCACCCCGGTGGCCACGATGTCGCCGAATCCCAGCGTGAGGACGCAGGTCGCGGCGAAGTACACGGCCGTCGGGAAGTCGGCGGGCGCGGGACGGAGCTCGGCGCGGAACGCGTAGAAGATCAGCCCGTACCCCAGCATCAGGGCCGCCAGCCAGATGACGAGCAGTACGATCGTGATCGCGGGGGCGAAATAGCCGAGGAGCCGCTCGCTCCGAGGACTGTTGGGGCGGGCAAGCGGCCTCACCAACCGCCAGGCGCCCCGGATCACGTACCGGCTGATGCGGAACCAGCCGGGCGACGGCCGCGGCAGGACGATCGACTGGAAGAGGTCCCACAGGACCAGCCAGATGAGCAGCTGCCCGGCGACGAAGAAGACGGCGTCCATCGGCCGATCATGCCATTCGTCGCGATCGAGAGGGTCAATCGTTCCGGTTCGGAAATCGAGGGTTCGGGTGTGGGAGCGCGTCCGGCCCGAGTTGGGACGGATTCGGGCCGGTTCAGGCTGTCACGCCGAACCCGTTGGTGGGTCCGGCGGATGGCGCTACACTGTGCCGGCCATGATCCGCTAGACGTCTCCTTCCGCGCCCCCACCGGCTCCGTGCCGGCCGCCGGCGGCGCCCGCCGCCCTCGATCATTCGAGGGCCCACACGTCTTCCCATACATCATGGAGATCCCACCTTGTTCAACCAGCTCGAGCTCATCAACGAGCGCCCCGCCGTCTTCGCCCACATGACCGTCGCGGACCTGTGGACCGATCCGCACGTCTCCGAGCAGATGCTCCGATTCCATCTCGACGGTACGGTCGCCGTGTCGTCGGGCACGACCGAATGGATCGAGGCCGCCACGACGTGGATGGCCCGCGAGTTCCGGCTCGGCGGCAACTCGCGCGTCCTGGACCTTGGCTGCGGCCCCGGGCTCTACGCGATCCGCCTCGCGCGGACGGGCGCCCGGGTTACCGGCGTCGACTTCTCCGCGCGGTCGATCGCCTACGCACGAGAGGCGGCGCAGAAAGCCGGCCTGCCGATCGACTACGTGCATCACGACTACCTGGCCTACGAGCCGGCCGGGCGGTTCGACCTGGTCACGATGATCATGCGCGACTACTGCGCGATGGAGCCGAGCCAGCGTCTGGCTCTCCTGCGCACGATCGGCAGCGCGCTGGCTTCCGGCGGTGCCTTCGTCTTCGACGTCGATTCGACCGTCGCGTTCGCGAACATGGCCGAGGAGGTCTCTTACTCGCACTCGCCGCGCGGCGGGTTCTGGTCGGCGGAGGCCTTCTTCGAGTTCCACAACCGCTTCGTCTACCCCGACGAACGCGTGGTTCTGGACAAGTTCGTGGTCGTGGAGGCCAACCGGACCCGGACCCTCTTCAACTGGATCCAGTGCTTCGACCCGACGATGCTCGCGGCCGAGCTCGGGGAGGCAGGTCTGCGGATCGACGCCACGCTGGGCAACGTCACGGGCGCCCCCTTCGACCCGGCGTCTCCGGAGTTCGCGGTGGTTGCCCGCCGCTGACGCGAGCCCGCCGGGCGGGCAATCGCCGTGGTGACTCGGGACGAGATCCTTCTCAGCCCTCGTCCACGGCCCTGAGCAGGACGCAGCAGCGACCGTCACCGGGCTCCAGGGCGGTCCGCATCGACGTGACCCCGGCGCCTTCGAGCAGACCGGCGAGAAGCGACAGGTTGGCCGGGCAGATGAGGTCTCCGTGGCTTTCCGTGAGCCCGTCGAACGGGCAGTTGCGGAGTGCCACGGAGCCATCGTCGAGCCGTCGCGGTTCGTAGCCCTGGTCCGCCAGGACGCCGACGACGGCAGCCTCCAGGCTCACCCCACTCTCAGCTCGAGAGGCGGCCCGCTCCCCGAGATTCCTACCTCGAGCTCGCGCGGCCGAGTCCAGCGAGTCGGATCCCGAGCTTTGGGCAAGGGCATCGGCGAACAGCTCGGCCGCGAGCCTGTAGTCGCGGGCCGGCAGGTTGACTACCAGCTCCCGGCGAGCGGCGCGGTAGAGCTTGGAGGGCCGACCCCGCCGCCGACCACCCGCGGCCGCGGCCGGAGCTGCCGCTGCCTCGAGCAGCCCTGCCTCGAGGAGCTTCTCGAGGTGAAAGGTCGCAAGCGGCAGCGCCAGGCCGGTCGCCGACGCGGTCTCCTCGCGCGTCACCGGTCGGTCGGTCGAAGCGACGAAGCCGAAGACTCGCCGGCGGGCGGGTTCGAGCAGAGGGCCGAGCCGATCGATCGCCTCGTCGATCGCCGGAAGAAGAGTGGGCTGGTTCATGCAGTGAGAATATCGCTAGCGGACACTATCGTAAAGTTGACGGTATCGCTAGCCCGGACTAGTTTTATTGCACAGAACCTCTCACCTCGGAGTGCCCCATGACTTCTCTCAGTATCCATGCCCTCGTCGCTGAACCGGGGCAGCACGACGGGCTGCACGGTGAGCTTGAAGAGGAACAACGCGACGACCTGATCGCCTCGATAGTCGGTTCCGGAAGGCGGCAGATAGGCGAGGCGGAGCGCCGCCGGCTGGAGCGATACGTTGCCGAGATCCTGTCGGCGGTCGGGCTGGACCTCGACACGCCCTCGACCCGCGACACGCCGCGACGGTTCCTGGACGGCCTGATCGACGCCACGAACGGCTACGACGGCGACCCCAAGCTCGTCACCTCGTTCCCCACCGAATGCCGCGGCGGCGCCAACTGCGAACAGGCTCAGATCGTGGAAGGACCGATTCCATTCACGAGCCTGTGCGAGCACCACGCGCTGCCCTTCACTGGCCACGCCTGGCTCGCTTACGTGGCCCATGAGGAGATCCTGGGCATCAGCAAGCTGACCCGCCTGGTCCGCGTCCTGAGCCAGCGTTTCGGCGTCCAGGAGCGGCTCACCCATAACCTCGCCGACGCCCTGACCCGGTTGACGAACGCCCACGGCGTGGCCGTCTACCTGGAAGCGGAGCACATGTGCACGCAGATCCGAGGCGTCCGGGAGCACGAGTCGAAGACCCGGACCACGGCCTATCGGGGCGTCTACCAGACGGATCCGAACCTCCGGACCGAGTTCCGGGAGATGGCGCTGGGGATCCCGGCGCGATGATCGAGCTTCCGTCGAGAGCGCGTCCAAGGGGCGACGAGGTCATCGAGCTTCTGCTCGAAACCGGGGCCGAGACCGGGGCCACGGCCTCCGCCGAAACCCGGGGCGACCTGAACGACGGCCTCATCCGGCGCTACGGCGGCCCGCTTTCGATACCGCTGCGGCCCGGTCGCCCGACCATAGTCGCCAACTTCGTCCAGACGATCGATGGTGTGGTTTCCATGGACGCCGGCAGATCCGGTGGCGGCGACGTCAGCGGCTTCAGCCCGGCGGATCGGTTCGTGATGGGCTTGCTTCGGACGCTGGCCGACGTGGTGCTGGTGGGCGCGGGAACCTTTCGCACTTCCGGCGGGAGAGGCTGGACGCCGGCGCGCGCATTTCCGGCCGCTGTCACGGAGTTCGCCGAGCAGCGCCGGAGCCTCGGACTCGCTGCCAACCCCACGACACTGGTGGTGACTTCGACCGGCGATCTGGACCCGAACCATCCGGGCCTCCAGGACCCGGCGGCTCCGGCGGTCATCGCCGGGCCGGATCGGGCGGTCGAACGGCTGGCCGGCGCCGGCCTCCCGGCGCACGTTCGGCTCGAGACGCTGGCCGCGGATCGACCGGCCGGCGAAGAGCTTTCCGACCTGGCCGGGCGACTCGGGGCCAGGATCGTCCTCTCCGAGGCCGGCCCCCACCTGGCGGGCGAGCTCATCTCCGCGGGCGCAGTCGACGAGCTCTTTCTGACGTTGTCTCCCCAGCTGGCCGGACGCAACGCGGCCACGCATCGCCTCTCGCTCGTCGAGGGCGCGGCACTGTGGCCGGCGAGTCCTCGCTGGCTGCGGCTGCTCTCCGCGCGACGGGCCGGCGACCACCTTTTCTTGCGATACAGGTTCGAGGAGTCGGGCAATGAAGGATGAACGAACGCGCCCCTGGGTCATCGTCGGCGGCGGACTGGCCGCGGGCAGAGCGGCGACCACGCTCCGCAAGGAGGGCTTCGACGGACGCCTCGTGGTGATCGCGGCCGAGAACCGCCAGCCCTACGAGCGGCCGCCGCTCTCCAAGGACTACCTTCGCGGGGAGACGCTTTTCGAGAAGCTGCTCGCGGCCGAGGCCGGATTCTGGTCGAGCCCGGACGTGGAGCTGATGTCTGGCAGGCGGGCGACCAGCCTGGAGCTCGACGGCCGGCGGATCGGGCTCGACGACGGCGGGACGGTGCCGTTCGGGCGTTTGCTGCTCGCGATCGGCGCGTCACCCCTCCGGCCATCGATCCCGGGAGGATCCCTGCCTTTCGTCCACTTGCTCCGAACGGTCGAGGACTCCGACCGGATCAGGGCCGACGCGAGCTCCGCGGCGTCGATCGCCGTCGCCGGAGGCGGCTGGATCTCGGCCGAGGTCGCGGCGTCGCTCCGTCAGCTGGGCCACGACGTGACGCTCGTCATGCCGACCGCGGAGGTCCTCCAGCACCACCTGGGGCCGGAAGTCGGAGCCATCTACTCCGGAGTCCACGAGCGGCACGGGGTCCGGCTGGTCAGAGGCGCGCGCGTGGTCGAGGTCGTTGACGATGGCCGCGGACGCGGGCTGATGCTCTCCAACGGGGACTTCCTGCGCGCCGACATGGTGGTCGTCGGCTTCGGGACAACGCCCAACGTCGAGCTGGCCGCCGCGGCCGGACTCGAAATCGATGGCGGAAGCGGTGGAATCGCTGTGGACGCGGAACTCCGGACGGCGGCGCCGGAGGTCTTCGCCGCCGGCGACGTGGCTTCGGCCTGGCATCCGCGCTACGGAAGGCGCCTCCGCGTGGAGCACTGGGACAACGCCCGCCAGCAGGGCCGCGTGGCCGCTCTCAACATGCTCGGCCGCGCCACGGCCAATGACCGCGTCCCCTACTTCTACTCCGACCAGTTCGACCTGGGCATGGAAACCTTCGGATTGCCAGGCGACGCGGGCGAGCTGACGGTCCGGCGCTGGCCGGGCACGGACCGGTTCGTGGCCGTGTGGTTGCTCGAAGGTCGCGCCGTCGCGGCAGTCCACGGCAACGACTTCGACGATTCGAAGGTCATCGGCCGCCTCGTTCGAGAGCGCCTGCCACTCGATCGCGACCGCTTCCTGGATGCCTCGATCCCGCTGGCGGAGCTCGTACCGGCCGAACAGCCGGCCTGAGCCGCCCCGCCGCGGCCGCTCCGTGTCTGCGTCCGCTCCTTAGGTGGCGCCCCAGCCGGCGCCTTCGCCGACTACGATCCGCTCGATCCGCCGCCGCCGCGCGGCCGGGGATCCAGCCCGGCCATGAGCCTGGCGGCCCGGACCAGCAGCGTTGGATCGAGCGCCTCCGGCTCCAGGTAGAAGTCCAGGGCCAGGCCCGTCCCAAGGGCGTTCAACAGGATTCCCAGCTCGCGGCCGGTGAACGGCGCGTCGAGGCCCATCTCCGCCAGCTTGGCGTCCAGTGTCTGACCGCTGAGATCCGTGAGGCCCGCGGTCTTCTCCAGGTACTTCGCCCGGATTGCCGGATCGCGGGCGGCTGCGAGGAAGAACTCGAGCTGGAGAAGGACCCACTGGCGGTCCTGGGTCTGCTTCTCGAAGATGGCGTCGAGACCGTCGAAGAACTGCTCGATCGTCTGGGTCTCGAGCTGAGCCCCCTGGACCGCTTCCTCCTGCTCCACGAAGCGCTCGAGCAGAGCCATGAAGAGGTCCGCTTTGGTGGCGAAGTTCGAGTAGACGGCTCCGCGCGTGTAGCCGGCCGCCTCGGCTACGGCCTCGAGCGAAGTGCCGTTGTAGCCGGCCCGATCGAAGACGACGGCGGCGGCGGCGAGGAGGTTCTCGCGTGTCCGCTGACGGGCTTCCTCGCGCGTCAGCCGGCGTCGAGGCTCCGCAGGTTCGCTGGGTCGGCGCGTGTCGCTGGTCACGCGTAGAGGGTACCGCTCCGCATCTGGATTTCGCAATGCATTGACATACACATGTGTATCCGAATACTCTTGTGCATGTCAAAACCAGAGAGAGGACGCCTGCGGCAACCATGCTCCTGTCGATATCGGATCTCACCAAGGTCTATCGCGGCGGAACCCGCGCCAACGACGGCGTGTCGCTGTCCGTGGAGGAGGGCCAGGTCTTCGGATTGCTCGGCCACAACGGCGCGGGCAAGACCACGCTCGTGAGTCAGGTGGTCGGGCTTCTCCGGCCCACCTCCGGCGCCATAGCCATCGACGGGCGCGACGCCGTGGCGGACCCGGGCTACGCGCGGCGAGTCTGCTCGATCCAGCCGCAAGCCCAGGTACCCATCACGGGCGTGACGCCGAGACAGGCGATCGACCTGGTCGGCCGCCTCCGCGGCGCTCCGCGTTCTCTGGTGCGCCGCCGGATGGACCGTTTCGTTGAGGCCCTCCAGATAGGCGAGTGGCTCGACGTGGACGGCGAGCGGATCTCGTCGGGCGTCAAGCGGCTGACCTCCTTCTGCATGGCCACGGTTTCCCCGGGCCGCGTGGTCATCCTCGACGAGCCCACCAACGACGTGGATCCGGTCCGCCGGCGCCTGCTCTGGACGCAGGTTAGAGCGGTCGCCGACGAGGGCTCGGCCGTGCTGCTGGTGACCCACAACGTTCTCGAAGCCGAACGGGCCGTGGATCGGCTCGCGATCCTCGACCATGGCCGCGTGATCGCCGAAGGCACCCCGGCCGAGCTCAAGACCGGGCTCGCGGACGAGCTTCGCCTGGAGCTGGTGCTCGAGCCGGGCGTCGAGCTCGGCGCGGCCGAAGTCCCGGCCTTCGCCCGCCGCACCACGACTGCCGGGAACCGGCTGATCGCCACCGTCGCGCCCGATGACGCCGGCGCCGCGGTCCGCTGGGCCGGCGATCTTCGGATCGCGAACCGCATCGAGGAGTACAGCCTCGTGCCCGCGACTCTTGAAGACGTGTATGTCCAGCTGGTCGGTCGGGCCGACGCCGACGCCACGGCCGCCGCCGCCAATGCCACCGACTCTGCCGCCAGGGAGGGCGACGATGTCCGCGCTGCGTAGCTACGGTTTGCTCATCCGCTGGCAGGCCCTTCGATACAAGTGGATGCTGCCCATGACCATGGTCGTCCAGGCGCTCTTCGCCCTGGGCATCGTGGCCGGCTATCCCCTGCTCTTTCCGGAGATCGACAGGACCACGATCCTGTTCCTGGCAACCGGCGCGCCGGCGATCAGCTTGATCATGATGGGCCTGGTGGCGGTGCCGCAGGTGGTCGCCCAGGGCAAGAGCGAGGGCTCGGTCGAGTACATCCGCTCGCTGCCGATCCCGAGGCTGGCCTTCCTCGCGGCCGACCTTTCGGTCTGGACGGCCATCGTGCTGCCGGGCGTCGTCTTCGCCGTCGCCATTGGGGCGCTTCGTTTCGGGCTGCCGCTGTCGGTCAGTCCTCTCGTCGTGCCGGCGTTCGTCCTCGTCGCACTGACCGCGAGCTGCGTCGGCTACGCTCTCGCGAGCGTGGCGCCGCCCATGGTCTCGGGGATCGTCTCGCAGGTCCTCATCGTCTTCGTGCTGATGTTCTCGCCGCTGAGCTTCCCGGCCGAGCGTCTGCCCGACTGGCTGCGCGCGATCCACTCGGTGCTGCCGATCCAGGCGATGGGCGAGACGATCCGCGGCAGCCTCGCGACCACGTCGTTCCCGCTCTCGAGCGGGGCCTTCCTGCTGCTCGGCGCGTGGTGCGCGGGCAGCCTGGTCCTGGCGCTGGCTGCCCTGAACCGGCGGGCCTGATCGGCCGTGGCTCGGTCGGCCGGACCCGCCATCCGGCCGAGCCCATACGTCCGGCCGGACCCGCCATCCGGCCGCCGCGGGGGACGATCGTCCGATTGCCGGCCGATCGGCTCGATCCCATACTCGGCCGCGATGGTCGGCCCCGACGATTCGATCGCTCCGGAGATCAGAGCCCAGGCTCCAGGCGAGCTGGCGACCGTCGTCGAGGTCAACCAGCTGGCATTCGGGCGGCCGGACGAAGGGGAGCTCGTCCGCCGGCTGGTCGAGGATTGTCCGGACGTCATCTCGCTCGTCGCGGTGGTGGAAGGCGCGGTCGTCGGGCACATCCTGTTCAGCCCGATCGTGCTCCAATGCGACGACGCCTCCGAGCTTCCCGGCATGGCCCTCGCCCCGATGGCGGTGCTGCCCGACTGGCAGATGCGGGGAATCGGGATGCAGCTCGTGAACGCGGGTCTGGCGGCCACCTACCGCTCCCAATGCCCGTTCGTCGTCGTGCTCGGCCACCCGACCTACTACCCGCGCTTCGGCTTCGAGCGAGCCTCCAGGTACGGCGTCCGCTGCCCCTGGGAAGCCCCCGACGAAGCCTTCATGGTGATCGCGGCGGACCCCGACGCTCTCCACCCCGGCACCATTCGCTACCGCTCCGAGTTCGAGGCGCTGGCGTAGCCGCCGAAACCGTCAGGACAGGCCGACGCGGTTTGGAGGATGATGGGCGCCCGCCATTGCGGGGACGATCAGCTCAAGAGGTTCCAGTGGTCAAGCGTTCAAGGTACGAACGGGAACAGCGAGCCGCGCAGAACGCCCGGATTGTCGCCATCGGCGAGGCGATGCAACGCGCCATTCCGCCGGATGTAGCCGAAGCCTTCGCCAAGCAGGTGGAAGCCTCCCGGGCGCGCGGCCCGATCGCTCCCCCGCCGAACATGGCTCCCGGCACGCCGCCGCGACCCCCGCGCCCCGGTCATGAGCCCCGCCCGCCCAAGGAAGAGCAGCGCCGACCTCGGTATTAGCGCCGACCTCGGTATTGGCGCCGGCTGCGGTTATTGGCG
>VFSW01012369.1_pt1 | contig 11925 bp, 8 predicted proteins | sample 5358111 | NCBI WGS metagenome assembly VFSW01 (sample SAMN11554181, study PRJNA540505) | mine drainage metagenome | isolation source: sediment from site ElyBrook_90M | place: USA: Ely Copper Mine, Vershire, VT | collected 2017 | reverse complement strand
GAGACGAGTTTTTGGGCACCGGCGCGACCGTTTTGACAAGTCGCAACTAGATAAAGTTACCGTGCTCCTATCTTGGAGCTAGTAAGAGTTATGGATCTATCGTTTACCTCTCGTAACTTCGAGATAGTCGTTGAACGTCGTGATTCCGCCGTCGAGGTTGCGAGCCCCAATCCCGAGGCCGTTTAGGAACATCGCCGCATTGTGACCCCTTTGCCCAACCTTGCAGAAGACGATCGGGTTACCGGTCTCGATCTCACCGATTCTTTGGAAGATTTCATCGAGTGGAATGTTTTTCGCTCCCGGAATCGTACCTGCGGCAAATTCAACGGGGGTTCGAACGTCGATTAGCTCTTGGTTCCCTTCGATTAGCTCCTCGACTTGATTAAAGTAGACGGCTTTTACCCCATTGTGAAGGCGATTCTCGCCGATGTAGCCGATGAGATTAATTGGATCCTTGGCTGATCCAAATTGCGGTGCATACGCAAGTTCTAGTTCGGCGAGTTCGTCGACCTTCATACCGTTGCCAAGTGCAGTTGCTAAGACATCGATACGCTTATCGACGCCATCGCTCCCTACAATCTGAGCGCCGAGAAGTTCTCCGCTGGGGCGATATAGAACTTTGATGGCCATCTCTTTCGCTCCTGGGTAGTAAGTCGCATGGGAGTTGGGGTGGCTATGAATCGCTTCAAAGGCGATTCTACGGCTGACTAGCTTTCGTTCGCTCCACCCGGTGGAGGCGACCGTTATTCCAAATGCTGAGATAATGGCGGTACCGATCGCAACTTTAGCGTCGCCTTTGCGCCCGAGAATAATTACATCTGCAGCGCGCCTTCCCTGTCGATTGGCCACATTAGCCAAGGGGATGAGGGAGTCACTCTCATCGAAGAAGTCACTCTTTTCGATGACGTCGCCGACCGCGAAGATGGTGGGTTCACTTGTTCTTAGGTCATCGTCAACGACAATTCCGCCCAAGGTGCCGATCTTTAATCCAGCATCCTTTGCCAATTGGGCATTAGGACGAACTCCTGCACTCGCAACGACGAGATCGAAGGGTAGTTCGTAGCCGTTGGATAGTTTGACTACTTTGTTTTCGTGGTCGATCTTCTCAACTGAAGTGGAAGTTAATACCTCTACGCCAAGGGCGCGTGCGGCTCGTTCAAGGGGTGCAACCATCTCGATATCGAGGGGTGGAAGTAGGTGATCGGCGGCTTCAACGATCGTAACGTTGAGGTTGCGGTGGAGGAGGTTTTCAGCCACTTCGAGACCTATAAAGCCACCTCCGATGACAACCGCACGGTTAGTGGAGGGAAGAATTGCTGCCATCATTCCGCGTGCATCCTCGACGTTTCGAAGTGTGAGGGCACCATCTAGGCCTTCAATTGGTGGGCGAGCAGGAGATGCACCAGTTGAAATGATCAGGTAGTCGTAGGGCTCTAACCTAACTTTGTCCTTCGGTTGGCTTCGGTCGTGGACTTCGACGACCTTTGCTTTCCTATCTATTCGTAGGACTTCAGTGCCGACGTTGACCTGAATGTTGAAGCGCGTACCTAGTGACTCTGGAGTCTGAAGGAGGATTCGATCTTCGTCGGTGATTATGCCACCTACCAGATACGGAAGGCCACAGTTGGCATAAGAGACGAATCCAGACTTTTCAAAGACGACGATATCGGCGAGGGGATCGAGTCTGCGGAGGCGAGTCGCAGCGGACATTCCACCGGCTACGCCTCCTATGATTACATATCGTTTTTTTGAATTGTCACTTGCGGAGTCCTTCGTCATTATCGCTTACTTCTTTCTTTTTTGATCTGGTGTTCTTTTCCTCAAAGCCATTGGCGAGGGAGGCGCACAACGTAGTGCTAGATACTTTGGGGGCTAATGAAACTGTGCTATTAGCCCTTCTTTGCCTACGGCAGTGATACGTGACCGTTCTTTACCTTCCAGATGAAGTACTTTTCAAAGGCTAACTTCATGGCATGTGCTTGAGGCCCTGGAATTAGTAGTCCATGCTTTCGTGGGGGCAGCATATGATCGGCGAGAATCACTACTCCGTTGTTTCCTGCGTCCATGACACAGATAGCCGCCATATCTTTGAAAGCCTCAGTAGCGGTAGGTTCCTCGCCTCTGATCTGCGATGCGATGTTCTTAGCGGCTACGTGTGCCATCCTCTCGGTTGGAAATCCAGTCTTTGGAATTCCAACGGGCGTCGGTGTCTGCCATGGAGCGGTTACCGCTGCCGCAATTCCAACTGCATAGACGTTGTCGTAGGCCTCGGTCTGGTAGGTCTCTTTTACTTTGACATACCCCTTAGCGTCGCTGATCTCCGTTGTATTTGCGACCACTTCAGCGCCGATAAAAGGTGGCACGATCATCGAGTAGGCGAAGTCGATCTTTGTTCCATTGTTCAGGTTGATACGACCCTCATCAACGCTATCGATTGCGACATTGACGTGAGCAGTTATTGACTCTTTCGTTATAAATGCACCTAGGAGACCCTCCCCATGAGGAAGCCCCCCGACTCCAAAGTGTCCAAGGAATGGTTCGCTGGTGACGAAGTGAAGGTTGACCCTCTTCTTGAGGCCGGCTTTTCGAAGTTGGTGGGAGACGTTGAAGAGGTATTCGTAAGCTGCGCCGAAGCAGCCGGCCCCTTGGCTCGCGCCGACGACGATGTTACCTGGTTCCTCGAGAAACTTGCGCCAACCGACACCAGCTTCTATTGCATCGCCGAGGGTGGTGATGGTGTACGCATTCCCATGAGGTCCGAGGCCATCAGCCACGGAGAAGTCGTTTCGATATCCCGTGGCAATAACTAGGTAGTCGTAGGAGAAGTCGCCGGCACTTGTCTTTACGACTTGGCCCTTGAGATCGAATTGTGTTGCAGTTGCGTGAACGAAATGTACGCCATTGGCGTCGAAGGTTGGATCTAGCGCGAAAGTTACGTCCCCTACCGACCTCTTCCCAAATGGAAGCCATATCAGCGAGGGGTTGAAGATGAATCGATCCTCGGTTGCCACCACCGTAACGGCGACCTCCTCGCCTAGATCTTGCTTGATCGCTATTGCGGCGGTTAGACCTCCGAAGTTGCCTCCTACCACCACGACATTTTTGGTAGCCATAGTTATCACCACTCTTTGTCGTAACTTCGTTACACTAGCTAAGCTACCGTGCGCTTCAGCAAATTTATAGGGGCGATCTTCCTAATTCTTCTTAGGGCAAATGGTAGTATCACCCCTACTAATTGGCTAGGCAACGATGGCAAATCCAGCATCTTTCCAGCCGCTCGTTCCACCAACGACACTTGCTGCTTCGATGCCGGCACGATTTAGGATCGTTGCTCCGGTTAGCGAACGTGAACCGCTCTGGCAGATTACATAGACTTCTCTGCCCCTTGGAATGTCGTCGATTCGGTTTTGTAGGATTGACAGGGGTATATTGATAGCTCCGTGAACGTGGCCCTGTGCGTACTCGTAGGCCTCTCTAACGTCAATTATGACGTCGCCACGAATTTGGGCCCCGCGAACTTCTTCAAGGTCGGCTAGTCGCATTGGTTCTTTTCCCTTCGGTTAGGAGATCTTCTTAAGAAATACCGTGTTTCGGTACTATTTATAATATACCCTAGGGGGTATATTATTCCAACATTTGTAATTACTTTATTACTTTTATGATCCACTCTTTATTGGCACCGGTCTTGGTTGCTGATTTGATTTCCATTCCGTAACGGCGGATCTATCAAATAGCATTTATAAAACGAATCTTTGAGGCAGGAGTATGAATGGTTGACGGCGAACGAAGCAAGGGACCACTCGACGGAGTAGTCATAGCTGACTTTTCTCGGGTTTTAGCTGGACCATATGCCACGATGCTCCTTGGCGATCTTGGAGCAGAGATCATTAAGGTGGAGGCGCCGGTAGGAGACGAAACGAGAAGCTGGAAGCCTCCGGTCTATGGAGATGACGCGACCTACTATTTGAGCATTAATCGAAATAAGCGTTCGGTAGTTCTCGACTTCAGCGATGAGGCAGACCTTGATCGTGCAAGAGAGTTGGTTCGTCGTGCGGATGTCATGATCGAAAATCATAAGCCCGGCAGCCTAAGTAAGTTTGGCCTCGATTACGCCTCGGTAAAACAGATAAATCCAGAGATTATCTACGCTTCGATAACTGGATTTGGAACCGAGGGTGCGGGAGCTTTGCTCCCTGGATATGACCTTATGGTGCAAGCCATGAGTGGATTGATGAGCCTCACAGGCAACCCAGATGGTGAACCAATGCGAGCTGGTGTTGCTGTGATCGATGTGATGACGGGGCTGCACTGTGTTATAGGGATCCTCGCAGCCCTCTATGAGAGAGATCGCGGCGAATCTAGAGGTAATGAGGGCCAGTGGGTATCGGTATCACTCCTTGCTTCAGCACTATCCGGCATGGTAAATCAGACCGGCGCTAATGCGATTGCTAACGTGGTCCCATTCAGGATGGGAAATGCACATCCAAGCCTCTATCCCTATGAGCCGTTAGCCGCGAAGGATCAAAAGATCGTCATTGCGGTTGGAAATGATGGCCAATTCGAGAAGTTCGTTAGGGCGATTGGTGCAGAGTGGCTCTCATCGGACGATCGCTTCAAAGATAACAACGGCCGTAATGTCAATCGTGACGAATTGAAGAAGATCCTTGAGGAGTACTTGGCTGTAAAGACCGCCCGCGAGTGGTTTGACGTCTTGACCAAGGTTGGAGTCCCCGCGGGTCCGATCAATACAGTCGACGGCGGAGTGGCCTTTGCTGAGGAGATAGGGATCGCGCCCAAGGTAGAGGTTTCATACCGTGGCGAGATGATAAGCACGATACGTAATCCAGTGACCTTTACGAGGACCAAGCCCACCTATAGAAGTGGTCCTCCTCTATTGGGCCAACATAGCGCACAGATTAAAGCGTGGCTTGACGGTCCAGATATCCCCCTCGATTAGAAACCAACTACTCGCAACCACTCAAAAATAACTTTGCAGCGCTCCAAACTTAGGCGAGAGTTGATCGTCTCGGCAGGAAACAGATCACCTTGGGCGCCGCACCAACTAGCGCGACTCTTATTAGCGATGTGATAGGTATCTCGAGTTGATCTTTGCTTTTCATAATGCAGGGTGAGCGTTGTCATTGGCGTCATTCGCCGTCTTTGCCTACGCGCTGTTGCGGCTAGAAGGTGTTCTGGTAGTCCAATTGGAACTTATGAATTTTCGTTCAGGTTGACTAAACCGAATAGTGGATTCGGTCGATAGCCTCTTCATGAAAGTTTTGACTTCGTGGGTTACGAATGTCTCGAAGAGAGTGAAGATCATCATCGGCGTGGTGTTGGTCGTTAACTTGAGTGTAGGTATGGCACTTTCGGCAAACTCGCTCTTTGGACGTGGATTTGCCTCAGCGTCAACGATTGCCAGCCTCAATCGCCTCTTGAGCGATGCCGGAGCACAGACTTCTTACTTGCTTCAAGCTAGCAACGGTGGCAACATTGCTTCGGCATTTTCTCAAGCTGACGCAGTCGCTTTAGACATTACCTCCCTGCAGACCACACTTATCTCTTCAAATGCCTATTCATCGGCCCTAGGGCACTCAATTTCAGACTTTCGCCTAGCCGCGGCAGGTCTACGGAGCTCGATTGGCGACGCTAAAGTTCCCTCTCGCGACACGCTAGTGAAAGTGTCGCAATCGTTGAGTAACCTTCGGACCGAAGTCGCATCGGTGATATCGACAGAGAACTACAAGGTTCAAAAGGCGAAGTTGACGGCGGGACTTGAGACAATCTTCATGATGGCCTTTGGATCCATCCTTGCGCTAGTGCTCTACCGACGATTTGCTCGAAGCCAGGTTCAAGGTGCGATCCGCGCAACGAATGCTCGCCTTCAAACTGCTAGTAAGTATCAGACGTTAATTGACCGGAGCCAAGACCTTCTCGTAGTCGTTGACGAACAGTGCAACGTCCAATTTGCGGCCCCGTCGTGGGGGCGCCTCTTTGGCTACTCCAAAGATTCATTTGTGGGATCTTTCTTTGGCGACGTCGTCGATGCAAAGGATCAGTCGATCTTTCTCGGCGAGCTCCAAAGTGTTGGAGTAAATGAGGTACGTGAGGTGGAGTTTTCAGTCGTCGATGCCGATGGGAGAGCCCACTATCTAGCGGCAACCCTTAGCAACTACCTCGAGTCGACTCAACTTGCTGGTGTCATCATCAACGCCCGCGACATCTCTGAGGCCAAAGCGTTGCAAGAGGAGTTGATCCACAACGCATTCTACGATTCACTGACCTCTCTACCCAATCGTCTCCTCTTTACTGAGCGCCTTAAGGGTGAGATAGAGATGGCTGACTTTGCCCCGCTTCACGTCCTCTTTATTGACCTCGATGACTTCAAGGTTGTAAACGACACCTACAGCCACAGCGTTGGTGATGAACTCCTCGCTGAGGTTGCCCTTCGACTTCGACAAGTCGTTGGTGAGAGGGTGACGATCGGAAGGCTCTCAGGTGACGAATTTTCCGTCATTCTATCGTCGGGAGAGAAGCCATCATTTGTAGCCGATGAGATTCAGTACGCACTTGGTAGACCATTTGACTTGAGTGTTGGTGAGGTCTTCGTTCGGGCATCGATCGGCGGCGCCAGGTGTGACTCATCCAAGTTGGAGGTTGAGGCGCTGCTTCGAAACGCAGACGTCGCAATGTATGTGGCGAAGAAGAATGGGAAAAGTCGCTACGCACTATTTGAACCAAAGATGCATCAAGAGATTGCTGCGAGGCTAAAACTCAAGGCGGACCTTACCGGAGCCATCGAGCGAGACGAGTTCTTCGTTGTCTACCAACCAGTAGTCGATATGAATACCGAAGAGATAGCCGGCGTCGAGGCGCTAGTGCGATGGCAGCATCGCGAGTTGGGGCTTATCCCACCAGGTGTCTTTATCCCAATCGCAGAAGAGTCAAGAGCCATCGTTGATATTGATCGGGGCGTACTACTAAAGGCGACGACGCAGGTAGCAAGTTGGAATCGCCTTCGGGGAGATGGTCGAAAGTTGACTTTGAATGTCAATCTATCTGTTATTGAGTTGTCCGAAGACGATATAGTTGAGGCGATTGCTGACACCATTCAAAGAAGTGGCATCGATCCCAAGTTGCTTATTCTTGAGATAACAGAGACAGTCTTTATGGCTAACCCAAAGGCCTTCATTGACAAGATAAATCGCATCAAATCCTTGGGCATCAGAATCGCCATCGATGACTTTGGAACCGGTTACTCTTCGCTCTCGTTCTTGGAAGAGCTGCCTATTGACGTTCTAAAGGTCGATAAATCTTTTACTGATCGTTTGATAACAGGCGAAGTGCCAGTGACTCTCAAGACGATTATTCAACTGGCTCGAGCACTCTCACTCAAGCTAGTCATCGAAGGAATTGAAGAAGAGATTCAGATGGAGAAGTTGATCGACTTAGGTTGTACGTTTGGCCAGGGCTACCACTTCTCCAAGCCTAAGAGTAGCGAGGACTTAGAGGGAATGATCTTCGGCGGTGATACTGATGCGCTACGTCGATTCGCACTTGACCGTAACGTCAACAGTGGTGCATCTCACCGTTACGAAGTGAGTGTTGACGGGAGGGCAAGTGACAAAAGCTCGAAGTAGTGTAATTTCATTCGGATCGAACGGTTCCACTATCCCTGACGCCTCACAGGGGCGAAATGGGGCGAAAAAGGGTTGGATTCCAGCTCAGCGCTTCGCAATGGTCTTTGGCATAACGTATCTTGCCTCCGCGATAGCGGGTTACTTTATGATTGGTATCAAGCAGTATCCACTAGTTCCTAATGGCGTATTGATGATCTTCGGGATGAATCCGCTTCACATATCGATACATTTCTTGGTTGGTCTGATTTGGATTGCTTCAGCCTTTTCGAAGCGGTTTTCAATTTTGGTCAACATTGCATTTGGCGTTGTCTTTGGTCTTCTCACGGTCTTGGGGCTAATGAACCTGCTTTCATTTTTGGGAGTAACAGGTCTCGCCGACCCCGATAACTACCTCCATCTATTTACCGGTACGTTGGGGTTATTCTATGGAACGGTTGGCGCCCGCGGATCTAGCGCACTAGATCTCGAGGAGGATGCTCCCATTGACAACACTAGCGCCACGTGGTAGGCCTACGGGAGTCCCTGTCCTAGCCTTGCGGTGTCGTTACTTGCTACACAGCTTTTGACAGTAGTGAAGGGGGATCTGGGACTAATCAGAAACTAGGTATTTGAGCATAAGGACAATTCAGCTGTGAATGGCCGAATAAAGGAGTCTCTTAGTGGAGGTTCTCGAGATCAGCACTCGAAGGTGCTAGCTTTATCGAACGGCGTTTACTTCGGGCTAGTTTTTGGGAGGGCTGATCGAGAACCATCAGAAGGTGTCAATTAGATTTCGAAGTCCGCTTCCAACTTCAATAGTTCCCAAGATATCTCCATCTGACCGGGGAACTACTCTCGCCTTTAGGTACTCCTCAGCAACTTCGTAGTTCCCGGTCTCGCATAAAATTGAAAGTTGGAGGGCCTTTGCTAGCCGGGTTGCTAGGACTCTTCCCAACGACTCCGAGATCACCGCTCGTCCCGCCATCTCTTTGGATTGTTTGATGATTCCAGTTAGGTGGGGATCATCGATGCTATTTCGCTCTAAGTAGGAGAACAGCGCCTCGGTGGCATCGCGATCTCGGGTTATGACCCGCATTAGATCCAGGGCGTTGACATTTCCTGAACCCTCCCACATTCCATTTAGTGGCGATTCGCGAAATAGTATTGCGCCTCGAGACTCTTCCACGTACCCATTTCCTCCGAGACATTCGATCGCCTCAGCGATAAGCGTGGGAGCTCTTTTACAGACCATGAACTTTGAAAGCGGCACTCCGATGCGCCGCAGTGCGCCCTCGCCTTCGTCGAAGGGAGAGGCGTCGTCACAGTATGCAAGACGGAGACTTGTCATTGTGGCTGCGATCGATTCGATAACCATGTCGCCAAGGACACACTCCATCAACTCAGCATCGATGAGCATCTTGCCAAATGCCATCCTTGAGCGAGCGTGATCGATAGCATCCACGGTTGCTGATCTGATTTCGCCAGCGGAACCAATCAGTGAGTCGAGGCGACAGTGAGATACCATCTTGATAATCGTCGATATGCCGCGCCCCTCTTCTCCGACGAGATACGCCTCGGCGCCGTCAAAGATCACCTCACTCGATGCATTTGATTGATTTCCAATCTTCTTCTTCAATCGAAGGATTTGGAGAGAATTTAGACCTCCGTCTTCGCGACGGCGAGGCAGTGCAAAGCAGGTGATGCCTCGATCGGTCTTGGCGGTTATCAAGAAGAGGTCCGATTGCGGGGCGGACATAAACCACTTGTGGCCAAATATCTGGTAGCGGTCACCCGAAATCTTGGTCGCTCTTGTAATATTCGCCCGGACGTCGGATCCTCCTTGTCGCTCGGTCATACCCATGCCTGAAGTAATTGAATCCTTCTGTGGAATTGGAACTTCGCGCGCGTCGTAGCTGCGGTGGCGTAACTTTTCGATCAAAGTTGCAAGGTACGAAGTTTTATCCATGGATACCTCTTGAAGCGTTGCGACTGCCGCATAGGTCATTGAGATGGGACATCCATGACCGGGCTCAACCTCGGAGAGCATGTGAAGTTTGAGGGCGCGTTCAAGATGGCCGACTCCTTTTACCTCCGGGAAAGAGGCGACCCCAACTTTCGTCGCCATATCCATGAAGTAGTCGTAGCTAGGGTGAAATGAGATCTCGTCGATCCGCTCACCGTTGCGATTGAACGATTTTAGGATCGGAGCGTTGTCATTTGCCTCCCTTGCTCGTTCGTCAGCCTCAATCGTGCCTAGGAATTCGCCGTAGCGAGTGAGCGAACTCTCTTCCACTCCTCTGGCCCGTATGAACTCCTTAGCGAAGATGTTTGTTAGGTAGCGGTTCTTTGCTACCGGAAGCCTGCTTTGATTTGAAACTTCGTATCGAGGATCAACTTCCACTTTGAAACCCACCGATCTACTGGCCTGCCAGATGCCTAACCATAGCGCACCACCAAGGGTGGGATGGCGTGATTATCGATTTTGCGGTTCATGGGCCTCGTTGGTGATCGAGACGTTGATTGCGGAGTATTCTCTTGAGTAACTTATGACATTAAAAGCTATTATCTTCGACGTTGATGGAACTTTGGCCGAATCTGAGGTCGTTCATCGCGAAGCCTTCAACCGTGCATTTAGCGAATTCGGCCTCCCGACCAACTGGGATGAGAAGGCCTATATTGCGACGCACCTCAAGACCGCGGGGGGATTTGAACGCCTGGTAGTAGCTTCCAAAAGCGACCTCGGATTGAACGGTGTCGATCTCCTCGCCCTTCACCGGCGCAAGAATGAGATCTACGTTGAGATGGTCGGAGGTGGTGGATTGGTGATGAAGCGAGGAGTCAAGCGATTGATCACCGAAGCTAAAGAAAGTGGCATAAAGGTCGCCGTTGCCACCACTACTTCGTTCGACAACGTATCAGCACTTATCACCTCGAATTTCTCCTTGGATGTTTATGACGTGGTTGACTTCGTTGGCGCGGGGGATGTAGTCGAGGTGAAGAAGCCCTCTCCATTGGTCTACGAGTACGTATTGGATGGACTCGGAATAAACGCTAGCGATGGACTTGCAATCGAGGACTCCGATAATGGAATAATCTCCGCGACGTCGGCAGAGCTTCCGACCTTAGTAGTTCAAAGTCGATTCTCTCCGATTGAAAAGAACCATAAGGTGGCAGGCTATGTAAAAGATCTTGGAGACGACGGTGATCGAAACCTAGTAAACGTTGGTCCGCATCTCGGTGGAGTTGTCACCCTCGAGTTTTTGAAAGAAGTTCAATCAAAGGGCAATGTATTTAGGATTTGATTAGATTTAGGTGGTGGTCAACCTATCTCTTTTGCCAATGAAATTTCTATCGAATTATAGATAAATTCTTATAATTGGTCGGGTTTATGAACCTGACCTAGGCCTTGGAACTTAGACAAATTCCATAGTTTACAGCCATGAGATTTTGACATTTTTTCGTAAATTAATTCACCTCTTATCTCGCCAATGACGTGGGGTAATAATAAATACACCCTTATATAGCAACCGTTTTGCCCCTTTGGCGGCTCCAACGACGCTAAGGTATCATATATATTTGGTTGAGTCACTCGTTTTTGGACAGCGCCGCCCACCTAAGTGTGGTTGTCGGAGCCCTAAAGAGGGTGGATCCCGGAAAGATATATGGTAGAAAATCGTCAGAGGCTTGTAGGCCGCGTAGTCGCATCGATTGCTGGGCTTATCGTCTTGGTGTCACCCCCCGCATTTCAAGTCGCAGCTTACGGTGCTACTCAGTCTTCGCTGCAGGCTCAAGTCGCATCGATAACCTCTCAAATTTCAAATCAAAGTGTTCAAATTCATCAACTGGCGGTAAGCCGGTCAGTTGCCCAATCGCAACTTGTAACACTCAATGCCCAATTAGCGGGAGAACAGAAGCAGTTGGCATCGGCTAGCGCAACGGTCGGCGAGAAGAAGGGGCTCTTGGCCAAGATTGCAATCTCGCAGTATATGAATTTGAATAGTGCGTCATCCGTCTTTGCTGAGCTATCGATGAGTCAAGCTGATTTTTTGGCTCGTACTGAGTATGAAAGGGTTATGGGGCTAGACGTTTCGTCCGCGATCGCTAGCTACAACGCCTCTCTCAAGAGTCTCGATCAAAGCGTTTCAGCTACCAAGCGACTACAGCAGGCCGTGGTTGCTGAGGAGGCACAGATTGATAATGAAAGTACTTCGCTCAGCCAAACAATCACCAGCGAACAAAAGACGCTATCGTCAGTAAATGGGCAGATCCAACAGCTGGTTCAACAGCAACTTGCACAGCAGTTAGC
>VFSW01012368.1_pt1 | contig 11926 bp, 10 predicted proteins | sample 5358111 | NCBI WGS metagenome assembly VFSW01 (sample SAMN11554181, study PRJNA540505) | mine drainage metagenome | isolation source: sediment from site ElyBrook_90M | place: USA: Ely Copper Mine, Vershire, VT | collected 2017 | reverse complement strand
CCGAGAAAGGTGTTGTTCATCAAGGACGCCTTCATGACGCAAGAGACGCGCGCCTCGTGTGCGATGATGAACAGGGCGTCGACGAGGCTGGGATGGTTCGGCGCGAGCACCAGCGGCGGCCCGTCGCGCAGCACACGCAGCGCCTGTACGTCGATCCGGTAGGCGCCCATCAATCGCAAGGACCACACGTACAGGCGAAATCCGGCGAGTATGCCGAGCCGCCCGCAGCGCTTCGCGGCGCGCTGCGGCAGCAGCAGCAACATCGGCAGCGCCAGTACCGTCCAGCCGAGGCAGGTCAGGCCGAGCAGGGTGAGCGATGCGATCAGCGCCGCGGCTTCCGCAAAATGCCTGAGATGTGCGCGCACTTGATCGACTCCCACCCGCGCTCACCGGGAATGGCCCACGGCCTCCACTTCGACCAACAGCTCTCTCCTGCAGATGTCGGCTTGCACATAGGCGATGGCAGCGGTTGCGCCGAGCAGGCCGCGAAGCTCGTCGGCCACGGCCGGCTGGTCCTGGCCGTCGCGCAGGTACACTTTGAAGGAACAGTCGGCGACGGTGAAGCGCCGTCCGCTCTCCCGGCAATGGGCATTGGCGAGCAGCGCCCGGATATTGGCCATCGACTCGCGCGTCTGCGCGATGACGTCGTCGGCGTGGACGCTTCGATGTCCGACGATGCTCGAGGTGCCGGAGATCAGGAGAATCGCGCCGTCCGGGCCGAGCACCCGGGTTGCCCGGGAAAATGTCGGGCTGGCGGGGCCGTAATCAACCGGATACGCGTACGCCGCGACCTGCCTCGGGTTCTCCACCGGTTCGGCCGGGTCGACCCCCGCCAAAAAATACACCACCAGCGGTTGCCCGGACCGCAGCCCCAGCGCGCATGCGGCCGGGACCGTCCCCTCGACTCGCCTGCCCGCCCGCCGAAACGCGCGCTGCCGCGCCGAATTGAACTGCCGATACCGCTCCAGCTCGCCGCCGTCCCGGTTGATATCGGCCAGATAGTTCCAGGTGCGCCACAAAAACGGGTAACCGCATTGCTCCAGAGTCTCGAAGATCGCCGCGTAGGCATCTTCGGTCGCCGCCTGCAACGCCGTGCCGTCGGATGCCCCGTCGCCCACGCGACGCTCCGCGATTTCCACCGTCCCGAACAGCAGCCCGTCATTGAGTCGAAAGCGCACGGGCCCGTGCCGGCCCGACCGCAGCGGCTCCGCGGCGCGCCAGACCTCGAACAGCGACGCGCCCTGGCCGAGCGGCGGCGCCGCGACACATGCGAGCGGAATCCCCCGGGTTTCCACCGGCGAGGCACTCGCCGAGAACTGCGCGATGCCGAGTACGCCGCGCCACCAATCCGCAGACTCGGCCGGCAACCCGTCGCGCAACTCGAAGCGCACCGCGAGCGAATCGGCCGCCGTCATCAGTGCACCGCCGACCGGTCCGTTGCAACGCTCAGGCGCCGTCGACGGATCGCCCGCCACGTCGCCCGCGCGCGCAGTATGGTCGAAAAATAATAGACCAACTTGAACGCGCCGATCGGCGCCCAGTGCGGCGTCCGCTCGAAGATGTCTCCGGCGAGCAGCGACAACAGCGCCTCCTTCATGCGCAAGGGGTTGCGCGGCCGGATGAACAGCTCGCGCATCGCGGGATTAGTGACCCGGTAGATGAACCAGGAATACGCGATCGGGCCCCGGCGGACGTCGCGGGCGAACCGGCGGAAAGCCTTGGCCGCATGCTCCGGTTCGCGCAAACGCTTGTCGATCGCGTCGGCGGCGCACTCGGCCCCATGCATGGCGAGCCATACTCCGGAGGAGAACATCGGATCCACGAAGCAGTAGGCATCGCCGATCAGCAGATAGTTCTCGCCGTGCGTGCGACCCGAGACATACGAATAATTGCCGGTCGCCTGCGGGTCGGTGGCGAGCCTCGCGCCGCGCAGCCGCTGCGCGAGCGGGGCGCACAATTCGATGGTCGCGAGAAAGAAATCGCCGATCGAACCCTTGCGCGTATTCAAGTAGTACGGCCAAACCACCGCCCCCACACTGGTGGTGCCGTCGGCGAGCGGGATATACCAGAACCAGCCGTGCTCGAACCAATAGATCGAGATGTTGCCGGCGTGCTTGCCGGCGTGGCGCGGAGCGCCGGTGTAGTGCGCGTAAATCGCCGCGCTTCGGTGCTTCGGATTGCGCCGCTTGACGCCGAGCTGACTGGCGAGAAGCGTATCGCGGCCGGATGCGTCGATCAGAAAGTCCGCCTCCCACGAGGATCGCGAGCCGTCATCGTGCAGGCCGGTTACGCGAACCAGACCATCCGGCGCGCTCAAATCGATCTCCTTCGCCCGACATCCCTCGACCACCGTGGCGCCGAGTTCGCCTGCTCGGCGTATCAAGATCTCATCGAACTCGGAGCGGCGCACCTGATAGGCGTAGGGAAGCTTCTTGTTCAAGGCGTCCGCAAACTCGAACGTCTCGGCGCGGCCATGCCACGGCGATACGAACTCCGCACCCCACTTCGCGAGCCCAATGGCGCGCATTCGCTCGGCGACCCCCAAACGCTCGAACAGCGGCAGGTTAGCCGGTAGCAGGGACTCGCCGATGTGAAAGCGCGGGTGGCGCGCCTTCTCCAGCACGACCACCCGATGGCCGCGTTCGGCCAACAAGCCTGCCGCGGTCGAGCCGCCGGGCCCGCCTCCGATCACCAGCACCTGCGTGCGTCGCGCAGTGCGGGGGGTTGCGGGCGTGCGGAGTTGCGAGGCGCTGTCATTCGAGTGCGGCATGTCGAGCCTCCCGTCGCTGAACTCCTGCGCGCTTGCCCGAAAAGACGCGAATGTCGGCGACCGACCGTCCGGGCCGCCTGGCAGCGCCCGGGGATTGTAGCGTAGCGCCCCGTCCGGCGCTTATTGATTGCCGCTGCAGCGGTGCAGTTCGATGATGGTCGACTGGTCGACGAGACGGTACAGGGTGACGTAATTGACGCCGAGTGCCAGCTTGATGCCGGTGATCGTCGGATACGCTTTGAAGCGTTCGTCATGGGTCAGATCGGTCTCGCTGGCGCGCGCGAGCTTTTTCCGGTACCACTCCTCCACCGCGGTCAACGAATCGCCGGTCACGCCCGTGAACGTTGCGCACCAGCGACCGAACGTCTCGGTTCTCCAGGCCCCGTCCATCGTCGCCCGGTCGAGGTTCGGGTACGTCGGCAAACCGGTAAGATTGTTGATCGTCGCGGGCGCGGCGGGCGCCACGGAGGCGAAGAGCGCGAGCGCCGCTCCGGCCGTAATTGCAGCGCGATTGGTCGTGCCGGCACCCATCTGGATCATGATCGGCCGAGCCGGCCGATTCTTTAAGGCGGCGGGGGTGCCCGGGATTTTTGCATCGCATGTCAACCGGATCGGGGCGCGATCCGTTCCAGCGCTCGAAGCCCGCAGGACTCGAGCGGCTCTCGACGGGGTTCGGCGCTTCGCATCATAATATCTGAACAAGGAGTATCGGCTATGCCCACCAACGTCATGCCCACCAATAAAAGCCTTCTCTCCATCGTCACCATGAGCGTCGCGCTCACGATCGTCGGCTGCGCCTCCCCGCGGATCGCCGCCGCGGAGCCGCCCCCGGCCGCTCTGCGTCAGGAAGAGGCCACGCATCCGCGGTTGTTCCATGCCCTGCAGGCCATGCGCGACGCGCTGCGCGAGCTCGAGGCCGCGCCCGACAACTTCGGTGGCAACAAGGCTGCCGCGATCCGCGACACCCGCTTGGCCATCCATTCGATCAAGCGGGCCCTTTATTTCCGTTTGAACATGGATGACGCGACCATCGATCTGTTGTCCTGAGGTCCGTAACCACCGCATGATCCACGGCGACACCCCCGTCCGCCTGTACGAGCTTGTGCTCGAGAACGGCCGCTCCTCGAGCCCGTATGTATGGCGGGTCCGTTACGCGCTCGCGCACAAGGGCATCCCTTTCGAGCCGGTACCGGTCGGCTTCACCGAGATTCCGGCGATGTTCGGCGGTCGATTCCGCACGCTGCCGGTGATCGAGCACGGCGGCACCATGATGAACGAGAGCTGGGACATCGCCGAGTACCTCGATCGCGCCTTCCCGGATCGCCCGCCGCTGTTCGCGACCCGTGGGGAATATGCCGCGGCGCGCCTCTGCGACGAGTGGTTCGCGAATGCGATCATGCGGCCGCTGTTCGCGATGTACGCCCTCGACATCCACAATGCCGCCCGGCCGGCGGACCGGCCGTATTTCCGGCGCAGCCGTGAGGAGCGCTTGAAGGGACAGACCTTGGAGGCCTACACCGCCGAGCGCGTTGCCAAGCGACCGGCGGTGCGCGCCGCGCTCGCGCCGCTGCGCAATCAGCTCGGGCGCTTCCCCTTTCTCGGCGGCGGCTCCCCCGGTTACTGCGACTACGTCGCCCTCGGCGGGTTTCACTGGGTGGCGAGCATGAGTACGCTGCCCTTGCTCGCCGCCGACGACCAAGTCCTTCGTGATTGGCTCGAGCGAGGCTTCGATCTATTCGGCGGCGCCGGGCGCGACGCGCGCATGCAACCACTGTTCGAATGACATGACCGAGAGGGTCGCAGAACCGGCTCGCCTCGTCGATGTAGTGCACCACACCGACGTGTTGGTGGTGGGCAGCGGCCCGGGAGGCCTGGCGGCCGCCCTCGCGGCGGCACGTGCCGGTGCGCGCACCGCCCTGCTCGAGCGTCACGGCTGCTTCGGCGGCAACATCACGCAGGTCGGGGTCGAGGGCTTCGCCTGGTATCGGCATGCTGCCACGGTGGACTGCGAGGGCATCGGCATCGAGTTCGAGCAGCGCGCCAAGGCCATGGGTGCCGCCCTGCCCGAGCCGCAGTCCCTGAGCCACGCGCTCGACGCGGAGATGTTCAAATGGGTCGCCGACCTGTTGGTCGAGGAGGCGGGTGTCGTTCCGCTGCTGCATCGACTGTGCGTCGCGCCGATCATGGAAGGCGCCGCCATCCGCGGGGTCATCACCGAAAGCAAGGCGGGGCGCGAGGCCATTCTCGCGAAGCGGGTGATCGACGCCACCGGAGATGCGGACATCGCGGCGCGCGCCGGCGCACCCGTGCGCAAGACCCCGCGCGAGGAGATGATGGCCGCGTCGGTGATGTTCTCCATGAGCGGGGTCGACAAGGCGCGCTTCATGGCGCAGGTCAAAGCCGATCCGCAAACCTACCGCGACTGGGTGGGCAACGGCGAATGGAACATCGAGACCACCGGCAAGGAGGATGAGTTGTTCTCGCCGTTCCTGCGCAAGCCCTTCAAGCAGGCGGTGGCTGCGGGCATCATTCCCGCGAACCTCAATACCATTGCAGGCACCTGGGGCACGGTCAGCGACCAGGGCGATCTGACGTATCTTAATCTGATCCATCTGCCGCAGATCGACGGCACCGATCCTGCCGATCTGACCCGGGGCGAGATCGACGGTCGTCGCCAGGCCGTCCACGCCGTCGAGGCTCTGCGCCGGTTCATGCCCGGTTGCGAGGCGGCGAAGCTGCGCAATTTCGGCATGACCCTCGGGATCCGCGACACACGCAAGATCGACGCTCATTACAATCTCACGGCTCACGACGTTCGGGAGCAGGGTCGCTTCGCGGATTCGATCGGGATCTTCCCCGAGTTCCTCGACGGCTATGGGCTGTTGATCCTGCCGACCACCGGCCGATACTTCCACGTACCCTATCGGGCGCTGCTGCCGCGGCAGGTGGACAATCTGCTGGTGGCCGGCCGCAGCATCGGCGGCGACAAGATCTCGCACGCCGCGGTTCGCAACATGATGTGCTGCGCCGTGAGCGGCCAAGGCGCCGGCGCCGCGGCGGCCATTTCGTGCCGAACCGACGAGCCCCTGGATCGGCTCGACGTCGCCCGGGTGCAGGCCGAGCTCGAGCGCCAGGGCGCGCGCCTACGGTGACCGACCGGGGGTTTGCGGCCGGCACGCCGTCGGCGGCCGCGTCCCGCGGGCCGTTGATCACCGGCGACCTGCACGCGGCTCTGTGCGCCGCGCGGGCGACGGGCGCGGCCACGCTGGAGGCGTCGCTCGATCTCGGGCGTTCGCGCATCACGGTCGAAATCGGACCGGATGCCTGGACGGTCGAGGGGCGCGGTTACCCGTATCTGCACGAATGCAGGCCGCGCACCATCTATCACTGGTCACTGGATGGATTCCGGCCGATCGCGCGCTTCGGCCGCGCGCTCGTCAAGCTGGTACCCACCGCGTGGGGCCCGCCCACCTTCGAGATCGACGGCATCAAGATGCTGCCTACCGCGCGGGTGTCCCCCTATGCCGACGCGCTCGCCAAGGCCGCGCTGGTCGAGCCGCGCGGCAAGCTCATTCTCGACACCTGCGGCGGCCTCGGCTATTTCGCCGCGGGCTGCTTGGCGGCCGGTGCTGCGCGCGTGCAATCCTTCGAGATCGAGCCCGACGTGCTTTGGCTGCGCACCTTGAATACTTGGTCGCCGGACAGCGCGGCGCTGTCCGTCACCCAGGGCGACGTGCGCGCGAGCATCGCCCTGCTGCCGGCCGCCTCCGTCGACGCCATCCTGCACGATCCGCCGCGCTTCGCGTTGGCCGGCGAGCTGTATTCGCAAGCCTTCTACCTGCAGCTGGCCCGCGTCCTGCGCGGCCGCGGCCGCCTCTTTCACTACACCGGTGCGCCGAATCGGCGCTCCCGGGGGCGCGATCTGCCGGCCGAGGTGATCCTGCGGCTGCAGCGCGCGGGATTCGATGCCGCACGGCAGGGTGACGGCGTGCTCGCGGTGAAATCCGCCCGCTAGGACTCGGCGATCCTGGCCAGACCCGCCTCGACGGCGCGGCGCACCTCGTCGGTGAGGGCGCGAGCGTCCTTGCCGAGCGGTGAGATCGGTTCGCCGATCACCACCCGCACCGTGCCCGCGCGCTTCAAGAAGCCGCGCCGCTGCCAGAAAGCGCCCGCGTTGTGCGACAAGGGCACGATGAGCCGGCCGCTGTCGATGGCGAGCATGGCGCCGCTCGCCCCGTACTTGCGCGCCTCGCCGCCGACCACGCGCGTACCTTCGGGAAAGATGATCACCCACAATCCGTCGTCGAGCCGTTGCCGGCCCTGCTCCACCACCTGATGCACTGCGCGGTGCCCGGCGCCGCGGTTGATGGCGATGGGTCGCAACTGCCGCAATCCCCAGCCGACGAACGGGATCCAGAGAAGCTCGCGCTTCAGCACCCAGACCTGCGGCGGGAAGATGACGAACTGCGCCACCGTTTCCCACGCGGAGGTGTGATTGCTCATCACGATGTGATTGCCTGCCGGAATGCGCTCCCATCCCTCGACGCGATACGACAGCCCGCACAGCCTCTCGAGCATCCACAGCAGCCAGCGTGCCCAGGTGCGCGCGATCGCGAACTGGGTGCGGTAGGGGGCCCAGAAGACCAGTGCCATGAGCAACCCGAACAGGCATGCCGAGACCATCATGTAGGTCGTGAACAACAGCGAGCGCAGGATCGGCATGCGTCGCACTCAGCCCGGCAGGCGTGACAGGTCGGCGACCGCACCGAGCAGTTCCTGCGCATCCCGCAGCAGTGCGAGCCGGTTGGCGCGGACCTGCGGATTCTCGTCCATCACCATGACCTCGTCGAAAAATCCGTCGACCGCCGCGCGCAATCCGGCAAGCAACTCAAGGCCGCGCAGGTACTCGCAGCTCCTTACCGCCGAGTGCACCTCGCCGCGCAACTCCTCGATCGCCGCGTACAGGCGCCGCTCCGCCGCCGCGTCGAGCGCCGCCGGTTGCACCTGCGTCGCGGCGCCGAGCTGCGTCTTTCTCAGGATATTCGCGATGCGCTTGTTGATCGCCGCGAGCACCGTCGCATCCGTCATCCCGAGGAATCGAGCGAGCGCGCGCAGGCGCTTCTCGGCATCGAACGGGGAGCGCGGACGCTTGGCGAGCACCGCGTCCAGCATCTCGACCGTGGTGCCGGAATTGCGTTCGAGCAGCACACCGCGCAGCCGCTCGGCGATGAAATCGTACAGCTCCTCGGTCACACCGGCCCGCGCGACAGGTTGCGCCGCGGCGGCTGACTGCAGCAGCTCGCTCAGATCCAGGTCCAATTCGCCCTCGAGCAGAATGCGCAGCACCCCCAAGGCGGCCCGCCGCAGGGCGAACGGATCCTTCGCGCCGGTGGGTCTTTGCCCGATGGCGAAGATGCCCGCCAGGGTGTCGAGCTTGTCGGCGAGCGCCACCGTCCGGCCGACGACACTCGTGGGCAGACCGTCGCCCGCGTGCCTCGGCCGATAGTGCTCCTCCAAGGCTCGCGCCACCTCGCTGCTTTCGCCCTGCGCCGCGGCGTAGTAGCGGCCGATGGTGCCCTGCAATTCGGGAAACTCTCCCACCATGGCCGTGACCAGGTCCGCCTTGGCGAGCGCGGCCGCGCGCTCGACTTCGCTTCCCGCGCCGAGGCGCGCACCGATGAGCCCTGCGACCGCGACCACGCGCCGGGTCTTGTCCGCGTAGCTGCCGAGCTGGGTCTGGTAGGTAACCGTGGCGAGCTTTGCCGCCTGCGCATCGAGCGGTGTTTTCAGATCCTGTTCCCAGAAAAAGACGGCGTCGGCGAGCCGCGGCCGCACCACACGTTCGTTACCTTCGCGCACTTTGGCAGGATCGCGACTCTCGAGGTTCGCGACGGTGACGAAATCGCCGGTGAGCTTGCCGAGCGCATCCTGCACCGCGAAGTAGCGCTGGTGATCCTGCACGGTGGCGATCACCACCTCGCGCGGCAGATCGAGAAAGCGGCGCTCGAAGCGTCCCGCGATGGCCACCGGCCACTCGACCAGCGCGGTGACCTCGTCGAGCAATTCCTCGCCGATCAATGCTTCGCCGCCCACGCCCAGTGCCGCGGCGGTCACGCCGGCGCGCACCAGCTCGCGACGTTTGCCGAAATCCGCGATCACCTTGGCTCGCTTGAGCCGGCCCTCGTAGCTCGCGGCGGACTTGAGCGTCACCGGCTTCGGGTGATGGAATCGGTGACCCGAGGTCAGCCGGCCGGCGGGGATGCCGAGCACCGTGATCGGCAGCACCTCCTCGCCGTACAGCAGCACCACCGTGTGCACCGGACGCACGAATTCCGCGTCGCCCGCGCCCCAGCGCATGCGCTTCGGGATCGGCAGGGCGGCGACGGCGCGCTCGACGATACCGCCGATGAGCTCGCGCAACGCCAGTCCCCGCTCGATTCCGCGGTAGGCCAGCCAGGCCCCCCTGTCGGTGGTGAGGCGCTCGAGCGCGCTTACCTCGACGCCGCAGCTGCGCGCGAATGCGAGTGCCGCGGGAGTCGGTTGTCCCGCCGCATCGACGCCCTGTGACGCCGGTGGACCGCGCCGCTCCATCGGACGATCGGGAGCGACTTCGGCGCACGCCATCACCCGCAGCGCGAGTCGTCGCGGGGTGGCGAAGGACTGAGCCCGGCCATGGCGTAGGCCCGCATCGTCAAGACCCTTGAGCAGCGCCGCGGTCAAGGCCTGCGACAGGGCCGGCAGTGCGCGCGGCGGCAGCTCCTCGGTGCCGAGTTCGAACAGCAAGTCGCGGGCCTGCATCAGGCCACCCGCTCGACCGGCCGCGATCTGGCGAGCGGGAAGCCGAGCGCCTCGCGGCTCGCGAGGTAGCCCTCGGCCACCGCCCGCGCGAGCGTGCGCACCTTGAGGATGTAGCGTTGCCGTTCGGTCACCGAGACCGCGCGCCGGGCATCGAGCAGATTGAAGCAATGCGAAGCCTTCACCATCTGTTCGTAGGCCGGCAGCACCAGGCGGTCGCCGAGCAGCGAGCGGCAGAGGGCTTCGTGCGTGTCGAAATGACCGAACAATATGGCCGTGTCGGCTTTCTCGAAGTTATAGATCGATTGTTCCACCTCGTTCTGATGGAAGACGTCACCGTAGGTGATGGTCCCCAGCGGGCCCTCGGTCCAGACGATGTCGTAGATGCTCTGTCTGCCCTGAATGTACATCGCGAGCCGCTCGAGGCCGTAGGTGATCTCTCCCATGACGGGCCGGCAGTCAAGGCCGCCCACCTGCTGGAAGTACGTGAACTGCGAGACCTCCATGCCGTTCAACCATACTTCCCACCCCAGTCCCCAGGCGCCGAGGGTCGGAGACTCCCAATTGTCCTCGACGAAACGCAGGTCGTGGGTGAGCGGATCGAAGCCGAGCGCCCGCAGCGAGCCCAAGTAAAGATCCTGGAAATCCTCGGGCGATGGCTTGATGCAGACTTGAAACTGAAAATAGTGCTGCAGCCGGAAGGGATTCTCCCCATACCGTCCGTCCGTGGGGCGGCGCGACGGCTGCACATAGGCGGCCCGCCAGGGCTCCGGCCCCACGGCGCGCAGGAAGGTCGCGGGATGGAAGGTCCCGGCGCCCATCTCCAGATCGTAAGGTTGCAGCACGATGCAGCCCAGATCCGACCAGTACTTCTGCAACGCAAAAATCAGGTCCTGGAAGGTGCGCGGCGCGGCGCTCACGGCGTGGGGCATCGGTAGTCTCGGGCGCTGATGAAGGGCGCGAGTATAGCGACGCGCCGCCGTCGCAGCGAACGGCGGGGCCGGTTCCGAGCGACCGTGCACCGTGTTGGCTCAATCGGTGCCGATTCCGGCCCCGAAAGTCGCGGCCAAGCGGGTGGTGCTGCGGAGCACAGCCGCACTCGTGCACCAATGTAGTTCGCGGCCATTTAGGCTATGCTCCGATCAGGCACAGGCATGCACGATTTTCGATCGCAAGTGCTTGATCCGTGGCTCACGAGTGGTGGCACGGTAGGTGCACTGTCTTTGAGGATCCCGGTCTCGGCCGGGTGGAGAAACGCTTGTCACTTTCGCGAGGCCCGTTATGACCCCGGCTGATGTCTTGAGCTTGATCAAAGAAAAAGAAGCGAACTTCGCCGATCTGCGCTTCACCGACACCTTGGGCAAGGAGCAGCACGTCACGGTTCCGACGCGGCTGGTGGACGAGGGTTTCTTCAAGGACGGCAAGATGTTCGACGGCTCGTCGATCGCCGGCTGGAAGGGTATCAACGAGTCGGACATGATCCTGATGCCGGACCCGTCGACCGCGGTGATCGATCCGTTCTACGAGGACACCACGGTGAGCCTGCGCTGCGACGTGATCGAGCCGATGACGCTGCAGGGCTACGGCCGCGATCCGCGCTCGCTCGCGAAGCGGGCCGAGGCCTATCTCAAGTCCTCCGGCATCGCCGACGGCGCGCTGTTCGGACCGGAGAACGAGTTCTTCATCTTCGACAGCGTCGTCTACGGCTCGAACATGAACGGCTGCTTTTACGAAGTCGACGCCTACGAAGGCGCCTGGAACTCCGGCAAGCGCTACGAGGACGGCAACAAGGGACATCGCCCCGGCATCAAGGGCGGCTATTTTCCGGTGCCGCCGGTGGACTCGCAGCAGGACATCCGCACTGCCATGTCGCTCGCTTGCGAGGAGATGGGGCTGAAGTTCGAGGTGCATCACCACGAGGTGGCGACCGCCGGCCAGGGCGAGATCAACGTCGCCGCCAACACGCTCACGAAGAAGGCCGACGAGGTGCAGATCCTCAAGTATGCCCTGCAGAACGTGGCGCACGGCTACGGCAAGACGCTCACCTTCATGCCCAAGCCCATCGTCGGCGACAACGGCAGCGGCATGCACGTGCATCAGTCGCTGCAGAAGGACGGCAAGGCGCTGTTCTCCGGCGACAAGTACGGTGGCCTCTCGGACATCGCCCTGTATTACATCGGCGGCATCATCAAGCATGCGCGCGCCCTCAATGCCTTCACCAACGCGAGCACCAACAGCTACAAGCGCCTGGTGCCGGGGTTCGAGGCGCCGGTGAAGCTCGCCTACTCCGCGCGCAATCGCTCCGCGTCGATCCGCATTCCCTGGGTGTCGAACCCGAAGGCGCGGCGCATCGAGGTGCGC
>VFSW01012367.1_pt1 | contig 11927 bp, 11 predicted proteins | sample 5358111 | NCBI WGS metagenome assembly VFSW01 (sample SAMN11554181, study PRJNA540505) | mine drainage metagenome | isolation source: sediment from site ElyBrook_90M | place: USA: Ely Copper Mine, Vershire, VT | collected 2017 | reverse complement strand
CGCGCGGTTTCCTCGACCGCCCGCCCGGCGCCGGCGCTCGCGGCGGCGACCGGGATGACGGGGCCGGCCTTCAGCGCGCGGCCTTCCATGCCGCCGACGCCGGCCTGATGGAAGGTAGAGCGGGAGCCGAGCCAGGGGTCCGTCGCAATCCCACCCGCGATCGCGACGTAGCAGCGCGTCCCCAACCGCGCGGGGCCCATCGCCAAGACCTGCCCCGCTTTCACCGCAACCGAACGCCAAAGCGGAACCGACGCATCATCCAGCTTCGCGCCCATGTCGGCGCCTGTCAGCGCGATCACCGTGTCACGCTGGAATTTCAGTGTCGGTCCGATGTACTGCGCCTCCAACCCGGCGGCGCCGGGCGCATTGCCCACCAGCACATTCGCCAGACGAAAGGACCACGAATCCATTGGCCCGGATGGAGGAAATCCCTGATTCCAGAATCCGATGCGGCCAGGATAGTCCTGCACGGACGTCTCCAACCCGGGCTTGAGCACCTCGATCATGATCGGCCTCCCCCGCTCAAAACCGCTTGCCACGGTCGAGGCCAGCGACCCAGGACTTGTATTGCGCCACGGAAAACTTCTGGTAGCCGACAACGTTGTACTCGTAGCTGCCATCGGCCACCCGCCGCTCCGCGTCCTCGAACTCCGCGACGCTGACGGGTACGAATTTCACCCGGTCGCCCGGACGAAACAGGCAAATGCTATCCTCGAACACCGGAAATCGCCGCTTGGGGTCCCAGATCGGCACCGGGATGCGCGCGAAGATCTGATATCCGCCGGGCGTGGCCACCGGGTAGATCGCGGTGGAGGCACCGCCCATGCCGACCGTGCCCTGCGGCGTCCAGGTGCGCGGCGGGTTATATTTCGGTGCCGTGATGACGCTGCGTGGATCGAGCGCCATCATGAACGGCAATCCGGGCCAGAACCCGAGCGACGCGACCCAGTATTCCGTGCCCGAATGCACGCGCACCAATTGCTCCGGCCCCGACAGCCCGTTCAGGCGCGCGACGAAGGCCGGATCATATTCCTTGTCCGGATTGATCTTGGCCGTGTAGTCCTCGATCGCCGCGCGCGTCCATGGATCGCAATAGGCCGTCGGAAAATAAAACAGCCGGCTTGGCAGCTCGATGTCGTCCGACGGGCCGAGTGCCGCGATCAGCCGGGCGAGTTCGGCCCGAAGCTCGCCGAACGAGATATCATCCGGCTCGTAGTGTACCAGCAGCGAGGCGAAGCATGGCGCCGTTTCCACAACACCCTTGATACGCTGCGCGGCTATCGCGCCGGCGAGGCCCTGGGCGAGAAAGTTCAGCTCGAGGTTCATCTCGTTGCCGAACTCGATCAGCATATAGCGGTCGCCGCCGGGCATGTAGCGCGGTTCGTCGTAGATCATCCGGGCCTCTCCCTGCTGCGCCGGTTTCACCCAAGCAGATCCGCCTTGTGCATGTCCACGAAGGAGGTAAGCGTTCGGCCGTCGCGAAACGCCGCATGGTTGACCACGCGGCGGAGGAACGCAACATTCGTCGTGATCCCTTCGATGACGGTGGCCTCCAGCGCCGCGAGCATCCGCTCGATCGCGGCCTCGCGGATTGGGGCATGAACAATCACCTTGGCCAGCATCGAATCGTAATACGGCGTCACTGTATCGCCTTCGCGCACGCCGGTATCCACCCGGACGCCTTCGCCCTCCGGTAGCATCAGGCGCGTGATCCGACCCGGCGAAGGGAGGAACATTTTCGCGGGATTTTCGGCGCAGATTCGCACCTCGATCGCATGGCCGCCATGCCGGACCGCGTCCTGTGGCAGGCCCGCGCCCAGATGCTCGCCCATCGCGAGGCGGAGTTGCATGTCCACAAGATCGAGCCCGGTCACCAGTTCCGTGACCGGATGCTCGACCTGGATGCGCGTGTTCATTTCAAGGAAATAAAAGGCGCCGCTGTCGTCGTCGAGCACGAATTCGATCGTCCCGGCGCTGCGATAGCGCTCCTGACGCGCCAGCGCGACCGCCGCGTCGGCCATCGCGGCGCGGGACCCCGGCGTCAGGCCAGGCGAAGCGCTTTCCTCGACGATCTTCTGGAAGCGGCGCTGCACCGAACATTCCCGCTCGAAGCAATGGATCGCGTGGCCATCGCCGAAGCCGAACACCTGAATTTCGACATGGCGGGCGTTGCGCACGAAGCGTTCGAGAAACACCGTGCCGTCACCGAATGACCGTTCCGCGAGGCCCTGCGTCGCCTCGACAGTCTTTCGCAGGTCGTCCGCCCGCTCAACCAGACGCATGCCGATGCCGCCGCCACCCGCCGATGCCTTGACAAGCAACGGAGCCCCGCCTTCCTCCGCCGCTTCCTCCAGACCATCGAGATCGCCCGGCGCGAAGCGCGCGGAACCCGGCAGCACGGGAACGCCCGCGGCCTTGGCGAGCAAGCGCGCGCGTTCCTTGTCGCCCATGTCCTCGATGGTCTTCGGAGTTGGACCGACCCAAACCAACCCAGCATCCTCGACCGCCCGCGCGAACGTCGCGCTCTCCGCCAGAAAGCCATATCCAGGATGCACGGCATCCGCACCCGCGTCCCGCGCCGCCCGCAAAATGGCCGCAACACGAAGATAGCTTTCCGCAGGCTTCGCGCCGCCGATCGCCACAGCCTCATCCGCCATGCCGACGTGACGCGCGGTGGCATCCGCCTCCGAACAGACGGCGATTGTACGCAGACCACGCGCCTTCGCGCTTCGCAGCACGCGACAGGCAATTTCGCCACGGTTGGCAACCAGCAGCGAGGCAACGCGGCGCATCAGGCCGCCTCGACCCAGGGTGCCACGGCCGCTCGTACGGCTGCGGTAACCTCGACGGCATTGGGCGTGTCGGAGTGGATGCAGATCGTGTCGCTGCCAACGGGCACATCCACGCCATTGACCGAAGCCGTCAGGCCCTCCTTGATCGCGCGAACGCAGCGGGCCGCCGCGCGGGCGGCATCGACGGGTGGATGCTCGCGCGTGATGATCAGGCCACCGGCATCGGTGTATTCAAGGTCCGCATAGTACTCCGCGACGAACTTATGCCCGCGCGCGGTGTAGATGCTTTGGTGCAGCGTGCCGACCATGCCGAACAGGGGGACATCGAAGATGTCGGCGACGTCGCAGATCGCGTGCGCGATGTCCTCCATCCGGGCAGCCATGCCGTAGAGCGATCCGTGCGGCTTGATGTGGTTCAGCGCCAGCCCTTCCGCGCGCAGGAAGCCGCAGAGGGCGCCGACCTGATAGATCAGGCAATTCGCCAGCTCCTCGCGCGAGATTTTCATTTCCCGCCGTCCGAAGCCTTGCAGGTCGGGAAGCGACGGATGCGCGCCAACCCTTACGCCGTGCTGCTTGGCGAGTTGAACCGTGCGCCGCATGTGGTTGAAATCCGAGGCATGAAAGCCACAAGCCACGTTTGCCACCGAGATCAGAGGCATCAGGGCTTCGTCGTCGCCCATGCGATAGAGGCCAAAACCTTCACCCATGTCGCAGTTGATCGTGGTCATGCGTTCCTCCTGCCGGCTCGCTTGTGGGGCAACGTCAAGCCGCGAACGCGGCCTGACGCAATCCGCAAAAGACCATCAACGACCGTTCGATATCGGCCCGTTCGAGATCCTTGACGATAAAGACAATGCGCGAGCGGTGGTCCGCGTCCGGCCACGCGTTCATGTGCAACGGTGGATGCACCAGATGCTGCACGCCATGCACCGCGACCGGCGCGGACTCGCCCGCGATGTTCAAAATACCCTTCACCCGCAGCACCGCGCCGCCGTGCCGATGCAACAGCATGGTCAGCCACATGCCAAACGCGGTCCAGTCCAGCGGATGGTCGAAGACCAGCGCGAACGCGTGGATGCTACCCTCATGCCGACTGCTGTCCGCCGTGGCGCGCTGTTGCTCCACGAGCCAAGCCTCGGTATCCGGATCGCGGTGGGGCATGTCATCCGGACGGAGCAGATCCACAAGTGGATTACTGTCATCTGTCCGACGCAACGGTGCGGTGGGATTGATCGCGCGTACCCGGCGCTCCACCACGGCCGCGTCGGTCGATCCGGCGAGATCGACTTTCGTGAGCACGATCCGGTCCGCCACGGCGATCTGCTTGACGCTCTCGGGGTATGTCGCAAGCGTTCGGCCGCCGTTGACCGCATCAACCGTCGTCACCACCGTGCCCATGCGATAGTGATGTTTGAGGACGGGGTCGGCGTGAAGGGTCGTGAGAACCGGGAACGGATCCGCGAGCCCGGTGCTTTCGATAATGAGTCGCCCGAAACTTGGAATGTCCCCCCGCGCGCGCCGCGAGTGCAGATCCTTCACGGCGTCGGCCAATTCGCCCCGCACGGTGCAGCATAGGCAACCCGACTTGAGCAGCACGGTGCGCTCATCGATGCGTTCGAGCAGATGGTGGTCCAGTCCAACCTCGCCGAACTCGTTGATCAGCACGGCCGTATCCGCCAACGCCGGTTCGGCGAGCAGACGACGCAATAGAGTCGTCTTGCCTGACCCCAGAAAGCCGGTCAGCAGGGCCACTGGCGTGAACTGCGGGGCCACGTCACGCATGCAACGCCCCAAGGCGCCCCAGCAGCGCGGGATCGAGCGGGTCGCAGGGACGCCCAGCGAGCCGCTCGGCCACGGACCAAAGGTGCGCCAGATTATCAACCAACTCGCATTTGCCCGTCGCGGTGGAGAGCACGAAGGCCGTGCCCTGCCAATCGGAGATGGTCATTTGATATTCCGCGAGGATCCGATTGGCCAAGGCGACGCGGCGCGCCCGCTCCCGCCGCCGCGCCAGCGGATCGGCTGTGCGTGTGAATACCCCAGGTCTCCCGGCGGCGTCCGTCCAATGATCGGACCCCCCGAGCACACCGCACAACGCGCACATCACCTTCCTCCTACGACGAAGCTCGCCGCGTCGGTCTATTTTTTGCGGGGAAACCGGCGCGCGAAGTCATCCGCCATTTCATTCATCGTCACGAATTTCACGCCAGGATGGCGCGTCATGTGATGAAACAGCCGCTCCAACATCATTAACACGTGCGGCCGGCCGGCGACGTCTGGATGGATGGTGATCGGGAAGACCGCGTAATCATGTTCCCGATAGACCCAATCGAACTGGTCGCGCCACATATCCTCGATGTCGCGCGGATTGACGAACCCGTGGCTGTTCGGGGCCTTCTTGATGAACATCATCGGCGGGAGATCATCCAGATGCCAGCTCGCTGGAATCTCGATCAGGTCGGTCTCGACGCCGCGTTGCAGCGGCACCATCCACTCGCTGGGCTTCTTCGAGTAGTCGATCTTGGTCCAGCTATCACCAACCCGCACGTAGTACGGATGAAAATCGTTGTGCATCAGCGAGTGGTCGTATTTGATCCCCTTCTTGAGGAGGAGCTCATTGGACACCCGCGAGAACTCCCACCACGGCGCGACGTATCCGGTCGGACGCTTGCCCGAGAGTTTGGTGACGAGGCCGATGCACTTGTCGAGCACCTCCTCCTCCTGCTCCCGGGTCATCGCAATCGGATTTTCGTGGCTGTAGCCGTGGATGCCGATCTCATGCCCCGCATCGGCGACCGCCTGCATCTCCTTGGGAAATGTCTCGATCGAATGGCCGGGAATGAACCATGTCGTCTTGATCCCGAAGCGCTCGAACAGCTTCAGCAGTCTCGGCGCGCCCACCTCGCCCGCGAACAGCCCACGCGAGATGTCGTCAGGCGAGTCCTCACCACCGTACGAACCCAACCAGCCAGCCACGGCGTCCACGTCGATGCCGAAGCCGCATAGGATTTCCTTGGCCATGTCAGCCTCCCTTCCGTCCTTGCCTTACCACTCGGTCGGCCATTCCGGCGCCACGTAGTCGGCCGGATAAGCGAATGCGTAGTCCACCGGCGGTTTGATGACGTATTTCCGATCGAACGGCACAAGATCGACCGGATGTCCCGCGCGGATCATCTGCGGCCAATCAGGATTGGCAAACATTGGCCGCCCGACGGCGACAAGATCCGCGGCGCCATTGGCGATCGCCGCCTCCGCGTCCACGCCCTGCGCGACACCGCCATTCACGATCATCGGCAGGTCGCTCGAGTCGCGTAGCGCGGTGGCCATCGGTACGTTTGATGACGGATCACGATTATCCAGGTAGTTGAAACTGGCCCAATGCAGCGCGTCGTAGGCGGAGCCGCGCAGGGCCTCGCCTATCTCTCGCGCCGCGCGCACGCCGCCGGGCCACGCACCGACGAAGTCATCAACGCCGTCCTGCGACAACCGCAGCGTGATGATCTTCCCGGGCCCGATCGCCGCGCGGACTTTCTCGCCGACCATGCGCGCGAAGCGAACGCGGTTTTCCGCCGTGCCGCCAAATTCGTCCATGCGGTGGTTCGTGGCCGGATGAATGAACTGATACAGTAGATACCCGTTGGCGCCATGAACCTCAACGCCGTCGAACCCTGCCTCCATCGCACGCGCGGCACCCTCCGCGAAGCCGTCGGCGAGTTCCTCGATCTCGGCATGGCTCAAGGCGCGCGCCGCGTCGAACGTCACCTTTGGCCATGCGCCGGCAATACCCCGGATACGGGCCTCGGCATCCGAATCGGTGTACAGCACCCAGCCCGGGCTGCGCGTGGCGCTCGCGCTTACCGCCTGTTCGCCAGGTGCGAGGCAGCGCGGGTCTGTCACCCGGCCACCATGCATCAGTTGCAGAATGCAGCGCGCGCCATTGGCGTGGATCGCGTTCACGACATTTCGCCAGGCCGCGACCTGTCGAGCGCTGACGATGCCGGGCTGAGAGAGATACGCCCGCGCGCCATGGCGTTCGTCGCCATATGTACCCTCGGTGATGATAAGGCCGCACCCGCCCCGCGCCCGGCGCGCGTAGTATGCGGCCATCTCGTCGGTTGGCGTACCGTCCGCCTCCGCGACCTGTCGGGGCAGCGGCGCCAGCGCGATGCGATTGCGTAACTCCACCGCGGCGAGGGTAAATGGCGAGAACAGCTTCGGCAGGGCTTCCATCACCGGGTCTTCCTTCCGTTCGTCACAGCCAGTCGCCGCGAATCACCGGTTCGGCCGACATGCCGAGCGACAGCAACCCGTCGTCCCCACCAGCCGGACCAGACAACAGCAAGGCCGTGGGGAGCCCGTTCCCGTCTACCCCCGTCGGCACGGAGATCCCGCACCAGTCGAGGAAGTTACCGAGCATGGTGTTGCGCAACGTACGTGAATTGACCCGGCCGAACAGGTCGTCATCGGCCTCAAGTTCGGCGATGCGGGGCGCGGTATGCACCACGGTCGGAAATGCCACAACGGTTCCGCACGCAAACAGACCGGCGGCCTTCGCGACCAGGCGCTCGCGCTCCTGCACCAGGGAAATGTAATCCCACAACGAGATGTTTGCTCCGAGGCGAACCCGCGACGCCACGCGCCGATCCATCGCGGAGGCCTCGGGTCCCTCGATGCGCGCGCGATGCAGCACGTACGCCTCCGCCGCCGCGATCGCGCCGTGTCGTGAGATCAATCCCATCACCTCGTCGAACACAGGTAGATGCAGGTGTTCGATCACCGCGCCGTCCGCGGCAAGTCGGCGCAGCGCGGCGCTGAAATTCCCCTCCACGGCCGGTTCGATATCCTCGAACACAACGGTCCGTGGCACCAGAATACGCCGACCAGGCAAGGGGCTGGCGTGGACCGAGGGCGCGGAGGCTCCGCGTAGCGCGGCGTCCACCAGCACCGCGTCCGTCACGCTTCGGCACAGCACGCCAAGCGTGTCCAAGGTGCGCGACAGTGGGAACACGCCATCCATCGGATAGCGTCCACCCGAAGTCTTATAACCGACAATGCCGTTGAATGCCGCCGGAATGCGGACCGACCCGCCGGTGTCCGATCCGATGGACACCGGAACCAGCCCACGCGCCACGGCGACCGCCGAGCCTGACGACGAACCGCCCGGAATGCGCGGCGCATCGGTGCCGTAAGGATTCCTCGGCGTACCGTAATGCGGATTGAGACCGATTCCAGAGTAGGCGAACTCGGTCATGTTGACGCGGCCGACGCAAATCATGCCAACGTCGCGCATGCGCGCGACCACTGGCGCATCCCGCGACGCGGGGGCCGCGCCGGCGAGGATGCGGGAGCCGGCCGTCGTGGGCAGGCCCGCGATGTCAAACAGGTCCTTCCATGCCACCGGAACGCCATCGAGCGGCCCGCGGGCCCGGCCCTCGCGCGCGCGCCGGCGGGAGGCCCGTGCTTCGGCATGCGCTCGCTCCGCCGTCACGGTGGTGAAAATCGCATGGTCGTCGCAGTCAGCGATTGCGGCCAGTGCGCTCTCCGCCACGGCGTCCGCGTTCACCGCAGCGCTCCCGAGCAAGCCACCGAGTTGACACGCCGATAGGCCACTTACTGGTTCCACCACCATGTCATCCCCTCAGGCCGCGATTACGGTCGCTTCAGGCGTCCGCCAGGCAATCCATACGGCCGAGCCCGGGCGCAGGGCATCGATGCGGAATTTCTCAACGTGGCCCTCCAATGTCACGGATCGCCTGTCGTCGATCTGCACCGCCATCTGCACCAGATGCCCGACCACATCGCGCCGCTGCACCGTGCCGGGCAACAAATTTCCCTGATATGTGGCAACGAGTGCGTTCCGCGCGCCGTCTTCGACCGGATGCACGTCAAATGCCTCGGACGGCACGACGAGCTTCGCCGATCTCCCGACAGACGGAGAACCGGTCGGCTGCCCCGCAAAACTGCCGAAGGTGGTCTCGACGACAGCCCCCGATGCGTCCACCGCCCGCAGCGTGCCGTCGAGTATGGTGTTCCGCCCGATGAATTGCGCGACGAAGGGCGTCCGCGGTCGCGTGTACAGGTCGTACGGCGCGGATACCTGCTCGATACGTCCCTGATTCATCACCACGATGCGATCCGACATTGTCAGCGCCTCGGATTGCGCGTGAGTGACGAAGACAAAGGTAATGCCGAGATTGCGTTGCAGCAGCTTCAGCTCCGCCTGAATCGCCTTGCGAAGATTGGCGTCGAGCGCGCCGAGCGGCTCATCGAGGAGCAGGATGTCCGGCTCCACCACCAGCCCCCGCGCGAGCGCTATTCGCTGACGCTGTCCGCCGGACAGGCGGTCCGTGCGCTTGTCGGCGATCGCGGTGAGATCGAGCGTCGCCAGGATGCGATCCACCTTGGCATCGCGTTCAATGCGCGCCATGCCCTTCACGTCAAGGCCGAACCGGACGTTCTGCCGCACGGTCATGTGTGGAAACAGCGCATAGTTCTGGAAGATCATCGACGTCGGCCGACGCTCCGGCGGCAGGTCGTTGATCCTGCGCCCACGGACCAGAATGTCCCCGCTCGTGGCCGACTCGAACCCCGCGATCATGCGCAGCGTGGTCGTCTTCCCGCAGCCGGATGGGCCTAGGAACGCGATGAACTCGCCCTTCGCGACGCTCAGGTCGAAATCGATGACCGCGGGCGTGCCGTTGTCATAGATCTTTCCAACGCTGATTAGTTCGAGGTCTTTGTCAGACACATTGGTATTCCGGTCGAGGGGAAGTCCGCGCGGGGGCCGCGGGCCCGCCCCCCGCGATCGTCATCAGGCGCTCAGAAACTCGTCCCATTTTTGGATCAGGTGGTCGTACTCGTCGGGCCACTGATGCCAGTACGCCACATTGGCGGCGCGCGTTTCGAGCGAACCGCCGTCGCGGAGATCGCCCTCCTTGATGCCACGCTCGGGCGCGCCCTTCCACGGCTTGCCTTCGTACCAGAACGCGTACTTGTCAGCCGGGAACACGGACTTGATGTTCGTCGTCGGCGAGTAGTAGCCCTGCTCCGACACGGTGATGCCCGGGGGCCCGGACAGCCAATAGTCGGCGTAGGCGTACACAGCCTCCTTGTTCGGCGAACCGGTGATCAGCGAGGGGCCGATCGACCATGCGCGATAGCCTTCCTTCGGCACGGCATACTTGCAGGGCTTGCCCTGCGCCTTGACCGCCATCACCGCGGGCTGCCAAGCGTCGCAGACGACCATTTCCCCGGACGCCAGCAGATTCACCAACTCGCCAAAGTCGCCCCACAGCGCGCGGAACTGACCTTCCTTCTTCTTGGAAACAAGGAACTTGGCTGCCTCGTCGATCTCCTTGGCGTTCGGATTGCCCGGGTTCTTGACGTTGGACAGGCCGAGCGAGTTCATCGCCAGCACCGCCTGACCGAACGCGATCAGCGGGTCGGTGTTCAGCCCGGACCTGCCCTTCCACTTCTTGTCGAAGATCGCCGTCCAGGTGTTGGCTTCCTCGGCGCTCACGACATCCGGGTTGTAGCCGATCGAGTCATAGTTATAGACGGCCGGAACCATCCACAGCTTCGTCTGCGCGTCGTCGGCCCAGATCTGGCCGGTGATCTGCGCGCGCTTGTCCCACTTCGGATTGGGCTTGGTGAAGGTATCGCGGATGTTCGCCCAGTTCTTCACTTCGCTGACGGGAATCGGGTCGATGTTATTGGTCTGTACGACCGCCGGCAAACGTTCGCCAATCGTCTCCCAGCAATCGTAGTCCTTCGATCCCGACAAGATCTTCGTCTGCGCATCTGGGAACGTGGCGGCGGTCCCGCTGGTGGTGCCGACGCCCGACTGGGCCTTGAATTCCGCCAGAATGCGCTCCTGCACCGTCACCGACAGGCCGATGGTGCGCAGTTGCTCCTTGGCGAGAGCCCCCGCCGCGGCGTACGCGCGGCGCGAGTGCATGAATGGCGTGCCGGCGCCCAGCGCCAGCGCCACCATTCCCGTCGTCGTCTTCAGCAGACCGCGGCGGGAAACCTCATCCTTGTCGATCACGTCATCACCCCCTGTGAGTCATCCAAACATCACGCACGTAGCGGAAAGCTGTTCAGTAGCGCCCGACCAGCAGTCCACCATCGACCGCAACAACCTGCCCGGTCATATAACGGGCCGCGTTGGAAGCAAGGAACAGAACAACGTCCGCGATTTCGTCCGGATCGCCAATGCGACCCATCGGGATGAACGCCCCGGCGGCCTCGGCGCCGCTGGGCCCCAACGAGTGCTCCTCGGACAAGAGTTGCGCGGTACGAATGTATCCGGGCGCCACGCCGTTAACGCGGATGCCAGATTTCGCCAGTTCGACGGCGAGGCCACGCACCAAACCAACCACGCCCGCCTTCGCGGAGGAATAGTGCACGTGCTCGTCCCAGCCGTACGCCACGCCCATGATGGACGAAAGGCAGACGATCGCGCCAGATCCGCGCGCCCGCATGCCGGGCACGGCGGGGCGAATGACGCGGACCATGCCCTTCAGATCAACGTCGAACGTGTGGTCCCATTTCTCGTCGGTCAGTTCCGCCAGTGGCACGCGATGCGCGATGCCGGCGTTCGCGACGATCACGTCGAGCGCGCCATGCCGTGCCTCCACTGCGTGGACCACCGCCTCCGCTTGCGCCGTCGACGTGACGTCCAGCGCATGGAATTCGGCCTCGGCGCCGGCGGCGATGAGTTCGGCCGCCACCGCCCCGCCCTCGCGCGTCAGCACATCGGTGACGATGACGCGGTAGCCGGCGCGGCCAAACGCCAGCGCGGCGGCGCGGCCGATGCCGATTCCGCTGCCGGTGATGAGGACCGTCGGTTTCATCGCGCGCTCCCTTGCGTTCACAACATCACGTCGCCGGAGTTCGGACCCAGCGTCTGTCCGACGAACAGGCTCGCCGCGTCCGACGCAAGGAAAGCGATCGTCGCCGCCACCTCCTCGGGCTCGCCGAAGCGGCCAAGCGGCAATTCGGCGGCCTTGGCGCGCTTCCAATCGTCGGACAGCGCCATGACCAACGGCGTGTTGATCGGCCCCGGCGCGACGGCATTGACCCGCACGCCTTGCTTGCTCACTTCCCGCGCGAGCGATTTGGTGAGTCCGATGA
>VFSW01012366.1_pt1 | contig 11927 bp, 10 predicted proteins | sample 5358111 | NCBI WGS metagenome assembly VFSW01 (sample SAMN11554181, study PRJNA540505) | mine drainage metagenome | isolation source: sediment from site ElyBrook_90M | place: USA: Ely Copper Mine, Vershire, VT | collected 2017 | reverse complement strand
TGCTGTGGGAATGCGCTTACGCCGAGCTGGTGTTCACTCCAGTGATGTGGCCGGATTTCGCCGCTTCCGACCTGGCCTCGGCCGTCGGCGAATTCCGATCGCGCGAGCGCCGTTTCGGAGCGCTGCCCCGCGCCGCGCTAGCTTAATCGCGCAAGAATCAGGCGAAACATACGTTCGCAATTGGGAGCGGACTTTCGAACTTTTGCCGGATCGATCAACTCAAGCAGCTTCACTCCGTGATTGACTTTGTGGGACTCGCCGCCACTCACTCTCTTCAACCTTTCCAGAACATCGACCTTCGGAATCTCTTCCACCTTCGGGTTCCAGCCGAGAGCGCTTTCACCAAATCGCCTTCTGTAAAGTGCCCTCAGCGCATCGACATCGGCAAGGAACCAAGCTTCCAAGATCTGGACCATCCAGAAGACCGAGTGCGGATCGCAACCCTCCAGGCCCTTCTTGCGGATCTCGGCTTCGTCAGAATCCTCATGGTCAAGTAGCAACACGTTCCACGCGTTGGAATGAGTTTCGAGCGCGATCCGAAAAGCCTGCACCGGTCTTCCATACGTCGCCACGGGTGGCTCAAAGCGCCAACCTTTCCTGCTAGCGGTATCTGCTATTTCTGAAAGGAACCGCCTCATTCCCGGCCTCAGGCGATCGTCTCCCTCGAAGTAGATCCGAAGTTCGTTTACCAGCGCGTACCGCCGATCTCTCCCATGCGCCAAAGTCGGCCCGGGCTGTATTGTTCCAGCCACAACGAGAGTTGTTGTTTGTCCAATCGACGGAACTGGGTACTATTGTCCGCGTCTCGCTCGGTAATCAGGACGTCTTCCGGACGTTCGGACAAAGCGTCGATCAATGCTTCCGAATGGGTTGTGACGATGAGCTGTGTCCGTTCCGAGGCGTCGACCAGGGCCTCAGCGACGATCTGAATGGCTTCAGGATGCAGGCCTACTTCCGGCTCCTCGATGCAGATGAGCGGCGCGGGATCGGGGTCCAGAACGACTGCTAGTAGACAGAGAAATTTGAGAGTTCCATCAGACAGTCGCCAGGAAACTAAGGGTTCCAACAAGCCGCTTTCTTCGATATAAGTCTTAGCGATCCCAGCCTCGTCGAGCCGGATCTCCACGTCGTTGAACCGGTCACAAAATCGGCGAAGGTATGCGCGCACACGTTCATGTCGCTCCCGGAAGTCGAGCTCCCATAAGACTACCGCCAAGTTCCCACCGCCGTCAGATAACTTGTCCCAGGTGGGGGGGAGGAAACGCCGGCGCCAATTCTCACCTGCGAATCGCTCGTGGTACGAAACTCTCGATAGATGCGGATCTCCTCAAGCTTTTTCCCAGCGCGTGTAATTGGGGTTGTATCCGCCAGGCTCTTCGATCGCTGAAACACGGATTCGGTCGTAGAAATTTCGCTCTGGCTAAGTCCGAAGCGAACACTTCCGAGGCCACGCTCAAAGTACGCCTTGGCATCACCGTTCGCGCTGCTTGATGTGAGGCTGCTCAGTTGTTCCCTCAGGATGACAAAGCCTCGCGCCTCCTCGGAAAACTCCAATCGATATTGGAGAGGCTCCTCGTTGATTTCCTTGCATTCGATTGCAGCGATGGGCGAATACTGGGACCCCGCGAGCGAGCAGACCACGCGAACGCCACCTAGCCGGCGAATGGCCGTGCTCAAATCCACTGGCGCCGCTTGGAGCAGACCGATAGCTTCGATCAGATTGCTCTTACCCGAGGCGTTCGCGCCGATGAGCACGTTCAATCCGCGAAGCTCCACCTCCGTCTTCCGGAAGGACAGCAGATTCTCTAACTTGACCTGTCGCAGCAACATGCGTACAGTCATTCTAGCGATGACTGCTACCCCCGTGACAAATTGTTAGCCGGGAAACGCCTCGCAATTTGCAAGATCCGCTAAAATAGAACCAGGCCCCCGCCCATGCTCGACGCCACCTTAGCGAAAATCTTCGGGACCAGGAACGAACGCGAAGTTAAGCGGCTGCGTCCGATTGTCGCCGCCATTAACGAACTCGAACCCGGACTCCAGCAACTCTCCGACACCGAACTGGCCCAGAAAACCGTCGACTTCAAGCAGCGCGTGGCCAATGGCGAACCCCTTGATGACCTGTTGATCGAATCTTTCGCCGTCTGCCGGGAAGCCGGCCGCCGCGTCCTGAACATGCGGCATTTCGATGTGCAGCTCATCGGAGGAACGGTTCTCCACCGCGGCCGGATCGCTGAAATGCGAACCGGAGAAGGCAAGACGCTGGTGGCCACGCTGCCCGTTTACCTGAACGCGCTGGAAGGGAAAGGCGTTCACGTCGTCACCGTCAACGATTACCTGGCCAAGCGCGACGCCGAGTGGATGGGGCGGATCTACAGGTTCCTCGGGCTGTCCTATGGCATTATCGTGCACGATCTGGACGATCAGGAGCGCCGCACCAATTACGCCGCCGACATCACCTACGGCACCAACAACGAATACGGCTTCGATTATCTGCGCGACAACATGAAGTTCCGCCTGGAGGATTGCGCCCAGCGCGGCCACAACTTCGCGATCGTCGACGAAGTGGATTCCATCCTGGTGGACGAAGCCCGCACCCCGCTGATCATTTCAGGGCCGAGCGAAGAATCCACCGACAAATACTACAAGATCAACCGCATCATCCCGAAGCTGACGCGCGGCGAAGAGATCAAGGGCAAAGAGCCGGGCGAAAGCTACACCACCGGCGATTACACCGTCGACGAGAAGCATCGCAGCGCGGCGCTCACCGAAGAGGGCATTGCAAAAGTAGAGAAGATGCTGGGCTGCGGCAATCTCTATCAGCCCGAAAACTGGTCTACGCTGCATCATGTCCAGCAGGCGCTCAAAGCGCTGGTGCTCTTCCAGCGCGACAAGGATTATCTGGTGCAGGACGGGCAAGTGATCATCGTCGACGAGTTCACCGGCCGCGTGATGCCGGGCAGGCGCTGGAGCGATGGTCTGCACCAGGCCATCGAAGCCAAGGAAAACGTCAAGATCGAGCGCGAAAACCAGACGCTCGCCACCATCACCTTCCAGAACTACTTCCGGCTGTACAAAAAACTGGCCGGCATGACGGGTACCGCTGAAACCGAAGCGGCCGAGTTCGAAAAGACGTACAAGCTCGACGTGATGGTGATTCCCACCAACCGCAACATGGTCCGCAAGGAATTTCAGGACATGGTGTACCGGACCGAGGAAGAAAAATTCCGGAACGCGGCCAAAGAGATCCAGACGCTGCACGAAAAGGGACAGCCGGTCTTGGTTGGTACCATCTCGGTTGAAAAATCCGAAAGGCTGGCTGCCGCGCTGAAGAAGATGGGCGTCCGGCACGAGGTGTTGAACGCCAAGAATCACGAGCGCGAAGCCTTCATCATTGCGCAAGCCGGCCGCAAAGGCGCCGTCACCGTTTCGACGAACATGGCGGGCCGCGGAACCGACATCCTGCTGGGCGGCAATCCGGAATTCCTCACCAAGGAATATCTGAAGAAGGAAAATAAAGATCCCGATCTGTACCAGACCAGCCCCGCTGGATCGGCGGAACGCACGGAATGGGACCAGGTTTTCGCCCGTTTTCGCGGCGAAACGGCCGTGGAACACGATGAGGTGGTCGCCGCCGGCGGTCTGCACGTGCTGGGCACCGAACGGCATGAATCGCGCCGCATCGATAACCAGCTTCGCGGACGCGCCGGCCGCCAGGGCGATCCCGGCAGCTCGCGCTTCTACCTCTCGCTGCAAGACGACCTGATGCGAATCTTCGGCGGCGAGCGCATGCAGAACCTGATGCTGCGGCTGGGCATGGAGGAAGACGTGCCTATCGAGTCGCGCCTCATCACCAAGCGGATCGCCGCAGCTCAGGAAGCCGTCGAAGCGCAGCACTTTGCCTCCCGCAAACACCTGCTCGAATACGACGACGTGATGAACAAGCAGCGCCAGGCGGTGTACGGGATGCGCCGCCAGTTGCTCGAAGGCACCGACCAGACCGAGCGCATCAAAGAGATCATCCAGGGCATCGTGGCCTCCTTCAGCGATATCCGCTGCCCCGAAAAAGCCCATACCAGCACTTACGATCTCACCGGGCTGCAATCGGATGTGCTCAGCCAGTTCGGCGTGAAAATCGATCTGGAAGAGTTGAACGGGCTGCTGAAGCAGGAGATTGAAGACCACATCAATGAGCTGCTCGAACGCCGCTTTAAGGAAAAAGAAGAACTGATCGGCCCGGAAAACATGCGCGAGGCCGAGCGCGTCGTCATGCTAAACGTTATCGACAACCAGTGGAAGGACCATCTGTTGTCGATGGACCACCTGAAGGAAGGCATCGGGCTGCGCGGCTACGGTCAGAAAGACCCGCTGATCGAATACAAGAAGGAATCTTTCGAGCTGTTCCAGGACATGATGGATCGCATCGAAGACGAGACCATCCGGTATCTGTTCTTCCTGCAAATAGCCGGTCCCGGTGGCCCTGATCCCGACGGGGACGGAGGCGGTCCTCTGGGAAAGCCTCGGCCTCTTCTGCCATTTTCCGAAGATGAGGAGGACGAAGAAGAGGAAGACGATGAAGAGGCGCTGGTTGGCGCCAATTCCGAGCAGCGCCGGGCGGCCCAAAGCGCCGTGGAAGACTTCACACGCAATATCCAGCGCAAGAAAGACAAGGAAATGGCGGAGCTGCAATTCGTCGGTGGCAGCGGTACAACCACCGAGAAGAAGCAAGCCACCTCCGACAAGAAGGCCGGCCGCAACGATCCCTGCCCTTGCGGCAGCGGCAAAAAATACAAGAAATGCCACGGAGCCTGATCCTAGCCGCGGTTTTTGTTTCCTCTGCGTGTGCGGCCATCTGGCCGGACCGGCTGGGCGAATACCAACGCAAGTCCGATAGTCCCGTCGAGATCTCTGCCAGTTCACGGGCTCTATTGGATGAAGACGGTCTGGACGCCGTTGAAGGGGCTGATTACGGGTCCTTTCAAGTGACCGCTTCCCGATTCAAAGACATCACGGGTGCGTACGCAGCTTCCTTGGACCCTTCGGCCGCAAAGGCCGTCCGCGCCGGGAACTATTTGGTGAGTTGCCAGGGCAAGTGCCCCAAGGATCTTGCGGAATTAGCCGCCTCCGGGCTGCCTCACGTCGCTCATGGGTCACTGCCCACGTTAGGCACATATTTTCCGGCCAGCCGCCTGCTCCCGCAATCCGAGCGCTACATTGTCGGTCCGGCGGGCCTTGCGGCTGGTGCGCCAGATATCCCCGCCTCTGCAGTCAACTTCGATTTCGGGACCGAAGGCCAGATCGCGCACTACAAAACGACTGCCGGGACCGTCCTGTTGGGCATATTTTCCTTCCCTACGCCATCTATGGCGCGTCAGCAACTACCGCAATTTCAGAAAATTAGCGGTTCCACGGCCAAGCGAACCGGCCCGCTCATCGCCATAGCCATCGGCCCATCCGCGGCGTCGGCGAAACTTCTTGAGGACGTGAATTATGAAGGCGTGGTGGCCACCAACGAGCGTCCGCCCGAGAAGCCACTGGAACTCAAGCCTGAAAGCGCTGGCAAGATGGTTCTGGCCATTCTTAGCCTCGCCGGTCTGCTGCTGGGATTCTGCTTACTATCCGGGCTCGCGGTTGGGGGGACGCTCCGGCTTGCACGCCGGTTTGGCTACTCAGCTGCTGAAGGATCGCTGACCACACTTCATCTCGAGGGCAAATAACTCCTCGGATTTCTCCACCTTAGAAACCAAAGCCCTAGTGCGCGCGCGGCTATCGACAATTTCTTCCACAGGCTTTCCAAAATGAATCCTCCCCGCAACCTATTGCAGATCAGATGGTTAGAGCCGATTCCACAAGTTCCAGTTTTTCACTTGACTCGCAACCTTCGTGGCCCTATGATCTGAATCACAAACAGGTTTTGACGGGTGCGTTTCCGTCGAACCTGATTCTCCCATACATCGCCCTTGCGAGAGCAGGGGGCCTGTTTCAGATTCAGGCAGATGGTGTCGAATGGGGCCCTCAGGGCCCCGTTCTAAGCCGAAAACCCACATCTTAAGCCTAAAAGCCGCAGTTTCCGGCGTTACACTGGGATTTGATCCCGCACCATCCCCCTCTTCCGAAATCCGCCGACCCTCCCGCCACCTGGCGTGAACGCCTGCGCGCCCTTCGAAACGTGCCGCCCCTATTGCGGATGGTCTGGAATACTAGTCCTGGGCTTACTACTGCAACCATTGTTCTCCGGTTGATCTCATCCGTGATTCCGGTCGGCCAACTGTGGGTTGGGAAGCTGATCATCGACCAAGTGGTCCGCGCTCTGCAGGACCGTCTGCAAGGCCACCCAGTGGCCCCGCATCGGATCTGGGTGTACCTTGCTTACGAGATCGCCTTGGCCGTCCTGAGCGACCTCCTATCGCGCGCAGTGAACCTTTCAGACAGCCTGCTCGGCGACAAATTCACCAACCATGTCAGCCTGCGGCTGATGGAGCACGCCAACCGGCTGGATCTTGTTTCCTTCGAAGATCCAGTGTTTTACGACAAACTGGAGCGGGCGCGCCGGCAGACCACGGCCCGGCTGGGAATGCTCGGTATAATCGCCGGAATGGGCCAGCAGTTAGTCACTTTGCTGACGCTGTTGGCTGCGGTAGTCTCCTTTTCACCCTGGTTCTTGCTACTTCTGGTGGGCGCCGTCATCCCAGCCTTCCTGGGCGAAACCCGTTTCGCGATGCTGGCCTATTCCATGCTTTATCGTCATACGCCCGAGCGCCGCGAGCTCGATTATCTGCGCATGCTGGGCGCCAGCAATCAGAGCGCGAAGGAAGTGAAAATCTTCGGCCTCGGCCCGCACTTAGCTGAAAGGTCGCGTAAGCTTTTCGACCGGTTCTACGAGGAAAACAAGGCGCTCGCCATCCAGCGCGCCGTCACTGGATCGCTGTTGAATCTGCTGCCGACGGCGGGCTACTACGGCGCTTACGTTCTCATCCTGATCCGGACCATGGCTGGCGCGATGACCGTGGGCAGCCTCACCTTCGTGGCGGGCGCCTTCGCGCGTTCGCGGTCGTTGATCGAAACCTTGTTTTCGAGCCTCAATAATATCGCCGAACAGGCGCTCTACATCAAGGACCTTTTCGATTTCTTCGAAACGCAGCCAAGCATCGTTTCTGCGCCGAATGCACTGCCCGCGCCGCGGCCCATCCGGTCCGGCTTCGAATTTCGCGATGTGTCGTTCGCTTATCCAGGCTCGGACCGCCAGGTGCTCCAGCGCGTGAGCTTTCATTTCGACGCCGGCGAGCGCATCGCTTTGATCGGCGAAAACGGCGCGGGAAAAACCACGCTGGTCAAGTTGCTGGCGCGCCTGTATGAGCCAACCGGCGGCGCGATCTTCCTCGATGGGGTCGACTTGCGCGAATACGATGTCGACAGCCTGCGCGGCGAAATCGGCGTCATTTTTCAGGACTACATGCGCTACGACATGCTGGTGCGGGAGAACATCGGCTTCGGGCGGATTGAGGAGCTCGGGAACCAGCCGCGGGTGGAGAGCGCGGCGCACAAGAGCCTGGCGGATCAGATGATCGGGCAGTTCAAGCTGGGCTACGGCCAGATGCTCGGCAGGCGCTTTGAAAACGGCGTCGATTTATCGGCCGGACAATGGCAGAAAGTCGCGCTGGGGCGTGCCTACATGCGCGACGCCCAAGTGTTGATCCTGGATGAACCCACCGCCAGTTTGGATGCGCGCGCCGAATACGAAGTGTTCCTGCGCTTTGCCGATCTCACGCGCGGCCGCATGGCGGTGCTGATCTCGCATCGCTTCTCCACCGTTCGCATGGCCGATCGAATTTTGGTTTTGGCCGATGGCGCATTGGTCGAGCAAGGCACGCACCAGCAGTTAGTCGCGCTGGGCGGCCGCTACGCGGAGCTGTTCGAGCTGCAAGCCGCCGGCTATCGCTAACCGCCGGCGCCAAAAACGGACTTCAGCCACGTTCCGAAATGCAGATGCCGTCCCGGACATTCGGGCCACGGAGCGAAACTGAGGGCGCCGCCGTCGCGCTCCACCCACAGCGAGACAGGTTCTTCGGGCGCGGGATAATCCAGCCGGATCACCACGCCTGAGCCGCAGGATTGCGAGAGTCCAATGTGGGCAGCCGACTCATCCGCGTGCTCACTCTTCGGTCCCCAGTCGTCCTGAAACTTGGTGAAAGGGTAGCCGGGGCAAGGATGTGAATCCGTACAACCCCACATTGCATAGGCGGCGGGATAATTGCGCGCGTTCAGCAAACCCAGAAAAGTCTTGGCGCGCTGTTCCTCGCCGTGATTCTTGAAGACGCCGTACAGGATGAGGCCGACCAACAGCACGCAACCCAGGACGATCGAAAGAGTTTTGACGATCCCAAGGATGCGGGCGCGGCGCTGCTCCGCGGCTCCGTAGGTTTCCAGGTAGCTGGACATCCTACTTTTATTCTAGCCGCTATTTCGCCCGGGCCGTTATTTTGGGTAGTGGGGTCTTACCTGCGTTTCCGTTCCAATCGCCGCATCTCCCCGCTAAGACCCCACTACCTTATTTTGATGGATAAGCTTTGTTGTAGGCGGCGGTGGCTTCCGTGGTGATCTCGAAAGTGGCCTTGTAGAAAACAGTGTTCGTGCTGTCCACCACGATATCGAGGCCCTTTTCGTCGGCCAGTTTCTTCACCACTTCCTGCATCCGGGTTCCCGCGCGTTGTAGGATTTCAGTGCGCGCGGCCTGCACGTCATCCTGCAAATCCTGCTGTATGCGCTGCAAGTCGCGCTGTTTGCGCTGCCCCTCGGCGGTGATTTCCTGCGTCCCAGCCTCATTGAGTTTGCCGCTTTGCAACTGGGTCTGGATATCCTCCAGCTCCTTTTGCACTTTGACCATCTGGTCCTGGCGCGGCTTGAATTTCGCCTCCAGGTCCAATTGGGCTTTCTTCATGTCCTCGGTATCCAGCAGGGCCTTCTGAGTGTTGATCACGGCGATCTTCACCTGGGCGTTGGCCGCGCCGATGCCGGCCAGCGCAACAACGGCGAACAGCAGCTTATTCATTGCCGAAAACTCCTAAAATTTCGTCCTCGCGGAGGATCAGATACTCGTCGCCCTCGATCCGGATATCGGAGCCCGAGTACTTGCCGAACAGAATCTTGTCGCCGGCTTTGACGTCCGGGATCGCGCGATTCCCGTCTTCGAGCAACTTCCCGCTGCCCACCGCCACCACCTCAGCGTGTTGCGGCTTCTCTTTGGCGCTGTCGGGGATGAAGATGCCCCCGCGCTTGGTTTCCTGCTCTTCCAGCCGTTTGACGAGCACGCGGTCATGGAGCGGACGAAGGTTCATAGACTATCTCCTGTAAGCTAGGTTGGGAAAAGCAGACTGGCACAAACCCGAAGACACCCAATGTAACACAAATCCCCGGCGTTTGATGCACACGTCGGGCGCCTGTGTTATCCTGTGAAGGACAAAAAAGAGATTAAGTTAAGACGAGGAGTATCGATTCGAGAATGGCGCTGGCAACCGATTCCAAGAAGCAAGTAGTTGCAACATACCGAGTTCACAAAACGGATACCGGTTCGCCAGAGGTACAGGTCGCGATCCTGAGTCAGCGCATTTTGCAACTCCAGGATCATTTCAAGACGCACCGCAAAGATCATCATTCCCGCCGGGGATTGTTGTCGATGGTCGCGCGGCGCCGCCGCCTTTTGAAATACCTGAAAAGCCGTAATCCGGAAAGATACAAGAACCTGATTCAAAGCCTTGGCATCCGCCGTTAGATGTTCGGGTACAGGTAAACCGCCCCGGTGGGCGGCGTTCCCACAGTTTCACACACTCCAAAGTCTCCTCTTAGTCCAAAAACAGGCCGGCAGACAGCTCGCCTGGATTAAAAGGAATTTCAGATGCTACATACCGTAGAGATTGACCTGGACGGTCAAAAAATCACCCTGGAGACGGGCAAGATCGCGAAACAGGCCAATGGCGCCGTCTTGGTCCGTTCCGGGGACACCGTTGTTTTGGTGAGCGCGTGCGCCAACGAGGAACCCAAGGCGAACGCCGCGTTCTTCCCCCTCACCGTCGATTATCGAGAATACACTTACGCCGCGGGCAAATTTCCCGGCGGCTTCATTAAGCGCGAGGGGCGTCCTTCGGAGAAGGAAATCCTCACCAGCCGGTTGATTGACCGGCCCATCCGGCCACTGTTCCCGGAAGGGTTCATGAACGAATCGCAAGTCATCGCCATGGTGCTGTCGGCCGATCCTAAGCGCGATCCCAGTACGCTGGCTATTATCGGCGCTGGAGCGGCGCTCGCGATTTCCGATATTCCGTTCCAGCACGTATTGGGCGCCGTGCGCGTGGGCTTCGTGAACGGCAAGCTGATGGCGAACCCCAGCTACGACGAAACGCGCGAGTCCAAGGTAAATATCGTGGTCGCCGGCACCGAAGAAGGCATCGTCATGGTGGAAGCGGGCGCCCAGCACGCCTCCGAAGACGAAGTGCTCGAGGCCATCGAATACGGACATACCTGTTGCAACAAAATCGCCGCTGGAATCCGTGAATTGGTCACCAAGGCCGGCAAGAAGAAATGGGACGTGAAGCCGGCGGCCGTCAATAAGGCGCTATATGCGAGCATTGAGTCGCAGATCCGCAAGGAACTCACCGATGCGCTCGACACCAAGAAGTATCCCAAGCTGGAAAGCTACCATCGCGTTCACGAAGCCAAGAAGAAAGTAGTGGAAGCGCAGCCCGAAGAACAGCAAGCCGAAGCGAAAGAGCTGTTCGACACATTGAAGGAGCGCATCTTCCGCGACGAAATGCTGAAAGCGAAGCGCCGTCCCGATGGCCGGGCTTTCGACGAAATTCGGAATATCGATTGTGAAGTGGGCGTGCTGCCCCGTACGCACGGCTCTGCGTTGTTCACCCGCGGCGAGACCCAGGCTCTTGTTACGGTTACGCTCGGCACTAAGGACGACGAACAGCGCATCGAGATGTTCGATCTCACCGAAACCTCCAAGCGCTTCATGCTGCATTACAACTTCCCGCCGTTCAGCGTCGGCGAAGTGGGATTCATGCGCGGAGCCGGGCGTCGCGAGATTGGACATGGCGCGCTGGCTGAGCGGTCGCTCGCGGCGGTGATGCCCGACGAGAAGAAGTTCCCTTACACCATTCGCGTGGTCAGCGACATCCTGGAATCCAATGGTTCCAGCTCCATGGCCAGCGTCTGCGGCGGAATACTCGCGCTCATGGACGCGGGCGTGCCGATCGACGAACCGGTGGCCGGCATCGCCATGGGTCTGGTGCTGGAAGGCAAGGATTACGCCATCTTGACCGACATTGCCGGCGCTGAAGATCATTACGGCGACATGGATTTCAAAGTGGCTGGATCGCGTAAGGGGATTACCGGACTGCAGATGGACATCAAGGTTCCCAACGTCACCACCAAGATCATGAAAGAGGCGCTGGCCCAAGCCAAGGGCGCCCGGCTGTTCATCCTGGACAAAATGGTGGCCGTCATCGCGGCTCCACGCGGTGAAATGTCGCAGTACGCTCCGCGCATCTACACGCTCCAGATTCCGACCGATAAGATTCGCGATCTGATCGGGCCGGGCGGCAAGATGATCCGCAGCATCGTCGATGAAACCGGCGTCAAGATCGATGTCGAAGACGACGGCTCGGTCAAGATTTACGCCTCCGACGGCGAATCAGCCAAAATGGCCATCCAGCGCGTTACCGATATCTGCGCCGTGGCCGAAGTGGGCAAGACCTATCTTGGTAAAGTGGTGCGGCTGGCGGAGTTCGGCGCGTTTGTGGAAATATTCCCCGGTACCGACGGCCTGCTGCACATCAGCGAAATCTCGGAAAACCGGATCAAAGCCGTGCGGGACGAGTTGAAAGAAGGCGACCAGATCCTGGTAAAGGTGCTGGCGCTGGAAGGCA
>VFSW01012364.1_pt1 | contig 11928 bp, 11 predicted proteins | sample 5358111 | NCBI WGS metagenome assembly VFSW01 (sample SAMN11554181, study PRJNA540505) | mine drainage metagenome | isolation source: sediment from site ElyBrook_90M | place: USA: Ely Copper Mine, Vershire, VT | collected 2017 | reverse complement strand
ATCTGCCGCGCGAGTGGCGCAACCGCCACGTGGGCGAGTACGACAAGGGTTGGGCCGTGGTGCGCCGGGAACGGCTCCAGCGCCAGATTGAAATGGGCATCGTCCCCAAAGGCACGGAACTGGCCGAGCGCATGTGGTTCGTGCCCGATGCCACTCTGCTGGCGCCCGCTGCGCGGGCCATCATGGGCAAAAAAATGGAGTTGTACGCCGGCATGGTGGAAAACATGGACTACCATGTCGGGCGGCTGATTGATTATTTGAAGAAGATCGGTGAGTACGACAACACGATCTTCATCGTGTTCGGCGACAACGGCGCGGAAGGAGCCGACCTCTTCAAGATGATTGCGGGCACGCCCGGTACGCGCAATTTCCTATTCGCTTCAATGCAGTGGTCACAAACCGATCCGAACGCCTGGGGCGATCCGCATACTTACGTCGGCTATGGCCCGATGTGGGCCCAGGTTTCGATGACCCCGTTCAGCCAATATAAAGGCTTTATGTGCGAGGGCGGCATCCGCAATGGCCTTATCGTCAGCGGCCCAATTGTGAAGCGGCCTGCAGGGAGTCTCAACCGCGGCCTCATGCACGTGGCGGACATCATGCCTACCCTGATGGAAGTGGCGGGCGCCAGGTATCCCAAGACCGTCAATGGTCAGGAACCGCCACCGCTGCTCGGCAAGTCGTGGGTCAAAATGCTGGCGGGCGAAGAGGAATCACCCCGCGCGGCCCAGGATTACATGGCGTGGGAGATTTTCGGGAATCGCGCCGTCCGGCAGGCTGACTGGAAGTTAGTGTGGGAATACAAGCCGTATGGCACGGAACAATGGGAGTTATTCAATCTCGCTGCTGATCCGGGGGAGCGCCAGGATCTGGCCGCCGCGCAACCCGGGAAGGTCAAGGCCCTCGTCGCGCTCTGGGATGACTATGTCCAGGCCAACCACGTGATCCTGCCCAGCCGTGTCCTGTGGGAGGGACAGGAGAAGCAACTTCCCGATCGGTATCCGGTGGTGGACGGTTACCCGCCGCTCCTCTATCAGAAGCAGTTCGTGCCGCCTGCCAACATGATGGCCGACCCGAAGCCGTAATCGCCCGCCAATACAACATGAACTCAATTCAATCAATCACTGCTATGAAAGTTCAAAGCCAACAACACCGTCAGGGACGTCAGTTTGCCTGGTTTGCCTTTGGCCACTTTGCCGCCACAATGGCCGCGCTGGCGATTATCTGTCCGCTCTCCGCGCGGGCCCAGGTGCCGCCGCGCTTTTATTGGCAAACCCTCTCCGGGGCAAATGCTGTGCCGGTGATCTTTCAATCCTTGAGCGGCAACGCCAATCCTGTCGACCCGGCCCACGTCGTCTCCCCCGGCAGTTCCGTCGATGCAAACGTCCTGGTCGCTGGTTACGCGAAGGTGCTGCCCCTGTTCGGCCGCTCGCTCACCCTTGCGGTACTGGAGCCGATGGGCCGGATTTCCGGCAACACCAGCGTCGGGGGCCTGAACTACAGCCAGGAGGCCATGGGGTTTGGCGACCCGATGCTCGAGGCGGGCATCAACCTCATCGGCCCCAAGGCCCTAAAAAGCATCCCCGATCTTTTGCGTTACGAGCCCAAGTTTTCGCTCAACGTAATTGCGGACCTCGCTTTCCCGATCGGCGAGTATGACAGCAGCCAACCGCTGAACCTCGGCCAGAACCGCTGGTATGGACGGGTGGGAGCACCGGTGGTCTGGCAACTCGGCCCGTGGGTGCCAGGCCGCCGCACTACCCTGGAAGTGCTTCCCTCAGTGTGGGCATTCACTGAGAACAACGACTATGTAGGCCACACGCTCAGCACGGATCCCATGTTCGAACTGGAAGCGCATTTGACCCGTGACTTCACAGAACATTTTTGGGGTTCGCTCGACTCCACCTGGTTTGTAGGGGGCAAGTCGACCGTGAGTGGTGTCGGTGGCGAATCGATGAACAACCTGGGCGTCGGTTTCACGCTAGGCTACCAGATCAACGACAACATCTCGCTGACTGCCGGCTACATGGCAACTGTCAACGACAGCGCCCCCACCGATCTTAAAATGGACGGCTTTCGAATCTCGTTCACCTACGGCTGGCACAAGATCGTGGAGGGGCAGAAGCGGTTGAAAAGCGAATGACCAGCGCGTCCGACACTCAACGCGCCAACGCCGCCTGGGTAAATGGGGGGCTATGAAGATCCTGACGTTCCACTGGAGCCCGGTGGCGGGCCTCGGCCAGAGTCTGCCGAGAGCCGCCGGTTGCCGCATCCGTGGTCCCAAGGCGATCCCTCGGGCTCGCGGGCGCGCACAAACCGTATCGCCTAGCTTCAATGCCAGCCACTCGCGGACGAAGAGGTTCGCGCTGGTTTCGCTGCTGTCCGCAGTTTCGGCGGGTCTGCTTGTCTTGCTCCTTGCGGGTTGCACCGCGCCGATAGGCGCCGACCGCGTCACCACCCGGCAGGCGTATGCGCAGATGGAAGAAAACGCCTTGCGTACCGCCAAACTCAGCGCGACGACGGTTGCGATTTTGCACCGGTTTGATCTCGACCACCTGGCGGCCCGACAGCCGGCCGAAGCAGTCCGCCAACTTCACCAGAGGGCCCTGGCTACCGGCGAGCGCGACCTGCTGTTCGCGCTGGCGGAACTGAGTTACGCCGCCGGCGAGCAAATTGGCCGTAGCGTCAAGCCGTGGGATCCTCGCGACGCGCGCGACTATTATCTGGGCGCCGCCGTTTACGCCTGGCTGTTTCTATTCGCCGAACCCGAGGGGGCGCCGCCCGGCTTTCTGGACCGCCGGCTCGGTGAGTCGTGCGCTTTTTACAACTACGGCCTCGGCCTGGCGCTCACCGAACGGAGGAGTTCCGATGCGACCGTTCGCCTGGAAAGCGGTCGGCGCCGGTTGCCTGTGGGAGCGATCGATCTCAAACTGAACCTCACTCACTTCCCCGCGACCCTCGATGACTTCGAGCAATTTCTCCTGGCAGACCAGTTTCGGGTGCGCGGCTTGAGCGTTCGTACGCGCGAGCCGGGCGTGGGGGCGCCCTTGCTGGCCGTCCAACGGTGCGATCCCGAACTGGGGGTCCGCCGCTGCTCTCCCGCCACGGTCTTTCTGCGCCTGCCACATTCCCTGGCCGAAGTGGACGCCGCCACCAACACCGCTTCGCTGGAACTTTACTCCGCTTTCGACAACACCACGCTAACGATCGGGCGCTTCCAGGTGCCCTTGGAGACGGACTGCACCACGCACGCGGCCTACGTGCTAAACCAGTCAGCCGTCTGGGGCCTCGGGCTCAAGCAATTCCTGATGCCGGCCAGAACGGTCCGTAGTCAGTTGATTCCCCTCCAACCTTTCAGTCCCAGCCGCATTCCGGTGGTGTTTGTCCACGGGACATTCTCCAGTCCTGTGACTTGGGCCGAGCTTAACAACACGTTGGCGGCGGATCCCGTGTTGCGCCAACGTTATCAAATCTGGAGTTTCGTGTATGGCAGCGGGAACTCCCTTCCCGTTTCGGCTGGGGAACTGCGCGACGCCCTAACGGCGGCGGTTGCGAAGCTCGATCCTGAAAACACGAATGCCCTGCTGCGCCAGATGGTGGTCATCGGTCACAGCCAGGGCGGTCTGCTCACCAAACTCACCGCCACGGCAACCGGCGACAAGCTCTGGCGAGCCCTCAGCGACAAACCAATGAAGGATCTCTCGATTGCTGAGGATCAGCGCGCCAGGCTGCGCCGCCTCCTGGTCCTGGAGCCGCTGCCCTTTGTCCGCCGGGTGGTCTTCATCAGCACCCCGCACCGCGGCAGCTACCTGGCCAGCAGCTTCGCGCGCCGGTTTGCCAGCCGCCTAATGTCCCTGCCCAGCGCAACGGTTAGCGCCACCCGGGATATGGCCTCGTTGGCCCACGGCTCCAAAGCGGAAAAGTTCCTCCGCGGCAGGATGCCCACTAGCCTCGACGGCATGTCGCCAAAAAATCCCGGCCTGCTGGCGCTCGCCGACATTCCTGTGGCGCCTTGGATCACGGCACACTCCATTATTCCCGTTTTGGGCGAGAGCGACTACCGCCAGGGCCGGGACGGCGTGGTGACCTACCAAAGCGCCCATGTGGACTACGTAGAATCCGAACTCGTCGTGCGCGGCAAACATTCGTGTCTTCGCCTGCCGGCTACCATCGAGGAAGTGCGGCGCATCCTCCACGAGCATCTGCAAAGCGTGGAGACCACCCTAGCTCAGAGTGATTTTTCGGGCAGCCTCAAGTTGGGTGCCCGGTTGAAAACACAGTAACCAAACGCAAAAACACAAACCAAAATCCATGAAACGAAAAATGCAGAACCTAACTGTAATTGCTCTGTTCCCAGCCGCTTTGCTGGCCCTCACCTCCTGTTCCTCCACTCCTCCGCCACCCCAAACAAGCTCGGCCGTGGCTTATCGGCCTGGTGTCCCAGGCGGAGTGAGGGTGGAGACTCACACTCTGACCGCCAACGTGACGGACCTTGACGCGGACACACGCAAGGTGACGCTGGTCAACTCGGATGGGGACAAGACGACCGTCAAGTGCGGTCCAGAAGTCATTAACTTCGATCAAATCCGCGTTGGCGACCAGCTCAAGGTAAGGGTTACGGAACAACTCGTCGCCTACCTAGCCGACGCCGGCGCATCTTGGGGCGACGGCTCAGCCACCACGGTGGACCTGGCTCCGGAGGGCGCCAAGCCGGGGGGCATCATCGCCGATACGGTGCAGGTCACAGCCAAGGTCGTCGCGATCGACCTCAACCATCACAAGGCCACTCTCCAGTTCCCGGATGGCACCACGCGGACCGTCGCGGTCCGCCCTGACGTGGACTTGCGGCAACGGAGGGTCGGCGAAGAGGTCGTGATTCGCGTTACCGAGATGCTGGCTCTCTCGGTGGAGAAACCCTAGCTGACTCAGTCGTCAAAGAACCTCGCGGTTGAGCGCAAGAACTAATTAAGACCACGAAGGACACTCAACCGAACTCTGCTTAGAACGAAAAAACCTCAGTAACATCGGATTCAGTCAACTCCATTTCTGTTCCCAACAAGCAGCTATTAAACACCTGATAAAAACGAAATGAAAAAAAACGTTCTCTTCAGCTCGCTGATCGGCGTTCTGGCGCTCGCAGCCAACGCCCGCGCGGAAGAGACCGGCAGCGCCCACTACCTGCCGGGCTCGATGGCCTCATTCATTGATGCTTTCCCCGCTCACCCGGGTGGGATTGCCGTGCTGAACTATTTCAACTATTACGATGCCAATGCGCCGGCAAGCCGAACCCTGGAATTTGGCGGGTTACTCACTGCGAACGCGCACGCCACCGCCTATGCCGACACGCTGGCGGGGATCTACCAGACACCCTGGCAAGTGTTGGGCGGCGGGCTGGCGGTTGGCGTCGCCGTGCCCTACGTCTGGCTGGAAGTCGATGGCCAGGCCCAACGCATCGGGCCGAGTGGTACGCCTGGACCTGCATTCTCCGCTCGCGACACCGCCAACGGCATCGGCGATATGTCGATCATTCCCTTCATGCTGGGGTGGACCAATATCCTGCCCGACCTGAAAGTCGATACCCGGCTCTCCATCTTTGCGCCCACCGGCGATTTCGAAAAGGGCCGCCTCGCCAATGTGGGCAAGAACTACTGGTCTTTCGAGCCTGGCATCATGGCGAGTTGGCTCAGCAGCAAAATCGGCACCGAAGCCACTCTCTACACCGGCGTTGATTTCAACACGAAGAACGATGCCACCGATTACCAGAGCGGCACGTCGTTTCACCTGGATGGCACGGTCGCGCAACATTTGCCCTTGTTGGGCGGTTTCGCCGGCGTCGGCGCCAACCCCGTCTACTACCAGCAACTTACCGGCGACCGCGGCTCCGGGGCGCGGGTGGGGGGTTTTGAAGGCATGACCGTCGGGGTCGGCCCCGTGCTCTCCTACGCTTGCACGCTGGGGCAAAAGACCAAGCTCGTGGCCGAACTCAAATGGCTGCCGGACCTGCACGTGGATCACCGCCTTAAAGGCGACACGATCTGGTTCAAGCTGGCTCTGGCGCTCTGAGCGCCGCGGTCTTTGCCGGCTGCTCCTCGCTAACTCGACCATCGCCATGAAAACCACACGCGCACAGAATTTTTGGGTCGCGGTCCTTGCGGTCGGTGTTCTGTCTGGCTGCGGCCCGCCAGGGCCCGAGGCCCCGCCCGCGGCCAGTCCGCCGGCAGCAGTCCAGCCTGCGTCCGCCGCCAACCCGGGATTCGCGAAATTGACGGGCAAGTGGCAGCGCGCCGATGGTGATTACATCGTCGAAATCCGCAGCGTGGAATCCAGTGGCAAAATGGACGCGGCCTACTTCAACCCACAGCCGATCCATGTTGCGACAGCCGAGGCCTCGCAGAATGGCGAGACCATCAAGGCGATAATCGAACTACGGGACGTGAACTATCCTGGCTCGACTTATCGCCTGTCCTATGACTCAGGCCATGACCGCCTTGAGGGCACTTACTTTCAGGCGGTTGCCGGGGAGACCTATGAAGTGGTCTTCGAGAGGGTGAAGCTATGAGCGTCGCGCCCACCAAGTCCTGGGGCAATTTCTCCGCCACGGTACGGGAGACCGACGGTTCCCAACGACCGCTGGACCACTACGACGCTCCTGCTTTGGTGGGCCACCGCGAGCAGCGGCACTTCCATGTCATGGTGAAGCCCAGCGGGGCCACCTGCAACCTGGATTGCGCTTACTGCTTTTACCTCAGCAAGGAGGTGCTGCCCAACGGACCGGGCGCTGGGCGGATATCCGACGAAACGCTTGATCGGTTGACCCAAACAACGCGGACCACATGGTCAACGCGGAGGATGCCATCCGAGCCGCAATGGGGCGGCAGTAAACCCGCTTCGTTCGTGAACGGCGCGGGCCACTCGGCCCCGGGCGGCCCGCGCATTCACGATCGAACGAATCACCACTGACTCCATAACCCTAAGACACCACCTGTGAAGAGACCTGCGAAAACCCTCCTCCTGAACTTCGCCTGCGCGGTGGTCGTGGCTACGGTCTTTGTGCAAAGCGGCTCCCCATGCAGCGCCGCTGATTCCCCCGGCGACCCGGCGGGAGCCGACGACGAAAAGGCCAAAGAGGCCGAACTGGTCAAGAAGACCTTGAACCCGATCGCTAGCCTCACGAGCGTGCCGTTCCAGAACAACTGGGATTTCGGCATCGGGGCGTCCGACGCGATGGAATACACGATGAACTTCCAGCCGGTCATCCCCCTTTCACTTAACCAGGACTGGAACGTGATCAGCCGAACCATCCTGCCCACGATATATCTGGAATCCACCGCTCCGGGTGTCGGCTCCAAATTTGGACTTGGCGACACCGCGCAGAGCTTCTTCTTTTCACCCAAGGCAGCCCCCGGCGGCTGGATTATGGGTGGGGGGCCGGGTCTGCTGTTCCCCACTGCGACGGACAGCACGATGGGAGCGGGCCACTGGGGAGCGGGCCCGACTGCCGTCGTTCTTCGCCAGGACAATGGGTTTACGTATGGCATCCTGGCCAACCAAATCTGGTCGTATGACGGGTGGGGAGATCAAAATGTAAACGCCACGGCACTGCAACCGTTCTTCGGCTACACCACCAAGACGTTCACCACCTTCATGGTGAACACTGAATCTACTTACGACTGGAATGCGGGACAGTGGTTGGTGCCGATGAACTTCATGGTCACCCAAATGCTGAGGGTCGGCAAACAGCCCATCAGCCTCCAACTGGGCTATCGTTATTACGCCGATGGTCCGTGCGCGGGGCCCGACTGGGGACTCCGTTTCACCATCACCTTCCTATTCACGAAATGAAGTTCGGGAATTAACCGGCAAGACGACAAATGTATCAAACTACAGCCAGGATGAATTTATCGCCACGGGCGGCATGCGCTTTAAGGCGCTGCCGGCCGGGTGGGAGTTTCGCAGAGATGTGCTCGATAAGGACCCGCCCCTCGTGCCCGAGCGCGGCGTCACTACGATCATGCCCGGCCGGTTCTTCAACATCTACGACAAGACCGGTCGCGGCTCTTCGGATTGCATACCGTAGCCAGGTGGTTTTTTTTCGTGAACATCGCGGACACTTCCATACGAAGTCGTCCACGCATTCATAGTTGAGGCGAAGCGGAGAAATCAATCGGAAGTCATAGAAAACAATTATGCCAACAGAAGTAATAATGTTCCGTGAAATGTCACGACCTTGCAGAGTGGCCGCTGCTCGCACCCCTGCATGACTTGGAGATTCGCCATGCTACGTCCGGTTCCCGCACTCTTGCTTGGACTCGGTCTGGTGTCCTGTTCCACCACCAGCAGGCGCGCGGATCCCGTCACCGCGGAGTCGGTGGATCTCCGTCGCTACACCGGCCGCTGGCATGAGCTTGCACGGCTGCCGATGCCGTTTCAAAAGGCAAACGAGGCGGCCATCGCGGAATACGGCGCCAATGCCGACGGAACGATTTCGGTGCACAATATTGCGATTCGTCCCGATGGCTCGCAACGGGATATTCGTGGCTATGCGAAGGTGCTGAATCCGCCCGTAAACACCAAACTCACCGTGCGCTTCCACACCTGGTTTGGATTTCTGATCCCCGTGCCGAAGGAAGGCAACTACTGGATCCTTCACGTAGATGACCATTATCAGGAAGCAATTGTCGGCACCCCGAACCGGAAGTATCTCTGGCTGCTCGCCCGCACGCCCACGATTTCCGAGGCACGCTATGCGGCGCTGGTAACCAAGGCGGACCAACTCGGCTTTGACACCTCGCGCCTGCTGAGAGATCCGCACCGGCAGGAAACAACTCCGTGAAAGCACTCCTCATGACCGCGGCGCTCATTGATGGCACGACAGGGATTGCCTTGCTGGCCTTACCCGCTGTGGTCGTATCGATGCTGCTCAGCGGCGCTTTGGATGCGCCCGCCGGCCCGGCTCTGGACCGTGCGCACCCGCCGGCTCGTTACGCCAGTTCGGCCAGTTGCCGGGACTGCCATGAGAAATTCTACACCCTCTGGTCTACCTCGTTTCACGGCCTGGCTATGCGCCCCTTCCCGCCCGAGTTGGTGAAGCCCACACTGATGACGCAGACGAATGATGTCATCGCGGGCCGGTTCCGATTCCGCGCCGAGGTCCAGGACGGCATCGTCATTGAACGTACCCCGACCAACGAGACGCGTTACCCCATCACCCAGACGATGGGCGGAAAGAACGTTTTTTACTTCCTGACCCGGCTGGACCGCGGACGGCTGCAAGTGTTGCCGGTAGCCTACGATGTCCGTCGCCAGGAATGGTTCGACACCACCGCCAGTGCCATGCGCCATTTCGGCGAGCGGCGCGATGAGGTGTTATACTGGAAGGAGCGGCCCTTGACGTTCAACACCTCCTGCTTCAGCTGCCACGTCAGCCAGCTTTCCAAGAACTACGACGTCGGGTCCGACAGTTATCAGACCACCTGGGCCGAACCGGGCATCAATTGCGAGACCTGTCATGGACCTTCGGGCGAGCACACAAGGTTGTTTCGCGAACTACCGACGAACTCGCCTGCCCCCGCGGACCTCAGACTCATCGCCCTCAGCAAACTCACCGTCGACCAGCGCAACACGGCCTGCGCGCCCTGCCACGCCAGGATGTCGCCGGTAACCACGAACTTCGCTCCCGGCGACCGTTACTTTGATCACTTCGACCTCACGGCCTTCGAGAACGCCGATTTTTATCCGGATGGTCGGGACTTGGGTGAGAATTACACCTACACCCAGTGGCGACTCAGCCCGTGCGCCAAGGGAGACAAGCTCGACTGTCTCCATTGCCACACCTCAAGCGGACGCTACCGCTTCACAGACCCGGCCGAGGCCAACGACGCCTGCCTGCCATGCCACGCGGAGCGGGTAAAGAACGGTCCCGCCCACACACACCATGCCGCAGGCACACCCGGCAACCAGTGCGTCTCCTGTCACATGCCCAGGACGGAATTCGCCCGCATGCGCCGCACCGATCATTCCATGCGCCCGCCGACGCCAGCGACCACGCTCGCGTACCAATCGCCCAATGCCTGCAATCTCTGCCACACCAACCAGGAGGCGGCCTGGTCGGACAATTACGTGCGCGAATGGTATCCCCACGACTACCAGAAACCGGTGCTCCAACGCGCCGCGCTGATTGCCGCCGCCCGCAAGGGCGATTGGAACCGGCTACCGGACATTCTCGCTTATCTCGCCAGCCCTGGCCGCGAGGAGATCCAGACCGTGTCACTGGTTCGGCTCCTGGCCAACTGTCCCGCGGACGACAACTGGGCCGCCGTCCGGAAGTTGGCGGATGACGCCTCGCCGTTAGTGCGGGCGTCCGTGGCTGAGGCCCTGGGCCAGCGACTGAATCGAGCCAACACAGACGTATTGCTCAGAGCCGTTAACGACGATTACCGCCTGGTGCGCGTGCGTGCCGCGGCCGGGTTGGCTGCCGTTCCCGAAGAGCAGTTGCCTGAGGACCAGCGCGCTCGGGTGCGGAACGCGATGGTTGAGCTGGTGAATTCGTTGCGGGCGCGCCCCGACGACATGGCCTCGCACTTTAACCTTGGCAATTTCCACCTGGCACGCGGCCAAATGCTGGAAGCAATCGCCGAGTTCCAGACTGCCATCCGGCTGCAGGCCGAAGCAGTCCAACCGTATGTGAACGTCGCGCTCGCCTATAATGCCGTGGGGCAAAACGACCAGGCCGAAGCCAGCCTCCGCCACGCCCTGCGGCTCGAGCCTACCAATGCTCCGGCCCGGTTGAACCTGGCCCTGCTGCTAGGCGAAAGGGGCAAAACTGCCGAAGCCGAACAACTGTTTCGCGCTGCGTTCAAGGACAAAACGCAATCGGCCCAAGCGGCCTACAACCTCGGGGTACTATTGTCAGAAGCGCACCCCGCCGAGGCCCTCGATTGGTGCCGCCGCGCCGCGGACCTGGCTCCCGATAATCCGCAGTATAGTTATACCTACGCGTTTTACCTGCAACGGGCGGGGCAGGTCCAGGCGGCACTCGAAGCGCTGCACCGGGTAAAGCAACGCCACCCTGAGCCTGAGGACAGCGCGGTGGCCTTGGAACAGCTGCTGCTGCGGCAACAGCAGGCGGCCGGCAAATGAGTGAGGGGAGATCACCAAGCGCTGTGGAGCAATTTCAATGAGCAGAAACACAAAGGGACAACCGAACGTCGGCACTGACGTCCGCTTCCTTAACTAGAATCGCCGAAATGAAACGCGCGAACAATTCCGTCGAGTTAGGCATCTCCCGCATATGCTGCACCGATCCGGGCCCCAAAACGGTTGCCGTGGACCGGTTCGACTACAGCATGGCGATCGCCAAATCCTGGAAGCAGCAGACCTTGTTGAACATCGTCAAGCTCCGCTACCTGGACCTGCCTGTTTTTGTAGAGTTTTGATTCGCGCCACGCAGAAATAACAAACCTTAATAAAACATCTATCTAGCAAAAATAAACATTATGCTACCCAACAAACTACCTACCGGTTCACTGCGCGTTTGGGCATACATTGCTTTGACCACAGCCATGCTCGCCGCGGGCCCGCCTGCCGGGTTGTCGGAGGGCGCCGCCGAAGGCGTCAGAGACCAAGTCGGAACGGTTGCCGCGGACACCGAAAAGAAGATCCGGGACACGCGCCAGTCTGCGGAAGCCAAGCTGCAGGAGCTCTGGGGAAGGATTGACGAAAAGCGCCTCAAGAACCGCACGCCGGACGAAATCGTTGCGTGGGTCATCATAGGGTTGCTGGTCGGCGGACTGATTCAGAAGTTCGGCAAACGCAGTTGGTCGGTCACCCTCTTTCTGCGGTTGGTCGGCGTCTTCATAGGCGGCATCCTGGCCCACGTACTCCAACTGAATCTGCAGTTGGGACCGGTGCTGATCCGCTATGAAGAGC
>VFSW01012363.1_pt1 | contig 11928 bp, 12 predicted proteins | sample 5358111 | NCBI WGS metagenome assembly VFSW01 (sample SAMN11554181, study PRJNA540505) | mine drainage metagenome | isolation source: sediment from site ElyBrook_90M | place: USA: Ely Copper Mine, Vershire, VT | collected 2017 | reverse complement strand
ACGACCTCTTCCATGCCATGGAAGCGCGCTCCCAGCTGCGCCACAGGCCCACTCTGGTTGGGATCGCAATCGCTTGCGACTCCTTCATTCTCAATCAGTGCGGGCTGTTAAGTCAAATTCGCGCATCCCCGCATGTTTCCTGCTCCGTAAACGAGTTTTCCTCGGACGCGACAGTCTCGGCGACCCGCTGTGCCGCCATCGCCACCCACAATCCTTGTACTCTGCGGCTTGCGCCTGACTTATACTGCTTCCATCATGGACAACTTACGAATTGAAATTGAGCGGTTGTTTGCGTTGGGGATGGATGCGAAGAACGAGTGCGGGGCGCTGGAAACATTTGTGGCGTTTCGCGAGGCACTATCACGGGGCGAGCTGAGGGCAGCGGAGAAGCGCGATGGGCGCTGGCAAGCCAACGTCTGGGTGAAGCAGGGAATTCTGCTGGGCTTCCGTCTGGGCGCTCCCGAGGAGACCCATGCGGGAGATACATTTACATTTGTCGATCGGCATACCTATCCGGTGCGGCATTTTAAAGTCGAAGACGGGGTGCGGATGGTGCCGGGCGGATCGACGGTGCGCGCCGGGGCGTATTTGGCCAAGGGCGTGATCTGCATGCCTCCCATGTACGTCAACACGGGGGCGTATGTGGACGAGGGGACGATGGTGGATTCCCATGCCTTGGTGGGCTCGTGCGCCCAGATTGGCAAGCGGGTACACGTAAGCGCCGCCTCGCAAATAGGAGGCGTGTTGGAGCCGGTGAATGCCTCTCCGGTGGTGATTGAAGACGATGTGCTGGTGGGCGGCAACTGCGGCATTTACGAGGGGACGCAGGTGCTGCGGCGGGCGGTGCTGGGCTCGGGCGTGATCCTGACCCGCTCGACGCCGCTGTTCGATACGGTGCGGGGAGAGATTTACCGCGCCTCCGAGAGCGGGCCACTGGTGGTTCCCGAGGGTGCAGTGGTGGTGGCCGGCGCGCGGGCGATCACCAAAGGCAAGGCGGCCGAGTGGGGGCTCAGCGTGTACACGCCGGTGATCGTGAAGTATCGCGACGAAAAGACGGATAAGGGCGTGGAACTGGAGGACTTGCTGCGCTAGAGGTCAGGGAATTACTTGCCCCAGGAGGCACGACGCCAAGCCACCCAGCGGCGGCTTCGGCGAATGTTGACATGTCAACGAAATAATTTTGCCGAGACAACTTTTTTGCACGGCGTGAGTCTAACAATTTCAGGGCCTCTCGAGACGGACACGTTCTGAAACGAACGTTCTCAGAGGAAACGGTGACCCACCGGCTGAGCAGGCCGGTGGGATTTTTTGCGTCCTGTTTAGCAACAGACTGTCATAAAAGAGAGAAAACGATGGATATAGAAGTGATGCGGAGTACCCTTCACGAATCAGAAGCAGGAAGGTTGACCTTTCCTGAGGTAATCCGTACCCTGACCGGCGTTGGCGTTGAATCCTACCTGGTCGATCTGGTTCGGGGCGTCGATACCTTTTACCTGACCAACGGCGAAACCCACGTTGAGAAAATGACCCTCCCCGTATCGAAGGTAGCGGAGAGCTTTTCGCCCTCCGGGGTCGTCGCGGCGATACGTGCAGCACAGGCCGACGAAATCCGCTATCCCGAATTTCTCAAGCGGGCGGCCGCAGCCGGAGTCACTGCCTACTGGGCTTTCATCGCGGGCAAGAAGGTCATTTACTTCGGACGAAAGGGAGACTTTCACATCGAAGAGTTTCCGGGATCGAAATCGTAGCCTTCGAAATAGCTTTGTTCGCACCAAGCGGGCACTTGGCCTTCGCCCGCCGTTACTGTTGCTTGTCTTCCGACGGGGTCTGGTCGGAGATATAGGCGTCAATGCAGCGGGCAAGCGAGTCCTGAGCTTTGAGGATGTACTCGACGACGTCACGGACGGCGCCGTCGCCTCCGCGATGGTCGGTGATGACGTGGGCTTCGTCCTTCACGTCCTCTCGGGCGTTGGCAACCGCGAAGGCAAGGCCGCAGTTGCGCATGACGGGCAGGTCGATGATGTCATCGCCAACGTAGGCGGCTTCTTCAGGCTTGAGATTTTCCTTCTCCAGAATCTCGTGGAAGGCGCTGAGTTTGTCTCCTACACCCTGGTAGACGTACTCGATCTTCAGGTCGCGGGCACGGAGGCGGACAGTCTCCGAGATGCGCTTGGTGATGATTCCGATCTTTATGCCTCCCAGGCGGGCAAGCGAAAAGCCGGTGCCGTCGTGGGCGTGGAAGCCCTTGGCCTCAATCGTGGCATCGCCACCCGTAGGAATCAGGAAAATCTGGCCGTCGGTCATGACCCCATCGACATCCAGCAACAAGAGCTTTATCTTTTTTGCACGAGGCTTTGACATGGCGGGATTGTAACATTTGAGGCAGAGCCGGTTCTTGTGGGGGATACGCAATTGAGGTCGAAGTGGTGGATGGGGACTCTGGCACTGGTGCTGGTGATGCCCACGGTGGGGCATTTGTACGCCGAGCAGGGATACCCAGAGCAGGCAGTCGCAGGTCAGGTGTACACGGAACAAGCTGCGCGGCTGGTGAGCGTGTCACGGCGTAAGGCGAAGCACTCCAAGGCGAAGGCGAAGCCGAAGCCTGTGGCGGTCTCACAGGCGCAAATCGAGCTGGCGCATCAGATGGTGCGCAACGCCTACGCGCTGGGGCGCGGACTGCCGACACGGCAGCGGGTGGCGCTGATGACCCGGCTGCTTTACACCATGCGTCCCGAGGCGATGGCCGCTGAAAAGAAGGAGTGGGCCGAGGAACTGTTCGGGATTGCGCAGCAACTTCCCCGCGGCGGGGATGAGGCAAAGGATGCCGCTCCGGCTGCTGGCGCTGGCGAGTCGCCGGAGGCCGAGAGTGCGCGTAGTGAGGCGATTGCGACGGCGGCGGCACGGCTGGCGGTCTATGACGCGGACCAGGCGCTGGAGCTGCTGGACTCGCTGCCCTCGCAGGGCGGCCAGCAGGAGGATGCGCGAACGATGGCGGCGCGGCTGGTCTTTGCCGTCTACATGCAGCATCACGGCGCCGCGGGAGCACAAACACTGCTGGCACATGGGCTGCGATGGGGCCAGCACGGAGGCTTTCCCTATAGCGCCAGCGCGATCGTGCTGGGTAGGCTGCGAACCAACGAGGACGCGGCGGAGTATTTCTTCCGTCAGGTGCTTGTGAACTTTGAGCGCGGGCAGGCCGGGCTGTGCGGGGTCTGCGATTTTGCCTCGCTGCTGGAGCGGGCGGCGGCCCTGGAGGCAATCTCGGAGGACTCCGCCGAAGAGGCCGGACACAACATATTGGTCCAGTTGCGCAAGCTTGCCAATGGGCAAAATCAGGACGCGGAAAATCAGGACGCATGGACCGTGGAGCAGAAGGCGCAGGTCGTGTCGGCGCTTTACAATGTGCGCGTCTCGGCTCCCAAGGCCTACGCAGAGGCGGAGAAAAATGCGCCGGGGCTGCTGGCGCTCCGCGTAGAAAAGGTCGCGGTGAAGGTAGACATTCCGAAGGTGGATGCGGGGCTGCAATCGGCCTTCCACGAGCTTGCGGACGCAATCCGCGAGCGGCGCGGGCCGGAGGAGATGCACGCGCTAATCGCCCAGGATCTGCAACTGGTGAACGCCCGCTACAAGGCCGGAGGCTGCGCCGGGTGCTCCTCGCCGGATGCCCAGTCTTGGGCGCTGGTCTCGCTGGCGGCCTACGCCACTCCGATGACGATTGCAACGCAGTTGACCGGCATCCAAGACCCCTTCTGGCGCGCGTACTTTTTGGCAATCGCCGCACAGCAGGTGGGAGAGCCAACCCGGGTCGCCGATCCAACGCGAAGGGTCGTAGAGAAAGAAGAGGCCGAGCCGGAGTAGGTTCAAGGTTTCAAAGTTAGGATCAACAGCAAAATAGGTGCATCTCACATTCCATGGCCGATTGGAAGACCGAATTAACCGGGCGGGTGCTGGTGCTGGTGGCCCATGCCGACGACGAGAGCGTCGGCTACGGGGCGCTGCTGCAGCAGATGCGTGAGGCCGTGGTGGTGATTGCCACCGACGGCGCGCCGCGTGATCCATACTTCTGGCAGCGCTTTGGCTCGCGGGAGACTTACGCGGCGCTGCGCCGGGATGAGGCTCGACGGGCGATGCAGGTGGCGGGCGTGCTGGAACTCGTGCTGCTCGCCGAAGAGGATTCGCGGCTGGAGGACCAGCGCTTGTTCTTGAACCTAGCGGCGGCCTACGAGCTGTTGGAAAAGCTGGTGGAGCGGGTGAAGCCGGAGGCCATCGCCACCCTCGCCTATGAGGGTGGCCATCCGGACCACGACAGTTGCAGCCTGCTGGCGGCGCGGCTGGGAGATCGCTTCGCGCTGCCGGTGTGGGAGGCCCCGCTGTATCATTGGGAACACAATCGTAATCCGCGTGCCGATGGCGGCGGCGACAACGCAGGAGCGCTGTGCTTGCAGCAATTCGTTTGCAACAGTGGCGGCGAAGCGGTGGTGGAGATCGGCGCGGGGGAGCTGGAGCGAAAGCGCGCGATGTGCGCGCAGTACGCCTCGCAGGGTGATTTTCTGCGAACCTTCGACGCGCGGCGGGAGCTGGTGCGTCCGCAGGTGCGATACGAGTACGGGCGCGCTCCGCACCAGGGGGAGACGAATTACGAGCGCTGGCAGTGGTGGATGAGCGCGCGGGAAGTGAGCGCGAAATTTCAGGAGTTTCTGGAGAACATGAGTTGAGCAAGCGATTGTTGCTGGTCGCCTATCCGCTGCTGCCGGTCAGCGATGCGAGCGCGGGCGGGGCCGAACAGATCCTGTTTACGCTGGAGCGCGAACTGATAGCGCGTGGCTGGAAGACCGAGGTGGCAGCCTGCGCGGGTTCCGCGGTCAGCGGCGAGTTGATGGCAACCGGCGAGGCCCCGCAGGTGCTGGACGGCTTTACCGAGCGCGAGCGCGAGCACTCTGAGCGGGTGATGGAGGCGTGCGCAAAATCAGAGTTTACCCTCGTGCTGGACCACAGCGGACACTTCTTCCGCCACGTTTCCCGTAATGCTGCGCGGGTCCGCGGATGCGTGCTGGCGACCCTGCATCTGCCGCGCGCCCTCTACTGCGAGCAGGCGTTCGAAAACCTGGCGGATAACATTTACTTCAACTGCGTCAGCGATTCGCAGAGAGCGGAATTCACGGATCTTCCGCGGATGCTGGGGGTGGTGCGGAACGGGATCGCCTTGGAACGGTTTGCGCTGGCCCAGTGCAAGTCCGGTTACGTGCTGTGGCTCGGGAGAGTCTGTCCGGAGAAGGCTCCGCACTTGGCGATCGAGGCCGCCAAGCTTGCGGGACTGCCGATCGTGGTGGCCGGGCAGGTGTATCCATTCCGCTGGCACGAGAGCTACTGGGATCAGAAGGTGAAGCCGCTGATCGCCGGCGACCGGGTGCGCTGGGTTCCGCTGCCCTCGTTTGCGGAAAAGACGAAGCTGCTGCGCGAGGCGCGGGCGCTGCTGGTGACCTCGCAGGTGGCCGAAACCACCTCGCTGGTGGCATTGGAGGCGATGGCCAGCGGGACTCATGTGATTGCTTTTGGCTCGGGCGCGCTGACCGAGGTGGTGCCGAAGGGTACCGGCTTTATCGTCGGCAACGTGGAAGAAATGGCTGCGGCCTGTCGTAAGGTAGGCGATATTCGCGCCCTGGACTGCCGGGCGTGGGTAGCGCAGCAGTACTCGGCGCGGGCAATGACGGATGGCTATGAGGCGCTGATCACCGACCTCGAAGAGCAGAAGCGCTGGCAGGCGCGGAGAGGCTAGGCTGCAAATTTCATCTGATGGCTGCTGGTCGCAGATGCGCCAACAGGTTGCTCCTCGCGAATCAAATCGATCAGCAGCACGGCTACGTCCTCATCGCGTGCTGGTTCCTCAAGATAGAGGTCCGCAAGCGGATCTCTCGCAGCATAGGCATCAGCCAGCTTGGCAGTGATCACCATGGTTGGTAGGCCGGCTGCCTTCGCTTCCTCTATGACCTGCTGGTCTCTTTTCGACTTCCAGTGAAGCACGACTGCGCCACAAGTTGGGACCGAAGCCAGAATGCCTTTCTCGTAGTGGGCATGGACAATCCTGTATCCCGCTTTGTCCATCATTCGGGTGAGCTCGGGCTTGGGGCGAGGGCCGAAATAGAAAGCATCCATCGTTGGTTCCTCCAGGAATTCACTTCTGGAACTCTCGTTTTTCCCATAGATAGAGTGTGTCACTCGCGCCAGAGTTGTACGTCAGAGCTGAAATTTCACAAGGCGCAAAAGACAGCACGATGGCGCGCTCAGCACGCGAGGCAAGCGAACCTGTCGCCGCTTAATGGCGAAAACTTATGGCGAGAAAAATGATGGCCGGAGTCAATGACGCAAGAAACTACTTCACGACCGCCGCGCCCACCCCGGCACATTGGTTGTCGTGTTCGCTGGTGTCGCCCGAGACCCCGATGGCGCCGACGATTTTGCCGTCTGCGACGAGCGGAATGCCGCCCTCGACGGCCGTGGCGCCCTGCAGCCGCAAGATGCGGAGACCCGTGCCGCCAGCGGCCAGCGCGTCCTGCAAGGCCTTGGTGGGCCGCTTGTAGAGCGCCGCCGAGCGCGCCTTGTCAATCGCCACGTTGGCGCTGGCTAACTGGGTGTTGTCCATCTTTTCGTAATAGATGAGATTGCCGCTGGGGTCGACGATGACGGCCACCATGGTCCATTTGTTTTTGGTGGCCTCGGCCAGCGCGGCTGCGGCGGCTTTCTTTGCCTCTTCCAGAGTGATTGGCGCGCCGTATGGATTCGGCATCTGCGCCACCAGGTTCACACTGCACAGCGCGAGCAGGACGGCGAAAAGGCTGACGAGGATGGATTTTGAGGGCATGGAAGCTCTCCTTTCGTGCAGAATAGACTGCGCTCCACCCCTCGCGGGTTGTCAAGAGGCCGAAAACGATGAGGGGATAGGCACGAGGAGGCTTGGGCGGGTGGCCCACATTCGCCTGCATTGGGCGAATGTGGGAGGCAGTCAGCGTTAGCACCTGCTGCATTTTTGGCTGCGGCGAACCGTGAAAGCTTCCGCCTACTTCACCACTCCGGCGGCGCGGGCCACGGCTTCGAGCTTGGCGCGCAGGGTGGGTTGCATCTTGCACATCGGCAGGCGGTAGTTTTCCTCGATGCGGCCCATCATGGCGAGCACGGCTTTGACCGGCATGGGGTTGCTCTCGATAAAGTTGGCCTGCATCAGCGCGAAATACTTGTGATAAAGCTCGCGCGCGCACGTCCAGTTGTTATCGAGCGCGGCACGGGTGAGCGCCGCCATCTCTTTCGGGAACGCGATCGAGGCGACCGAGATGACACCAACGCCGCCGACCGAGATCACCGGCAGGGTCAGCGCATCGTCGCCGCTGAGCACGGTGAAGCCGGGGAGTCGCCCGCAGATTTCGGCGATCTGGCTGATATTTCCACTGGCTTCCTTCACGGCGGCGATGTTGCGCACCTCGGAGAGACGCAGCAGGGTATTGGGCTCAATGTTGACGCCGGTGCGGCCGGGGACGTTGTAGAGCACGACTGGCTTATCGACCGCTTCGGCGATGGCCTTGAAGTGCTGGTACTGCCCCTCCTGCGTCGGCTTGTTGTAGTAGGGCGAGGCGGAGAGAATCGCGTCCACACCCTTGATTTTGGCGGCCTCGGAGGCTTTGTGAACGGCTTCGGCGGTCGAGTAGGAGGTTGCTCCGGCGACAATGGGAACGCGCCCTGCGGCGACCTCAATGGTGGTCTCGATGACCGTGCGCCATTCCTCGTGCGAGAGGGTGGGAGTTTCTCCCGTGGTTCCGCAGGGAACCAGGAAGTCGATTCCGGATTCGATCTGCCAGGCTACCAGCGAGCGCAGAGCTTTGTCGTCAATCGATCCATCGGCAAGGAACGGAGTCACAATGGCCGTTCCACATCCACGTAATTTGATCATTCCGCCCTAACCCTTCAGTTCAGAGAACACTTCTTGGAATTCGTAAAATCCGTGTTTGCCCTTCACCCACTCGGCTGCGCGCACGGCGCCTTCGGCAAAGCCGCGCCGGTTCAGAGCGTCGTGAGTCAGCGTAATCGTATCCGCACCCGACTTCAACTGAATTGAATGTGTGCCGACGACCTCGCCCTCGCGCACGCTGGCGATCGGAATCTTCTTGCCGCCGAAGTTCTCCACAGTTTTTGCCAGCGAAACGGCGGTGCCGCTGGGCGCGTCCAGCTTGTGAATGTGGTGCGTCTCGGTGATCTGGCCTTCGTACCCATACTTCATCGCCTTGGCGCCTTCGCGCACGATGGCGAAGAACAGGTTGACGCCGATGGAGAAGTTCGAGGCCCAGATAAATCCAGTATTGGCGCGCTCCACCTGGTTGCGGACGTGGGGCATCTCGGCATACCAGCCGGTGGTGCCCACGACCATGTTGACGCCCGCGCGGATGGTGGCATCAATGTTCGCCATCACCGCGTCCGGGGTGGTGAAGTCGATGACGGCATCGACCCCGTCCAGACGCGCCTTTGTCAGCGCAACGCCGTTGTAGTTCTCTTGTACTTCGATGATTTCGACGGTGTGGCCGCGCGTGCCCGCAATCTCGGCAACCAGCGCCCCGGTCTTTCCCGCCCCTAACAGTACAAACCTCATCAGTTTCTCTCCTGCCGATCACAGACGCTCGAACTCAATCGAAAACCTCCGGGTCCACTTCGGTAAAGAACGCCTTGTGCAGGCGGCGCATGGCCTCGGGCACGTCGTCTTCGCCGATGACGAAGGTGATGTTGATCTCCGACGCGCCCTGGGAAATCATGCGCACGTTGATCCCTCCTAGCGCGGTGAATACGCGCGCGGCAACCTGCGGTGTCTCGCGAATATTTTCGCCGACCATGCAGACGATGGCGTTGCGTCCCGCGTATTTTACGTCAGCAATCTTCTCCAGGTCAGCAGCAATCGCAGGAAGTGCCTCATTGGAATCGACCGTGAGCGAGACGCTGACCTCGGAGGTGGCGACCACGTCGATCGAGCAGCGATGCCGGTCGAAGACTTCGAAGATCGCGTTCAGGAATCCGTGAGCGCCCAGCATTCGGGCCGCAACCACCTCGACGATGGTGATGCGCTTTTTGGCCGCAATGGCCTTGAACATGGACTTCGATTTCGGCGCGCGGCTCACGATCAGGGTGCCTTCGTTGCCGGGGTTCAAGGAGTTGAGCACCAGCACGGGAATATTTTTCTGCACCGCCGGCAGCACGGTGGCCGGGTGCAGAACCTTGGCCCCGAAGTAGGCGAGCTCGGCCGCCTCCTCGAAGGAGATGACGCGAATGCGTCGCGCCTCGGGGCAGATGCGCGGGTCGGTGGTCATCATCCCATCCACGTCGGTCCAGATCTCGATTGCTTCGGCGTCCAGGCCGGAGCCGATCAGGGCGGCAGAAAAATCCGAGCCGCCACGTCCAATGGTGGTCTGCACGCCCTGTTCGGTTGCCCCGATGAATCCGCCCATGACGGGAACCTGCGCGTCGTCCAGCAGAGGGCGCACCAGGTTCCTGGCGCGATGCGCGATCTCGTCGGCCTGCGGAATTGCCTTGCCATGCTGCGCGTCGGTGATCATGACCTTGCGGGCGTCCACCAGGGCGGAGCGAATGCCGCGGGCCCGGTAGGCTTCCGTGATGATTGTGCTGTTGAGACGCTCGCCGTAGCTGACCACGTAATCCGAGCTGCGCGGAGAGAGTTCGCCGACGGCGGCAATGCCTTTCAACAGCTCATCCAGGCCATCGAATTCGCGTTCGAGCTCGGGGCCAAGCTCGCAGTACTGCGCGGCGCTGACCAGCTCTTTTGCGGTGGCGTGATGACGCTGGCGCAGCCCTTGCGCCAGTTCGAGGGCCTGCTCGCGATGGCCTTCGCCGGCGGCTTTTCCGGCCGCCAGCAAGGCATCGGTAACACGCGACATGGCGGAGACAACGACCATGGGACGGCGCTGCAAACGGCCTTTTACAATCTGGGCCGTGCGCTCAATCGCCGAGGCGTCCATCACCGACGTTCCGCCAAATTTCATCACGATCATGAGAGCAGACCTTTAGAGTTTTCCTTCCGCCAGCCTCGGTGCAAGTAGTGCGAATGCTTCCGCACGCGGCCCTGCTTGCGCAGGCTGCCGCGTGGATCAGATCCTCTGCGGCCGAACGCTTTTACTCCAGATAACCCTTGGATTTCAGCAGCTCTGCGTTGAGCAGCGCCGCACCGGCGGCACCACGGATCGTGTTGTGCGAGAGCATGGTGAACTTCCAGTCCAGCAGCGAGCACGGGCGCAGGCGTCCGCAGGAGACGGTCATGCCGTGGCCACGCTCGATATCCAGTCGCGGCTGGGGACGGTCGACGCGCTCGTCGTAGAAGATCGGCTGCGCCGGGGCGAAGGGGAGCTTGAGTTCGTCAACCATGCCACGATACTCGCGCCATGCGGCGATGATCTTCTCCGGAGTCGCACGCTTCTTCAACTTGATGGAGATCGATTCGGTGTGACCGTCCTCGACCGCGACCCGATTGCAATGGGCGCTGATGGCGAACTCGGCGGGGACAACCGCGCCGCTCTTGAGTTTTCCGAGCAGCTTACCGGCCTCTTCCTGCATCTTCTCTTCTTCGTTCTTGATGAAGGGCACGACGTTGCCGAGGATGTCCATCGAGGGGACGCCGGGATAGCCCGCGCCACTGACGGCCTGCATGGTCACGGCAAAGACGGCTTCCAAACCGAAGGCCTTCTGCAAGGGGGCGAGCGCCAGGGCCAGTCCCATCACCGAGCAGTTGGAGTTGGTGACCATGAAGCCGCCGGATTGCTTGCGCCAGCTCTGCTGTTCGATGAGCTTGAGGTGATCGGCGTTGATTTCAGGAATGACGAGCGGCACCTGGGGGTGCATCCGGAAGGCCGAAGAGTTGGAGATCACCGCGCAGCCGGCGTCGGCAAAGGCGGGCTCCATCTCGCGTGCGAGGTCGGAGTCAAGGGCGGCGAAGATAACTTTGGGCGCATCCTTGGGTTCGGCGGCGGAGAGCTGCATCGAGGCGATGCGCGCCGGGATCGGCGTTTTCATCTTCCACTTGGCTGCCTCCGCATAGCTCTTTCCGAAGGAACGCTCGCTGGCCGCAACCCAGACCACTTCGAACCAAGGGTGACGCTCCAGCAGTTGAATGAATCTTTGGCCCACCATTCCGGTGGCACCCAGTATGCCTACAGGGATCTTTGCGGTCTTCGCCATCAGGCTGACTCTCTCTTTTATCCGGGCTGCGCCGGGTTCTCGTTGTTTCTAATTCTTATACACCCTGAACTGCTTTGATCCTCTACTTTAACGGCACCATCTGTACGGTCCATTGTACGGTTCAGCGTTTGTCACTCGGGCGCACACAAGCCTTGGCCAGATTGCCTGGGCTGCGACGCGCTGTTACGCCCGCGGGGCAGAGAATCCCAGCAGTGGAATTCGCATGGCTTTCATACATATTACCGGATCACATGTGAGCCGAACAGTCGGCAAATGCCCTCGCGCAGCGGGCTTTGCATTTTGGGCTATTTCTCCTGGCGCAGGATTTCGGTGTTGGTTTCAGGAATCGAGATGCGAAGAAGTTTGTGGTTGGCATCCAGCCAGAGGTCCCATTCGGGGCCATTGGTTTCAATGGCAAAGTGGCGCAGATGCTGGGGACGGCCGTTCAGCGGAGTGTCGTCGTACCCCTTGAATTCGATGAAGACCTCGGCGGAGGTGCGGCGGCGGGGAATCAGAACGGGAAAGCGGGTGCGGATGAGATCGCAGCCGTCTCCGCCGGGCCGCGGCTTGCACGCGGTGGCGATATATTTCCAGAGAAGGACTTCACGGATGGAGAAGAAGTAGTCATCGAGGACAAACGCGTCCGGCGTCAGGAAAAAAGGCTGGTCGGTGGCTTTGCCGTCGGTGACCACGCGCATGGTGAGGAAC
>VFSW01012362.1_pt1 | contig 11929 bp, 7 predicted proteins | sample 5358111 | NCBI WGS metagenome assembly VFSW01 (sample SAMN11554181, study PRJNA540505) | mine drainage metagenome | isolation source: sediment from site ElyBrook_90M | place: USA: Ely Copper Mine, Vershire, VT | collected 2017 | reverse complement strand
GGCGAGCTTGTCATATTGGGGGGTGGGTTGCGGCAGACAGAGGTAGAAGACCGGCCCCTGGTTGCGGAAGAAAACTAACCCGGCGGCATCGTTTCCGATTAACGTTCGCACTTGGGCTGCGAAGGGCTTTTCGCTGCGAAAGGCGTCGCCCGCCGGCATCGCGAAGACGAAAAAATAGAACATGAAGAGCCAGGCGATTGCGCCGACAGCGATCCCGATGCGCTCAGGACGGAAGTTGCGCAAGGCAAATGCGATCGCCGCAAGCTATCCAATCCAGAAGATCGCATAAACGGTCAGGTTTGGCGCGGGCGGGAGTTGTGACCACGGTTGCGGCAGGAAAAGCGCAGGCGGAATGAATGCGAGCGTCGCCAGCGCGATCGCGGCAACGATTACGCCGAAGCCGAATTTGATCAGCGTCTGCACCAGGCGGGTCATGCGCTCGAACGGCTGATCGAGCAGGCGAGCGATGAGAATCGCGGCGGCCGGAAGAATCGGCAGGATGTAGTAGCTGCGACGCGATCCCGAAAGCGTAAAGAAAGCGAATGTGGCCCAGAAAAAAGCCATTGTGAAACGATTGCTGCGAGCGCGCTCGGAAGCGGTGGAAACCCGGATGTGCGCATGTAAGAGCGCGGCCGGCAGCAGCACGCACCACGGCGCCATCAGGGCAAAAATCACGTAGGCGTACAGATAAATCGGACCGCGATGATCGAATGGCTCGAAATAGCGCTGAACGTTCTCGCGATAGACCATCGAGAGGCCTTTGCCGGAGCCGGTCTCCAGATTGGAGATGGCGAACGGCACGTAGTAAATCGCGGCGGCGAGCGCGATCGCAAGCGGCGTCTTCCAGTTGAAGAGCCAGCGATTGCGATCCGCGATCCAGCGGAGGCGCTGACCTATCGACCCATTGAGCAGCGCGCGGCCGAGCTCGGCCCAGCCGTCGGCAAGCAGGCAGTATGATCCGATAACGGCAATCGGCAAGACGAAGCCGAGGAGGCCTTTCATCTGCGACGTCAACGCCATCACGATCCATAGCGCGATGACCCACCATCCGTTTTGAGCGCGCTCGTGGCGCAGGAACAGCAGCAGCGCCGCCATTTCCCCTGCGATCGTCTCGACATCGGCGGACGCGCTGCGCGAAAAAAATACGAAACTGAAGCTGGTCGCCAGGACGAACGCGGCGACCACGCCGGTTTTGAGATCGTAAAGGCGCCGGCCCATCGCGATGAGAAAAGTGACCGCCAATATCCCGGCGATCGCACATGGGAGGCGTGCCGCGGCCTCGTTCATCCCGCCGGTGAGCCAGGCTGACGCGACCACCAGCCAGTAGGTGGCGAGCGGTTTGTCATAGTATGGGTGTCCATTGATGGTCGGCCAGAAGTAGTTCGACGTGAGCTGCATCTCGCGGGCGATTTCGGCCCAGCGGAATTCCGAGGCCCACAGGGCGCGCGTGCCGAGGCGAGCGAAGAAGAGAATCGCGGCGAGACCGAGTACAACCCAGGCGATTTTGCGCCAGCGGAGGTCGGTGACGGCAGGAAGAACGTCGGTGGCGGTATCGCAAGCCGCAAGGTCCGCACGCGTCTCGGGAACGGTGGCGGGACGGCTCGAATCAGCGGATTCCATCACCGGAAAGAGTCGCAGTCTGATTTGGCGATGGCAAGCGGGTGCCAGAGGGCAGAGCCTCGCACACCTGCTCGGTACTAGTGGCAAGGTTTCAGACTTCCCTATTGTGAGATGCTTGCCCGAGGTGTTGGGGATGCGCCTACTGGATAGATAGACTACAAGTCACTGATCAGTAAAAGCTAAGAGACGAAATACTTTCAGAATCATTTGCGGCGAACGCTTTGAGAGCCGCTGTACGAAATTCCGTTCGGCGAGTCGATAATCCAATGAGCCAGGACAAAAGCTCTCGCGATAATCCCACGCACAAGGCCAATCGGCTGATCAACGAGCAAAGCCCATATTTGCGCCAGCACGCGCATAACCCGGTCGATTGGTATCCATGGGGCAAGGAGGCGCTCGGTCGCGCGCGGAGCGAGAACAAGCCGATTCTGCTGTCGATCGGCTACTCGGCGTGCCATTGGTGCCACGTGATGGAGCGCGAGTCGTTCGAGAACGAGACCATCGCGCGCGTGATGAACGAGAATTTCGTTTCAATCAAGGTCGATCGCGAGGAACGGCCCGACCTCGATCAGATTTACATGGACGCGGTGCAATTGCTGACCGGGCGCGGCGGATGGCCGCTCACGATGTTCCTGCTGCCGGACGGACGGCCGTTTTACGGCGGGACTTATTTTCCACCGGTCGATCGCCATGGCCTGCCGGGCTTTCCGCGGCTGCTGGCGGCGATCGCCGATGCCTATCATAGGCAGCCGGGTGACGTGCAGCAGAACGTCGAGCGGCTGACCGCGGCGATGGGCTCGGTGGCGGCTATGCAAGCGTCAGGGAGCGAGCTAGCGAGTTCGACTCCGCTGAATGCCGCACGCGCCTTGGGGAAACATTACGACAGCGTTCACGGCGGCATCGGCGGAGCGCCGAAGTTTCCCAACACGTTCGTCTTTTCGCTTTTCCTGCGGATGTACGACGCCGACAGCGACATCAATTTCGCCGATATGGTGCGCGACACGCTGACGAAAATGGCGAAGGGCGGGATTTACGATCAAATTGGCGGCGGATTCCATCGCTACAGCGTCGATGAGCGCTGGCTGGTGCCGCATTTCGAAAAAATGCTCTACGACAACGCGTTGCTGGCGCGGCTCTACCTGGATGCCGGGCGGGCGCTGAACGAGCCCGAGTTTCTGCGCGTCGCGCGCGAAATCCTGGAATACGTATTGCGCGAGATGACCAGCCCGGAGGGCGGGTTCTATTCGTCGCAGGACGCCGACAGCGAGGGCGAAGAGGGCAAATTTTTTCTGTGGACGCCGGCCGAGGCGCGTGAAGCGATCGCGGACGAAGAACTGACAAAGATCGCGGCGCGGTACTTCGATCTCAGCGCGGAAGGGAATTTCGAAGGGCGGAACATCCTGAACCGCACGATCGCCCAGGCCGACGCGGCCAAGTTGTTCGGCAAGACCACCGACGAGATGGCGGCAGCGGTCGAGACCATCAAGTCGCGGATGTTCGCCGCGCGCGAACAGCGCATCAAGCCGGGCCGCGACGAAAAGATTCTCGCCGCCTGGAACGCGATGATGATCGCGGCGTTCGCCGAGGGCTATCGCGCGTTGGGCGACCCGCGTTATCTGGCGGCGGCCGAGCGCGCGGTCGAATTTGCGATGACCCGGCTGTGGGACGGACGCGCGTTGCGGCGCTCCTGCAAGGATGGTGTTGCGCGCTTTAACGCGTATCTCGAGGACTACGCCCTGATGGCCGGCGCGATGATCGACACCTATGAGGCGTCGCTCGATCCACGCTACCTGGAGCATGCGCGCACGCTCGCCGACGTTATCCTGGAGCGCTTCCTCGATCGCGAGAACGGCGGCTTTTTCTTCACCTCGGACGACCACGAACAGTTGATCACACGGTCGAAGGCGGCCTTCGATGGATCGACGCCGTCGGGCAACAGTGCGGCGGTGATGACACTGTTGCGGCTGCACGCCTATACCGGCGACGAGCGCTATGCGAACGAAGCCGCGCGCGCGATCAATCTGCTCGCGGAGTCGATCGAGAAACAACCGTTTGGCTTCGCGCACATGCTCGAGGCGGCCGACCTGTATTTTCGCGGACCGACCGAAATCGTGCTGGTGGGCGACCGATCGTCGTCGGAGTTTCGCGAATGGATCGAGCGGGCGGGACTCCTCTACGTGCCGAATCGGGCGCTGTTCGTTACCAATACGAAGGGCGACGGCAGTGGATTTATCCCGGAGCAGGCGCGCGGCAAACCCCAGCTCAACGGGCAGTTGACGGCGTATGTCTGCCGCGAGCGAGCGTGCTCACCGCCGATGACCAGCTTCGAGGCGGTGATCGCCGCGCTCGACGACTAGCGCCGCGCGAGTGGTGGGGCCTCAGCGCAGGATGGCGAGTGACGACGGCGCGGCGCAGGGCGGAGCAGTCCGCGCTGGAGCAGTCGCTCGAGTCAGCGGCGAGAACCCCGAAAACTCTCCAGCTTTCGGCACGACGATCGTCAACCGGGCCGCGCAAGTGGCGCGTGGCACGATCAAGGCGGTCGTGTTCAACGCACGCACAGGGGCGCACTTCGACGGCATCCTCGCGTGCCTGCGCCGCCCACCGCTGGCGGACGCGGACGTGATTATGCTGTGCGAAGCGGATTGGAAATTGCGGCGATCGTTCGATCGTGAAATTGCCGCCGACCTCGCAGCGGAGCTCGGAATGAGTTTCGCCTACGGTCCCGAATTCGCAATTGGGCGACCTGCCGGAGCCCCGCCGGCGTTCCTCGGCAACGCGATTCTATGCTCGGCGCCGCTGGCCGACGCGCGGATGATCGCGCTGCCGACTACCGTCATGAGCCGGCGTTATGCGCGGCTGCTCGGCCAGCCGCGGGCACTGGTCGCGACGGCGGTCTTCGGCGGGCGCGAGATCACGTTCGTCGTCGCGCATCTGCATAGCCGATGGGATCCGGCGGGGCGTGCGCGGCAGATGGCGACCGTAATCGAAGGGATCGCGCCGGACGGTCCGACGATACTCGGCGGTGACTTCAACACCACCACCACTCGGCTGGATCGCACGTCGGCGCTCGCGATGGTGGCGGTGCGGATGGCCCTACGGCCACGACGCTTCCGCTATCCGGAGCGCTTCGAGCCGCTATTCGAGCAGTTGCGTCAATCGGGTTTTGAAATCGAAGGCGCGAACGTTGCGGGCAAGCCGACGTTCACCTTCCACCGCGCGATTCCGCCGGCGCTGCGGCCGAAGCTCGACTGGATCACGTTGCGGGAGTTGCAGGCCGAGCCGCGTTCAGCGCGAGTGATTGCGGCGCGCGCGTCGTTCTGCGGACCCCGCGTGTCCGACCATGACTTCGTGATGTGCGAAGTGCGGTTGTGATCGATTCGGCGCGGACTCCCACCAGACCACCAGACCACGAGAACACTGCGTACAGCTTCCGAAAATCGTGCGCTGAGTGCCGTTACTTGCGCCTTGTTATTGCTGTGAAACACTCTAGTCCTAACCTAACCCCTCATAACTCCCTCTCAGAGGTATGACTTATGAAGCGGATTTTGTTCCTTGTCGCAGTTATCGCCGTTTCTGGCTGCTCAGCGCATAGTCCGATGATTATTAAGAACACCGTGGACACGGAATCCCGTACTGCAGTTCAATACCCTCCAACTCAGCAGAAAATATTCGTCACGGGCGAGAGCCTGCCCGCAGGTTTCTATGATGTTATTGCCAGAATAGACGTCGGTAAGATTTGGTATGGGAGCTCCCAGAACGTGGCTGTTTCATTGGCCGACCGTGCGCGAGAACTGGGGGCTGATGCTGTAATAGAGGTAAAAACGTGGCACCAGCCGTCGGGCTTTTCGTGGGCGGCGCCCCATGGTTCGGGAACGGCAGTAAAGCTTAAGGACAGAGCGTCTATCGAAAAAAAACAGATTCCCGGGGATTGGATGTAACGGCCGCCCCGTCAAGATCGGCGCTGAACGCGTCGCATGTGCCGCCGGGCGTCTGGACCGTCGAATTGCAGTGCCAATTTCCGGAATTCCTCCGCCTTAGAGCTTCGGCTCGGCGATCGGACCACGCGCGCGCTCGTAGGTGTCGGCGACCCGAAAGACCGTCGCTTCATCAAAGGGCTTGCCGATGATTTGCATCGAGACCGGCAATCCGTTGGGCGCGAGCCCGGTCGGAATGGCGAGTGCGGGTTGCCCGGTGACGTTGAACGGCGCCGTGAAACGCAGGACTGCAGCAACCATATCGACCTGTTCACCCCGGTCGGTCAGCGCGCGGCCGCCGACGTCGATGCGCGGCGCGGGAATCGCCGCGGTGGGGGCGGCCAGCACGGTGAAGTTGTCGAGCGCCTTTAGAGCTTCGCCGAGAATGGCCGCGCGGGAGCGTTGCGCGCGCACGTAGTAGATGGCCGGTGTCATCATCCCGGCTTCAAGCATGCGGCGCACGTCGGCGCCGTACTCATGCGGGCGCGTGCGCATCCACTGCTCGTGATATTCGGCAGCTTCGACGAAGCTGATATTGGTCGCGATGGTCGAGGACATCTCGATGTGTGGAATCGAGACTTCATCTACCTCGGCGCCGAGGATCCGCATTTGGCGCAAGGCCGCATTTAAGGCGAGCGCGACTTCGTCGGAGACGCCGTTCAGCAATTCTTTGATGATGCCGACGCGAACGCCCTTGAGATTGCCGTCAAGCGCCTGCACGTAATCCGGGACCGGCTCATCGCTGCTGGTCGAATCGTGAGTGTCGTGGCCGGCGATGATCTGAAGCATCAGAGCCGCATCACGGACCGTGCGCGTGATCGGGCCGGCGTGGTCGAGCGAATCGGCCAGCGGCAATACGCCATAGCGGCTGACGCGGCCCCAGGTCTGCTTCATGCCGCCGCAACCGCAAAACGCCGCCGGGATGCGAATCGAACCGCCAGTGTCGGTGCCGATAGTCGCCGCGGCCATTTTCGCGACGATCGCGGCGGCCGAACCACCGCTCGAACCGCCGGGAATGCGTTCCAGATTGTAAGGGTTGCGGCAGGTGCCCCAATGCGGGTTGGTGTTGGTCGCGCCGCTCGCGAACTCGTGCAAGTTGAGTTTGCCGAGGAGAATCGCGCCGGCTTCCCGCAAACGCGCCCAAACCGTGCAATCGAAATCGGGCACGAACGTGCCAAGAATTTTTGAGCCGCCGGTGGTCAGGACGGCGCGGGTGTTACAGAGGTCCTTGAGTGCGATGGGCACACCGTGGAAGGGGCCGCGCCAGTAGCCGTGCGTGATTTCGTCTTCGGCCTTGCGCGCGGCGACGCGTGCGTCATCCGCCGTGACCGTAATGTAGGCGAGGATTTTCTGGTCGAGGGCTTCGATACGTTCGAGGTAGGCGTCGGTTATCTCGATCGGAGATAGCTCTTTGGCGCGGATCTTCCCGGCGAGCGTCGCGACATCGAAGCCAAGGATTTCGGCATGACTGGACATGGCATCACCTCGCGGGACGATTAGGGCAAAATGCGGCGGATGCGATCGGCCTCGGCACGGAGGGCCGGGTACCCGAAGGGCGGCTGGATGCCGATGAGGCCGATTCCGTGGAGGCGGCGCGAGTAGCTCGCCATGGCGCCGATGATATGTGCGACCGAGGCCGCGGACTCATCGGAAAATTCGTAATCGAACAATTCGCTACCGAGCAGTTTGACGGTTTCGGCGTTGAATTTAGCCATCGTTCGCTGCTCCCTTCGTACTAATTGAAGACGCCGGATTGGCGTTGCCCTCAATCCCTGCGCGTTCAGGCGGTGCCAGCCCTTAAGTGGCCACGAACGCGGGGAATCGCGCTAAGGAATCGCGCCGATTTATGGGATCCGGACGATTCGGCGCGTGGCCAAGTCGGCGATGCGGTCAGCCGGGTAGGCGAGGATATCCGCAAGAACCTCCGTCGTATGTTCGCCCAGCAGCGGACCGGTGCGATCGACTTTGCCGGGCGTCGCGGCGAATTTGATGAGGATGCCGGTCTGCGACACCTTGCCCCAGGTGTAATGTTGAAGGTCGATCAGGAGGTCGTTGGCGAGTACCTGCGGGTCGTCGAAGAGGTCGCTGAAACGATTCACCGGAATCGCGGGAACGCCTGCATCGCGCAGCGCCGAGATCGCCGAAGGGCGATCGAATTTACGGAGGTGCTCGCTCAATGCGGCGGCGAGCTGGCCTTCGCTCGGTTCGCGGATGGCATCGTCGAAGGTGCCAGGCGTGGCAATCGCGGCGAGCGTGCGAAGTGCGTCCCAGTGGACAGCGGACTTCGCGGCAATGAAGAGCCAGTTACGGTCGCGGCATTCGTAGGCGCGGCACAAGGCCGAGGCGCCACGATATTCGGCGTGGCCATTTTCCATGTCGGGACGGCCTGGATAGAACATGAACTCGCCCGCCTGGAACGCCATCGCGGCTTGCAGCAGCGAGGTCTCGCACATTTGACCGCGGCCAGTTTGTTCGCGCGCGTTGAGCGCCAGCACACAGCCATACGCGGAGAGCATCGCGGCGCCGTAATCGCAAATCGCGCAGGTGAGATATACCGGATGGCCGTGCGGTCCGCCCTGAGCCGCCATCACGCCGGAACGCGATTGAAGCAGCGGGTCGAAGCCGGGCTGGTCGTGTTCGGGGCCGCGATTGCCGAAGGCGGTGACCGACATATAGATTAGGCGCGGATTTATCGCCGCCAGCGTCTCGTAGTCGAAGCCATAACGGCGCATGCGGCCGGGGCGCAGGTTCTCGACGATGATGTCAGCGCGCCGGGCGAGACCGCGGATGATTTCGCGACCCTCGGGTGTGGTGAAATCAAGCGATAGGCCGCGCTTGCCCTCATTCCAGCCAAGAAACCCGAAGCCGAAATGGCGAAAGGCGTCGCCCTCGAAGCTCTCGATCTTGATGACCTCGGCGCCCATCTGCGCGAGGATCATGGGGCCGTACGAGCCTGCGATATAGCTGCAAAAATCGAGGACGAGGACGCCGGTGAGCGGGCCGCTAGCGGTCGATAAGCCGGCGCGGTGCCTCAGCGCGCCCGACTGCGTGAGGTTTACGCAAGCGAGCCGCGCGGGTTCTGCCGAGCTGTCGAGCCAGTGGAGGGCTTCGGCGACGCCATCGTTGGAGACCGCGGGCGCGGGGCCGCTTATTTCGCCAGGCGTGGCGAGGAGATTAATTGGAACGCCGGCCTGGACGGTCGTGCCGAGAGTGGGATCGTCGAGTTCGCGGCGCATCTCGAGCGAGCGCGTTTGTGGATGCTTCATGAATTCGTCGCGGGTCATCACCGGCGCGCAGGGAACGTCGGCCTCGCGCAGCAGTGCGAGCCACTCATCGCGTGGACGGGTGCGGATGATCGCCTCGAGGATTTCCTTGAGCGTCTGCCAATTTTCCTTGGGCACGCCCCACGGCGCGCCTTCGAATCGCGGGTCGGCGACGAGGTCGGGCCGTTCGATGGCGAGCGTGAACTTGTTCCAGAAGGTGGTATTGCCGCAGGCGATAAACAGGTAGCGGCCGTCGCTCGCCTCGAACAGGCGATAGCATGGAATCGGGCCGAGCGGGTCTTGGGGACCGTGGTACAGCGAGGTCATCTTATCGTGGCGCATGATGCCGCCAGTCTGCAGTGAGAAGGCACCCGCGAGCATTGAGACCTCGACTGCCTGTCCCGGGCCATCGGCACGCGCGAGCAAGGCCGCGGCGGCGGCGGTCGCGCCCATCACGGCGGCGGCATAAGTGGTGGCGGGAAAGGTGAGCGGGGCGGGGTTTCCGCTACGCGTCCATTGGGTGCCGGAAATCGCTCCGAGCGCCGCGACCAGTTCCTCGCCGGCCTCGAAGTCGGCGTATGGTCCGCGATTTCCGAACGGTGGCAGTTCGAGCGCGATTGCGCGCGAATTGATCGCGGCGATCGACTCGCGGTCGAGGCCGAGTTGGCGCGCGCGTGCCGGCGTCCATCCCGCGATGACGACGTCCGCACGAGCGATGAGCTGCGCCGCGTCGGCCTTGCCCGTGGGAGTCGCAAGATCGAAGAAGACCGACCGTTTGCTGCGATTGAGTGCATGAAAATGCGCTGTGCCGCGCGCGGCCTCGCCGCCTGGCGGTTCCACTTTGACGACGCTTCCGCCCTGTTCCGCGAGCAGCATGGCGGCGTACGCAGCGGCCATATTGGAGCTGAATTCGACTACGACAACGCCGTCGAGGGCTTTAGCCATGGCGGTATAATCGCAACAATCGCCCCCAAATCAAGCGATCGAGCGCGCCGGCGTCTTTTCGCGATGGAGAGAAGCAGGGCACGGGAATATGATGACTTGAATGGGGCTTGCAACGAAATCATGGCGTCTTGTCGACATTGCGATACGGATCACTTCGACGTGCACGACGATAATTGCGATCGCGCTGCTGGGGACGCCGCGAGCCGCGATCGCGCAGAACTTCACCGTGGACAGCACTGCCAGCGAGGCGCTCACGAACTACTTGCGGCAGAATCGATTGCCGCTGGTCGGTGCGCAGATCGGGACGGCATCCACAGGAGCGCGGCGGTTGGTGCTCTATGGATACGTTGCGACCCAGATGGGTAAGAGCGATGCCGAGAGCAAGGCGGTCGGGCACCTCGGTGGAACCCCGCCGGAGATCGTCAACCGCATCGTGATTCAGCCGGAAATCGCGAAGCTGAAGTCTGGCGGGCATGGTGGATCGTCGGGTGACGCGAGCACCGGCGGGGTCAATGATTATGCGGCCAGCGGTGCGCCGAACGGCGCGTTCGCCGGTCAATCCCTCGACCAGGTGATCGACGACATCCAGCGCTATGGCATCAAGAGCGTGCCCGACGATCAGAACGGCCCCTAGCCGTTGGCAGAATCTCATCGTCGATTACGATCGGTGACCACGCTCGCGCGGCAACGCGAAGGTCCGCCATGCTACAATTCGTGCCACCGTGGCCGATCGAATAATCCAGCTCAGAAAGACGCCGGACTCCGCGGCGGACGAGCGCAATTACCGCATCAAATACGCCGAGCTGCTGAATCCGGCGCAACTAGCTGCCGTGACGCATCGCGAAGGCCCGATGCTGGTGGTGGCGGGTGCGGGTTCGGGCAAGACGCGCACGCTGATCTATCGGGTCGCGCGGTTAATCGAGAGCGGCGTGCCGCCCGGCGCGATCCTGCTGCTAACGTTCACGCGGCGCGCGGCGCAGGAGATGCTGCGGCGGGTCGAGCAGTTGGTCGGCGATCGCGGCGGTGAGGTCGCGGGCGGCATGTTCCATTCGTTCGCCAACAACGTGTTGCGGCGCTTCGGCGCGCCGATCGGACTCAAGCCCAACTTCACTATTCTCGACCGCTCCGACATGGAAGACGTGATCAATCTGCTGCGCACGCGGATGGGATTCGCGTCGAAGGATCGGCGCTTTCCGAAGAAGTCCACGCTCGCGGAAGCGATCAGCATGGCGCGCAACAAGCATCGTGAACTCAAGGACGAGCTGGAAGCCGACTTTGCGCATCTGCTCGAGCACGAGGCCGAGATTCTCGCCCTCGCGGCCAATTACGAAACCTACAAGCGTGAACGTGCGATGCTCGATTACGACGACCTGCTCTACCGGCTCGCCGAACTCCTGCAACAGCATGAGCCGACGCGGCGCCGGCTCTCTGACAACTATCGCTACATAATGATCGATGAATATCAGGACACCAATGTGATCCAGGCCGAGCTGGTGAAACTGATCGCGATGACCCATCGCAACGTGATGGCGGTGGGCGACGACGCGCAATCGATATATTCCTTTCGCGGCGCCAATTTTCGCAACATCCTGGACTTTCCGCAGCTCTTTGTTGGCGCGCGCGTCGTCAAGCTCGAGGAGAACTATCGATCGCTGCAGGGCATCCTCGATCTCGCCAACGAGGTCATCTCGCACGCCTCCGAAAAATACACCAAGGCGCTTTTTACGCAGCGGCACGGCGAGCTGCGCCCGCTGCTGGTGCGCGCGCAGGACGAGCATACGCAGTCGCGCTTTATCGCCCAGCGCATTTTGGAGTTGCGTGAGGAGGGCGTGGAGCTGAGCGAGATCGCGGTGCTCTTCCGCTCGAGCTTTCATGCGTTCGACCTCGAACTCGAATTGCAACGCCGCGATATCCCGTTCATCAAGCGCGGCGGCTTCAAGTTTATCGAGACCGCGCACATCAAAGATGTGCTGGCGCATCTGCGCGTGATTACGAATCCGATCGACGCGGTCTCGTGGATGCGCATCCTGGTGCTGGTCAACGGCGTCGGCAATCGGCGCGCGGAGCGTCTGATCGAAGAGGTCGTCGCAGCGTCCGCCCCCGCCAGGGGGGTGATGGATAGCGCGG
>VFSW01012361.1_pt1 | contig 11930 bp, 15 predicted proteins | sample 5358111 | NCBI WGS metagenome assembly VFSW01 (sample SAMN11554181, study PRJNA540505) | mine drainage metagenome | isolation source: sediment from site ElyBrook_90M | place: USA: Ely Copper Mine, Vershire, VT | collected 2017 | reverse complement strand
TCACGATTCATCTCGCACGGCCCACACGATCGTCTTCTTCGGGTAGGCGAAGACCTTCACGGCGCGCCAACGGGTGCCGTCGCCTTGGTCGAGCAGCTGGTCGTTCACGCGAATCGGCGTATACGCCATGAAGTACATCTCTGCATCGACGCTGAGAATCGGGGCGCCGACGTTATCCTGCACCATCATTATTTTGGGGACCATCAACGCGGTATACGTTGCGATCGTCTTGAGGGCGTTGGCCGAGGTGTTGTTGGCCGCGGGAAACATGCCGGGGCGCATGTGGACGTAGGTGTGCACGATCTCCGGCGGCGGTCCCGACATCATCCCATTCGCCCTCCGTGAGTAGCGCTGTAGGCTTGATTGCGAGCAAGACGCGCGGCGCGCCGCTTCGCGTTCTCCGGGGTTTTATAGATCGCGATCTGCTCGGGCGATCCCATCGTCGTGCAAAAACAGTTGTGCACCACGATGCCGTCGGCAATATAGCTCTCGTCTTCTTCAACCTGAAAGTTAAAGACTGGGACGCTAAGGTTTAAGCGCGTCGCTCGCTGCAGTGATACAATAACAATATGAGCAACTCGCACCGCAGATTCACAGACGCCGAACTCCAGGCCATTCATCTCCGGCATCTTGCCGGTGAATCGGTGCTTGCGCTCGCCGCATCGATCGGGTGCGGCCGCAAAACTATTTACGATGGTTGGCAGCGCCTCGGCTTGGTATGGCGTAACATCCGCGAATGTCAGAGGCCCCGGTGGGAACGAGCCCCCGACGGCTACGGCAGACGTTTGACCGAAGCGGCCCACGCTGCTGTTCGCGGCAAGAAACCGAGCAGTGAATCGCAGCGCCGCAGAGCGGAAGCGTCTCAGGGTCGCATCGAGTCGACCTACGAGTCTATTGTCGTAGGTCGCTTGCACGACGCTGGATTCAACGTGGACCCAAACCTCGCGGTTGGGATATACCGGGTTGACATCGCTCTCCCTGACCAAATGCTCGCCGTTGAAATTGACGGTGGAAACTGGCACAACTCTCCGAGGAAGCGATCGCAAGATAAGGCTAAAGAAGCTGCGCTTACCGATCTTGGCTGGGACATCGTGCGATTGCAAGGCAGAACCAGCTTTCGTTTTCATCTCCACGCATGCGACTTGATCGCCTGGCTGCAGGGCGTTGGCCGGCGTCCACCTCTCGCCCGTATAAATGGGATGGTTCCCCGTGACGCGAAGGATTTTCGATTTAGTCCGGAGCTCGAAGAGCTCTTCGCTGATTTGCGTCGGCGACAGCGCGAGAACTTTGCGAAAGCGATTGCGATGCGTAAGAACAAGGTCGCCAACGGCGATTGACTCAATCGGCATTTGTCCGCGAGAGGTCTCAATCATCGTTCCGGCCGGGCAACAATTCGGATGCGCCGGCGCGTCCTCGACGTCGACCGAGGGAAAGAGCGCCCCTATTTTCACGACTTCTCCATCGGCTGCTTCACACTGCGGACATTCATGGGCATCCCCCGCCGTCACCCACACGCGTTCGGTGATGCCCGCCTGCTCGTACAGGCTGCGGGCGCCTTGATTGTAAGCTCGCGAGAGCTCCGTGCGCGAAACCATGTCCGCCCACGCCTTGAGGTTGACCGTCCGCTCGACGATTCCATCGTCGCCGACGTAGTGGATGCCGCCGCGAAAGAACTCGCGGATCTGGCCGCCGAGCTTCGTTGCTCCCCAACCCTGCTCGACGCCGTCAGCGACGAGCGATCGTAAGCCCGCGCGCTCGCTATCGACCATTCCCGTGGCGAAGTCCATGATGTTGTCGGCGAGAAACCGGAGCGCTCGCTCGGGGTTCACCGCTAGATCGGTGTCGCCGAGCTCGGCTTTCGCCGCTTGAATGCCTGCTTCGAGCTCGCCGTGCGCCTCGAGCCAGAGAATGTTCGCGATCTCCTCGGGCGTCATGTTGGCAAGCGCGCGATTGAGCCAGTCGGGAACGTCTTGCGGGTCGCGCGCGGCTTCGACGATCGCTTGGGCGCGAAGCTGATCGAGAAACGCGCGACGCATGCGCGTCACGGCGCCGATCAGTCGTCGTGCAAGCTGCTGCGCCCGTTTGCCCCGTGCGTGAAATAGCGGGCGAACGGGCACTCCGCTTTTTTTTGCGGCTGTCGTCCCTCGAGCAGCAATCGCCACGCCGCGAGCTGTGCCTCGCGCAGGCTATGACCGTTGAGCAGTATTTTCATTCACCGCCTCGGTTGGTAGTGACGATAGTTGCGATTCGCCGATGCGAAGGCGGGAATCGCCGAGCCCGCGCGCGGGTTCCCGGTGAGGTCTTTGCGCAGCGACTCCTTTTGCTTACTGAGCGATGCCGCAAGTTGCGCGGCGTTGCTCATGTAATCGCCGTAACGCTGCAGCTTCAACGCATCGACGTTCGTCAGTAAGATATCGATGAAGTCGAACGAGATGCCTTTGAGCGTCGTTTGATCGTCGGTGTAACGCTGCTGGTTGAGCGTGACGATATTGCCGAGATCGCCGTCGCTGAGCACCGTCGCCATGTAGCGCACGGCCACGATATCCGTCGCCGCCGGGGCGACATTGAACGTGATGAGCGCTTGCGTCGGGCCAGTGGTTTCTGAGGTCGACGTGCCGCCCTGGGTGTAGGACGACGACGGAACGCCCGTCCACGTTATCGACGGCGGCCCTTCGGTTGGCGTCGACGTCGTCCCGAAGAATACGGTGAGCGAATTCGGCACGACATTGGGATGGGCGAGATAGAAGATCGTCGTCACGCCATCGCCTTGGCCGACCACCTCGGGGGAGGTGCTCGCCGGCGGATAGACGCGCGGCACGTCATTGATCTGCGCGCGCGCCTGAGCGATCGTCACCACAACTAGCGCGCTTTGAGCGGCACGAAGCCGCCGAGCTGCGCGTATTCGATCTCGTCCTTGGTCGGCAGCGAACCGGTCAGGAGCGGCAGATAGCCGATCTCTTTGCCGTTGTTCGTTGCGTTATAGGTTTTGAGCGCCGACACTTTTTCGTTGACTTCGCGCAGCACGGAGTCGGTAATCGACCCGAATACGTCGATGAGAATGCGCGAGTTCGGATAGTGCCGACGAAAGCGATGGCGGATGCCTGCGGGGTTCGCGCACCAGTCAAACATCGCGTCTTGGCGAAACACGAAATCGCCGATGGCGCTCGAAAGCGCATCGGACTGTGGGCGCGGTGCAGGCGCATCGTCGAATTTTTTCTTTGGCGCAGCCGACGAACCGCGCACGAGCGAAGGCTTCCCCACCGGGGTGGGCACAGCCGAAGCCGTGCCAACCCGCGGGGCGTTCGGGGTGAACGATTTTCCCATTCGGTTCTACCGCTTAGTTGCCGTAGAACTTGAAAAGGAAGTCGATGGTGCCCGATCCGAACCGGCGATCCATCTGGTAGCGATACTCGCGGTTGTCGAACGACTTGCCCGAGTTGGGATCTTCCTGCTCGACTTCGAGCGCCGTGCGATTCTGGAAGACGTCGGACATCTTCGACTGCGCGAGCAGCCACGGGCGATTCGTTCCGTCGATTCCGGCGCGCGCCTTCGCAACGAACTGCGAGGCTTGGATGACGAGACCCTCATCCTTGAGGATATTCTCGGCCATGAAGCCCGAGGTCGGGCTTCCCGGTGCCGCAACCTGCGAGACCTGCGGCGACTGGAGCACGCGGCGAGCCGTGAGCTTGTCTTGCATCGCGACGACCACGATATCGGGAACGACGAGCGTGAGTTCGCCCAGCGGATCTTCGACCGCGGTGAGCGCATCCCACGCCGCTTCGACGTTGGGTTGTGTGAACGGTCCCGCCGTGGTACCCGCGGCTTGACCCGCGACGTTGGTCTTGTACGCCGCTTCGGAGTTCGGGGGAACGGCGCAGTAGCTCGTGATCGCGTTGCCTTCCTCGGCGTACTTCATACGCTGACCCATCGCCCCGGCGATGCGCTTGATCTGCCCGGTTTGGTCGTCCTGCACGAGTCGCTTGGAGATCGCGAGGATGCGAGCGAACTCGCCGTTCTGAATGCGGCGCTCGAGTCCGGCGAGGCGGCTTTCCGGCGACGCTTCGCCGTCTTTAACCGCGACGGGGACTTCCATGCCGTACATCGGCGCGTACATCTCTTCGACCGTCTTCGAAGCGACCTGCTCGTGGGTGTTCTGATAGATCGTCGGCACCTGCTTGTACCGCCCGATCATCATCTTCTGCACGCCGTAGCGCACGAGTTGCGCGAACGCCGTTTCGGAGACCGCTTCGCGCAGATGCAAGCCGCGAATGCCTTCGCGCACTTTCTTCAGCGAGAATTTCGGGTTGTCGACGTGCTCCCAGACCTCTTCGAGGTTGATGCCGTGTTCGGTCTGGAAGGATTCGCGCAAATTGTTGAGCTGCACCTCGGCGAGCTTCTCGAACTGCGTCGGTTGGATTGTATCTTTCTCGTCCATGTTGTTCTACCGCCCCCTTTACAGTGCGAGCTTGACGACGACGTTTTGACCCACCGCGCCGGTGATGGTGCTGCCAACGCTGCCGCCGACAGAGGATTGATCTTGCGCGACCACGCCGATCGCCAATGCGTTGTGCGTCGGAGCCGCGTGCGGCGCGGTGCTCGGGCCGGTGAGCGTGGTTGGCGAGCCGCTCGCCGAGAAACCGGCGAAGAGGCCGTCGACGTAGTAGTTCACGCCGAGTGCGTAGGCGGGAACCGTCGCGGCTTCGGTGACGATCTCGTCGCCCGAAGCAACGGTGACCGTCGCGGAGATGCCGGGAGTCGTCTCGCCGAGTGCCGTGAGGAGCGTTGCCTCGACGACATGCGAACCGACCGACCAGGTGCCGCCGGTGCCCGATGCGCTCGAACCGACCATCGTCGGGCCGACCGGTGCGACCGTGACGGTCTGTGCGCCGTTGCCGATCGTGACAGGTGCGCCGGGAACGAGCGTATCGCTTGCCGTGGTTGCAAACGCGAACTCGCCCTCGTTGTAGAGGGAGATCGACGGCGACGTGACGGTTTCGGTGATGCCGTCGGTGTAGGGGATCGGGTAGGTGTCGAGCGAGACGCCCAGCAACTTGCCGATCTGCGTGACGATCGCTGCGGTGAGCGATGATCCGCCCAGCAGTGATGCGGCACCCGCGCCCGTGTTGTAAACGATATCGCCGGCGTTAATCGCCCCGGCGTTCGTGGTGGTGTCGATCGCAGCGACGCCCCGCTCGAGGGCGGAACGCACGCGATTATTGCTGATGGCCAGTGCCATGCGTTGTGCTCCTTCGCGGCGTGCGCCGCAGTTTCACACGAAAAAGGCCGCCGGATATTTCCGGCGACCTCGATCGCGCTTTGAGTGGTGACTAGCCTAGTCGGCCAGACAGTTGAGTTTGACCGCCGCCGTGCGCTGCGAGTTTCCCCCAGCACCGGCGCCGATGTCGCCGCCGCCGAGAAACGCCGTAGCGTACTCTTTGGCAATGGACTCCATCTCCGAGAGCTTCGCCGCCTGCTTCATTTCGCGCAGCATACGCGGACGATGCGCGGCGGGCGGATTGAGCTTCTCGATGATGCGCGCAGCTTCGCCGTCGCGCCGAATGCCTTCGGCGGTGAGGCGCGCCTTCTGCGCTTCGCGTTTGGCGGTTGCGGCCTCGCGTTTGGCAGATGCCTCACGCTTCTTCGCTTCGCGTTCGCGCTTGCGCGCGGCTTTGAGCGCCGTCTTGAGATCGGCCTCGCTCATTTCGTCGAGGTCGTCGTCGTCGTCCGAGCCGTCCGCCTGCGCATCGTTGGCGGGTTTGGTCGTATCGGCGTTGTCGTCGGCCGGAAGCTGCTCGTCTTCGTCGGGATCTTCGGCCCCGTCGATTTCGGCTTCCGATGCGGTGCTACCACCCATCGTCACCTGATCGAGGAGCTGATCGAGCGCGCCGCCGTCTTCGATGCCCAGGGCATCGTCGAGCGCTTCGTCCTGTTCTGGCGAGAGCCCGACTCCGGCTTCTTTGAGTGCGGCTTTCATCGATGCGGTGAGCTTGGTCTTCGCCGCACTGCGTGCTGCCTTTTTCATGCGATTACTCTCCTTGAGTTGTAGTAATTTGCCGCCCGCGCCGGCACGAGTTACGAGATCGACCGAGATGACCTCGGTGATCCGATCCACACGGTTGTAGTCTTGACCGTCGATGGTTGCGGGACTGCCCACACCGGCTGCGTTGATGCTGAAGCCGATATATGGGCGACCATCAAACTGCGCGGCATACTGCTGCGCAGCGCGAAGTTTTCCGAGGACGAGTTCGTTGCCCGGCTCGATGACGAACGTCGCCTCGATGCACGGCACGGTGATGCCTTGCTCGTTCTCGCATTGAGCGAGCGCCACGTCGCAGAACCAGCCACCGAGCTTCTCGACCATGCGCTCGGGAATGATTTGATCTTCGATCTTACTCGGGTGATCGACGTAGTTTTGCGCGCCTTCGAAGACCTTGCGCTCTACGGCGTCTTCGAGACATTCCGGCGAATAGTAGTGGCGATCACCGGCGTTGCCCGGCCCGCTGCGGATGATGACCACGCGCGCGGTGCCTTTTTCGAGATTGATCGATCCTTCGCGCAACCGGCCTTCGAACAACAGCTGTTCGCGCAGTGGTAACGCGAGCTGCGATTCGCGGCTCATCTTGCTCGGCGACTTCGAAGGCTTGTAGTTCGGATCGTGCTTCTTGACGATCGCCTGCGCCTTCGCGATCTGCTTCTTGAGATCGGCAGCCGAGAAATTCTTGCTCGTGTGCGCCCGGGCGAGCACCGCGCGCGCGTATTTCACGGCGTCGGGATGCGTCGCCGGCGGCACCGGAAAGCCGTAGTCGGAATTCGCCCAGCCGCCTTTGGGTGGCGCGCCCTTCGGCGGTATGCCGTAGAGCCGTTTAAACTTCGCGTTTGGCGTCAGCCCGGCTTCGGTCGGCTTCACGCCGCGACGCGTCATCTGCGCCATGCTCGATGAAGAAGCAGCCATGATGTGGGTCTCCTATGCGGCGTGAACGGCGGTGATGGCGAGGAACCCTTCGGCGCCAGGAGCCCATCGGGTTTCGAATCGCACGGCTCCCCGTGTGATCTGCGCTTTTGCCCAGCGGGAAAGCGCTTCGAGGACGGCGATCGCATCGGGGTTCGTGCGCACGAAGAGCGCTGCGGTGGAAAACGTCGTGCTGATGACCGAGCGAAAGGTCGGCACCACGGATTCTCGCGCCGAGATCCGCACGACGAAGGTCGGGCCATCGCCTAGGCCCTGAACGTGCGCTGCCTGCACGTCTTGCCGGGTCTTTTCCGACCACCGAGCGGCGCCGATCGCCGTGGTGCGGACGAGACGCGCGAGCGCCGGGCTTGCATCGGTCTCCCGTGCGAGTCCCGCCGCGCGCTCTTCAAGCGCTTGGTAGAGCGTCATCTACGTGCGCAGAATCGTTACGTCGAGCGCTGCGCCCGGCGTGATATTGAGACCGTTGAACAGCAACCCGCTCGACGGAATCGGAAACGCCGCTGTCGCGCCGACGGCAACGGCGAGCGTCCCGATCTGCGCCCACACCCCGTTCACCATTTCGTAGATCGCGAGCGTCGTCGCCGCAGCGCCTTTGTTCGTGGCGCAGATGCCGTGCGTGATGTACTGGCCGGTGAAGACTGTGGTATTCGCGGCGAGCGCCGCGTAGAAGTCCTTCGTGCGCGCGGGCTCCCACGATTGCCGCGTTTGGCTCATCGCGCGGCCCGCTTCCGCGCAGCGGCAGCTTTCTTGACCTTCGCGACGAGCTGCTTCTCGATGATGGCGCGCATGCCAAAGAGGCCCAGCAAAAAGTGGCGCATGGAGATTCTCCTTTACGGGATGATGACGATGCCGCGCTCGCGCGCTTCGGGCGTCTTCGGTGGGGTCGATGGCGCCGGGGGGGCGGCGTCGGGGTTGACGACCGAACCCGGGGCGAATGCGGGCTGCGTGAGCTGCGCGTATCCTTTGGGCACCTGAGCGTACGTCGCGAGAATGACCGCGTTGTGCTCGGTGGCGATACGGTCTTGCTCTTCTTCGAAATTGTAATCGTCGAGATCCGCCTCGGGCGCAGCGGCGACTGCCGCGGTCTCCTTGCTCCACCAGCCCATGCCTTCGCCGATCGCCAGGCGCTCGATCTTCTTACCCTTGTCGTCTTGGCGGATGCCTCCGAAGACGATCTTGAAACTGCGCGACGCGTCGGGCGGTAGCAGGCTGAACTTCGCCGCCTCGTCGATTATCCGGTCGATAATTCGCGCGAGAAAGTCGCGGTAGAGCTGCTGGCGCACTTCAAACGTCTGGAACGCGGGGTCGGTCGACACCTCGGCTGAGGCGAGCGACGCGTGCTCGGTCACGCCGAGATACTCTTTGCTAATTCCGAGGCCGATCCCGATGAGGTTGACGAGACCGGCGTAGACCGAGCCGTTTGCCGCCGGCGCGCGATTGCCGCCTTGCACCATGTTGATCTCGACGGCTTTATTGTGATACCACGTCTCGCCGGGCTGCGGCTCGCCCTTGAGCGCCTCCGCGGCGGCGAACGCCTGCACGTCGTCGCCGGAACCGTCGATCGCAACGTCGCGGTGATAGGCTGCAGCCGCCTGCGCTTTGATGACTTCGGCATCGAAGTAGTCGCGCAGCCGCTTGAGGTAGCCGAGGATCACGAACAGATCGGAGCGACCGCGAACGTCGCTCGATGTGGCGTTGAGTTTTACGTGCACGACTTCATCCGGCGCGAGTTCGCGCTCGATGTAGGTCTGCGACTCGACGCCGTCGATCGTGAGCAGCTGCGTGCGTGTCATGTACCGCTGGGCGTAGGCGTAGACGTGCTCGATGTCCTCGGCGTCGGTGATGATCTCCCAGATCGTAGTGGGATCAAGCGACCGCGCGCGGCACTTTCCGGTACCGTCGGGAATGATGCGCCCGAAGAGCTCGCCGTCGCGACCCAGATCAGTCAGCCACGTTCGCGTGCGCAAGTCCATCTTCTCGCGCTCCCAGAACTCATCGACCACCTTTTGCGTGTCCTCGTCCTCGCAATGGATTTCGAGGCCGCCGGCGAGCACGAAGGTGGCGATGATGTTCACGCCCTGCTTGGCGAGCGGATCGTGCGTCCACGCCCACCATGCCTTCGCGAGCATCTCCCACATGTCGGCGAGATAGAGCTGCGTGCCGAGCGGCCCTTGTCCGTAAGGCAGCCACTCCTGATCGGTATACGGCACGGAGGTCGCCTGGCCGTTGTTCCAGGGAGTTGACCAATCTTCGCGCAGCCGGTCGTCGGCATCGAAGGCGTCAAACTCGCGTAGCGCCGCTTCTTCGCGCGGTGCAAGGCTCTTGAGTGCCGCCCCTTCGCGGAGTTTCTGCGCCGCGTTCTTGGCGATCGCTGCCCGTTGCTCGCGGATGCGCGCAAAGCGATACGTCCGACGGTCGTCGGCAGTCGCTCCTTCGAGATACGCGCGCGCCTGGGCGGGGGAGAGATCGATGATTTCGCGCTGCCCGTCGTAGCCGATCGCGCTGACCTTGAGCTGCGCGCGGTTCTCGCGCACCGCCCGTTCGAAGCCGCGAAACGAATGCTCGGCGACGCGAATCGGGTTGACCTCGGTCGAGCCGTAGACGGCGCCCTCGGGGTCGTAGTGCGACGCCGCTGACCGGACGACGGCGGGATTCGTCGACGCCTCGCTGCTGGCCGCCGGCTGCTGGCGGTCATCGCGCAGACAGAAGCCTAGCCACGCTTTACGGAGGCGATTCACGAATGTCATGCGCGCTCCTTACTGGCGAACGGCGAACGGCCGCGTGATTTGTTTTGAAAGTCGTGCGAGCGCCATGCTCGTGGTGTCAACTTGGTCGTCGTGCTTGCCGTTGGGGAAGGCGATGTGCTCCTCGATGAAGTCGTCGATCCACGGCGCGGACTCTGGCAGCACCACGCGCCCGCTTTCGAAGATCGGCGTGATTCCCTCAGCTCGCGAAATCTTCGATCCCAATGCCGGGACGACGATGACGGGAACGGCCGATTGCCGCAGCTGTTGAATCAACTGCGTGCCCGCCGAGGCGTCTTCGATGAGCACCGCTGCGGGGCGATACCACTCGAAGGCCGCGACCATCGCGCGCAGGAGATCGGGAAACTCGACCTTTTCACGCCACACGTCGATGACGTGGTAGCGCATACCGTCGAAGCCCCAGGTGGCGATCACCGAGTAATCGTTGGCGATTCCGGTCTTCGCCGCGCAGTCGACGGTTTGAATGACCGATCGAAACGATGCCGGAGGCGCCGATCGATGCGTGAACCACTCGCGTTGAAAGAGGTTGCCGGTATCGGGCGTTGGTCGCTGTTGAAACATCGCGGAGAAGGCGCGCGACGTCATTTGACCGGCCTCGACATCGGGAACGTTCACCATGCTGTATCCCGGCAACGGCTCGCCAAGACTACGGCCTAAGACATCGTCTTCCTCGGCGAAGAGCGGCAGCGTCAACACCGTCCAGTCCTTGTAGGCGTTGAGCGCGCGCGCTGCAAGATCATCCTCGTGCCAGCGCGTCATCATGAACAGCTGCCACGTTCGGCCGTGCGCGCCCGCGAGACGCGTCAGCGCCACCTGTGTGTACCACGCCCATTGATTCTCTCGGAACGTCGCCGACACGACGTCTGCGGGGCCCTTAATCGGGTCGTCGATGATGATTCCGTGGGGGTGAAATCGCGTCAGCGGGCCGCCGACGCCGACGGCCATGAAGCCGCCGCCTGCCGTTGTATCCCATCGCTCCGCCGCCGTGGAGTCGCGAGAGAGCCGAATGTTCGGCCACGGCCAACGCTCGTCATCAAGGAGCAGCGCGCGGGCACGTTTCGATGATTCGCGCGCCGGCACGATCGTGTAGGAAGCCGATACGATCTGCATCCGCGGAAATCGCCCGAGCATGTACGCGGGAAACCGCTCGCCGGCGTGATAGGTCTTGCCTGCACCCGGCGGCATGAAGATCGCGAGCTTTTTGATATCGCCGTTCGCGAGCGCGTCGAGGTGATCGCAGATGATCTTCGAGGTCGGCGTCGGCGTATAGCCGTCGTCCATGCGGGCGCAAAACGCTGCGAGTGACGATCGAGACTCCCGCCGCGCGAGTTCCCGCCGCGCGAGTTCGGCGAGCGCCTCCTGCGCCGTCGGCATCTACGTCCCCTCGGCGAGTTTCTTGAGCTCCTCTTCGCTCATCGTGGCGAGCGCCTGGATCTGCACCGCGCCCCCATCGTGCCCGGTATGCTCGAGGCGCTGGACATTCCCATACTCATCCTTGAAGCGGCGTTCGAGAAACCAGGTCGCTTGCGAGCTACCTTTGCCGCCTCCGAGCGCTCGGATGTGCATGTTGCGCACGCCGATATTCTCCGCGCGCGATACCGTCAAAAAAAACGCGGCGTACGGCTCGATGCCCTGTTCGCCGAGCTTCATCCAGTGCGAGAGAAGCTGCTTGCTGACACCTGCAGCGCCCGCGGCTCGTGATAGCGGCATCGCGAGTTCGAGGCCCTTACAGATCTCCTCCTGGACGAGAGGCGTCAGCTTCGTCGTCGCTCCGATCGGCCGGCCGCGTTTCTTCACGGAGGCTTTCGCAGCCGGAGCCGTTGCATCGGGGGCAGAGTGCTTGATCTTGTTTTTCCGCATACCACACCGCTGGACAGTCGGCGCATACGTAGCGCACCGCTTGACTCACCGTTTCTCCGATCGTTTCGACGTGAGCAACCACCTAAAAATGAGCGCGATTCCGAGAACCGCCCACGCGCCGATGAGCGCTTCTATCACCCGCATCATCGGTTTCTCGTGAGAGAGGTATCGATGCCGGGAATCTGCGGGAGGCGCTCGAGGCGCGACGGGGCGTTGACGACACCAAGTTCGTAGCAGCTCGTGCGATTATCGAACTTGCGCACGAGGAATCCGCCGCCGCCGAGCCGCTCGTAGAGCCGATAACCGGCTTTGAGCGCATCGCCGAGTGCGGCGAA
>VFSW01012360.1_pt1 | contig 11930 bp, 10 predicted proteins | sample 5358111 | NCBI WGS metagenome assembly VFSW01 (sample SAMN11554181, study PRJNA540505) | mine drainage metagenome | isolation source: sediment from site ElyBrook_90M | place: USA: Ely Copper Mine, Vershire, VT | collected 2017 | reverse complement strand
CTTTCTAGATCACTAGACTTTTTGGAGCTTTTTATCTTCGCTGCTGCCAGAAGGGCCAGTCCGGCGGCATCTGTCGCGGGGTCGGGACATATCAGGAGAATTGCAGCAGCTTTCACGAGCGTGTCCCCTCCCTCCCTTTTCTTCTTGGTAAACTGCCGAATCTCCCTATTGACCTTCCCAAGCTCAAGCGGTTGGGCCCTTTGCGCCACTATGTTCGAGTACTCTTTTAGAAATTTCGCGTCCTTCTTTGCCCTTTTGATTTTCTCTTGCAAACTGGAGTACTTTGAAAGAAAAACGACATTAACCGCTGGTGTCAAGCTGAAACATGATTTTGGTCAAATGTTTCAACGCCAGAAAATTATCCATAAAGTCATTTCATGTTTCTCTGTCTCATCTCTGCGCATCTGTTCGCGATGAGGGCGGCAATCACTCCGGCTGCAACGCCGCCGTCGATATTTACTACGCAGATTCCGAGCGGGCATGCCTGAAGCATACTCATGAGAGCAGCCTCACCGTTTCGTCCATAGCCGTATCCCACGGAAGTCGGCAGTCCAATCACTGCCACTCCTGAGAGCCCTGCGATGAGTGAAGGCAAAGCTGCCTCCATTCCCGCAGCCACTATCAAGGCGTCAGGGTCGAACTTTTGAATCTCTTTGAGTGGGGTACTCAACCTCTTCAGCGCTGCGACACCCACGTCGTTGTAGCGTATGGTCTTGCATCGCATCGCGGTCAGTACGACCTCGGCTTCGGTAAGAACAGGAATATCTGATGTGCCTGCTGCAAGAAGAGCGACGCGTCCGACACTACGCCCCCCGCGACTCATTTCCAAAGATCCTCTCGAGCTATCAAGTATCACCATGCCTGCATCATTATGAAATTTTACGCTTACCTCTCTGGAAGAGAGAAATTTTGTTTTCTTTCGAAAGAACATTTGCAAAAAGCGAATTTGATCTGATCTGACCTTGCTCAATATCACGGGCGCATATAGTCCCTCGCGGGCTGATTTCACCGAAACAATACCTTCGATGATCGAATTCAACTGTGCCCCGCTCTTGCCTCCTGCATAGATTATTTCAGGTACTCCGCGCCTGAGCTGTCTGTTGATGTCCAGTCTAGCTATCTCGTTCACAATTGCAAGGGCGTCCAGCTTGAGGAGCCCCTCCGCTCTTGTAACCGAGAGTGTTCCGTTGCGAACCGCATCCAGTATCTCTCTCGTGCTGTGAAGCGTCAATGAAAGAATTTTCCTCAGCCCGCTATTAAAGCAGAGTCCAAGAGTTGCAATAAGGATCTGCAACTTGGCAACGACTAGCTCTCAAAAAGCATGTGGACACCATCTCCGAACGGACTGGAGGGAGAAACGTGTAGTATTGATGTCGGAAACGCTCGTCACCGCAACTATTGACCGCTCATTTTTAATATTGACGAAAAAGCTATTGATCGAGAGAACTTTCCGTTTTGCCACTCAACATCATCGTGTGCATCAAGCAGGTTCCAGACACCAACGACATGCGCATTGACCCGAAAACGAACAATCTGATCAGGGAGGGGGTGCCCGCCGTTGTCAACCCGACAGACCTCAACTCGATCGAAGAAGCATTGAGTTTCAAGGACAAGTACGGTGCGAGAGTCAGCGTACTCACAATGGGTCCACCGCAAGCCGAGCAGAGCCTTCGCGAATCGATAGCGATGGGAGCAGATGCCGCATACCTTCTGACTGACAGGGCTTTCGGCGGAGCTGACACGCTTGCGACCTCTTACGCACTCTGGCGAGCAATTTTGAAGATTCAGGAGCAGGACGGGCCGACTGACATTGTGTTTTTTGGCAAGGTTGCAATCGACGGCGAGACCGGTCAGGTCGGACCAGGCGTCGCGGTCAGGCTGGGCTTCCCGGTCGTCTCCTACTGTTCGAAGATAAGCAAAGTCGACCTTGAGAACCGTTTCATCGAGGCAGAGAGACGCGTTGATGATGGAGTAGAGGTCGTAAGGGTTCCGATTCCATGCGCCATCACTGTGACTGAGGCAGCCAACGAGCCTCGTCAGGCCTCTTTGGACGGTTTGATCAAGGCAAAGAGGGCAAAGATAACCGCTTTCAACAAAGACGCAGTACAGGCTGACCCGAAGAAAATCGGGCTGGGCGGCTCCCCAACATATGTGAAAAAGGTGGTCGTCCCTCCTCCCAAGAAAAAGGGGGAAATTAAGGAGGGAGGTAGCCCCGGTGAAGCGGCAAAGTGGCTTGTTGACCGGCTGGTCCAGATAGGCGCTCTCGGCGCGAGAACAGGTTCCCCAAGTCCGGTACAACAGGCTGGGACCGAAATGCAGGAAACAAAGAAAGTTCCGGGCGAACACGGCGATGTCTGGGTCTACGTGGAGCATAGGTACGGAATACCCGCGAGGGTTTCGTGGGAGCTGATGGGAGAGGGAAAGAGGCTGGCACAGATTTATGGGACGAAGCTCTGCGCCGTTGTGATCGGAGACAATGTCGGAGACGTTCTTTCCAAAGAGGCTTTTGAGTACGGCGCGGATGCAGTCTACCTGACTGAGCATCCTGTTTTGCACGAGTACAGGAGCGAAACCTATGGCGTCGCTTTTGCCAATCTATCCAACAAGTACCACCCCGAAGTCGTGTTGATGGGAGGAACTCACAACGGGCGAGACCTAGCTGGTGTGCTTGCGACCATAATCGAAACGGGGCTGATTGCTGACTGCACGTCTCTTGAAGTCGACGAGAAAGGCGGGTTCAACGGCACGAGGCCCGACTTTGGCGGGAAGGAAATGTCAACGATTGTCTGCCCCCGTACAAAGCCTACGATGGCGAGCGTCAGGACACGCGTCATGAAGATGCCGCAGAGAGTGGAGGGCAAAAGAGGACAGGTTATCAGCGAGCCCATTGAGCTCGATGAGAAGGCTGTCAAGGAGAAAATAATTTCATTTACACCCATGGAAAGAGCCGTTGCTAAGCTCGAGAACGCAGACATCATTGTCAGCGGTGGCCGAGGTCTGGGTAGCCCAAAGAACTTTGCGCTAGTGGAAGAGCTCGCAGACGCGCTTGGTGCACAAGTGGGCGCAACTCGCGCGGTAGTTTACCTCGACTGGATCTCAAAGGATCACCAGATAGGACAGACAGGCGTGACAGTTAGGGCTAGACTGTATTTCGCCGTGGGTGTGTCGGGTGCAGTCCAGCACATTGTAGGGATGGAAAACTCTGACACCATTGTAGCGATCAACAAGGACCCCGAGGCGTCCATCTTCGGTGTCGCGCACTTTGGCATAATCGGTGACCTGTTTCAGGTCGTGCCTGCGATTATTGACGAGCTCAAGGCAAGAGGGCTTGCAAAGAAAGTGGCAATTGTAGCAAAGTAGCAGGTGAAGGCGCGCGGTCGAAAAATTTGACGTTGTCGTGGTGGGGGCCGGGCCTGCTGGAGTGTCTGCAGCCATCACAACATCAAAGGCAGGGATGAGTACCCTAATCCTCGAAAGGGGGGACTTTGCTGGCGCTAAGAACATGTTCGGCGGGATCGTGTTCACAAAGCCCACTTCTGAAATAGTCCCCGAGTTTTGGAAAACCGCACCAATCGAGCGCAGGGTTATCGAGCACCAGTACTGGCTCCTGTCGCAAGAGTCGCACGTGCAGATTGCCCACCGCAATCAGAGATTTGTCAAGGATTTCAACAGCTTCACTGCTCTTAGAGCAAGATTCGACAAATGGTTTGCCGCACAAGCTGAAGCGAGTGGGGCGACTCTCCTGCCTCGCACTACTGTGACTGGAGTCCTGAAGGACACGAGCGGCAAGGTCGAGGGAGTCTCAAGTGACAGGGGAGACGTGAAGGCAGATGTCGTAATTGCGTGCGACGGCGCAAACTCACTCGTCGCAAAGGGCGCGGGGCTCCACGAAGAATGGAAGCCAGAAGACTTTGCCATCGGAGTGAAGGAGACCTACTCACTACCGAAGGACAAGATCGAAGAGCGATTCAATGTGCGGGGAGATGAAGGCGTCGCGATAATGATCTACGGCGGGAGGGAGGAAGAGTTCGCGGGTTTCATGTACACGAATAAGGACACGATTTCTTTCGGCATCGGCGCGATAATGAGCGATGTCGCGAAGAAAAAGTCGTACAACATGCCCATGCAGATACTCGACTGGTTGAAGTCCCACCCCTCAGTAAAGCCTCTGCTTGAAGGCGCCGCGCTAAGAGAATACACGGCTCATCTGATCCCTGAGGGAGGCTACAATAAGATTCCTCCTCTATACACAGGCGGCATGATGGTCGCCGGCGACGCCGCCATGCTAGTGAACGCTCTAAATTTCGAGGGGACAAACTTTGCCATGATATCAGGCAAGTACGCGGGTCAGACAGCGGTCGAAGCAAACAAGGCAGGGAAGAATTATTCGGCGGCGTCCTTGGCGATGTACCGAACTCATCTCGAGAACAGTTTCGTATTGAAAGACCTCAAGAAATTCAGAGATGTCCCCCATTATATTTCGACGCACAAATACTTCCTCACATTGTATCCAGAGTTGATGAACAACCTCCTCTACAGGTTCTTTGAGGTTGACGGAAGGCCAAAGGAAGACCATATCAGGGAAATGAAGAAGGAAATCTACTCGAAGAGGGGGAGGCTCGGGCTTATCAAGGACGCGATAGGTCTTTACAGGAAGGTACTTTCATAGAGGTCAATTTGACTTGAGCACGATGACCGAGAAACCGCAGGAGGCAAGTGCAAAGAAGGAAGTCGCCGTCCCGGTTGAAGAAAAGCTGTATCTTGCAAAGTACAAACTCGACGAGAGGCCTCACCTTGTGATTATGGACCAAAATGTCTGCCAAAAATGCGCCCAGATCAATGGGTCTCCCCAGCCCTGCATGATTTTGTGTCCTGCAAACGTCTACAAGTGGGAGGACAGCAAGAAGAACATCGTTTCCTATGACAACTGCGTTGAGTGCGGAGCGTGCAGGATAATCTGCCCATACACCAATATCGAGTGGAAGTATCCGCGATGGGGAAGAGGATTGTCCCACAGATACGGCTAGCTCGTATTGCTCCTTATGTTTAGAATGCTTGTATGCCAGTAGACCTCGGAGCTCAAGAGGAGGAAAATACGTCCCCCTCAGGCTTGATCCTTTGGCTCGGGGATTTTTTAACCAGACAACTGAAGTGAAGAAATCGCTTCTTTGAGAGTCACAGCCCCTTTTTCGAAGGACGCTTTCTCTTCGCCTGTCAACTCGAGCTCCACAACTTTTTCGACACCTTCGCCTCCGATTATCGCTGGCACGCCGATGCAAATTCCAGAGACGCCGTATTCTCCCTCCAAGTACGCCGAAACAGGGAGAAGCATTTTCTTGTCGTACTTTATTGCCTCAACCATCCGGGCGATTCCATTCGCGGGTGCGTAAAAAGTGGCGCCTTTGAGCGCTATCACTTCCGCCGCTACCTTTCTTGTCTTTTCTATGTCCTGAGCGATCTGCGCGTCAGTGAGGAAATGCCTCAGGGGAACTCCATTGACAGAAGTGTAGCTCGGGAGGGGTGTCATCGACTCTCCGTGCTCGCCTACAACTAGAGCGTTGACAGAAGCTCTTGAGACCTTCAGGTCCTCACAAAGAAGCTGCTTGAACCGAGAGAGGTCCAGCATTCCGCCCATGCCGAGAACCCTCTTTTTCCCGAAACCAGTTGTCTTTAGCGCCACATATGTCATTGCGTCCATCGGGTTCGTGACCATAATGACTTTAGAGTCGGGCGCATGCTTCGCAATTTCCTGCGACACTCCCTTGATGATTCCAGCGTTCTTTAGCAGAAGGTCCATCCTCGTCATTCCTGGCTTTCTTGCAAGCCCAGCTGTTACAACGACGAGGTCCGCACCGTGGAGAGCGGAATAATCATTCGAGCCTTTGATCTCCACATCAACGCCCAGTTCCGCCGCCATGTGGCTGAGGTCCAGTGCTTCTCCTTGAGGGAGTCCCTGGATGATATCAACAAGCGTAATGTCGTCCACATTTCTCTGCGCCAAGATCATTGCAAGCGTGCTCCCAACCCTACCCGAACCTACTAGACCGATCAATTTGCACAACCCTCTCTCGAATTTGAGACTCGGATCTTTGAAACCTGAAACAGAACTTAAAAATCTTGCAGAGTGGTTAAGCTAAAGGATATGCATGTGGCCCCGAGGTGGTACCTCATCCGAACGCTTCGATCTCGATTCTAGGTTGTTCAGACAAAATATAATGTGTGAAGATCCTTAGCAGAAGTCTTAAACAGAAGACAAAATGAAACCAACCCAGCGTACAAATCCGTGTCCAATTTACAGAGGCCGAACTCCGAAAGCACTCAGCCGCCAAGAAAAGGCCCAATAAAATTCGAACGGGACATTGTCGCTGTTCTCGAGACCAATGTTGATGACGTCACTGGTGAAGTCTTGTCGCGGACCATCGAGCGTAGTATGAGCGAGGGAGCATACGACGCCACGTCCACACCTTATCTTGGGAAGAAGGGCAGACAGGGCAATACTATAAGAGTCGTCTGCGCTACGGACTCCGCCGAAAAACTTGCGCAAGTGTTAGTGGAAGAAACCGGCACTCTCGGTGTAAAGACAACCGAATACACGAGATTGATCGTGCCGAGAAGAATCGTGTTGGTCCCGGTTTCAATTGAAAACTTCCACGGCAATGTTTCGGTCAAAGTCGCGGAGTGGAAAGGAAGGGCGCTTCGCCTGAAACCAGAGCTTGCCGAGGCAAAACAGATAGCTGACAGCCAAAAGATACCATTGAGAGAAGTGCTTGAGCAGATCTCAGGTTTCGCGAAACAGTACTTGGCCTCGCAGACAAGCGAAGTTAATTCGGCTCAGCCTGCGAAGACCTAACTGGTCTCGGAGACGGGTTTGAAAATGATCTCAGAATCAGACAGTGAAGTCAAACTGGACCTGCTGGAGAGATGGTTTTCTCACTTTGACTCTTGCCTGGTCGCTTTTTCCGCAGGTGTGGACTCCTCGGTACTTGCCTGCGCTGCAAGGAGAGTGCTGGGAAACAAGGCAGTAGCCGTGACCTCCGTTTCTCCAGCGTTTGCGAGGAGCGAAACGTTAGCCGTGACCAGAATTGCGAATGAGATAGGAATAGAGCTTGTTACGGTTCGCCAGGACGACCTTTCCGATGAAAATTATGTTGCAAATCAAGTTTCAAGATGCTATTTTTGCAGGAGCAATCTCGTGAAGGCGATAGAACCTATCGCAAAGGCGCGAAATATCGAAGTGTGTGTTGACGGCACGCATTTGGACGACATGCACTCTCCCCGCCCGGGAGTAAAAGCGTTGCGAGAAGCTGGTTTTAGAGCACCGTTTGTAGAACTTGGTTTTTTGAAAGAAGACATTCGAGATGTGGCCAGAGTGACGAACCTGTCAAACGCAGAGCGCCCGAGCGAAGCATGTCTAGCAAGCAGAATCGCTTATGAACAGCGAATCGACAAAAACACTCTACGAATGATAGAGCGGTCTGAGGAGTTCATAAGACAACTCACTGGTGCAAGCGTAGTGAGGGTGCGGACCATCGGCTCTATGGCAGTACTTGAATTGGACAAGGGTTCAATCCCAACCGCGATAAAAAATGAACGAGAAATAGCTCGAGCACTGAAAATGTTTGGATACACAAAAGTCGAAATTGACCCTGAAGGATACAAGCAGGGAAAGATGCTTTCGCTCTTTATTCAAGAATCACAATAAACCCAGGACTGCGTTGCTCTAACCGGAAGTTGATATGATGAACGAAGACCAAATAATGTCTTACGCTCAGGACCTCAGGAAGAAAGTAAAACAACACGAAAAATGGCGCACGACGAAGACTTTGAACCTGATTGCTTCAGAGAATTATGCAAGCCCAGAGACGAGATCTTATCTTGCAACTGATCTCTCTAATCGATACACCGCAAGAGATCGCTTTTACAGGGGAACAAAGTTCAGCGACGAGATCGAAGGCCTCGCAGTTGAGCTTGCAAAGAAACTGTACAGGGCTAAATTCGCTGACGTTCGGGCGATTTCTGGGCACACCTGTTCCCTGATTGTCTTCATGTCCCTTCTGCATCCCGGCAACAAGATAGTTACGTGCCCGCCAAAATACGGAGGGTATCCTGGCTCTTCAGAACTTGGACTTGGACCTCTCCTTTCTCTTCGCAATCTCTATTTTCCTTACGACCCTGAAAGTATGAATATTATTCCTTCAGAAACGAAGAGCTTGCTCCAGTTGGAAGGGCCCGAAATGACAGTTTTCGGTTCTAGTTTCATCCCATTCCCATACGATATCAAGCCTTCACTTCCCTCTGATTATCAGGGGTTCAAAGTCTACGACGGCTCGCATGTAATGGGGCTGATTGCAGGTGGAAATTTCCAGGACCCCCTGAGAGAGGGATGCAGCCTTCTCATGGGATCAACACACAAGTCCTTCTTCGGGCCGCAAGGCGGCTTGATACTTTCGAACGACGAGGAGGTATTCTCCAAGATTGACTCCAAAGTTCATCCTGGAATCGTAGACAACATTCATTGGAACAGGGTGGCGAGCCTTTCATTTGCGATGATCGAGCTCCTGAAATTTGGGAGGGAGTATTCCTCGCAGATTGTCAAGAACTCCAAGTCACTGGCCCAGTCGCTGGACGACCTGGGCATACTCGTGAAATGCAGGAACGAAGGATTCACAGAGTCTCATCAGGTTCTTCTTGGCTACGACGAAAGGGAGTCGCTGAGGATAGCAAACTTGCTCCAAGAGTGCGACATTATCACGGACATTGGGATCAGGCTGGGCACCTCTGAAGTAACACGGAGAGGAATGAAGCAAGTCGAAATGTCAAGTATAGCACACATCATCTCCGACGCAATAAGAGAGCGCGTATCGAAGCGCGAAACCGCGAGGCGCACCCATGCTCTCGTGAGGGAGTTCAGCGGACTGGAATACTCTTTAAGATAGGCGATGGATTTTTGTTGGATCTTTCTAGAACCCTATCTCAACAGACTGCCGCACTTTACGCAGAATCTTGAAGTGTGACTGTTGGCGAAACTGCATCTTGGGCATACATCGCTCGATACGTTCCCGGGAAAAGGCGGGGGAGCCGCATTATCTGACTGTGGGCTCAAAGATGCAACTTTGCTAGGATTCTGACCTGAGTTAGTCTTCGGACTTTTCAAAAGCACAAAATCGCCGACTGCAAGTATCTCATCAGAGCTTATTAATACGTCCGAGGAGCCGTTCTCCGGATTAGTATCTTTCTTTTCAACTTGAAGAGCTACTTTTCCTTCAACCGAGACTGCGAGATCTTTGACCGCGCCCACAATCATCGCGTCCTGTCCGACAACTGGCTTGCCGACAATGTCCTCTCGTCTCAAGAAGCCGGTCTTGCTAGTCGAGGAGCCGCCGCTAGCTGCCCTGGAAGACGAATTTGAAATTGACAAAATATATCCTCCTCTGGATGGCATACTGCATTCTAAAAAGATTTGTCGCACCATGTATCTTTGTTTGACTTAGCTTCGGGCAAAGCTAATGAGTCATTGAATATGTACACTCGTGCTAGGACAGGAACAAAATGTCCCATCGGTCTATCACTCCTGACAGCATTCAGCATTCTTTGCTTGGACTCGTGTCCGCGGGTCAGATTTCTGTTATGCCTGACTACTTTATAGATCGCTTTGTTCGGATTCAAACCGTTGATGAGCTGATGGCGGCCGTCAAGACAAAGGCTGTCGAAGGAGGCGGAGGAAGCATTCGTGGCGTGAGTCAGAGCGAGGTGAAAGGAGGAAACGCCGTCAATCTGGCTTATTCTTTGGGAAAGTTTGGAGCAAGTGTGAATCTGACCACAATTGCGGATTCGCTACCTGCCCGCATCCTGCTCGCAACATTCGAGCAATTGCCCAACGTCAAAGTGGATGTTGTCAGCGGACGGGCTGGTTTCACCGTTGCGCTGGAGTTCGTCGAAGGTCAAAAACACGTCAATGTCATGGTGAGCGACGTGGGAGACCTCGCCAGCTTTGACGGTTCTTCCATCAGCGATGCGTCATGGAAGAGAATCGAAGCTTCGAAATTTGTTTGCGTCGTGAACTGGGCGGCAAACAGCAAAGGAAGCGAGCTATGTGAACTCGTCTTTTCCCGTGCCAAGGAGAGAGGTGCAAAGACATTTTTTGACCCGGCCGACCTCTCGGGCATGGCAGAGAATATTCAAAAGATGAAACGCAATGTATTCGACAAAGGCCTCGTCGATAAAGTGAGCATGAATGAGAATGAGGCAAGAGTGTTGAGCGGAGCGCTTGCGAGTTACGTTCTGCCTCAAGATTATTCCCGAACAGAGCTACAGCAAGCTGCTGCCCTGATCTCAGACGCGACTCATTCCACGGTCGACCTCCACACGCGCCTAATGAGCTTAACATGCACTGGGAAAGAGTGCGTTGTCGTGCCGTGCCACAGAGTCGAGCAAAAGACAGTTACGGGCGCAGGCGACGTCTGGGATGCCGCAGACATTGTCGGACATATTCTTGGCTGGAGTCCTGAACAGCGGCTGGGTTTTGCAAACGCGTCTGCTGGTCTTTATGTCTCGAGGGAGAACGCCGAACCCCCCTCAACGGACGAGGTACTGAACTTCCTCGAGAGGCATGACTCCCACTACTGAGGCTCGATAGTAGCAGGGGGCTTGCTCGAAATTGCATAGGTCACCCAGGTGACTCCGGGAACCTCGTTAGTTATCCTGTTGCTCATCTTCTCCAAAAGTTCGTATGGGAGCCTGCTCCAGTCAGCAGTCATTGCGTCTCTTGACTCCACTACTCGAACTGTGACAATGTGTCCTATTGCCCGGGAGTCGCCCTTGACCCCAGTTGCCAGGTCGTCTCCAACGGCGGCGTACGCCTGCCAGACGGCATCGTGCAATCCCGCTAGAGCGAGCTCCTTCTCGACTATTGCGCTTGCTTTTCTTGCGATCGCTAGTTTTTCTCTTGTCACTTCCCCTATCACCCTTACCGAAAGCCCGGGGCCTGGAAAGGGATGCGCCTTCACCAATTCCTCAGGCAGTCCGAGTCCACGAGCCACCAGCCTTACTTCGTCCTTGTACAGGTCTTTCAAAGGCTCCAAGAGTTTGAAACCCAACTTCTTTGGCAGACCGCCTACATTGTGATGAGACTTGATTTTTGACTCGTGCTTTTCGCCAGTACCCTTTGCGCTTTCAACAATGTCCGCGTAGAGGGTTCCCTGCGCTAGCCACTGGATCCTGCCGAGCTTCTTACTCACCTTTTCGAAAGTCCGAATGAATTCCGCTCCCACGATTTTTCTCTTTCTCTCGGGGTCTTTTACTCCCTTGAGTTTTGCAAGAAAGTGCTTTGACTCGTCAACAACGACGAGGTTTTTTCCGAGCTTCTCTCGAAAGATTGACTCGACACTTTCTCGTTCGCCCTCGCGCAACAACCCGTGGTCAACGAAGACGCAGGTCAGTCTTTTCCCAACTGCCCGTTCGATCAGCGCAGCAGCTGTCGAAGAGTCCACACCTCCGCTTAATGCGCAGAGCACACGATCTTTCTTCCCCAATTTACTCTCGAGTTCGGACACCGCGTCCTCAATCATCGTCTCAGTGGTCCAGTTCTTCTCGCATCCGCATACGTCGAACACGAAGTTCGAGAGTATCTTCATGCCCTCTACGGTGTGGGAGACTTCTGGATGAAACTGGACTGCATACATCTTTCCTGATGCGATTGCTGCGTAAGGCGAGTTTTGACTCTTTCCGATTACCTTGAAACTGTCCGGAAGTGTCTCGGCAGCGTCGCCGTGACTCATCCAGCATGTCGTGGGATTGGAGACGCCGTTGAACAGAGCGACTTCCTCGACCACGTTCACTTGAGTCTTGCCATACTCTCGCTTCTGGCTGTGGACAATCTTGCCTCCGTTTTGATGCACTAACACCTGCAGTCCGTAGCAAATGCCTAGAAT
>VFSW01012359.1_pt1 | contig 11931 bp, 8 predicted proteins | sample 5358111 | NCBI WGS metagenome assembly VFSW01 (sample SAMN11554181, study PRJNA540505) | mine drainage metagenome | isolation source: sediment from site ElyBrook_90M | place: USA: Ely Copper Mine, Vershire, VT | collected 2017 | reverse complement strand
GTTTAGCTTGGCATCCCCTGTCCAGCCTTCACCGGCCAGCGCCCGTTCAACCCCCCGCCGTATCTCGTCATAGTCCGCACCTGCCCCCGCCAGTTCATGGCGCTCAAAGATGCGTCGCGTATAGCTGTCCACTACAAACACCTCACGGCTTGCCGCATACAGCAGGATCGAATCCGCCGTCTCCGGGCCAATTCCCGGAAGCCCCAGCAACTCCTCACGCAGCGCCGCCGCCGGACGGGCAAACATCTCATCGAGCGACCCGCCATAGTCTGCATCCAGATGCGCGACAAAGCGCTTCAGCCGCGCCGCCTTCTGCCGGAAGTACCCGGCCGGGCGAACCAACTGCTCCAGCTCTTCCAGCGGCGCATGACGGATTCCGGAAATTGACAGCACCCCCGCCCGGCGCAGATTCCCCATCGCGCGTGCCACATTCGTCCAGGCCGTGTTCTGTGTCAGATACGCCCCCACCACCACCTCGAATGCCGAGCCCGCCGGCCACCAGTGCTGCGCTCCCATCGCGGCTTCCAGCGTACGGAAGACATCCCGGATCTTCTCCGCCTTTGAGCCCGTTCCCCTCATGTCAGAAGTGTAGCGAACAACTCGCTCTCCCGCCCGTTCGGTGTAGTCCCTTTGGTCATGACTCTCCCGTTTCCTACTGATTGACAATTAATGTCAAGCTGCTACTCTGCATTTATTGCTCCGGAAAGTTCGCGCCTCGCCTCGTTCTCTGGGGAGCGGCTTCCCCGGAGGTGTGCCGCTGCGGCATACTCCAATGAAATATCTGAAGTGAGGATGATTTGGCGACTCCACAGAAGGGCCCACAAGCCGCGGCATTTGATCCTGCAAACTATGTGATCGACCCAAAGATCGTCAAATTGGTCTCGATCGATATTGCGCGAAAGTACAAGGTTCTGGCGCTCGGGCGTGCCGGCAACTCACTCCAGGTCGCCATGGTGGATACGAGCAACTATCGCGCTCGCGACGACCTGAAGTTCATCACCGGCTTTGACATCGAGCCTCTCAGGGGCGACGAAGCCGCCATCCTGGAAGCCATCGAGTACGCCTACAATATCCCTGAATCGGGCTCATCCAACGGCGGCGAGGAGCTGAACCATGCGATGGGTGCCTTTGCTGACGACTTTGACGCCGAAGACGACGAAGACGGAGGCGGAGACGAAGAGGCTTCGCTCGCCGACCTGGAATCCGCAGCCGAAGAGCAACCCATCGTGCGACTGGTCAACGTCGTCCTTGCCGAAGCCGTCAAGGCCGGAGCCAGCGACGTTCACCTCGAGCCATACGAAAAGGAATACCGCGTCCGCCTGCGTGTCGACGGCATTCTCCAGGAGCTGATGAAACCTCCGCAAAAATTGCGCGACGCCATCATCTCCCGCATTAAAATCCTCGCCCGCCTCGATATCAGCGAAAAGCGCCTGCCCCAGGATGGCCGAATCATGATCCGCATGAGGATCAACGGACGCCGCCGCCAGCTCGACTGGCGCGTCAGCACCCTGCCCACCCTCTGGGGCGAAAAAATCGTCATGCGCTTGCTCGATAAGGACAATCTTCGCCTGGACATGACCCAGCTCGGCTTCGAGCCCGAGTCGCTGGAAAAATTTCAGACTGCCATCCTCAAGCCCTTCGGAATGGTGCTAGTCACCGGCCCCACCGGCTCCGGCAAAACCAACACCCTGTACTCGGCCATCTCTCTGCTGAATAAGCCAGACACCAACATCATGACCGCCGAAGACCCGGTCGAGTTTCAGTTGCAGGGCGTCAACCAGGTCCAGATGAAGGAGCAGATCGGCCTCAACTTCGCCGCTGCCCTGCGCTCCTTCCTGCGCCAGGACCCCAACATCATTCTCGTCGGCGAAATCCGTGACTTTGAAACCGCCGAGATCGCCATCAAGGCCGCGCTTACCGGCCACCTTGTGCTGAGCACGCTCCACACCAACGGCGCCCCGGAGACCGTCTCCCGCCTTATGAACATGGGCATCGAGCCCTTCCTGGTCGCAACCTCCGTCCATTTGATCGTGGCTCAACGCCTCATCCGCCGTATCTGCACCGGCTGCGCCCAGCCGATCGAGGTTCCAGCCCAGGTGCTTCTCAAGGCCGGATTCACCCATGAGGAAGCCCGCACCGTTAAAGTGATGAAGGGCCGAGGCTGCGAGAAGTGCAACAGCACCGGGTACAAAGGCCGAACCGCTTTGTACGAGGTCATGGAGGTCGATGACGCCCTCCGCGAATTGATTCTCGTCGGAGCCTCATCGCTCGAATTGAAGAAGAAGGCCGTCGAAAATGGCATGATTACCCTGCGCCGCAGCGGCCTCCGCAAGATCATGCTCGGCCAGACGACGATGGAAGAAGTCCTGCGCGAAACCGTGAACTAAACCACCGGCGGCGCGCCTCGTTTGTAAGGAGATGGAATGGCGGTAACACTGAGCGACCTGTTGAAGAAGCTGCTCGAACTAAACGGCAGCGACCTTCACATCACCACCAACTCGCCTCCCCAGGTCCGCGTACACGGCCACCTGCAGCCGCTGGATATGCCGCCCTTGGGACCGGCCGATACCAAGCAGCTGGCCTACTCGGTCATGGCCGATGCTCAGAAGCATCACTTTGAAGAGGATCTCGAGCTCGACTTCTCGTTCGGCCTCAAGGGCTTGGCTCGCTTCCGCGCCAACATCTTCAACCAGCGCGGGGCCGTCGCAGCAGTCTTCCGCGTGATTCCATTTGAGATCAAGAGCTTCGCCCAGCTCAATCTTCCCCCTGTGGTCGCCAAGTTATGCGACCGTCCGCGCGGCCTCATCCTGGTAACCGGCCCCACCGGCTCCGGCAAGTCCACCACCCTGGCGGCCATGCTGGATAAGATCAACAGCGAGCGCCACGAGCACATCATCACCATTGAAGATCCCATCGAGTTCGTGCATCCGCACAAGAACTGCCTCGTCAACCAGCGTGAGATTCACCAGGACACCAAGAGCTTCGGCGGCGCCCTGCGTGCCGCTCTCCGCGAAGATCCCGACGTCGTGCTCATCGGCGAAATGCGCGATCTGGAAACCATTGAGTCCGCCTTGCGCATCGCCGAAACCGGTCACTTGACCTTCGGAACCCTGCACACCAACTCCGCTTCCTCCACCATCAACCGTGTCATTGACGTCTTCCCCGCCCATCAGCAACCGCAGATTCGCGCCCAGTTGTCGCTCGTGCTCGAGGGTGTGCTCTGTCAGGCGCTGTTGCCCAAGGCCGGTGGTCAGGGCCGCGCCATGGCCATGGAGGTTCTCGTCCCCAATCCGGCCATTCGTAACCTGATCCGCGAGGACAAGATCCATCAGATCTACTCCTCCATGCAGTCCGGCCAGGATAAGTATGGAATGCAGACTTTCAATCAGTCTTTGATGACGCTTTACTTACAGAAGTCAATTACCATCGAGGCGGCGCTGTTGCGATCCTCCAACCCCGATGAACTGCAGGAAATGATTAATCGCGCGCTTAACAACGCCAAGTCGGCGAGCAGTATGGCCGCGCGCAAGTAACTCCAAAGCACAGGCAAGCAGAGAGGTCACAATGCCGGTCTTTACATATCAAGGAAAAAACGCAGCCGGAGAAAAGGTACAGGGCGAGCGCGCCGCTGAAAATAAGCAGGTGCTCCGCGCCGCGCTGGCGCGCGAGCGAATTCAGGCAAACGTAATCAAGGAGAAGGGCGCCGGACGCGGCTTCAACATGCAGTTCGGCGGCTCGGTCAAGGCCAAGGAACAGGCCATTTTCTTCCGCCAGTTCTCGGTCATGATTGATGCCGGCCTTCCTCTGGTGCAGTGTCTGGAAATCCTCGCCAACAACCAGCTGAACCCGTACTTCAAAAAGTGTTTGCTCGGCGTCCGTACTTCGGTGGAAGGCGGCTCGTCTCTGGCCAATGCCCTGCGCGCCTATCCCAAGATCTTCGACGATCTCACCACCAACATGATCGAAGCTGGCGAAACCGGCGGTATTCTGGACACCATCCTCCAGCGCATCTCCCAGTACGTTGAAAAAGCCGTCAAGATGAGGGCCGCCGTCAAGTCCGCCCTAGTCTATCCGGTTTCCGTCATCGTCATTGCCTTGCTCGTGGTCGGCGCCCTGCTCAAGTTTGTCGTGCCCATCTTCGCCAATCTTTTCGTTGGCCTCGGTGTGGCTCTGCCCGCCTCCACCCAGTTTGTGATTAATCTCTCGGCCTTCGTCAGCAACTTCTGGTGGCTCATCTTTCTCGTCATCGGATTGCTCGTGGTCGGCACCAAGTTCATCCGCAAGACGCCGCAAGGCTTGTTCTACACCGACAAGATGCTGCTCGGGCTGCCCATCTTCGGCCAGGTTCTGCGTAAGATCGCCGTCGCCCGCTTCAGCCGCACCCTGGGAACCCTGATCTCCTCTGGCGTGCCGATTCTCGACGGCCTGTCGATCACCGCCCGCACCGCCGGCAACGCCGTTCTCGAGCGCGCCCTCATGGCCGTGCGCAAGTCCATCGAAGAAGGCCGGACCATCGTCGATCCTTTGCGCGAGTCCGGCGTCTTTCCAAACATGGTCACGCAGATGATCGGCGTCGGCGAAGCCACCGGCAACATGGACAACATGCTCCAGAAGATCGCCGACTTCTACGAAGATGAAGTCGATGCCGCCACCAAGGACATGCTCGCCCTCATGGAGCCCCTGTTGATCAGCTTCCTCGGCGTCGCCGTCGGCGGAATCGTCATCTCGCTCTACATGCCCTTGTTCTCCATGATCTCCAAACTCTCGGGCTAGGAAGGAAGTTGGGATGGCTGCGGGAGCTATTGAGCGGGTCTGGTTGCAGTGGTTGGTCAAGGTCCGCGTTATCATCATCACGATCCTGCTCGCAATCGAGCTTGCGATCGTCAATCTCACCGCCACCAACGTCAACCAGCGTCTGTTCGTGCTGGTCATTCTGGCCTGGTATGCGGTCGCCGCGCTCCATCTGTTTCTCTTCACCTTCCGCGAGCATGACTGGCGAGTGCAGTCCAAGCTGCAGGTCATGGCCGATCTGTTCTTTGCCACCGCCGTCATTTACATCACCGGCGGCATAGACACCTCCTTCAACTTCCTCTATCCCCTCATCATCCTTGTCGCCAGCACCTTGTTATCGGAAGCCTGGGCCTATCTCACTGCAGGAATGTCTTTCGTCCTGCTTGGTGGAATCCTTGAGCTCTCGTACTTCGACCTGATTCGCTCCTACTCCAACACTCGTCCTGACCTCAAATCGTTGCAGGCGGTCATCTTCATCAACCTCTTCGCCTACCTTGCCATCGCCTACCTTGCCAACAAGCTGGCGAACCGCATGCGCCAGGCCGACGTTGCATTGAAGGACAAAACTTTCGAGTTGGAGAACCTTCAGTTCCTGCATGAGATCATCGTGCGCTCCATCTCCAGCGGCCTCATCACCACCGATCTGGCCGGTACCATCAAGCTGGCCAATCCCGCCGCCAAGGGTTTACTCGGCCGCGGCCGCGAAGATCTCGACGGCCACAGCGTGCAGGAATGCTTCTCCGACCTCCTCCCCAAGCCCAACGCCCCGCGCAACGAGGTGCGCGCGCACACTCCCAGCGGCGTCGAAAAGTTGATCGGCGTCGGCTGCAGCGCCCTCCTCGGCCCCGGCGGCGAAACCATCGGCTACATCTACACTTTTACCGACCTTACCGAGATTCGCCACCTCGAGCGCGAGCTCCGTCTCCGCGACCGTCTCGCCGCCGTCGGACGCCTCGCCTCCGGCATCGCCCATGAGATTCGCAATCCGCTCTCCTCCATCGCCGGTTCGGTCAAGATGCTCTCCGGCATCGCTACTCTCACCGACGATCAGCGCGCTCTCGTCGGCATAGTCACCCGCGAATCCGAGCGCCTCAATGCCATCATCTCGGACTTCCTTACCTACTCGCGAGACCGCAAGTTTCAGAGCACGCGCGTCGATCTCTGCCTGCTTCTCTCTGACACGCTGACACTGCTGGAAAACCGCTCGTCCGCCATCACCATCGAGCACAGCTTCTCTCATCCCGTGGCCCTGGCCGAAGGAGACGGCGACAAACTCAAGCAGGTTTTCTGGAATCTCTCCAGCAATGCCATTCGCGCCATGGCCGACGGCGGAGTCCTCACCGTCACCCTCGACCAGCTTGAGGGCTACTGGCGCATCCGTTTTCAAGACACCGGAGCAGGCATCTCACCACAGCTCATCGAAAAGATTTTCGAGCCCTTTCAATCCGGCTTTGAAGGTGGAACCGGCCTTGGCCTCGCCATCGTCTATCGCATCATCCAAGCCCATGGGGCTCATATCAACGTCCGCTCCCAGCCCGGTAAGGGAAGCGAATTCACATTGCTCTTCCGCCAGTCGATGCCTGAACTCCCTGCCGACCTTCCGGCCGCATCGCTGCCGGAAATTTCCAACTCTCGCCGCCTCAACCGCGGCGACGAAAGCAGGTAAACATGGGACACATCCTGGTCTGTGATGATGAGCGCTCCATCTGCCAGATGTTGCAGATCGCGCTCCAGAATCAGGGGCATCAGGTGGAGACGGTGACCTCCGGCGAGCAGGCTTGCCACAAGATTGACTCCACCCTCTACGACGTTGTCGTAACCGACGTGCGCATGCCCCGCGTCACCGGCATGGAGGTTCTCCAGCACTCGCGCCGGGTCTCGCCAGACACCATGGTCATCGTCATCACCGCCGTCGATGACACCGAAATTCCCATCGAGGCCCTCAACACCGGTGCCTTCTACTACATCCGCAAGGGTTCCAAATTTCTCGAAGATGTCCTGAGCGCCATCGCCCTGGCCATGGACCGTACTCAGCTCCGCAAGCAAAACGCCGCCCTCAAGCGTGACGCCGCGCAGCGCAACTCGCTCGACAATCTCATCGGCGAGAGCGAGCCCATGTGCCGGCTCAAGCAAACCATCCGCACCATCGCCACCACCAACAGCACGGTCATCGTCAGTGGCGAGAGCGGCACCGGCAAGGAGCTCGTCGCCCGCGCCATCCACACCTGCTCGCCGCGCTCCAATGAGCCCTTCGTCAGCATCAACTGCGGGGCCTTCCCGGAAACCCTTTTGGAGAGCGAACTCTTCGGCTACGTCAAGGGAGCATTCACCGGAGCCAGCGCCAACAAGCGCGGACTCTTCGAGCTCTCCAGCGGCGGCACCATCTTCCTCGACGAAATCGGTGAAACCACGCTCTCCATGCAGGTCAAGCTTCTGCGCGTCCTGCAAGAGCGCTGCATCCGGCCCGTCGGCGGTGGCCAGGAAACACCCGTCGATGTCCGCGTCATCGCCGCCACCAACAAAAATCTTCTCCAGCACGTTCAGGATGGCCACTTTCGCGAAGACCTTTACTACCGCCTAAGCGTCATCCCCGTCGAGGTGCCCCCGCTCCGCGACCGTGGTGATGACATCATCCTGCTCGCCAATCACTTCCTCAAAAAATTTTCCGTGCAGATGGGCAAGAACGTCGTCCGCCTCTCACCCCAGAGCCTCCACACCATGCAGGGCTACGATTGGCCGGGCAACGTGCGAGTCCTTGAAAACACCATCGAGCGCGCCGTGGCCATGTCCTCCGGCGATGAACTCAACGTCGAACTGCCCAACTCCCATCACAGCGCCATCTCCGCAGCCGTGGCCAGCAACGGAGCCGTCGGCGTAGTCCTCCCCGCCGACGGCATCGACCTTGAGCGCTACATCGCCGACGTGGAGAAGAGTCTCCTTCAGTCGGCCCTGCGCCGCGCCAATGGCGTCCAAACAAGGGCCGCTGAAATCCTCAAACTTAGCTACCGGAGCTTCCGCCACATGATGAAGAAGTACGACCTCTCCTGATCGAACATCGGGGCACTACCGGAGTCGATGTACATGCCTTGTTGATGCGAGTTGCAACATTGTTGATGTGAGTGCAAACAGACGAACGCCTGTCACTTTCCCTGGGCCGCTATCCTCGGAAGAACCGCTGTCAGCAGGGCAAGCAAGGTTCCGCGCACGCTTTCCCCTGTCCGCAACACCTCGTCGTGGTTGATCTCACCCGCAGACAGTCCCGCGGCCATATTGGTTACGCAAGAGATCGCCAGAACGTCGATTCCCATGTGGCGCGCCACGGTCACCTCTGGCACCGTGGACATGCCGACCAGATCGGCGCCAATCGCGCGCAGGTAGCGAATCTCGGCGGGAGTCTCATAGCTGGGGCCGGCCAGCGCGGCGTACACGCCTTCCTTTAGGTCGATGCCAAGTTCCCCTGCCGCATCCAGCGCCAGACGGCGATACCCACGGCAATAGGCCTCGGTCATGTCCGGAAAGCGTGGGCCGAAGCGCTCGTCGTTCGGCCCGTTGAGCGGGTTGTTGCCCTGCAGATTGATGTGGTCGCTGAGCAGAACCAGCGCGCCCTTGCCATAGGCGGGGTTGATGCCTCCGGCCGCATTGGTCAGCACCAGGCTCTTTACTCCCATCCGGCCCAGCACGCGCACCGGAAAAGCAGCTTCGCGGCTGCTGTAACCCTCGTATTGATGAACCCGCCCCTGCATGGCGGCAACCGTGAGGTCGCCAACTTTTCCGATCACCAGCCGCCCGGCATGGCCGATCGCCGTGGAGCGAGGAAAATTCGGAATGTCGGCATAAGGAATAGCGACGGAATCCTTCAGCTCCTCCGCGAAGGCGCCCAGACCGGAGCCCAGCACAACCGCAATTTCAGACACTCCCAGGTGCGGCTTCTGCGAAAGCTGCATGCGAATCACCATCGCCGCAGATTCGGCGCGGGTGAACTCATCCATTGCCATGTGCTTTACGTCTGCGTGTGAACTCATAACAGAACCCCCACAATGCAAGCCGACATTAGGTTCGCCATGGTTCCGGCGCTCATAGCTTTAAAACCAAGCCGGGCAAGGTCGCCGCGGCGCGATGGCGCCAATGCTCCCAGGCCGCCCAGCTGAATTCCGATAGAAGCAAAATTTGCAAAGCCGCAAAGCGCGAACGTAGCAATAGTAAACGAGCGTGGATCGAGCGCGGCCTTCTGCCCCCCGAGCATCGTAAAAGCCACCAGTTCATTCAACACCATGCGCGTCCCCAGCAGGTTGCCGATCGCGGCGCAATCGCGCCACGGAACTCCAATGATAAAGGCGACGGGGGCGAACAGTACGCCGAAAATTCTTTCCAGGCTCGCCGGAAACCAGGGTAACCCATGTGCCGCCAGAACATTATGTGTGCCGCCCAGGATTGAGTTGACGAGGAAGATGATCGCCAGGAATGAAATCAGCATGGCAGCCACGTTCAGCGCCAGAACCAGGCCGTCGCTGGTCCCCTTGGCCGCCGCCTCCAGCACGTTGCTGGCGCGCTCCTCCTTCGGCAATGTGGCTCCGGTTGCGGTCTCTGGCACTTCGGTCTCCGGTACCAGCATCTTGGCCACCGTAAGGGTTCCGGGCGCGGTCATAATCACGGCCGCCAGCAGATGCTCCGGCGCCGCGCCGTTGGCAATGTAGGCGGCCATCATGCTGCCGGAGACGTGCGCCATCCCTGCCGTCATCACCACCATGAGTTCGGATTGCGTCAGCCGCGGAAGAAACGGGCGAATCGTCAGCGGAGCTTCGGTCTGGCCCATTACGATCGAGGCCGCAACAGTGAGCGACTCCGCACCACTGGCCCCCATCGTCCTCTCCATCACCCCGGCGACCATGCGAATCAGAAACTGCATCACGCCGAAGTAGTACAGAATGGCGAAAAACGCTGCGACGAAGATGATGGCCGGCAACACCTGGAAGGCGAAGATGAAGCCGAAACTGGAGTGCTGCGCCCCGGCCTCTCCAAAGACGAAGCGCGAGCCCGCGAAGGAGCAGGCAAGCAACCGCTTGGCGCCTTCTCCCGCCTTTGCGATCGCCAGTTGTCCCCACCGCACCTTGGTCACCAGGATGGCAAACAGCACCTGCAGCGCGATTCCCGTGGCAACCACGCGCCAGCGGATGGCCTTGCGGTTGGTGGAAAAAAGCCACGCAGCCGCCAGCATCAATGCTAGCCCCAGCACCCCAGTGAATCGTTCCATTTCCCTTCCCTCTTTTTCAAGCCCGCACGGACCGGCTCAAACAGACCTGCCCTGAATCACCTTCTGGATCAACTTACGCGCTCGCGGCTTGTTCGCGCCGATAGAATAAGCAGCGGAGATGACCGGCCTCGCCTCGGCAAAGCGCTCCACTGAATTGTAGTGAACGGTACACAGTGCTTCGCCCGCCGAAACCGCGTCGCCCACCTTCTTGTGCAGCACAATTCCAACTGCGGCATCGATCACGTCGTCCTTGGTAACTCTGCCGCCGCCCAGCATCACCCCGGCCATTCCCATGCGCTCGCATTCCATCGCCGAAACATAACCGCTCGCAGTGGCCTGTACCTCCTGGCGATGCGCAGCGCTCGGCAGCAGCGTAAAATCGTCAACGCTTCGCGCGTCGCCGCCCTGCTCGCACACCAGTTCGCGAAACTTCTGCAGCGCCTTGCCACTGCGGATAATCTCAAGTGCCAGCGCGCGTCCCTCGTCCACGCCGGCCGTGCGGCCGCCCAGCAGGAACATCCAGCCGCAGAGTTCAACCGTAAGTTCGACCAGATCCTCCGAGCCCGCAAAACGCCCGCGCAGAACCTCGACGCATTCCACAACTTCAAGCGCATTGCCGATGCAGCGCCCCAGCGGTTGATCCATATCGGTGATGAGCGCGACCATCTTCTTCCCCATGCACTCGCCGGTCTCCACCATCAACCGGGCCAACAACTCGCTCTCCTTGGCCTCTTTCATGAACGCGCCCGAGCCAGTCTTCACGTCGAGCACCAGTCCATCAATGCCCTCGGCCAGCTTCTTGCTCATGATGGAGGCGCAGATCAGCGATGGGCTCTCAACCGTTCCAGTAACGTCGCGCAACGCATAGAGCTTCTTGTCCGCCGGAGCAAGCTCCTCGCTCTGTCCGGTCATCGCGCAACCAATCTTGCCGAGGATGCGGCGGAACTCGTCCAGTTCGAGGTGGACGTTGAAGCCCGGAATGGCCTCCAGTTTATCCAGAGTACCGCCGGTGTGCCCCAGTCCGCGCCCGCTGATCATCGGCACATTGACCCCGCCCGCGGCCACAACCGGGGCAACGATCAGCGAAGTCTTGTCTCCCACGCCGCCGGTGGAGTGCTTATCCACCTTGCTACCCGCAATCGCAGAAAAGTCCAGCACCCTGCCCGAGTTGAGCATCGCGTTGGTGAGCGCGGCGGTCTCCGCACGGCTCAACCCGCGAAGCACTGCGGCCATCAAAAACGCCGACATCTGATAATCGGGAATTTCGCTGCGCGTATAACCGGAGACGATAAATTCAATTTCATCGCGCGACAGCTCTCCGCCATCGCGCTTTTTGCGGATGAGCTCAACAAAAAGCATCGGAGGCCATTCCTTGTCGGACGGGCTCAGGATCGCGCCCCGACGATTGAGATTCACGGTTGAAAATCCACGGTTGAGAGGTCACGATTGAGAATTCAAAGGAACGAGTCGAGCTTATCCCACGCGCCGTTCCGCGCAAAGCAGAATTCCTCGCTCCTTTTTACTTCGCGCCCAGCTCTCTCACAATGCCAACACTAGCGCTGGAGCCCACGCGAGTAGCTCCGGCATCCACCATGCTCAGCAGCGTGGCGGCCGTGCGGATTCCACCCGCCGCTTTGACCCCTATCCTGTGGCCCACCACACCGCGCATCAGCGCCACGTCGCCGGCCGTGGCCCCGGCGCTGGAAAAGCCGGTCGAGGTCTTTACAAAATCCACCTCCGCCGTCGCCGCCAACTGGCAGACCAGAATTTTTTCTTCCGTGGTCAACAGCGCGGTTTCTACGATGACCTTGAGCAGCGCACCGCAGCGATGGCAGAGGCGCGCCAGCGACTGCATCTCCATCTGCACCAGGCTCCGGTCGCCGCTTTTC